>Ga0180432_10009669_pt1 | contig 11713 bp, 20 predicted proteins | sample SS_ome_10_FD_132414 | JGI IMG/M metagenome (GOLD analysis project Ga0180432, IMG submission 132414) | Hypersaline lake sediment archaeal communities from the Salton Sea, California, USA - SS_1_MS_2 metaG | ecosystem: Environmental > Aquatic > Non-marine Saline and Alkaline > Hypersaline >... | reverse complement strand
GTCTGCATTCAGATACCTGTAGGGATTTACCTCCCCCCTCCCGAAGCGTAGTGATGTCGCGGGATGATTCCGGATCGATCCATGTCGATTTTCAAAAATCACCTGGGGTACCTCTCGTTCACTTCGCGCTGCGTCTTGGCCGAGTGGCATTCATGGCAAAGTCCCTGGAGATTGCTCTCCAGGTCCAGACCACCTAAACTCTTGGGAATTATATGATCTACGTCCGTGCTGGGCTTTCTGTCGCAGATCTTGCAGACAGGATCCCGGTGGAGGATGATGAGCCTTAGTCGGCGCCACCGGCGATCGTAGCCGCGACGGTGTGAAGAGGCTCTCATCAGGTCTGTTACCCGCTGTCTTTGGGACCTGGTCCGGTCCGAGTGGGATAGAGGCATTGTTGGCATCATGAGACGTTCACGGCATAGGGAAAGTTTCCGCAAGCGGTTTTTTACCGTAAAACTTTAAGTGCCGCGTTCGCGGCACTTAGATTTTTAATTGTCGAGAAGGGTTATACCTAGCGGCGCGGATCGAAAGGCAGCCAAGTAAATAAGAATCAGATGGATATCACGCTCACATCATCGTCTGGATCAGCCGTGTTCAATCCTGAATGCACCGGTGTATGGCCCGTGATCGATAACTCGCGGCCATCCTCGAGTGAGATTCTCGCAATGGATTCATTCCCGTGCCCGCAGCAACTGGCCACCGTCGAGATCCCGGCAGCATTCAACGCCGCCACAAGATCCGCAATACAGTAATCGATGCCATGGACCCGTCCATTGATCGGCATGGGGACAGTGCATTCATATGATCCCCTCGGACAGCACTTCTCAGGTTTCGTCATTGCCATGATACCCTCACTCGCTATGGACCGCCGGCAGAATGATGATCCCACCTCTGGCCAGGGCTGAATTCATCAGGTCATCCTCTTCCAGGATCGTCACGTCCAGGGGCCAGCTGCTCCGGCAGTTGTTGCACTGTATCTCATCAGGTGGGCTTGGAGGACGACCGTGAAAGGAACAGTGTGTCAGCTGCCTGCACCTCGGGCAGTACAGCAGGATCTGCTGATAGGTCAGCCGGACCCCTGGTGTGACAAGCTTCATTCGATACGCCGCTTGTTCTTCATCTTGTCGATGCACCGGATACCATCCAGGTGATCAATCTCATGCTCCAGGATAATGGCGTTCAGGTCCTGGAAGTCTTGCGTTCGCTCGGTCACCTGCCAGTCCTGCACATCCTTCCATCGGACCTGGATCCGCTGGGGCCGTACCACATCTCCCCTGACGCCCGGGAATGACAGGCAGCCTTCACCACGGGAAATCTGCTTTCCCAGGCGCAGGGTGATGTGAGGGTCGATGAACATCCTGAACCTGCCATCCAGCTTTGCCACGCAGACACGCTCCATGATACCGGCCTGGTTTGCGGCCAGGCCCAGACCAGGCGTGCGCTGCAGGAAGCGGATCATGGCCACGCCGGTCCTCACGGCGCGATGCAGGTCCTTGAATTCCACCACCGTGAATAGCTTGCGGTTCTCGGGACCGATGAGCTTGATGTTCATCCGCCCCCCTTGTGAGCCGCCACCAGCCGGGACCGGAACCACAGAAACATGGACCGGGCACCGATGTCCGTCAGCTTGCGCTGCAGCCTCAGCTCCGTCTGGTCCGTGCGATAGCGGCGGATGTCCGCGGCATCCTGGAGCAGCTCGTCCCTGAGCGCGCTGGCCGGGTAGCCGTCATCCCAGCCGGTATAGCCCTCCATGACCTTGTAACGCAGCCGGGCCTTGATGGCGTTGGCAAAGTCATCCACCACGGCTGAGATCCGCGCCATCTCCCTATCGACCTCGGCCGCGCTGGGACGGACACGCTCAGGCATTGGCCACCTCCTCGATGGCTGGATCCACGACCTCCGCATCCTCCAGCTGCTCCACCTCTTCCCAGTTGTAGAGCTCCACGTGCACCATCCGGATCTTGCGGCGGACACCGTTCTCGTCCCGGAAGTAGCAATGCCGGTCGGTCCCTTCCATCTGACGTTGGTCCACCTGGTAGATCTTGCCCACGTAATCCGCACAACTGGTCGGCAGGTCCTCGGCGGACAGGATCCGGACGTATTCGGCCTGATCACCGATCCCCAGGTCCTCCTGACGCATGTGGGCATCCAGGGGCCGTGAATCACGGACCTCACCGGTGATGACGTCCAGGTACTCCACCATTCCCGTGTCGAAGTCCTTGCGGGCATCACAGCGGACGGTCCTGGTCTGAATACCGGTCTCAACACTGGTCCGGTATTCCATGATGGATCCGGCCAGGTCCTTCAGTATCTCGTTGAACTCACCCATCATCTCCTTCTTCTTCCCGGACACCTCGTCATGCAGGTCCAGCAGATCCAGGATCTCGTCCTTCAGCTGCGAGATCTCCTGCCTGCTGAGCTGGTGCTCGTACTCGATCAGGTGTGTGCTCATGGTGTATCTCCTTCTGGTGTTCCTGGTGCTGAGGATTGGACTCGAACCAATGAACGGGCTGCTCCGTATGGTACATACAGCTTGAAGCAATAGGGCGAGCAGCTGCGCCTGCCCCCGCGCCACCTCAGCTTTTCATGTCAACGCTTGAACTTGATGACCTTCACCCCCAAGGGGTCTAACTCCTCCATCAGGTTCCCTACTGAACTTGTCATCTTGGCCAGGTAACGTGTGGTTGTCACTGAGCTACAGCCAGTTACCTCGGCCCCTGATTCTATCGCCTCCTTCTTCGGAATGAATCCGTGCATGGTCACCATACCCAGGATCCAGTCCCTGAAGTTCAATTCATAATAGCTGTTGGCCTGCATCTCGATACTGCCGGAGCGGTAGTCAACCAGCTCCCTCACCAGGTGCGTGGACTCCACCCCGCGCGCTTTTTCTCTCTCACTCACATTGTTAGCACTATGGTGCCTGATGAGCGATTTCTGCTGCCGGATGGTGAGACCACGCTTCTTAATATTGCACTGCTTGCAGAGCAGGTGAAGGTTCTCGGGGTCCCAGTTGTTCGGATCCGCGTCGGCATGATCGATCTCGAGACGGGTGCCGTGACGGGGTTTGTACCCGCATACCAGGCAATGCTCCCCGTCTCGGGCTTTGATGAAATTGTAGGCGAGATCGTATTGGCGGATCTGAAAACGGTTGGCCATGCGTGCGTCCCTTATATAGAGGATATTTATATCACTACTGTTCTTCGGATTCAGGCTCGGTGTCCATCTCGGGTAGATCCGGTCCACCCATGGCCAGGACCGTGGTGTCCCCTTCGGCCAGGTCCAGGAGCTCCACCAGTTCCACCTCGAGGTCCTGCAGTCGGTGCAGGCCCTCCACCTCGTCCGCCAGCTCCTGGAATTGTTCGGACCGGCGGACAGTGTCCCGGATGTAGGTCTTCAACAGAAACTCCGTATCCCGGATCAGCGTCAGGACCCGGGCCTCGTTGACCCTCATGGCAACCAGGAGGAACACCAGGACAATGATCACCAGGGCCAGGACCAGGATCACGATCCAGAGCACGGCGATGCTGGTCATCCAGTCCGGGAGTGTCATCTTGGGCTCCCATAAAGCGGTGGGAGTCCCATCTCTTCCCTGGCCGTGTCTATTTCGATCTCAGCCTCTTCCCTGGAGATGATGCCGGCTTCATGCATCGCCCGTGCATAGCGGGCTCTCATGATCCCACGGTGTAAGTCCTGATCCTTATCTGGATCCAGGCCCGCTTCATCCAGTCCATCCTTGAAACATTTTTCATGAAGCGGCCGGCCACCCTTCGACGGGTTCCGGTCGAACCACGGAAAACTGTGATGGACCGGCTTTCCGCAGCGCGGGCAGATGCCCTGGTAGAGTTCCTCCTCCCGCTCCTCGAGGCGCGACTCGATCCCGGCAATGCGGCAGACCGCCCAGGCCATCACCAGTACCGTGCTCACCAGGATCCCGATGAGCCACCAGGGATTGTCCAGAACGGCCAGGCCGATGGAGGCCAGGACCAGGACCACATACAGAATTCTCATGACGCCCCCCTTCCAGGGATGTGGGGGTGACCCGTTGGTGCCCGGGCCACCCCCGGTGTGAGTGTTCTGATCTGACTCGCTGTCATTTCTCAGAATCATCCCAGTGATTCGCCTTGATCCCCTTCTTCCAGCGATGATGATCCCTGCTCTGGATCATCTCCGATATCGCGATGATGCCCACGGAGACACATATCAGTACCAGAATGACCGTGGCCAGCAGCTGGCCCCAGTCGATCGCTATCGGTTCCATGGCAATTCTCCCCAGTCCACCCCATCCAGCAGCCGGCCGGCCTTGCTGCGGCCCACCCGGACGGAGACGGTGTAATTGTTGTGCAGGATCTGTGCTGCGGATCCGGTATAGTCCTGGGCCTGATCGTTCACCCAGTGGACATGCTTCCCGTCACGCAGCTGGACAATCTTCCCGTCCCACGGCGCCCATTCACCCCACTGCTTGAAGAAAAACGGTATCTCCTGGGTCAGGCACTGGTCCCGAATGGACCGTGCCCAAGCCGGATTCATCGGCCGGGCCCGGGGTCCGGATTCGCCGCCCACGATCACCAGTTCGATCCCGGTGAGATCCCCGAGCTCGATGTCGCTGAGCAGGGGCTCCAGGGATAGGAATCGGTGCTTCACAGGCATGTTCACCAGGGTCAGGATCCGCTCCGCGCTGGCGGCATTCTCCACGGTGACGCCCATCCAGACATTCTCCGGCATCCTGACGTTGTGCTTCACCAGGTTGTACATGAGGAGGCCGGGCCGCTTGGTCAGGACCTGGAAGGTGTGCCAGTTGGCCCGGCGCATGGTATCGATGATCAGATTGGTGAAATGCCACGGGATGCTCTCGTGCCCCAGGTCGCTCATGGAGTTCACGAAGACGTTGGCAGGCTCCTTCCAGGTGAAGGGCCTGTTCAGCTCTCCGGGATGAATGGCCACCTTGAAGCCGTGCTCGTACTTCGGCAGGATGTGCTTCAAACGGTTGGCCATCGCCTCCGCGTAGCAGTTCTTGCACCCTTCCGAGATCTTCGAGCAGCCCGTCACCGGGTTCCAGGACTTGTCCGTCCACTCGATGTTGGTGAGCGCCATCAGCGGTTGCTGATCCACGAGCTGCTGTCCTGCTGCGCCTGGACGGGTGGTGTGAAGGTCGGCAGTCCGGACTCGTAGATGACACCGACATTCACCACGGTGGAATCGTTCATCCCCAGGGCCTGGAGGTCCTGGACCATGGGCAGGGTGTTGCTCAGCACGAAGATGAAGAACGATGCGATGAACAGGAGCAACTCCGGTTTCGTGAACCCGGCCATGGCTGGCTTACGGATCTTCCCGCCGTTGCGCTTCCCGGCGCCCTTCAGGTCACCCAGCCAGTGACGGTAGCATTTCGTGGCCGACGGCCGGCGGGCCAGGACGTTGAGCTTGATCCGGCGGCTGCAGCCGGGATGACTGCAGGTCCGCTCGGACAGTTCGGAATGCGTGTACGGTTTTCTCATGATGATGCCTCCTTATCCCCAGAGCCTTACTTTGTTCTGGCGGTAGAAATTGTAGATGCTCTCGATCTGCTGGATGTAGTTCAGCTTGGTGACGGCCACCTTCAGCAGCTGGCCGCGGTCCAGCCTGTTCAGGAAGTCCGCGTGGTCGAAGCGCGGACAGTTCAGGACCTCCATGTAGGCATGGACGAATGGCCGGCTGGCAAATCGGTCGAAATACCGCTGCAGGTCCAGCATACATGCCGCCCGCCGGCGGGCTCCCTCCAGGTCCGTGATCTGCAGTTTCCCCAGCTTGAACTCGTCCGACAGGACCTTGCTGTCATGGGTGCGGTTGTACAGGATGGCCAGGCAGATCCCGTGGTTGAACGGGTAGGCCTCGTAGAATTCCCGGTAGGTCTCGTAGACCTTGAAACCGCGATCGATATAGGATTCCATGTAATCCTTCATCGTCCAGTTCTTCTGATTGATGTTCAGCTCCTGGACTTCCTCCAGCTGGTAGCCGGGCACGACGATGAAGTGTACCGGCAGGTCCAGCTGCCGGCAGGCCTGGAAGCGGTGCTGGCCATCGATGATCTCCATGGACTCGTTGAGCATGATGGGCGGGACCAGAGCCTTGCGCTTCATGCTGCGCACCAGGCTGCTGATATGGGCCTTCTTCAGGTGCCGGTTGCCCTTGATGTTCTTGAATAGCTTGTAGTTCGTGGTCTTGAAGACCGTGTTCACCGCCTGTACCGTGGCGGTGTCCACCTTGTTCCGGTTCAGAATGGCCAGGGTGTCCGGGTTCGGCTGCACGTTCATGCTGTCACCTCGTTGCTTGGGAAGGTGTCTTTGTAGTATTCGATGGAAGCCTCCCGGTCCAGGTTGGCTTCGCGGCCTGCCCACACAGCCGTGGCATCCAGCAGGTCGAGGAGCATATTCGGAATGGAGATCCCCTCCCGGGCCATGGTGACGGCCAGGGCGTGCTTCTTGAAGCCGGTAATGGATCGCCCCGTCAGGACCTGGTCAGCCATGCGCTGCAGCTCCCCCATGGTGGCCATCTCGTAGATCTTCTCACGCATCCAGAGACACTGGGGGTGGTCAGACCATCGGCGCTTGAACTCCTTCTTCCAGTCCGCCTTCATCAGTTTCAGGTAGCCGATGAGGATCCTCGAGCTGCCGGCATCATGGATCCGGTGCTTCACCAGGGCTTTCTTGAGGTTCATCATCAGGACGATGGGATCCTCGTCGTACCAGTCCGCGAGGTAGAGCTGATAGCGGTTCGAATCCGACGGCGGCTTCAGCATGCCCTTGAAAAGGTCCCTGCTTTTGTAGTAGGGCTCGTAGTTGATCACAGCGTTCAGCTTGCCCTGGGTCATCATCTGGTCCTGGAGGATCTTCAGCGTGATGCTGCCGTTCAGCAGCGGCTCGGCTTCCAGGAACTGCTGCCAGGTGTAGGGCACCAGGAAAGCGTACATCCACTGGGTGAACTTCGACACCCAGACCTTGCTGAACCGGTCCGGCTTCTCCCCCTTCTTCGCCGACGGATCCGGTTTGCCGACCTTCACCAGGATCGCGGGCTCGCCCCAGCGGGTGCCGTCAGGGCCGGACCAGTGGGTGGCCTTCTTCAGCAGCTTCTGGAGATCTCCGTCCTCTTCCAGCTTGCGCAGCCGGGTGAAGGGGATCTCGTGGGTGTCAGGATCGAAGGTGTACAGGGTCTGGCTCTGTTTCAGGTGGCTGAAGTGATCGTTGCCGATCATCTCCCACCAGGCGGCCAGCTTCTTGCGATAACAATCCGGATTGAAACAGCGATCGCCCTTGTTCTCCGAGAAATCATGGAACAGGCCCAGCTGGTTCTTCGTCCGGTACTGACAGCCCTTGCAGACGGGGAGCTGATTTCCATCTCCACCCTTTTCGTCGAGGATGATATCCATCGACCAGGGCATGCGCTCCAGCTGGACGGCGCCGTGCTCTTCCAGGTGGTTGCGGATAGACCACCATTGAAAATTCTTCTTCACCTTCTTGAAGGCCTCGGTCTGCCGCTCCCGTGAGTAGCTGGCAATCCTGGCGGCCTCATCGAGACGGGCTTCATCCAGGCGCTCCTGGAGCTCCGGGATCAGGTTCGACAGGCGGCCGATCTCCCCCACCCACTTCTCCGGCTTGCCCAGCAGCAGGGCGATCTCCTTGCGGGCCCTGCCCTCCTGGATGAAGCGGCCCACCATGCTTACGTACTCGGCCAGGCTGGGGTCCTTACGGTGCAGGTTCTCGTGGATCTGGTCCAGATCATCCCCCTTCCCCGGTGGATCCAGGATGATCACCGGAACCTCGGTCCATTTCAGGTGCTTGAGCGCTTTCAGCCGGCGGTGGCCGTACTTGAGGATGTAGCCGTCACCGTCCGGATAAACGCCCAGGGGCTGCAGCAGCCCGCGTTCCTGGATGCTGGCCACGAGGCCCTGGTCCAGCTCCGCCTTCTCGTATCGGCGCATGTTCGCGTGGACCTTGATCCCGGAGATGGGGATCGTTTCCAGCTTCAGGCGGACAGTGATCTGGTTTATGGTGTCTGTTGCCATTCAGCCCTCCCTGCTTGGGTAGTGGGCCCGGCACAACACGTCACGCACCGGGCCCTTGGGGGGTTCAGTTGTTAGATGAAGGCCCTCTGGCCATTCGCTTCGGTTTTGAATTCAGGCGGCCGGCGGTCCACCAGGTCCATGGCCTGCTCGTTGAAGACCGCCGTCATGGGCTTCTCCCAGAAGCGGCTCCAGTCCAGCTCCCGGATCCGGTCCGGGTTCAGTTCGATGCGGTATTGGGGTACGTCGTACTTCTTGCGCTGTCCGTCCGATGTGTAGTAGGTCGCGTCCTGGAATACGTGCGGATCACAGATGGGGATCCCGTGCTCGCGGCGCAATTCCCGTAGGCGGACATCCCTCGCGCTGCAGATGTGATCCAACTCGTACATGGGCACGTAGCCCCCGGACCGCACCACCTGGTTGCCGGGTCCGTTGTCGATGTAGATCTTGGGCCGGTTCTCGAGACGGGCATCCAGCAGGTACTTCAGGATCCGCTGCCGTTGGGTCAACCCCTCGTTGGAACTGGGGGTGATGAGCTGGCCGCGGATGTTGAAGTACATCTGCATATCAGATGGCGTCCGATCCTTCCTTGATGCCCGGCGTCAGTAAGGCCGGGGCCGACTCCAGCAGGCGGGCCACCTGGGTCTCCGGGAAGCGCGGCCGCCCGTTGGGGAGCCGCTTGGGCCGCAGCATGCCCTGCTGGACGTAGCGGTCCACCGTCCGGGTGGACAGGTCCAGGCGCTGGGCCACCTCCTTCTTGCTGAGATATCTCATTTGCCCCTCCCCAGGACCTCGATCAGGGACCCCAGCTGCCGGGTGAGAGCATCCACGGACTGCACCGTGGCGTCGATGAGCTCCTCCTTCTTCACCCGGGGCAGCCTGATCTCGAATCCGAAGGCCTCCAGCAGGTTCACCAACGGCGTGAAATCGTGCTGGTGGATCATGATGGCCAGGGCGTCCAGGTCGGATAAAGGATAGCCAGTCTCGTTGCGGGCAAGACGCCGACTCAGGTTCGTACGGTCCTTGTCCAACTCAGCAGCCAAGGCCTTGAATGGTATACGATTGCCAGCATGCGCTACCGAGACCAGATCTGAACAGAATTGATCGAGAATTTCTTGGGTGTCTAAGTTCATGTTTATGCGCTCCTTGCGTGAATAGGCTGCACGGTCCTGCACACTTTGTTCATATCTGTGCAGGGTGTTCATATCCGACATTCGGGTTGATGGATGTCGGATATACACATTTGATGGCCACTCCCCTGCCCCTGGCATGCCCGGACTGGCGGTTTTTGTTGGGATCGAATCCGGTGCCGTATACCTTTGAGGGAACCAGGCCCGGTAGCCGGGAAGCTGAGCCGGACCTGGTGGTACAAGGATACCAATCCGTGGAATTATTATCGCTGAGTCCCTTCATCCTGGATCTCGCGTCCAGGATCAACGAACGTCCCGATGTGCGTCTGATGATCAATGCCGTCGCCCTGTCCAGACGGTTTATGGAACACATACCATTGGGGGACGCCTGGACCTGCATGGATATCACCGTCACCAACCTGAAATCCTCTTCGTTCTCGATCGGATCCATCAGGCTGAACGGCGAAGAGTGTCTCCCGGCTCCGGAGGTGAGCTTCCATGATGAGAAACTTGATGTCACGGTTGGGACGCATAAAGAGTTCTGGCTGTACGAAGACGGGTTGGCCAGGATCCCGGCACTGCCGTTGACTCCGTACCTGCTGCCCAGGGAATCCATCCGCGGGCTGGTGTTCTGGACGTTCAGGATTAATGAGAGTGAATCCCTGGAGCTCAGCACGATGATCCTGTCATCCAATCGTGAGATCAAAGCTGTGGCGGATATGAGCAGATTGATGAGCAGCGCGAAGACCACCAACAGGAGCAGTTGAGCCCAGTGCCACCTGTAATCCAGCCAATCCAACGTGACCAGGACACGGCCCGTCATGAACCACCAGGTCGAGCGTTGCGTAGCCAGTTTTGTACCCAGCTCGGAAAACATGGACGGATCCGGCCCTACTCGGACAACGATTCCAGGACCCGGATCACCCGGCGGTTGTTCTCCCGGCGGCTCAGCACGGCGCTCACCACCTGCGACCGGACGCCGGCCTGGTTGGCGATGTCCTTCACGCGCAGCCCGTTCTGGGCCAGCAGGGTCCGCATGGCGCGGCTTTCCTGTTCCTTGTCCCCTGTAAGCAGCGGGGATTCAATGGGACGGGGCATGGATGTTCTCCTTGTTGAGTGGATCCGGATCACTGGCCGGATCGAGGTTGGATACTGCTGAGAATTGTCTGACTAACATGTGAAGGTAAGTATAAATAGACTATATGACTATTGTCAAGTCTTTATAGACCATATGACATCAGAACAATTAAAACAGATCCGTGAATCTATCGGGATGACTCAAGTAGAGTTTTCTCAAGAGCTTGGAATTGGGCAGTCCAACTACAGCAGATATGAGCGGGGTGCTCAAGTCATTCCTAAGTATATCGAAAAACTGGTGCAGTTATACATCGGAGAGGAGGACCAGGCGGACCTGATAGACCGGGTGGCCGAGCTGGAGGAGGAGAACCGCAGCCTCCGGAAGACCTTAAAAAAAATTGATGATGATATTGAACAGAGTAAGGAAAGCCTGCGACGCTCTCGAAAGGGTAGTGATCCCGGATGGAGTGGCGCCTGATTACCGGAGTTGGAGCAGGAGGGATTGGCAAGACCGGTAAACCTCGCCGGAATCCAGCTGCCGCCGGTTATAGCGGCGGACCCCATTTAATCATCTTAATATTTTAATCCAAACCCTATTACACAGATATACAAGGAGGCTTCTGACATGAAATATCTCGCTTTTCTGCTTATTATGGTAAGTATGGTGCTTTCGCAGGACCTATTGGAGATGGGCGCCGAGAAATACCAGGTGAAGGTTCTGGGATTGGACAGCACACACGTGGTCTTTGTGGAACAGGGCGGCCAGACTATTAAAGCGCTGCCAGTGGGCGCGGTGAAACGGATTACGCTGGCAAACGGCGACGTGGTAGTCCAGGACAAACAACTGGTTATCGGACCAGGTCACCCCGCCTGGTACCCGGACTGCCGGATGATTGCCGCCTCCGTGATCAATCCTACCCGCCGGACCACCGTTTCCATGCCTGTGGCTACTCCGCAGTCTGCCATGGGTAAACAGACCGCCACCTTCAGCCCGGGGCGTATCGGTGGACTGTGCGTGGCCGTTGCCGGCGGGATCGGGTTGTATCTGATAATGGACGAAAGCCCGGATGATTACAATGATCCAGGCTACCTCAATGATCTCGAGGACTGGAACGATCGCCACACATCCCTTTCGAAACTTATGTACACATCCCTCACCGCCGGTGGGATCTTTTTCACCCTAGAGTTTAACTTCTGATCCGTGGCCTCTATTACCCCCTATCCCAAGGCCCGGAACCAGCCGTGCTGGCGGTTGAGCTACCGGGATCCCCAGACCGGCAAGTGGCGCAACAAGCTCCTGCACTGCAGCCGGGACCGCGCCGAACAGATCCGCAAGCGCATCGAAGCCGAATTCACCTGGCTGGCCGCCAATCCCCACCTCAGGGAGGACCGCCAGGAGGCCATGTTGTCGGACGTGGTGGAGATCTTCATGAAGGCCAAGGCCGGGACCGTCGCCCCCCGGACCGCCGACCGC
>Ga0180432_10009668_pt1 | contig 11715 bp, 10 predicted proteins | sample SS_ome_10_FD_132414 | JGI IMG/M metagenome (GOLD analysis project Ga0180432, IMG submission 132414) | Hypersaline lake sediment archaeal communities from the Salton Sea, California, USA - SS_1_MS_2 metaG | ecosystem: Environmental > Aquatic > Non-marine Saline and Alkaline > Hypersaline >... | reverse complement strand
CGTTTTCGCTTGTGGAGAGTAGGGCAATCCACGCAAACCGGCATGCGACTACAAGAACAAGAAAGACGCACGTGCCGAAAACAAGTTTCCGTTTTCTCGTATTCATCTTCCTCGCCTCACTTGCGTATCAGGGCCTCGGTATCCTACCTATTTCCCTCCCCCCGCACCCACTCTCGGAGGGAGGGGGCAAGGCGCGCGGAAAAGCGGCCGCCGCGCACGCCCCCCGCTCACGCCGTGCGCTCGAAGCTGACGTAATGGTACGGCGCGCCCCACAGCCCGCGCAGGAACCCGGCCCCGTGCCAGGCGGCGACCAGCGCCTCGGCGTCCGCGGACTCGAGCGCCTCGAGCACTGTGGCAAGCTCCTCGGCGAACCGCGCGAGGTCCGCGCCCGCGCGCGCGCACCAGGCGGCCAGCGCCCCGGCCACGCGCGGCCGGGGGGCGCCGGGCGCCCAGGTGTAGGCGCTCACCTGTTCGACGAGTTGCGCGGCCCCGGCCACAGCCTCGAGAGTCGCGGCCGGGGCCTCGGCCGCGGGCGGGCGGCCCGTGAGGAAGAACCCGAACGCGCGCGACCAGTCCGCGAGCAGGCGCTCGTGGCGCGCGCGCGTGGGCTCCAAGGCCTTGTACCACCGGTAGTGGTCCACGAGCGACCAGCGCGGCGAGGTGGACAGGACCGCGCACCCGGCCCGGTCGACGAGGTCGACGACCTGGGCGTAGGACCAGAAGTAACGCGCGGCCACGAACGGGTTGTTGAGCACGTCCTCCCACCAGGCGCAAAACGGGCGCGAGGCCGCGAGCGCGGCGAACTCCTCCGCGAACAGGCGCTCGGCCAGCGACAGGCCCGACTGCGCGCGCGGGTCCTCGATCCCGGCGAACCGGCACGCCGCGCGGTAGAGGAGCTGGCGCACGACCTCCAACAGGTGCCCGTACCGGTCGTCGAAGCTCACCACCCCCACGCCCCCGGCCCGCAGCAGGCCGCACAGCTTGGCGAGCGCCGCGTCCCGGTCGTCCAGGCAGTTGAGGAACCCCTCGGCCAGCACCACGTCGAACGGACCGGGGTCCGCGAACCCGGCGATGTCCGTGTTCGCGACCGCGTCCACCCGGTCGTGCAAGCCGAACCGGTCGAAGAGTTCGTGCAGCCGGGGCAGGACCTCGGCGTGGGGTTCGACCAGGGTGAGGCGCGCGCCCTGGGCCGCGAGCACGAGCGCGTTCTCGCCCGAGTTGCATCCGAACTCCACCACCCGCCGCCCGCGCACCAGGCCCACGGGCACGCCCAGGTGGCGGTACAGGTTCGCGCGCTTGGCGCAGTGCACGCGCCAGGCCCGGTCGTCGTCCAGGGCGATGGGCACGGGGTTGATCGTGTGGGCCTGGTAGTAGCCCAATAGCGACTCGTCGGCCATGGGTGCGTTCCTCAGCGCTCCGATCCTGCGTCGCCCGCGCTCTCCTCGGCGGAGGACGGGGGCGGGGTCGACGGCGGCTCGTCCACGATTTGCGGGCCGCGCGGGGTCCAGGCCGAGAAGATGTTGTACGCGTCCGTGTCCTGCGGGCGGTACAGGTACATCATGAGCTCATACGGGCGCGCGTCGTTGCGCAGGACCAGACGCTTCGTGAGCGCGTATCCGATCTCGAGCAGGCGCTCGGGGGCCACGTACAGGTTGTCCGGGTTCTCGTACTCGGCGCGCGCGCTGAACACGTCGAACGCGAGCGCCCGGTCCGCGAACGCGAACATCCGCTCCACCATGGCGCGCAGGTACGCCACCGGGTCGCCGTGGGCCGGACGATGCTCGACCGTGGCCCCGCAGAACACGTAGTCGTACCGGGCGGGTGGGTCCTGGTCCAGCAGGTCCAGGCACAGGAACGTCTCGCCGTCCAGGCGCTCGCGCGCGGCCGCGACCATGTCCGCGTTGATGTCCAGGCCCGTGTACGTTCCCCGCCACCCGTACGCGCGCAGGTAGTCGCAGAAGTGGCCCAACCCGCAGCCCACGTCGAGCACGCTCGCCCGCGCGGGCAGGGGCTCGACCTCGGCGAGCAGGGCGTAGCGCTTGGTCATCTGCTGTTCGCAGCGGTAGGCCAGGGCCTCGGGCGTGGGCCCGTGCCGGGCGAGGAGCTCGGAGTAGTGCGCGTTCATGGCCTTGCGGCTTTCCGGGTCCATGGCAAGCGTCTCCGGGTCAGCGCACGGGCGCCTGGGTCATCCACGCGGCCGCGCGCTCGCGCAGCCGGTCCACGGCCGCGTGCACGTCCGGTGCCTCGCGGGGCGGGTCGGCGAGCACCTCGTCCAGCCCGAACGCGGCGAACCGCTCGCGCCAGTATGGGGTGTCCGCGTCCGTGCGCGCGCGGGCGAGGTCCTGGTCGGCCTGCTCGTCGTCGCCCGTGAGCCGGCGCGCCAGGCACAGGAACAGGCTCATGTACGGGTTCGTGGGGTAGGCCACGCGCGCCATGTCCACCCAGCGGACGAACTGCTCGGGCCGTCCGCCCGGGGCGAGGTGCTTGTTGTGGAAGAAGTTCGCCACTAGGTTGAACGCGAACCAGACCTCTCGGGTCTGCGCCTCGTCGGGCACCAGATCCCCGGGCAGGCCGAACACCGCCGGCCCGCGCGCGGCGCGTCCGGCGGCGATCTCCCCCGAACGGGACTCGCGCGAGGGGATGAAGTTGTGCACGTTCGCGCCGCCCGAGGCCATCTGTTCGGCGAAGTAGTCGGCGAAGTCGTCGAACGCGGTCGCGCCGCGGATCGCCTGGCACAGGGTGAACGCGTTCCAGTCGAGCCCGAGCTCCAGGCTGAACCGCAGGGTGTCGAGCATCATGGCGAAGGTCTCGTCCGGCAGGCCCAGGATGAAGTTCGCGCCTACGAAGAGCTCCGGGAATCCGTCGAGCCGCCGGGCCACGCCGCGGAAGAGGTCCAGGCTGCCCGGCTTGCGCACGCGGCGCAGCATGTCGGGATTGCCCGTCTCCACCCCGATCTTGAACCCGATGCACCCGGAGTCGCGGATGAGGGTCAAGGTCTCTTCGTCCAGGCTCGCGGCCATGAGCCCGTTGTTCGCCGCCCAGGTCACGGGCCACGCCTCGTCCACGATCGTGGCGAGCACCCGGTGAAAGGCCTCGCGATGGAACAGGGGGTCGTCGTCGAGCCACTCGAAGTGGCGCACGCCCCGCTCGCGCACCAGGAACCGCAGTTCGGCCAACAGGTCCTCGACCGGGCGCAGCCGCACGCCCCGGCCCATGAAGTCGCGCACCGAGCAGAACGTGCACGCTCCCCGGCACCCGCGGGAGAGCTGCACGGCCGCGTACGGGGCCCGCGCGCCCCCGGCCATGCGGCTGAACGGGTTCAGGGACCCGTACCGGCAATAGGTCTCGACCGGCACCCCGCCGTACGTGGCGATAAGGTCCCCGCGCGGCTGCACGGGTCGGGCCCGGCCGCGGGTCTCGCGCTCCATGCCCTGGGCGCGGTAGTGGATCCCGGGCGCGGGCGGGGCGGGCGGCGTGCGTTCGGTCAGGGTGTCGGCGAGGTAGCGGAGCCGATCCTCGCCCTCGCCGCGGACCACGAAGTGCGCGAGCCCGTCGGTCAGGAACCGCTCGTGCTCGTACGTGGCGATCACGCCCCCGGCCACCACCACGCACCGGCCGTGTGCGCGCAGGATGCGCATCGTCTCCAGGAGCGCGGTGATCCCTGCGTCGTACATGCACGAGACGCCCACCAGGAACGGGTCGAACGCGCGCACGCGCTCGCGCAAGAGCTCGGTCCACGCCTCGGGCCGGAAGTGCGCGTCCTCGTGCACGCGGCGCAGGGTCTCGAAGTTGAGGTCGAGGATCCGCACCTCCAGGCCTCGGCCCTGGAGGGCCTGGTGGAGGACCTGGAGCCCGGTGGGCGGGAACGCGTAGTACCCGCGGTGCAGGGCCACGTCCCGGTTGAACGATTCCAGCAGGAGCTGCGGGATCTGCACAAACAGCACCCGGCCGTTGACCGGATACCGTTCGCGCAGCCGCGCGCAGTACGCGGCGAACGTCGGATCGAGATGCGCGTCTCCTACTCCCTCTCCCTGCGGGAGAGGGTCGGGGCGAGGCTCCCCCTCTCCCTTCGGGAGAGGGTCGGGGTGACGGGCGTTTGCTTCGCCCGGCGGCGTGGTCATGCGGCTCTCGTCCCTCCCCCTACCCCCCTCCCGGCGGGAGGGGGGACCGTCGCGCGCATCCCTGCGTTGCGCGGAAGCGTTTCGTTCTCCCCCTCCTTCCCCCTCTCCCTCCGGCGACGCCCTGGAGCGCGCTTCTCCCTCTCCTTTCGGGAGCGAGCCGGGGTGAGGCTCTCCCTCTCCCTCCGGGAGAGGGTCGGGGTGAGGGGCGTTTGCTCCGCCCGGGGGTATGGTCATCGGACTCTCTTTCCTCCCCCTGGCCCCCTCCCGAAGGGAGGGGGGACGCTCGCGCGCGTTGCTCATGAGCCCGCCTTCCCGTGCGCTCGGCCCGGTTCGCTCGTGGCGGCCTCGCCGACCACGCGCTTGGCGTCCTGTTTGCCCTCGCGCCACAGGGTGCACCCGTCGCACAGGGGCACCTCGGCCCGGCGCCCGGCGAGATGCAGCCGGCGGATGCGTTCGAGCACCGCGCCCGCCCAGATGTCCGCGATGCGCTCGCGGTTCGTGTCGCCCACCGGCACCGCGTTGTCCGAGTCCATGCAGCACAGGGGCGCGGTGCCGTCGGCGTGCACGCAGAACGTGCCCCACAGCGCGATGCACGGGTACCGGTTGATCGTGGCCTCGTCGCCGAACGCGGGCACTTGCACGTGGGCGGCCCAGTTGTGGGCCTTTTGCACCACCACCTCGTCGCCCGGCCCCAGCCGCGCGGCCCAGTGGTCCAGGAACGCGGCCTCCTCGTCCGCGTTCTCGCGCTGGAGGATCATCTGCACGCGCACGCGGGCCCGGGGCCTGCGCCGGTCGCGCTCGCGCACAAAGGCCAGGGTGTTGTCCACCACGGTCTCGAACGTCAGGCCCCGGCGGATGGCCTCGAACCGGTCCTTGCGCAGGCTGTCGATGGTGACGTACACCTCGTCGAGCCCCGCGTCCAGGAGCGCCGCCGAGCGCTGCGCGTCGAGCAGGCTCGCGTTCGTGGCGATGTTGATGCGGGGCAAGCCCGCGTCCTTGGCCCGGCGCACCCGGTCCACGAGCGCGCGGTCGAGGAGCGGCTCGCCGTCGAGGTACAGCATCACCTTTTCCACGTGGTCGCGGTGTTCGGCGAGCTCCTCGATGAGCCTTGCGTACAGGGCGTCGGACATGCGCGTCGGGGTCTTGCTGTCGAAGTCGATGCCGCACATCACGCACCGCGCGTTGCACATGTTCACGGTCTCGAGCAGAAAGTACTTCGGGAACCGCAGCAGCGTGTCCGCGTCGAACCCGAGCTTGGCCTCCACGTAGGCCAGGGCCTCCCGGGGGTTCGCGGGCGGTGGGCGCAGGGGCTCGGGCGCGCTCATGGCGTGGGCTCCGGGTGCGCGGGCGCTCCCTCGCGCGCGGCCACCCAATCGGCGAGCATGCGCACGTACGCGGCCCGGTCGGCGGGGGGCGCGTCCTCGTCCGGGGCCCAGGACGCGAACTCGGTCGCCTCGCGGCGGAAGGGGCCGTCGGTGACCTCGTGGAACACGACCCAGGGCGAATGCACGACCACGGTGTGGTACGCGCCGGGTTCGAGCCGGTAGTACACCGCTGCCCCGGGCCGGTCCGCGGCCATGGGCACGTGGTCCACGGGCGCGCCCACCTCGTCGAACAGGACTACGGTCAGCGCGCCCTCGAACAGGTGGAAGGACTCGCTCTTCGTGGCGTGGCGGTGGGGACGCACGTAGGCGCCCCGCTCGTGCACGATCAGCATCTCGTGCAGAGGCGCGTCCACGTCCGGGTGCGCGCACAGCCGGGCCCGCCGGCGGGGCGCCTCGGCGGCGCGGGCCTTCAGCCAGTCGAGGTCCGCGCGCGAGACGCGCTTCACGCGCCCGTCCACGTACCAGACCTCGTCGTTCACCTGGCGCAGGTCCATGTCAGGCCCCCTCAAAGAACGAGCGCACGCACCCCACCACGTAGTCCACGTCCTCGTCGGTGAGCTTCTCGTGGTTGGGGATGCACAGGATCTCGCGCACGTACTGCTGCGCCCGCGGGATGCGTGCGCGCACCCGGCCGCGGTACGCGGTGTGCTCGGGCAGCAGGATCGGGTGCTGGATCTTCGTCTCCACGCCTTGCGCGGCCAGGTGGTCGCGCAGCGCGTCGCGCCGGGGCGTGCGGATCGTGTATGAGTAATAGGTATGCATGCACTGCGGATGGGCCGCCGGGCAGGTCACCACGTCCGCGAGCGCGGCGTCGTACCGGGCCGCGATCTCGCGCAGCCGGGCGATCTTCGCGTCCAGCCGCTCGAGCTCCACCAACAGCATCGCGGCCTGCACCGTGTCGATGCGCCCGTTCAGGCTCGGGGTGTGGCAGTCCTCTTTGTCGACCGTGCCGGCGTAGCGCAGCCGCAGCAGGGCCGCGTGCAGCTCGGGGTCGTCTGTGACCACCGCGCCCGCCTCGCCGTAGGCGTTGAGCACCTTCATGGGGTTCATGCTGAAACAGGCCAGCACCCCGAACCCGCCCGCAGGCCGTCCGTCGAACCGCGAGCCGAAGGCCTGGGCCGCGTCCTCCACCAGGTGCACGCCCTTCGCCTCGGCAAGGGCCTGGAACCGGGGCATGTCGCACATCGCCCCCGTGAAGTGCACGGGCACGATGGCGCGCGTGCGGCTCGTCATGGCCTGTGCCGCGCAGTCGGGGTCGAGGTTGAGGTCCGCGCCCACGTCCGCGAACACGGGCCGCGCGCCGGTGAGCGCGATCGCGTTGGCCGTGGCCACCCAGCTCATGGGCGTGGTCACCACCTCGTCGCCCGGGCCGATCTCGAGCGCACGCAGGGCCAGGTACAGCGCGTCGGTGCCCGAGTTCACGCCCACGCAGTGCGCGCGGGTGCAGTACCGGGCGACCGCATCCTCGAACCGGGCGACCTCCTCGCCCAGGATGATCCTGCCGTGGTCGAGCACCCGCTCCACGGCCTGGAGGAGGGCCCGCTTGTGCGCGGGATCGGCGACGGTCAAGTTGCGGTAGCGGATCTTCACGTCCATGTTCGCGTCCGTCGGGTCCGGGGTCTCACACGAATGCCAAGTGCTCGGGGTCGGCCTCCAGGTACTCCAAGAGCAGCCGGTTCTTTTCGTTCGCCACGCAGTGATGGTCGCACACCTTCGACGGGTCGATCCGGAAGAATTTGTCCTTGCCGTCGAACCAGAACGCGGCGAACCGGCGATCCGCGATCGAGCCCAGGCACCCAGTGTCCAGATTGTACGCTTTGTCCTGGCAGGCGTACACCCGGCAGTCCGCGCCGATGACCGGCAGCACCTGGAGGTACGGGCACCAGGTGTAGTCCTTGGCGAACTTGTCCTCCAGGGCGTGGTAGGCGTCGTACACCTCGAAGTCGCGGACGGCGAAGTCCTGCTTTGCGCGCGCGATCTCGTCCTTGACTCGGTCGAACACGGGCGCGTGGTACGCGTTGTTGGCCGCAGCGTCGTTGGCCACGATGCAGGGCGAGACCTTCACGCTGTCCACGCCCAGGGCGCGCATGCGGCCGATGAACTCGCGCACGTGCGCGGCGTTCGTGCGGTCCACGATCAGGCTCGCCCCCAGCCGGCACCCGCCGCCCAGGCGCTGGAACGCGGCCATGTTGCCCGTCACCCGGTCGAACTCCGTCTCGGGCACGCGCCGGTACCGGGCGTAGCTTGCGCCGTCCCACCCGTCCATGGACACGCGCACCCAGGTGGCGCGATGGGCGAAGAGTTCGGCGAGCTCGCCCGACAGGCGCGCGCCGTTGGTGAGCGCGGCGAACTGCACCGGGCTCGCGGCCAGGGCCTGGACCGCCTCCAACAGGTGCGGGTAGCAGAAGGGTTCGCCCCCGCCGCTGAAGGTGACCGCCCGGACCTGCATGGCGATGATGTCCTCGACGATCTCGCGCATCTTGTCGCGCGGGATCCGGTCGCGGGCCTGCATGTCCCGGCCCAGCTGCAAGGCGTCGGCCCGGTACGCGCAGTAGGCGCAGTTGTGGTTGCAGGCGTTCGTGGGCTTGATCCGGATGTGCACGGGCGCGAGCACCCGGTCCACGGACCGGGGCAGGCTGTCGACCTTGTCCCGGAAATGGAACACCTTCATGCAGCTGTAGCGACGCTTCACAGGGGGCCTCTCACCGTCACTCGAAAAAGATGAACTCGTAGTCGCCGGTATACCCGGCCTTGTCGAAGAGCCAAGTCCACTCCCGCGGGCGGAAGAAGCTCTCGCAGGTGAGCGCCCAGCACTGCAGGTTGAAAAGCTCCTGCGCGTTGCGGTAGCTCTCCACCAGCACGTATTTGTCGCGCCCGACCCGCTCGACCTGCGCGAGCGCGCGCACGAGCGCGTCCACGGGCAGGTTGTGCAGCGTCCCGAGGCTGACGACCAGGTCGAAGGCCCCGTCCGCGAACGGGAAGGGCGCCTCGGCCCGGCCCACGAACAGGCGCCCGCGCACTTCGGGCTTGGCCTCGCGGATCGCGTAGTCGGACACGTCGAACCCGACTGTGGTCGCCCCGGGCAACACCTGGGAGAGCTCGTAGAGAAGGTACCCCTTGCCGCAGCCCACGTCCAGGATGCGCGCGTCCGGTCCGAGCCCGTACAGGTCCACGAGCTGTTGGGCCACGGGCCGCCACCGGCCGTCGTACCGGTAGCCGCCGTACCCGTAGCGGCGGGCGCCGTCCCAGTAGTCGCGCCCGTATTGCCGGGCGACGCGCATGCACGCGGCCTTGTCGTCGGTCATCCGGCCCACGTAGTCGCGGGCGGTGCGCCGGTGCAGCGGGGTGACGAGTTCCACCAGGCGTCCCATAGCGTCTCCGGCGGGATTACGAGGACAGGGCCCGCACCGCGTCCACGATGGCGGGCACGTCGATGCCGTGCCTGGCCATGAGCGCGGCCTGGGACCCGTACCCCTCGGGGAACGTGTCCGCGAGCCCGATGCGGCGCATGCGCTTGGCGCCCGCGAAGTCCGCCTCGCACAGGATCTCGGCCACCGCGCCGCCCAGCCCGCCCACGATGGAGTGCTCCTCCACGGTCACGACCACCGCGGCGTCGCCGGCCGCGCGCACCAGGCCGTCCGCGTCAAAGGGCTTGATCGTGGGCACGTGCAGCACCCCGCACGAGCAACCCTCTTCGGCCAGGTGGTCGGCCGCCCGCAACGCCAGGCCCAGGCACACGCCCGTGGACACGACCAACGCGTCCGCGCCCTGCCGCATGGGGTACGCGCGGCCGATCACGAACGGGTGCGCGGGGTCGGTCACCAGCGGATCGCCGCCCTTGCCCAGGCGGATGTACACGGGCCCGGGGTGGTCCACCGTGCAGGGCATGAGCCGCTGCATCTCCCCGGCGTCCGCGGGCGCGAGCACGGTCATGTTCGGCAGGGCGCGCAGGATCGCCAGGTCTTCCACGGTCTCGTGCGTGGGCCCCAGCGGCGCGTACACCAGCCCCCCGCCGTTGCCGATCAGGCGCACGGGCAGCCGCGCCAGGCACAGGTCCAGGGCCACCTGCTCGAAGCAGCGGCGGGTGAGGAAGCTGGCGATCGTGTTCACGTACACGATGTTCCCTTCCATGGCGAGCCCCGCGGCCATGCCGATCACGTTCGCTTCGCTGACCCCTTCCATAAAGAAGCGGTCGGGCATCTCGTCGCGGAACGCCTGGAGCGTCCCGGCGCCGAGGTCCGAGCCGATAAACACGATCCGCGGGTCGCGGCGGGCGAGCTCGTGGACCATCTCCAGGGCCGTGCGCCGCATCCTAGCTCCTTTCCCTCACCCAACCCTCTCCCGGAGGGAGAGGGCTTCTTCTTGCGTAGCGGTTGCCCTCACCTTCCCCCTCTCCCCTCGGGAGAGGGCCGGGGTGAGGGAGCCTAGTCGGGCGCTGTCCCGGTCGCCTCGCCGGGGGGCTCCTCGATCGCCGCGAGGAGCGCGTCGAGGTCCGCGTCCTGGAGCCGGCTCTTGTGATGCCAGGTCGGGTCGTGCTCCACGAAGGGGACCCCCTTGCCCTTGACCGTGTCGCACAACAGGGCGCTCGGACGACCGGCGGTGAAGGGGACCCGGCCCAGGGCTGCGCGCAGGGCGGCCACGTCGTGGCCGTCGCAGGTCTGTACCGCGAACCCGAAGCTGCGCCACTTGTCCGCGAACGGTTCCAGGTCGACCACCTCGGCCGTGGGACCGAAGGACTGCATCCGGTTCACGTCCACGAGCGCGGTCAGATGCTCGAGCTTGTGCTTGGCCGCGCACAGGGCCGCCTCCCACACCGAGCCCTCGTCGCACTCGCCGTCGCCGAGCACCACGAATACCCGTGCGCCCGTGGACCGCGTGCGCGCGTGCAGGGCCAGGCCGATGCCGATCGACAGCCCATGGCCCAGGCTGCCGGTGGTCGCCTCCACCCCGGGAACGCTGCCCAGGGTCGGATGTCCGCCCAGCCGCCCGTCGAGCGCGCAGAACCGGTCGAGCTCCTCGCGCGGGAAGAACCCCTTGTCCGCCAGGACCGCGTACAGGGCCAGGCAGCCGTGGCCTTTGCTCAGGATACACCGGTCTCGTCCGGGCCAGTCGGGCCGGGCCGGCTCGTAACGCAGCACGTCGTCGTAGAGCACGCGCAGGATCTCCACGAGCGAGAGCGCGCTTCCCAGGTGCCCGCGGCGGGCCGCGGCCAGGGTCTGCACGATCGTGCGACGCAGCGCGCGCGAGCGCGCGTCGAGCGGGGGGGGTGCGCTCATCCCGGGCCTCCACTGCGCACGGGCCGCGCCTTGCGGGCGGCGAGCGCCCGGCGCAACAGCTTGCGCGCGGCGACGAGCTGCGCCGCGCGCACCGCGTCCGTGTCCGCCTGCGCGCCGGCGGCGAACCGGCGGCGGGCCCGGTCCGCAGGTACGAACTCGTTCAACAGGATCGCGCACCACTTCAGCGCGAAGAGCGGATACCGCGCGCGCACGCGGTCGGCCAGGCCCGCAGTGTCCACCCCGGCCTCGCCGAGCGCCTCGATCATGCGGCGCAGGAACCGGGCGCGCCGCTTCTCGTCCACGGGCTCGGCCGGGTGGAGCCGGTAATCGGCGAGCATCTTGGCCGGGTCGTCGAATCCGAAGTACTCGAAATCCAGGAACGTGAGCGTCCCCTGCGCGTCGCGCAGCGCGTTGTGGAACCCGTAGTCCGAGGGGCTGAGCACCCGCGCCGCGGGCGGGAGCGGCTCCTCCGGGCTCGCGCCGCGCGCACGCTCCCTGTCCAGGCTCCATGTGCGAAGCGTGTCCCACGCAGGCTCGAGCTCGTGATCCAGGAAGGCGCGCAGGCCCTTGGCGTGCGGTGGGTCTGTGGCCGCCTCGCGCAGACGGGTCACTCGCTTGTCCACGTCCGCGTGGACCTGGACGAGCGAAAAGCAGGCCTCGCTCGCCGACCGGATGCGCGCGCGCCGCGCCTCTTCGCGCAGGGACTGCATGCGGGCCAGGAACGCGGCGAGGGCGTCCAGGTCTTCGTCAGTGACCTGGTCCGGCACGCGGCCCTCCACCCAGGTGAAGAACGCGCACCGCCGCGCGGGGTCGCTGGCCGCGACCCGGGGCACGCACTCGATGCCGTGCGCGCACAGAAGGTGCAGGGCCGCCACCTCCGCGCCCAGCCGGTCGCGCGGGTCGGCCTCCGCTTCGGGGTAGCACTTGGCCGCG
>Ga0180432_10009667_pt1 | contig 11716 bp, 15 predicted proteins | sample SS_ome_10_FD_132414 | JGI IMG/M metagenome (GOLD analysis project Ga0180432, IMG submission 132414) | Hypersaline lake sediment archaeal communities from the Salton Sea, California, USA - SS_1_MS_2 metaG | ecosystem: Environmental > Aquatic > Non-marine Saline and Alkaline > Hypersaline >... | reverse complement strand
GATCGCCTGTTTCATGGTCTCGGCGATCTCGTCGCCGGGCACCTCGAATCGGCGCTGCGAGTACAGCCAGGCGATGGTGTTGCCCTTGGCGTCGACCATGGTGGTGACCGCGGGCACGTCACCTTCGAGCAGTTGTGCGGACCCGTTGGAGACGATGTCGGAGGCCCGGTTGGACATCAGACCGGCGCTGCCGACCACCGGGAAGAGCATCGCGGCGAGGACCACGCCGGCCAGCAGACAGGACCAGGCCAGCTTGAGGATCGTCGGCCCACGCAGGGATCGTTCCGACATGGCTAAAGGCTACTGAGGGCTCTCGGCGCGGCCGATGCGGCCCGCCGGTGGCGCAGCACGAACCCGCCCGGCCATCCGAGGTTCCGCGGGTGGCCGGGAAAACCGCAGTTCGTCAGCAGACGGGACGCTTGTGCCAAAAAACCTGTGACCTGACTGTTGCGCAATTGATACCTGACCACCTAACTTAAGCACACGGTGCGATTCAGGTAACACTGAGACCGCACTGTGGCGTAGGTCGCAGACAGCGATCTGGCCGGAATATTCGCCGCTCGCGCGCCGGGCGGCCTGGGGTGAAGGGATCGCCTGTGTCGGGGACTCGGCCTGCTGCCCGTAAGAGTATTTCAATGTCGTTACAAGGAGCTGACGCCGAGGCCCGGATCGCCTGGGTATCGCAGGCTCTGTGCCGGTCGGCCGACCCCGACCAGTTGTTCGTTCGCGGGGCCGCCCAGCGCAAAGCGGCGGTCATCTGCCGGCACTGTCCGGTGATCGCCGAATGCGGTGCCGACGCCCTGGACAACCGGGTGGAGTTCGGGGTCTGGGGCGGCATGACCGAACGCCAGCGCCGCGCGCTGCTCAAACAGCACCCCGAGGTGGAGTCCTGGGCCGACTTCTTCGCCGCCCAGCGCAAACACCGCAGCGTCAGCTAGTTTCGCCGGTGATCTGATCGGCGATCGCCTGCAGGGCCTCGAGATCGGACACATCGAACGGCAGTGACGGAACGCCCACCACCCGCACGTGCGGGTTGGCCCCGGTGAACCTCGACAGCAGTCGGATTTCACGCTTCGAGGTCTGACCCCGGTCGGCGTGGATGCGCAGCACGGCCGCGGTCAGTGCGGACCCTGGATCCTCCGGTGCGGACTCGAGTTCGACCGCCCCGTCCACGGCCCGTTCGACGGTCAGCGAACACAGCATCGGGTGGGTGCGGTTGAGGATCAGCCCGGCCAGCGGCATGCCTTCGGTGGAGAGTCGGTCGACGAAGAAAGTGGCCTCGCGCAGCGCGTCGGGCTCGGCCGCCGAGACCACCACGAACTGGGTTCCTCTTCGCTTCAGCAGTTCGTAGGTGCGGTCGGCCTTCTCGCGGAACCCCCCGAATGTGGAGTCCAGCGACTGCACGAAGGCCGAGGCGTCGGCGAGCATCTGCGAACCCAGGATGGTCGACATCGCCTTCATGGCCAGGCCGAAGACCCCGGTCACCAGACGCCCGATGCCGCGGCCGGGTGCCAGCAGGATCCGCCACAGGCGGCCGTCCATGAAGCTGCCCAGCCGTTTGGGTGCGTCGAGGAAGTCCAGGGCGTTGCGCGACGGCGGGGTGTCCACCACGACCAGATCCCAGCGGTCCTGGCTGAGCAGCTGTCCGAGCTTCTCCATCGCCATGTACTCCTGCGTCCCCGCCAGCGAGGTCGCCACCGTCTGATAGAACTGGTTGTCCAGAATCGCTTGGGCGCGTTCAGGTCCGGAATGCTCGATGACCATCTCATCGAACGTCCGGCGCATATCCAGCATCATCGCGTGCAGTTCGCCGGGGACCTCAGGGGAGAGCGGGACCCGCTGGGGTTCGTTGCCGAGTTCCTTGATGCCGAGAGCCTGCGCGAGCCGCTTGGCGGGGTCGATGGTGAGGACCACGACGGTGCGGCCGTACTCGGCGGCTCGCAGCGCCATCGCCGCGGCCGTGGTCGTCTTGCCGACTCCGCCCGCGCCGCAGCACACCACGACGCGGTTGGTGGTGTCGGACAGCACCTGCTTCATGTCCAATACCGGCGGCGTCCCGCTCACCGGGCACCTCCTGTCATCGGACGCCCTGTTCGGCGAGGATCTCGGCGAGTTCGTAGAGGCTTCCCAGATCGACCCCGTCGGCGATGGTGGGCAGTTCCAGTCTCGGTACGTGAAGTCTCTCCAACTGGGTGGCACTCTCCGACCTGGCCCGGATCCGGCTGGCGTGTTCGATCGTCTCGGTGAGCAGGCCGGCGAAGTCGGAGTCGGGCAGGCTGATGCCGACGCCGGCCAGCCCGGCGCGGACCGCGTCGGCGTCGATATCGCCTTCGGCGGCCTTGGCGAGGTCGGCGGCGGGCAGGAACGGCGGGATGTTGCGGTTGACGATCACGCTGCCGATCGGCAGGCCGAGTTCCTCGAGTTCCTCGATGGCCTCGATGGTCTCCTGGATCGGCAGTGACTCCAGCAGGGTGACCAGGTGGATCGCGGTCTCCTCGGAGTGCAGCAACCGCACCACTCCCTCGGCCTGGGAGTGCACCGGCCCACCCTTGGCCAGGTCCGACAGGGCTTTGGTGACGTCGAGGAACCTCGCGATACGACCGGTCGGCGGGGAGTCCACGACGATCGCGTCATAGGAGGGACGCCGGTTGGCGTCCACCCGGACGGCCGACTCCTTGATCTTCCCGGTCAGCAGAACGTCGCGCAGCCCGGGGGCGATGGTCGTGGCGAATTCGATCGCGCCGACCCGCCGCATGGCCCGGCCGGCGATACCGAGGTTGTAGAACATGTCCAGGTATTCCAGGAATGCCGCCTCGATGTCGACGGCCAGCGCGTTGACGTGTCCGCCGCCGTCGGCGGTCGCCACCTTGACTTCCTCGTAAGGCAGTGGGGGCACGTCGAACAGCTGCGCGATCCCTTGCCGACCTTCGACTTCCACCAGCAGGACCCGACGCCCACCAGCGGCCAGAGTGAGCGCCAGCGCGGCGGCCACGGTGGTCTTGCCGGTGCCGCCCTTGCCGGTGACGAAATGCAGTCGGGCCTTGGTCAGCCGCGCCGGCCAGCCGATCGGCTGAGGGTCGCGCGGGTTCCTGGCCACCAGTGCATGCTATCCAAGCCGCGCATCGGGATGGGCGGCGTCGGGATTAGGCGGCGTCGGGGATTAGGCTGCGGCCATGAGCCAATCAACCACGAGCCAGCCGACAACGTGGGAGTACGCCACCGTGCCGTTGCTGACCCATGCGACCAAGCAGATCCTCGACCAATGGGGCGCCGACGGCTGGGAGCTGGTCTCGGTGTTGCCGGGTCCCACCGGGGAACAGCACGTCGCCTACCTGAAGCGGCCGAAGTGAGCGCACGGGAGAGGCTGTCGGCGCTGGGGGTGAGCCTGCCCGCCGTCACCCCGCCACTGGCGGCCTACGTTCCGGCGGTCCGGACCGGCAACTTGGTTTACACCTCCGGGCAGCTCCCGCTGATCGGCAAGGACCTGCCGCACAGCGGCAAGGTCGGCGACCGGGTCACACCCGAGCAGGCCACGGCCGCCGCGCGGGTCTGTGCGCTCAACGCGCTGGCCGCGGTCGACGCCCTGGTAGGCCTCGACGCGGTGACCCAGGTGGTGAAGGTAATCGGCTTCGTCGCCTCGGCGCCGGGCTTCACCGGCCAGCCGGCCGTGGTCAACGGCGCATCGGAGTTCCTCGGGGAGGTTTTCGGCGAGGCCGGTGCGCACGCCCGGTCAGCGGTGGGCGTCGCTGAACTGCCACTGGACGCTCCGGTGGAGATCGAGCTGATCGTCGAAGTCGCTTGACCCATCCCGCCGTCGGGGTGCTGCGACCGGTGACCCCCACGGCCTCGGTGCTGCTGTGCGACAACCCCGGCCCGCTCACCCTTGAGGGCACCAACACCTGGGTGCTGCGCGCCCCGGGCAGCGATGACTTCGTGGTGGTCGACCCGGGTCCCGATGACGCCGCCCACATCGACCGACTGGTCGCGCTGGGCCCGATCGCTCTGGTGCTCATCAGCCATCGCCACGGCGACCACACCGAGGGCATCGACCGGACGGTCGCCGCGTCCGGCGCGGTGGTGCGCGCGGTGGGCAGCGGGTTCCTGCGCGGCCTGGGAGCGCAACTCAGCGACGGCGAGCTGATCGAGGCGGCCGGGCTGCGGATCGGGGTGCTGGCCACTCCCGGACACACCGCCGATTCGATGAGTTTCGTGCTCGACGACGCCGTGCTGACCGGTGACACGGTGCTGGGCCGTGGAACGACGGTCATCGACGACGAGGACGGAAGCCTGGCGGACTACCTCGACTCGCTGCGCCGGCTGGGAGCCCTTGGCTCTCGCACGGTGCTGCCGGGGCATGGACCGGAGCTGGCCGATGTGTCGTCGGTGGCCCAGATGTACCTCGAGCACCGAGAGCAGCGCCTGGATCAGATCCGGGCGGCGCTGCGGGAACTCGGCGAGGACGCCACCGCGTCGCAGGTGGTCGATCTGGTCTATGCCGACGTCGGGGATGAGCTGCGGACGGCGGCGGAAAGCTCGGTGCGCGCGCAACTTCGGTACCTGCGCGCCCGGTGACTACCGGGCCCGGCGTGCCAGCCGTTCGGAGTCGCAGATCAGCACGCTTTTGCCCTCCAGCCGGATCCACCCGCGGTGGGCGAAGTCGGCCAGCGCCTTGTTGACCGTCTCCCGGGAGGCGCCCACCAGTTGTGCGATCTCCTCCTGGGTCAGGTCATGGGTGACGCGCATGGCGCCGCCTTCCTGGGTGCCGAAACGCTGGGCGAGCTGCAGCAGCTGCTTGGCCACCCTGCCGGGCACGTCGGTGAAGATCAGGTCGGCCAGGTTGTTGTTGGTGCGCCGCAGCCGGCGGGCCAGCACCCGCAGCAGCTGCTCGGCGATCTCCGGGCGGTCGGCGATCCAGGCCTTGAGGGCGTCGCGGTCCATCGACACCGCGCGCACCTCGGTGATGGTGGTGGCTCCCGACGTCCGGGGCCCGGGGTCGAACACCGACAGTTCGCCGAACATATCCGACGGTCCCATGATCGTGAGCAGGTTCTCGCGGCCGTCCGGGGAGCGCCGTCCGATCTTCACCTTTCCGGACAGGATGATGTAGAGCCGGTCGCCGGGTTCTCCCTCGTTGAACACGGTGTGGCCCCGGGGGAAGTCGACCGGTTGAAGCTGCCGGGTCAGCGCCGCGATAGCGGCCGGATCGACCCCCTGGAAGATTCCGGCCCTCGCCAGGATCTCGTCCACAGTTCCCTCGCTCTAGCTCAGCTGTGATCGGACACCGCTTGATCAGGTTGCCGCCGGCCGTCTCCGGGTTCTCGCGGTGGGGATATCGGCCGTCGTCAGCGACGAGCCAACGCTACACACGATTGGCGATGCCGGAAGTGTGAAACCGCGGATTCGGGGCGGCCGGCGGGTTGCGGGGGGCGTGCAGAAGGATCCGCGCCTGCGGCTTGGTGGGCAGGCCGGGCTCGTCCTCGATCAAGCGGTAGGCGGTGTCCGGCCGTGTACCGGTTCCGGGTCCGTCGGTCAGCGTTCGGTGGGCCGCGCGCTCGCGGGACGCTCGGGCGGCCTGCTCGAGTCGCGCCAGCACCTGGCACGGGGAGTGGCCGTTGCCGTGCAGCGCGCTCTCCAGGCGCTGCAGCGCCAAGGCGGACACCATCAACATCCCCGGCATGCACATCGCCAGCAACCAGGACATAGCGGGGAAGTTAACCGGCATCAGATCTCATCGGGGTCACGGATTGCCACCGGTCTGTCGGCTCTCCGCGGTGCTTTTCGGGATGCGGCCGGGGGCTCCCTTCGCCCCGGTCGGTCCGGGCCCGTCCGGCCGGCGGAACGTTTCATTACCCTGACGATCGTGGCTTCAGGCACGGGAAAGGCAGCTTCGCGTCAGCGGGAGTACTCGGCGCTGCCGAGGAGCCGTCGCCCTCGTGCGTGGGACTCCGAGACGCGCACCGCGCTCGTCCGCCGCGCCCGGCGGATGAACCGGACGCTGGGGATCGCCTTCCCGAACGTCTACTGCGAGCTCGACTTCACCAACCCGCTGGAGTTGACCGTCGCGACGATCCTGTCGGCGCAGAGCACCGACAAACGGGTCAACCTGACCACGCCGGCACTGTTCGCCAGGTATCGCAGCGCGCTCGACTACGCCCGCGCCGACCGCGCCGAACTCGAGGAGCTGATCCGGCCGACCGGCTTCTACCGCAACAAGGCGACCGCGCTGATCCGGCTCGGCCAGCAGCTCGTGGAACGCTTCGACGGCGAGGTCCCGCAAACCATGGCCGAGTTGGTGAGCCTGCCCGGCGTTGGGCGCAAAACCGCGAATGTCATCCTGGGCAACGCCTTCGGTGTTCCCGGGATCACCGTGGACACGCATTTCGGTCGGCTGGTGCGACGCTGGCGCTGGACCGAGGAGACCGACCCGGTCAAGGTCGAGCATGCGGTGGGCGATTTGATCGAACGCAACCAGTGGACCCTGCTCAGCCACCGGGTGATCTTCCACGGCCGCCGGGTCTGCCATGCCCGTCGGCCGGCCTGCGGGGTCTGCGTGCTGGCCAGGGACTGCCCGTCGTACGGTCTCGGGCCTACCGAGCCGGAGGCCGCAGCGCGGTTGGTCAGGGGGCCCGAGACCGAGCACCTGCTGGCCCTGGCCGGACTCTGAATACCCCGATGCGGACTTCGACTCGGTGGAGCCTGGGCGCCTTGGCCGTGGTGGCGGCCCTGATCGCCGGGCTGGCCGCGCAGATCGGCAGGGACGGTCCGTCAGCACCGACCAATCCGCGGTCGGCCACCGCTCAGCAGCCGCGTGACGCCGACACCGCCGAGGCCCTCGCCGGCCCCCGCTGGCGCGCCGGGCTGCCGCCCTGCCCGGACGGGGCCGGGGGTGCGGGGTCACCGGAACTGCGTGGCGTGGTCGTGGAATGCGCGGCCGACGGTTCGGCGGTCGAGGTGGCCCGGGCGCTGGCCGGGCGCACCGTCGTGCTCAACCTCTGGGCGTACTGGTGCGCGCCGTGCGCCGAGGAGCTCCCGGCGCTCGCCGACTACCAGACCCGCGTCGGGGACACGGTGACGGTCGTGACGGTCCATCAGGACCCCGACGAGGCCGCCGGTCTGCTGAGGATGGCCGAGCTCGGGGTTCGGCTTCCGACGTTGCAGGATGGCCGGCGCGACATCGCGGCCGCCCTCGGGGTGCCCAATGTGATGCCGGCGACGGTGGTGCTGCGGAGCGACGGCAGCGTCGCCGGGATCCTTCCGCAGGCCTTCAGCAGCGCCGATGAGATCACCGCCGCGGTGGAGGCGACGTTGCGGTGACGACCGAGGAGAGACCCCGGGCAGGAGCGGCGGTGCCGCTGACCCCGGCCCCGCCGTGGCTGACGCCCCTGGTCGACAACGTCGGCCGGTTGCCTGAGGTTTACCGGCGAAGGGTGCCGCCGGACATGCTGGCCGCGCTGAGCGGAGCGCGGGCCACGGCCGAGTCGGCCGGGTCCGGGAGGGACGCCGCGGTACTCGTCCTGTTCTCCGGGCCGCATTCGGAGCACCCGTCGGGGGCGGTGCCCGACGAGGCCGACCTGCTGCTGACCGTGCGGGCCGGCACGCTGCGCCATCATGCCGGGCAGGCCGCGTTTCCGGGCGGGGCCGTCGACCCGGGCGATGCCGGCCCGGTCGCGACGGCGCTGCGGGAAGCGCGGGAGGAGACAGGGGTCGACCCGGGCCGGGTGACCCCGCTGGCCATCTGCGAACGGATGTTCATACCGCCGTCGGGCTTCCACGTCGTGCCAGTACTGGCCTACTCGCCGGACCCAGGCCCGACAGCGGTGGTCGATGAGTCCGAGACGGCCGCGGTAGCCCGGATTCCGCTGCGCGCATTCATCAATCCGCGCAACCGTCTGATGGTGCACCGTTCCGGCGTTTCGCGCCGGTACGCAGGTCCGGCCTTCCTGCTGAACGACATGTTGGTCTGGGGTTTCACCGGTCACGTAATCTCGGCGATGCTCGATGTGGCCGGGTGGGCCCGGCCGTGGGACATCGAGGACGTTCGAGAGCTGGACGAGGCGATGTCGCTGGTCGGCGGCGACGGTGAGGAGCCGCTGTGACGGGTTCGCAATGGCTGGATATCGCGATCATCGTGGTGGCGCTGATCGCGGCGGTCTCCGGCTGGCGGTCCGGAGCGCTGGGGTCGCTGCTCTCCTTCGTCGGGGTGGTGCTCGGCGCGATCGCCGGGGTGATGCTGGCTCCGCACCTGGTCAGCCATATCGATTCGGCGCGCGGCAAGCTGTTCGCCGCACTGTTTTTGATCCTGGCCCTCGTCGTGATCGGGGAGATCGCCGGGGTGGTCCTCGGCCGCGCGGTACGCGGGTCGATCCGCAGCGGCGGGGTGCGGCTGATCGACTCGGTGGTGGGGGTCGCACTGCAACTGGTGGTGGTGCTGGTGGCGGCCTGGCTGCTGGCGACCCCGCTGACGTCCTCCGATCAGCCGGCCCTGGCTGCGGCGGTCCGCGACTCCAAGGTGGTCGGCGAGGTCGACAACCTCGCCCCCGGCTGGCTTCGGTCGGTACCCGCCAGGATCTCCGCGCTGCTGAACACCTCCGGGCTGCCCGATGCGCTCGAGCCGCTGGGCAACAAGCCGGTCCAGGCGGTTGACCCGCCCGACGCCTCCCTGGCCGAGAGCCTGGTGGTGGCCCGGGCGCGCCCCAGCGTGGTGAAGATCCGCGGTGTCGCCCCGGAGTGCCAGAAGGTTCTGGAAGGGACGGGATTCGTCGTCGCGCCCAATCGGGTCATGTCCAACGCCCACGTCGTGGCCGGCTCGGAGAGCGTGACGGTCGAGGCCGAGGGCGCTGAGTACGCCGCGACGGTGGTCTCCTACGACCCCAACACCGACATCTCGATCCTCGATGTGCCGGACCTGCCGGTGGAGCCGCTGACGTTCGCCGAACAGCCGGCCAGGAGCGGCACCGACGCCGTGGTTCTGGGGTTCCCGGGCGGTGGCGACTTCGCGGCCACCCCGGCTCGGGTCCGCGAGATCATCGAACTCAGCGGCCCCGACATCTACAAGACCACCACCGTCAACCGCGAGGTCTACACCATCCGCGGGACGGTGCGGCAGGGGAACTCCGGCGGTCCGATGATCAACCGGGCCGGACAGGTCATCGGCGTGGTGTTCGGGGCTGCGGTCGACGACGACGACACCGGCTTCGTGATGACCACCAACGAAGTCGCCGGTCAGCTGGCCAGGATAGGCCGGACCGAGCCGGTGCCCACCGGCACGTGCGTCAAGTGACGACCGCGGTCAGGAACCGTTGCAGGTGCGCGTTGACCTGGCCCGGAGCCTCCTCGTGCGCGTAGTGGCCGGCGCCGGGGATCCCGACGAAACGGCCCTCGGGCGCGAAGCGGTGGCTGGCTTGAACCGGACCTTGCAGTACGTAGGGATCGGCCTCGCCGCGCAGATGCAACAGCGGCACGTCGAGCCGACGGTCCATCAGTCGCAGGAAGCGCCGGCCTTCGGCGCGTAACTGGCTGCGCACCGCCCAGCGTTGATACTCCAGCGCCGAGTGGGCCGCCGACGGAATTTGAACGGCCCGGCGGTAATGCGCAATCGACTCCGAGAAATCCTCGGAGGCTACCCATTTGGGCGAGGCCCGGTGGCGGATCAGCCGGTCGATCTCAGCGGCGTCGCCCCGGGTCAGCAGGTGCTCGGGCCATCGGGGCGCCTGGTAACTCAGCAGCGAGGGCAGCAGGGCGCGGCCCTGCTCCCGGCTGGTCAGGACAGACCTGCGCAGCGCGATCGGATGCGGGGAACTGACCAGTGCTATCGCCTGCACCATCCGGGAGTGCAGCACCGCGGTGGCCCAGCAGACCAGTCCCCCGTCGGCGTGACCGACCAGAGTGGCCGACCGGTGGCCGAGGGCGCGGATCAGCCCCGCAGTGTCCCCGGCGAGTGTCCAGCCGTCATAGCCGCGCGGCGGCTTGTCGCTGCCGCCGTAACCGCGCAGATCCACCGCGACCACCCGGGCCCCGGACAGGCCGCGCAACTGGTGGCGCCACGACCACCAGAACGAGGCGAAGCCGTGGAGCAGAACAACCAGGGGCTTGGCGGTGGGAGGGGTGGCGTCCCCGGGATCCCCGAGCGCTTCGGCGCACTGGAACCGGATTCCGTTGGCATGTACGTCGTGGTGACGCCATGGCCCGGCGATCCGGGTCGCGGAAGGGTCCGGACCCGCCATCACCAGCCTGAGGTGTCAGGGGTCGCCGGCGCCGGTTCGCCGGCCCCGGACCCGCTGGCGGCAGTGGTCCTGGGATGGCCCGGGGTGAGCGCCGCCGTGGTCTCCTTCACCGATTCGATGGTCTGCTGCGGCCCCCGGATCCTGCGCACTTTGAGGTAGCCGATCAAGCCGAAGACCGCGGTCACGACCAGCATGAGGACGAAGACGATGAGGAACGCCGCCCACCGATAAAGCCAGATGTCCAGCAGTTCGGCCAGGAAGAAGAACATGAAGAAGGTGGAGTAGACGAGCACCACCAGGGCCAGGATGAAGTAGACGCTGCCGGTCAGGCCCTTCTTCACATCACGGGTGATCTCGGACCGGGCCAGTTCGACCTCGGCGCGCAGCAGTGTCGACACCTGCGCGGTGGCGTCCTTGACCAAATCGCCGATCGAGGGGTCCGGCGGCATCGCGTGCGGATCCACCAGCGGAATCGACGTCGCGCTGCCGGGCACCCCGGTCTTTCGGTCCCGAATGCTCACGATGGCCCTCCAACGGTCGATCCCAGCGGTCGGTCGTGGTCGCGGTTCATGTTGCCATGTCCGGCTCCCGCCCGGGATGGCGACCGCGTTGTTACAGAAGTTGCGGATGTGGTGAAGCTAGACTGGGCGGTCGGGTGGGATTGCAACGGAGGTGCTCGGTGACCGCACACCGGTCGCGACCCGCGGCCAGGGCCGCTGCGCTGTGGTTGGCATTGGCCACGGCCCTATGCGCGGCCCTGTGCGCGGCCCTGTGTGCGGCCCCCGCGGTTCACGCCGCACCCAGCACGGACCAGAAGGTGACGATCGGAGGCGGGGCGGGCATCGTCATCGACGGCGACACCTACTGCACGTTGACTGCGATCGGCAAGGACCGGACCGGGGCGCTGATCGGCTTCACCTCGGCGCACTGCGGAGGCCCGGGGGCGCAGGTGGCCTCGGAGGCGGACCGGGACGGCGGCGTCATCGGCTCCATGGTGGCCGGCAACGACAGCCTGGATTACGCGGTGATCCGCTTCGACCCCGACAAAGTCGCGCCGGTCTCGAACTGGCGGGGATTCGCCATCGACGGGCTGGGGCCGGACCCGAAATTCGGCGAGGTGGCCTGCAAGCTGGGTCGGTCCACCGGCTACTCGTGCGGCGTCACCTGGGGTCCGGGGGAGGAGCCGGGCACCATCGTCAACCAGGTGTGCGGCCAGCCGGGTGACTCCGGTGCCCCGGTGACGGTGAACAACCGCCTGGTCGGAATGATCCACGGCGCCTTCACCGAGGGACTGCCGACCTGCGTGATCAAGTACATCCCGCTGCACACCCCTGCGGTGACCATGTCGATCAACGCGATCCTGGCCGACCTCGCCGCCAAGAACCGCCCGGGGGCCGGCTTCGTTCCGACCTCCGTGCCCGGTCCCGGACCGGTCTGAGCCGGTTCGGCTCAGACCTACCCCGGACCGGCCTGAGCCGGTTCGGCTCAGACCT
>Ga0180432_10009666_pt1 | contig 11718 bp, 5 predicted proteins | sample SS_ome_10_FD_132414 | JGI IMG/M metagenome (GOLD analysis project Ga0180432, IMG submission 132414) | Hypersaline lake sediment archaeal communities from the Salton Sea, California, USA - SS_1_MS_2 metaG | ecosystem: Environmental > Aquatic > Non-marine Saline and Alkaline > Hypersaline >... | reverse complement strand
TGAGATTGTGGGTTGTCGGGTGCCATGCCCACGCTTGTCGTGGGCATGTTTGCGGGCGTTGCAAAACATGCCCACGGCAAGCGTGGGCATGGCACCCACAGTTTCAATGGTCGTACGGTACTATTATATCGGCCAACCGCACGACTGTGCAACCGCCGGGCTGCTGATGTTGCACTTGAACAAGGGCACAAAGAAGAGGGCGCCCGCCCCCGGACTTGGCTCGTTTTGTTCTGGGCCGGGGGCAGGTGCCCCCTCCTTTGTTCCGGCACCTTGCAATCACTGGCAGAAGCGCGGATAATGAATTGCTCTGATAGGGCCTCGTTTCCCAGCGTGTTGAGGGAGGTTCGCCGTGGCCGATGACGATGACGCTGTTGTTGAGTTCTGTTGCTGCCGTTGCCGGCAGGAATTGTCGGCGCCGAAATCGAAGGTGGGGACGAAGGGGCTCTGCCCGCGATGCCAACTGGCGTACGAGGTGCCGGTAAAAAGTACTCTGCGAGTGGGCGAGGAGTACGTGGTGGTTGAAGGCGGCGGGCCGTCGGCCGCCGAGTTGGAGACGTTCGTCTCTGTAACGTGTCACAAGTGCCGGACTCACATGCAGGCAAAGGAAGACCAGATCGGGCGGGAGATCGTCTGCCCGGATTGCGGAACGCGGCTGGCCGTGCCGGTGCCGGAAGCGGAAGAGCCGGTGGAGGAGAAGCCGCCGGAGCCGGGCGATGTCTATGGCCTTCGCGAAGGACCGGCCCGGGCGGAAGCCTCTGGAGAGGCTTCTTCGGAGACGCCGGCGGCGGAAGAGCCGAAGTACTTTCCCGTCCATTGTTCGCTCTGCAATACCTTGATGCACGTTACGGCGGACCAGGCGGGGGAGAAGATCACTTGTCCCGATTGCCGGACGGTCACACAGGTGAAGCTTACGAAAGAGGAAGCAAGGCTCGATTCCGCCGCGTTTCGGGTCGGCGCCGACGAAGAGTATGGGTTCAAGAAGGGAGCGGATCAGCCTTCGGTGGGGTCGGAATTGCGGGATTCAAAGCCGGAAAAAGGGGGAGAGGAGAGCGAGGGGGGCGGTGCAGTGCCCAAGCCGGCCGAAAAACCGCAATTCCAGCCGGGAATCGACTATCGAACCGGTCGACCGAGGGATGAAGAAGAGCCGCCCGAGATAGTGCAAGTGCCCGAGCCGCCGTCTCGGCCGTTGACCGAAGGCGTGTTCGATTTCCCGTTGTTGCCCCAGGTGCGGATACGAAGCTTGATCCTTGCGGCGGGCGTATTGCCGGCGCTCCTTCTGCTGAGTTCGGGCTACGTCCATTCCACGGCGGCGGATAGGGGTGACTTCAGTATCGAGACCTCCCTGAAAGGGATGTTCTTGATGGTGGTGGGATTCTCCGTCCTGCTGGCGTGGGCCGCGGTGATGGCGGTACACTTCTTCGCGATCGTTACGGACATTTCCCGGGGCGACGACGAGATCAAGAGTTGGCCAAAGGGCGTGTCCGTTGAGTTGATCCGCAATTCGATCTTCGTGTTGGGCGCCTTTGTGATGAGTGCGGCGCCGGGAGTCGTGCTTTCGCAGCCGCTTTTCATGGTGGGCGTGCCGGCCTGGTGTCGGCTTCTGGCGGTGGTCACCTTTTGGCTCATATTTCCATTTGTATTGCTCTCGATCATTGAGGAAAATTCCGTCTTCAGTCCCTTTTCGGAAAAGGTGTGGGCGACTGTCTCGGGGCGTTGGTGGAGGCTGTTCTATGCGGAAACGGCCGGTCTGCTTGTTGCAGGCGTGGGGCTGCTTTGGGTGGCGGTTTGGCTGAAGAAACCGGCTATTTGGGGCGCAAAACTAATCGGCCTGTGGTCGCTGGCCGAGAAGGTGCTTTACGTCCTGTGGTATGCGTTCGCGGCGGCGGTGCTGGTCTACGTTTTGATGGTATATGCCCGGCTTTTGGGGCGGTTGACATGGGTCTGTTTGGCGGAAGTGGCGGCGGGTAGCAAGAAACGATCGCCCGGAAACCCCAGTTGAGAGGGGGATGTAACTACTGACGGGTCCGTGGACCGGGGTATCCAAGACGGTTGACATTCGATACCGGGAAACCCACAATCAGTGTTTATGAAGAGCAATTCTGAAAGTGGCAACAGAGGAGTCGGACCATGAAGGTTTACTCGTGCCGGGTGTTTTGTCTCGCGACAATTCTGTTGGTGTCGGCCGGTGTGCTCTTAACCTGTCCGGGCGTTGCGGCCCAGGACAAGGACATTGCCCAAAAGAACGCGGCCGTCCGTGATTTCAATACCGCGGCGGGCCTGCAAAACAACGGCCTCTATGCCCGGGCCATCGGCAAGTGGGAGGCGTTCATCAAAAAGTATCCCAACGATGAACGGCTCGATCGCGTATACTATTCCCTCGGTGTGTGTCAGCTTCACACAAAGAAGTATGCGGACGCGGTCAGGACCTTTCAGACGGTGCTGACGAAGCACCCCGCCTTCGCCAAAGCCGACGGGGCGCAGTACAACCTGGGTATGGCGAGATACCAGACGGCGATGGCGTCGAAGAAGGCGGAGGACTACAAGTCGGCGGCGGCCGCCTTCGCCACGGTCGCTTCCAAATACCCCACGAGCACCAACGCCCACAAGGCCCTCTACTTCCAGGGCGAGGCGCTCTTCTCGGCCGGCGCGACGGCCGAAGCCGTGGCGGCCTACAAGAAGCTGGTCGCGAATTACCCGAACAGCACCGTCCTGGCCGATGCCTACTACTCCCTGGGTACCGCGCAGCAAGAACTCAAGCAGGACGCCGACGCGGCGAAGACCTTTGCGGCCTTTCTGGCAAACAAAAACTTCGAGCGGCACGAGCTGGCCGACGAAATCCGCCTCCGGCTCGGAATGGCGCTGTTCAATCAGAAAAAGTACAAGGAGGCGGAGCCGCATTTCGCGGCGGTTGCAAAAGTGGCGAAATTCGACAGCGCCGACTTCGCGCTGTTGCGGCAGGGGCAGTGCCGGCTCGAGACCGGCGACGTGGCCGGGGCGGCGACCCTCTTCGCCGATTTCCTCAAGCGGTTCCCCGGCAGCAAGTACAAGCAGGGGGCACAACTGGCGGCGGGTAAGTGCTTCTACCTCTCGGAGAAGTACGACGACGTGCGAAAAATGCTCGAACCGCTGGTGCCCAAACAAGGGAACGTCCCGGCGGAGGAGGCCTATTGGCTCGCCCGGACCCTCTTGAAGACCGGCAAACCCCAGGAAGCGCTGAAAGTGCTCGATCGCGCGATTGCCGGGTCGCAGACCAGCGAGCTTGCTCCGTACCTGCAAATGGCCCGCATCGACGCCTTGTACGACATTCCCGACCGCCGCAAGGAGACGCCGGCGGCGTACGAGGAATTCATCAAGAAGTTTCCCACCCACGCATTGACCGCGCAGGCGACGTACATGGCTGCGCTGTCGGCCCTTGGCGAGGAAGACTACGCGGCGGCCCGGCGCCATGCCGAGAAGTTCCTAACCAACCCGTTCAACGCCACCAACAAGCTCGCGCCCGCCGTCATGTACATCGCGGCCGAAGGGCATCTGCTGGCTGCCCAAGCCGGGCAACCCGGCGGCGACGTCGCCAAGGCCGAGGGGTTCTACCGCCGGTTGGTCGAGAAGCACCCCGATCACGCGCGTGCCCCCAGGGCGCACTTGCGGATCGGTTGGTGCCTCCACCAAGACAAGAAATACGCCGACGCGGCGAAGTACCTCGGCGGAATCGTCGGGAAACTCGGCGATCCCGCCTACAAGGCGGAGGCACAACTGCTCATCGGGCACAGTCTCAGCGCGGCGAATCAACACAAGGAGGCGGTCGCCGCCTACGAGGCCGCGCTGAAGGCCGACCCCAAATGGCCGCGGAACGACGAAGTGTTGTTGGCCCTGGCCGCCAGCCTGCGGTCGCTGAAGGATGCCGGCGCTGCCCAACGACTCAAGCAGCTTGTCAAGGATTTTCCCACCAGCAAGTCCGCGGATCAGGCGTTGTTCCAGTTGGCTGAGATGGCCCAGGAACGAGGCGTCCCCGACGAAGCGATAACCTATTACACCGAAGTCGTAACGAAGTTTCCCCAGAGCGACCTGGCCCCGGCGGCGAACTACGGGCTGGCGTCGAGCCTTTTCGCCAAGAAAGAATATGATAAAGCGCTGGAAGCGCTGGGTAAGCTGCTTGCCGCCGGCGGTGACAAGGCGTTGCTCAGTCGGGGGCGGTATCTCCGGGGCTTGATCCACCAGCGGCAGAAGAAATATGAGCCGGCCGCGGCCGATCTCGCCGCCTTCTTGGCCGACAACCCCGCGTCCGATGAAGCGGCCGACGCCCGATATGGCCTGGTCATCTGCCGCATCCACTTGAACCAATTCGACGAGGCCGCCAAGGCAATGGACGAGCTGGTCAAGTCGAATCCGCAGTACGCCCACATCGACCGGATGTACTACGAGTTGGCCCATGCCCTGCTGGCTAATGACAAGCAAAAGGAGGCGGCCGACGCCTTCCGCGCGCTTGCCGAGAAAAGGCCGCAAAGTCCGCTGGCCCCGGAAAGCTCCTTCCGCGTGGGCCGCTACCATGAAACGCTCGCCGAGAAGGCCGGCGACGACGACACGAAAAAGGCCGAGATCGCCAAAGCGGCCGAGGCGTACGCCGCAGGACTCAAGGGCGCCAAGGATGCCGAACTCCGCGAAAAGCTCCAGTACAAGGCGGGTGACGTGCAGTTCCGCCAGGAAAAATACGAGGAGGCCGCAGCGACCCTTCAAAACCAGATCGCGCAACATCCCAGCGGCGCGCTGGCCGGGCCCGGACGCTACCTGGCCGCCGAAAGCCTCTTCAAGCTGAAACAGTACGACAAGGCCCTGCCCCTGTTCGCAAAAGTCGCCGACGACAAGGTCGAGAAATACCAGGCCCATTCGCTCTATCGGGCGGGCGATTGCGCCGCGAAGACGGCGAACTGGCCGGAAAGCGAGAAGCGATACCGGGAGCTGATCGACCGGTTCCCCGACTTCGAGCACGTCAGCGACGCCCGGTACGGGCTGGGCGTGGCCCTGCAGAAACAGAACAAGCTCGACGAGGCGAGGACCGCCTTCGAGAAGGTCACGACCGAAACCGAGACGGAAACGGCCGCCAAGGCACGCTACATGATCGGCGAAATCGCCTTTGGCCAGGATAAGTACGAAGATGCCATCGAGCAGTTCCTGATGGTCGCCGTCGGCTATGCCTACCCGGACTGGCAGGCCAAGGCGCAGTACGAGACGGGCCAGTGTTTCAGTCAGCTCGGCCAGAAAGACAAGGCAATCGCGGCATTCAAGAAGCTGGTGGACAAGTTCCCCGACCATCCCCACGCCGCGGCCGCGAAAAAACGACTCAAGGAACTCGAAAAACCATAATAAATAAGGAGAACTTGGGACAAGCCCGGCATTTCGATCATAAAGCCGCGACCGGTGGTCGCGCCAAGCGCTGCCAGAAAAGACCACGGCCCGGGTTCGGCGCGACCAACGGTCGCGGCTTTATGGCAAGCGACGTCCGAAACCACCGAAGTTATTCTTGAGCAATCCCGTAATCATCCCCCCCCTGACCAACCATCACACCCCGGAGGTCACCATGAACCGCTTCACACCCTCGAACATCCGTCTCGCGTGCTGGACCCTTGGACTGCTATTGCTGATGGCAATTTGGGGTCAATGGGCCGGCAGCTTGCGGGCCCAAGACGACCCGGCCGCGAACGAGGCAGCGGAACCCGTGCCCGTTACGGAGCGCGTTGTCGTCACGGCGGAGGAATCTTTCGGCAAGATCATCTTCGGCAGCGGACCGGTTGCGTTGATGTTCTATATCGTTTTGGGCATTTTCTCGCTGGTGGCGTTGACCGTCATCCTGGAGCGGTTGGTCAATCTCCAGCGCGCCAAGGTGATGCCGGTGGAGTTCGTCCAACGTCTGCACGATCTTGTCAATCGCAAGGAAGACAATCTCGATAACCTCCGCAACCTGGCCGATAGCTCCACCTCGCCGATCGCGAAGATTCTCAGAGCGGGGATCTTCCGCGCCGGCCGGCCGCTGCCGGAGGTCGAAAAGGCGATGGAAGACGCCGCCGCGAAGGAAATAGCCGCCATGCGGGGCCGGAATCGTCCCCTTAGCGTCGTCGGCAGCGTCGCCCCGCTCGTCGGCTTGCTCGGAACCGTCGTCGGGATGATCTTCGCCTTCATGATCTCCAGCCAAGCAGGGCTCGGCAAGGCGGAACTGCTCGCCGAAGGCATCTACATGGCACTGATAACCACCGCGGCCGGGCTGACGATCGCTATCCCCTCCCTGCTCTTCTCGGCCTGGTTCAACGCCGGTGTGGAGCGTTTCATGCGCGACGTCGACGAAGCCCTCTTGGAGACCATGCCCGCCTTTGCCAGAATGGAAAACTCCGCGGTGAACGGGCCGATCGGGCAAGCAGCCGGTGAGCCGGTGAGCAGCACCACGGGATAGCGCGTGTCGACACCGATCCCCGGCAAACGCCGTGGGGAGGAACCGCTATATGAATATCACCACATCCCGCTGGAATCATACCAACACTTGAATCATACTGGATACGGGCCTTACATGCTCGAAGGAGTTGATTATGCGACTTCCATCGCCCGAAAGCGAAAGCGAGACTCCCAACCTGATCCCGATGATCGACGTCGTCTTTCTGCTGTTGATTTTCTTCCTGGTGGCAACGCGGTTCGACCAGGAAGAGCGTGAACTCGACATGCAATTGGCGGAAGTGGCCAAGGCCCGTCCGTTGACCATGCCGCCGGGTGAATTGATCGTCAATGTCAACGAGAAAGGCGAGTACCTTGTCGTTGGCAGAACCCTGGAGATCAACACGTTGGCCACCTTGCTGCACCAGCGGGTTGCCAACAACCCGGGCGCCGCTCAATCCGTCCAAATCCGTGTCGACGAACGCGCCCCGTTCGGCTTCCCCGCGCGCGTGGCGGGGCTCTGCGAGCACGAAAGAATACGGTACTACTGCACGGTGTTGGAGCAACACTGAGTTGGAGCAACACTGAGTTGGAGCAACACTGAGTTGGAGCAACACTGACACACCCTCCCCCCCAAATCGAAGATCCCCGGAAAGGAATCGTCATGAACGAGAAACAATCGTCCCGGCCGTCGCTGCTGCGGCGGATGTTTCGCTCTTGGTATGTGAAAGGGGCTCTGATTGCCGTGGTCGTGCTGGCGGTGATCTACGCAGTCGCGCCGCGCCGCATGATCAAATCGATTGCGGTCGACATGTCGGATCAATGGTCGGAGGACGAGCCGTTGCTGAAACGGACGGTCGTGTGGCAGCGGGCCGAGCCCTTCGAGGATCCCGCCGCCGGGCTCGGGGCCGACGACAGCCTTGTCCGGCCCCAGTTTACCGAGCAGGGCAACGTCTTCTACTTCACCCGGCGCACCCCCGACGGAGTTCTCGACATCTACCGGTCGGAAAGGGTCCAGGGCGAGTGGCAGCCGGCCAAGCCGGTCAAGCAACTCAACAGCAAGGCCCACGATATCGGGCCGGTCTTCCGACCCGACGGCAAGCGGCTCTATCTCTCCTCGAATCGCGACGGGGGCCAGGGAGGGTTCGACATCTACGTCTCCGACCTGACGGAAAAGGGGCAGTGGAGCAAGCCGAAGAACCTCGGCCCGAGGGTCAACAGCGCCGCCCATGAGTACGACCCCGCCGTGTCGGCCGACGACATGCGGTTGTTCTTCGCCAGCAACCGCTCGCCGACCATGATCGAGCGGCTCGCCGAAGGCAAGGAAGACGAAAAACGTTGGGACGCGACCCTCCGCGCCGACCTCGGCTCGAACACGTTCGACCTCTACATGGCCCGGCGGGACGCACCCGGGGAACTGTGGGAGCCGGCCCGGCCCCTGAACGAAATCAACCATCCCTTGGCCCGGGAAGGGGCGCCGTGTGTCGGGCCGCAGGGGGCGTTCCTCTATTTCATCTCCAACCGGATCGAACGCGGCGAGGAAACCGCCGACTTCGACGTCTATCGCGCCAAAATCCGCGGCGACCGCGTCTGCGATATGGAAAACCTCGGCAGCGGAGTCAACTGGCCGGGATACGACGAGTTCGAACCGGCACTGTCCGAGGAGGGATATACCCTCTACTTCTCGAGCAACCGGCCGGTCGATGCGAGACCGGGCGAAAAGCCCGAGCCCACCGTGCAGTTCACGCTGTACCGGAGCAGGGCAATCGAAATCTTCGAGGAAAGCGAATGGGGACGCAGCAAACTCGGCGCGCTGATGAGTTTTCTGCAACGCAACTGGTGGTGGGTCGTTACCGCCCTGCTGACGCTCGCCTTGCTGATCGCCTTGATCTGGTATCTCCGCGAGGTGTCGCTGAAGCGGTTGCCGATACCGGGCTTCTTCCTGATCGCGCTTATGGTCCACATCCTGGCGGGGCTCACCTCGTTCTACGTCTACTTCGGCGAGGATATCGTCCGGGAGATTGTGGAGCTGAAGCAAATGCTGGTTGCCGAGGACGTGTCGCCGGACAACCTGCACCAGTCGCACGAGGCGGGCCAGAAACCCTACGAGAAGGTGGCCGACCTGAAATCGCTCGATACGGAGAAGCTCAGCGACCCGGCCCGCCAGCAGACCGAAATACCTAATATGCCGGTCCGCACCGAAACGCCGATCCCACAGATACCGCTGGAGTTCCAACGCGATATCCCGCCGGATCGGCTCCTCGCCGCCAACCCGGAAATCGAACCTGAAGAGGTGATCGACCCGGAATTCGAGCGACGCCAACTGGCCATGGTCATGGACGAGCAACGGGTTGAAATCGAGAAAACCGAAGCGGTCGAGCAGATCAGACGGAAAAGGATCGAGCGGGAGCAGGTCGATGTGGAGCAGCGCCGGGTCGACGTGCAGTTGAGCGAGCTTCGCCTGCCGCGCCGCAGGGTGATGGACGCCCCGAAAGTCGCCCGCGACGACCTTACCGTCGAACGGGTCGCGGAGCAGCCGGTCGAGGTGACCGTGGAGCGGCCCGACATGGCTCGCGCCGCCCGCGGCGTTGTGCAGCCGGACGCCGCGCCGGAAGTTCCAACCGAGACGGTTACGGCGATGGCGGCCCCGGCCGCGCAGCGCCAGCCGGAGCGGGCGCCGGTGAACGTTACCCGCCAGACCGGGGCCGTGTCGGTGCCGGTGCCCTCCGCTCCCCCACGACGGCTCCATCGTGCGGCCACACAAGCCGCTGTCCCGCTGAAGCGGGAAAGTGTGGAAATCGAATCGCAACTAGGCGCCGACCAGCCGGCGACCGCTCCCATCGTTCAACAGCCGGCCAGATTGGGACGCGCCACGCCGGCGGCGGCCGAACAGGTTACCCTGGCCCGCGTCGAAATCGAAGAAATTCAGGAAGCCGTTGGCGGATTACGGCCCGAGCGGGCGCCGGAAAAGGTCAGTGTGACGGTCGGCCGCCGGCAAGCGGCCGGGGAAGCGGCCGGCACGCCGGGGCCCAAGCTCGTTCGCCATGCGGTACCGGTTGCCGGGGTGCAAGTTGCCCGCGAGGAAGTCCCGGTTGAGCGAGTCGCCGAGCGGCCGACGAGTGTCGGCTCGCCCGCGGCCGCCGGCCCGGCGCCGGCGGCGCGTAGCCGCGAGGCCGCGTTGCCCGAAGCCGACCGGGTATCGATCGAGACGATCAGTGCCGGCTCGCCGCCGGTCGCCTCGTCGTCGGCGACCAGCACGCCGGTCGGCGGTGTCCGCGTGGCGTTGAAGCGGTCGGAGGCCCACATGTTGAACGTTCCGGTCAAGACACCCGGCGAGTTCGGCGGCCTGCACAACCCCCAGAACCCGAAATTGATCGCCGGCAGCTTCGAAAAGGAGGCGGTCGATGCCCCGGTGTCGTTCAGCCCGCGAGCGAGCCGGATCATACGCCGGCCCGCCCGGGCGCCGCTGTTGTTGTATGCCGAAGATGCCATCGGGCTGCGGCAGATGTTCCGCTCGCGCCAGGACGAGTCCAAAGCCGAACTCATTATGCGGTACAGCGGGAAGACGAAGGAGGAAGCCACCGAGCAGTTGAAGGCCATTCACCGCGGGTTGGTTTGGCTCGCGGACCATCAACACCCGGACGGTTACTGGAGCTTCAAAAAGTTCTACGGCGAGAAGGGGAAAAGTATCTCCGGCAAGGGCGGGGTTGAGAATAATGCCGGGGCGACCGGCTTTGCACTGCTGCCCTTTCTCGGCGACGGAAAAACGCACGCCGAAGGCGAGTTCCAATCGAGCGTGGGCAAGGGGCTTCAGTGGCTGATGGAGCAGCAGACCAAGGAGGGTGATTTCTGCCCGAAAGCCGGCAACAATACCCACATGTACTCCCATGCCATTGCCGCGATCGCCATGTGCGAGGCGTACGGCATGACCCGGGACCCGAAGCTCCGCGATTCCGCCCAGCGGGCCATCGATCTCATCGTCAACGCCCAAAACAAGAAGCTCGGCGGCTGGCGATACAAGCCCGACTCGAAGGACTGCGACACCTCGGTGGTCGGCTGGCAAGTGATGGCGCTGAAGAGCGGGCAAATGGCCGGCCTCAACGTGCCGCAGGCGCCCTTCCCGCTGGTCGACAAGTGGCTCCGCAGCGTCGAAGGGCAAGGCGAGAACATCGGGCGCTTCGCCTACCAGGGACGAAACTTCACGCCCACCATGACCGCCGAAGGGTTGCTCTGCCTGCAATACCTCGGCGCCGACCAGAACGACAAGCGGCTGCTCGCCGGAGCCGACTACCTGTTGGAACACCTTCCCAGCGAAAAGAAGAAAGGCAACAACAACAACAGCTACTACTGGTACTACGGCACCCAGGTCATGTTCCACTTGGGGGGCCAGCGATGGGAGCGATGGAGCGACGCCCAGCAGGACATGCTCATGCGAACGCAAAAGACGGAGGGGCCCGAGTCCGGCACCTGGGATCCCAAGGACCAATGGGAAAACAAGGGCGGCCGGCTCTTTGGCACGTCGCTACGGGTGTTGATGCTCGAGATTGACTACCGCCACCTGCCGCTATACGAGATGCGGGCGGAACAGGGGAAGTAACCCCGATTGCCCGCGGCCGAAACTACAAGGTCGCGACCGCCGGCCGAAGCCACAAAGCTGCGACCGGCGGTCGCGGCTTTATAAAAGAGGAACTCGCCGTCTCTTGGTAATGGTCCGGGGGCGGGATGCGGAGGGGGCCGTTGTCCTGTTGTTGGCCGGAACACCTCATCCCACCAAGCGATGGAGATTCGCCGGGCTCAGTTATGACCCAAAGCATCCGTTCCGAATTGGGTCCGGGCGCACATCCATGTATTATGAATTCTCACCACCAACACTCAAAGACACTGACAGGGACGGGTGGTTGGAATACCGGCGCCCGGGGGTACCAGATGCTTTCCTTCCCAGAGTCTACTGCGTTCAAGGGGATTCCGTCGTTGTGATTGAGTACGAGCTTGACGACAGCAACACCCGAGTTCCTCGCAGAATCCACCGTCTGCCACCGAGAAACAGTTCGGACCTGCTGATTTCGGAAGACTGCAATGGCAAGGATGTTTCGGAGTTGTTGAAAAAGTAACGGTCGGTCACGCGGCGGCACACGAAGAGCTTGTGAGTTTTTTGCGGGCAGTCGCTTGCGATGCAAAGCCGCGACCAGTGAGGCTGTGACTTTTTGGCGTTTGACACGTTCAGTCTGTAGGGAACGCCCTCTGTGGCGTTCCGGGAAGCAGCAACGAGCGTGTTTTCCGGGTTTCGGAACGCCACAGAGGGCG
>Ga0180432_10009664_pt1 | contig 11720 bp, 9 predicted proteins | sample SS_ome_10_FD_132414 | JGI IMG/M metagenome (GOLD analysis project Ga0180432, IMG submission 132414) | Hypersaline lake sediment archaeal communities from the Salton Sea, California, USA - SS_1_MS_2 metaG | ecosystem: Environmental > Aquatic > Non-marine Saline and Alkaline > Hypersaline >... | reverse complement strand
GCACAGGGCCCTGTATCCCCTTTATAGCCATTAATGGAAGGTGCCGAGTCAAGGGGATTCAGTACCAGCCATGAATCCCGGCCTGCCCCGCAACGGTTGACTGCACGAACACCCAGGGAATCGGTCCCGTTCCCGATGGTAAGGTCAATCCCAAGTACGTCACGTTCCCGGTAAGTCCAGCCCGAAGGAGGTTCCCAGATGAAATCAACCCCTGATACACCCGTCGCCAGGTAAAACCCGCTGCTGCCCGTGCACGGATATGATTCTCCCTGTATCAGGGGATTATCCTCCGGCGGGGTGGTACAGTAAATGGCCCTGAAACCGGTATCCTGGACCTGCCCATCGGAGACGAACCGGGCAAACAGTGATCCCGAGGTGGAGTTGAACTCGGTGGTTTCCGGGTCCGGGGCACCGTCAAGTGCTCCAAGCAGCGGTGCTCCGGGATCCGTTCCGTCATAAATAAACAAACGATCGCTTCCGGGTTCCGTGGAGAAATAGTCGAAATAGAGCCTGACAGGCTGGCCGTTTGCAGGGGTGATCAGCCAGCCCGCGTCCATATCGGCCAGGTACTTCCCGGCCGAGGTGAGGATAAACTCCCCGTTATTCCCTGTTAATTCCGTAACTCCCGAGGCAAAATACTCTTCGGTCAGTCCGGACACAACCAGTCCGAAATCCTGGCCATCACGGAACAGCGATTCCTTGTGTGAAACGATCACTTCATAGAATCCTTTTTCCGGTGTCTCAATCAGGATCTGCTCCACATTGTCCAGCCGGTTGTCCCCGGTAGCCGCCAGCTTCCCCGGTTGCAGCGGATCCAGCACGAAAGGTTTGAATTCGTATCCGTCCACCTCCCTGACCAGCCTCAGATCCAGGTCATTGATAAGCATTTTTTTCACCGGGTCCAGGGCCGGTTCGGAGAATGTCCCCTGGGGATCGGTCCAGCAAATGGTAACCTTCACCGGTTCCATACCGTTGGAAAACAGGTGTATCCTGAAAGTGTCATTCTCCGGTAATGTAACTCTCCGGATATGGCTAAAGGCAGTATCGGAAATGAGCCGGGCCGAGGAAAGGGTGTTCATCACCCCCCATCCGAACCGGTAATCGGGACCCGGATTTCCAGCATCGTCGGCCGTATGCAGGATGAGTCCTTTCAGGACAGCAGAAGTCAGATAGGAGCCGTAAAGGCTGTGATAAAGCTCCTGAAGGGTTGCCAGGGAACCGGTCACATTGGGCGCGGACATGGAGGTCCCGCTGCTGCTCCTGTAGTCATTATCACTGCTTGACCATGCAGAGAAAAGGGCCTCCCCGTTTCCCACGATATCGGGCTTGATCCTTCCGTCATCCGTGGGCCCGAATGAGGAAAAACTGCTGATCGTCACATTCTCCCTTCCCGAATAGCCATCGGGAAGATCGCTGATGGCACCCACCACCAGGATGTTTTTTGCATTTCCCACCGGACCCATGGAGTCAAAACCATCATCACTCCCGTCCTTTTGCCTGACTTTGGTGGAGGCAACCCACTCCCCGTCCTCGAAAACATAATGTTCGGTACCCGGGGAAGGTCCTTCCCCCCTGTCGTTGCCGGCTGATTTCACAATCAGGTAATAGGGATTCTTATAGGCGATCCTGTCATAATCCTGGGTTTCCTTATGATAAAAACCAAACAGATAATCCTCCTCCTCACTTACATTGATATCCCCGTACCATTCCCACCGGTTCTCATCGATGTTATAATCCCACCCGGTAATAAACCCGTACGAATGGTTCGAAAGCATCAACCCGGCCCCGGCCGCCACATCCATCTCCTGGATGTCGTTGTCCCAGTCATAGGCCTCAAGGATCGCCTGGCCGGCCATTCCCCCGGCCCTGGAATCAATGCCGGCAGCCCCGGCCGTACCCGCCACGTGGGTAGCATGCCCGATGGTATCGGCGAAGACATCGATGATCTTTGCCCGCCCTTCAAATTCCACATGGGTATTCCGGTAAACACCTCCGTCCCAGAAACCAACCACAATCCCGTTCCCCGACAGTTCGTATCCTTCAACGCCTCCCCTCCAGACCTTATCCGTGGAAATGGTTTTTGCTGCATTCAGGTTGAAGGTGGTGAGGTATTCCGGCACTCCATTGGGATTGAGCCTTCTGATCTCAATCACCCTGCCGCCGGGATAAATAAGCCGTTTTGGCAGGTCCGACTCTTCAGCATACTGTTCTGCACTGATTTTCTCCCGGTCCGGGGAAAGGGACAGGTTGACCCGGCGCCGTTGGTCCACTGACTCCTCCCTGATCAATTGCTCCTGTGCAACCGTAATTCCAAACATCCCTGCTAAGCCAGCCAGTAAGATCAGTCTTTTCATCCGCTTGGCATTACTCTTCCAGTTTCAATAGATCCATGATCCGCTGTTTCATTTCCAGGGACCTCTCCAGCAGCTTAGCTCCGGAAGCGAGAATCTCCCGGACTTCCTGCAGATGCTTTACACCGGCTGCATTGATCTGCACATTCAACCAGGATCCCTGGATCGCCGCATGCAGGGCGATCGCTCCCACCCCGGCATCGGTCACGCTGCTCGGATTTCCGTCCCTGACCATTGCTTCAGCCACTTCATAACCCAGGAATGCTGTATTCATCACTTCGAACGGCACCCTGATGGCATTGACCGTAGCCTTTTCAATGGCCGAATCTCTCAGTTTCTTTTCTTCCGGTGTACCCCCGGGCATCCTGAAAGCAGCAATGATCGCATTGAATGCACGGGTATCCTCATCCACCAGGTGCAGCAGCTTTTCCTGGATCGATTTCCCTTTATCGGTTTAGTTTGAGAACTCTTTCCACCTCTCGTCCCATCCCCGTTTATGGGAGCTGAGGTTGGCCACCATGGTGGCCAGGGCAGTACCCAGGGCCCCCATGCAGGCACTCACCGATCCGCCCCCCGGGGCGGGGGACTCCGAGGCGGTCTCCTCCAGGAATCCCTGCAGGGTCAGATCCACCAGGTTCTTTTCATCCTTCTCCCTCAGCCGGTATTCGATGATCTTCTCATCGGGATCAAAGGGATACAGCTCGTCCAATCCCATGGACTTCACAGCGATCTTGATCAGCTCGCCGTCCGATACGCCGGTGGATCTCTGCTGTTTCCTGAGAAAATACCTGCCTGCCTCAAGCATGGCACTCAATGGCACCAGTCCCACCAGCTCCGAACCGGTAACCCTGATCCCCCTCGCATCAGCCCTTTTGCAAACTTCATCAAAAGCTATATGGACCGGGGTAACGGATATATTGGTCAGGTTCATGGAGATCTGGGCCACTCCGTACTCCTCGATGAACCAGCCGATGGCTTTTACCTCCTTCAGGGATCCCGGGATCATGACCGGACTGCCGTCCCGGTCCCTCACAATCTCCCCGGTCAGCGGATTCCCCTTCCGTTTCACCCGTCCCCTTTCACGCACATCAAAGGCAATGGCATTGGCCCTGCGGGTGGATGTGGTATTCAGGTTTATATTGTAAGCAACCAGGAAATCCCTGGCACCCACGGCAATGGCCCCGGTACGGGGGATAAATTCCGCAGGGCCGAAATCGGGCTTCCCCTCTTCAGTTTCCAGCCTGTCCTTCAATCCTTCATATTCACCTGCCCTCACCGCGGCCAGGTTCCTGCGCTCAGGGGAAAATGCAGCATTTTCATAGCAGTAGACCGGGATCCTTACCTCCTTCCCGATCCTTTCAGCCAGTTTCCTTGCATATTCCACCGTCTCCTCCATGGAGATTCCTGAAACCGGTACCAGTGGACATACATCGATGGCCCCGAACCGGGGATGCTCGCCGCTGTGCTTGCTCATATCTATCAGCCCGGCAGCTGTTCTTACTGCCTGGAATGCAGCTTCGACCACGGGACCGGGCTCTCCCACGAAAGTGACCACCGTCCGGTTGGTTGCTTTTCCCGGATCCACATCCAGCAACTTTACTCCTTCCACCGATTCAATCTGCCCGGTAATCTGTTTGATCACCCCCATATCCCTTCCCTCGCTGAAGTTGGGGACGCATTCAATGATCTGGCTCATATGGTTCACATGATTTTTCCATTGATAATGACCCGGTCTATCTGGCTGGTCCCGTAAGCATAGGGCATGAAACCGAAACTGGGCATGGGTTTCGTGATGATCAGACTGGCATTTTTTCCGGGAGTCACCGAACCATGTGTCTTTTCCAGCCCCATGGCATAGGCCCCGTTCAGGGTTACCGCATTGAGCACTTCAAGGGGAAGCATTCCCAGCTGCATGATCCCCAGGGACATGATCAGCTCCATATTGCCTGAAGGGGATGAACCCGGATTGTAATCCGAGGCAAGGGCCACCGGCAATCCGGTGTCGATCATCTTCCTGGCGGGTGCATAGCTCATTCCCAGGAACAGGGAGGTCCCGGGCAAAATGGTGGGCATGGTGCGGCTGTTCTTCAGCACTTCCATTTCCTCTTCCCCCACGAATTCCAGGTGGTCCACAGACCGGGCCTTATGTTCCACTCCCACCTGTACTCCCCCCGAATAATCCAGCTCGTTGGCATGGATCTTGGGAACCAGCCCGTATTTACCCCCGGCTTCCAGGATGGTCCGTGTCTGGTCCACCGTAAAGAACCCGCGGTCACAGAAGACATCAATAAAGTCGGCAAGATGCTCCGATGCCACCGCGGGGATCATCTCTTCCACGATCAGCTTCACATAGCGGTCGGGATCCGAACGGCAGGCTGCGGGGAAAGCATGTGCCCCGAGGAACGTGGATTTAACGGTGAGCGGGGTTTCCTCCCCCAGCCGGCGGATCACCCTGAGCATCTTTATCTCATCCCTGGTATTCAGACCGTATCCGCTTTTAATCTCCACGGCTCCCGTACCGGATCCGATGATCTCCATGGCCCTGGGCAGGGATTGCTCAAACAGTTGCTTCTCCGGTGTGGCGGAAAGCAGGTCCGCCGAGTTCAGGATCCCTCCTCCCCTCCGTGCAATCTCCTCATAGCTCAATCCGCGGATCTTATCCTCGTACTCTTTTTCCCTGCTGCCCGCATAGACCAGGTGGGTATGGGAATCACAGAACGCAGGGAACACCATCCCCCCCTTGCAGTCCAGCACCTCATCATCGGCAAAGGGTATCACCTCCCCTTCTCCGAAACAGGCGATCCTCCCATGCTCAATCACCAGCCATGCATCTTCCATGGTATTTACCTTTTCCATATCAGCACCCGCCACCAGCTCCTTCGGCTCAAGTTCCGCCATCAGCAGCCGGGAAATATTGGTCAGGACCAGTCTCATGGTGCGAAGATAGAAAAAATCATCTGAGCAGGTATGCCACGGCCACCCCCAGGTAATTGCCAATGGCATAACCGATCACCCCGATGATCATCCCGGGAATTACCACCTCCCTGTTACGCAACGCTGCAGCGATCACCGGAACAAACGGCGGGGACTGGGAAAGGGCAGTGGAGGTCATGAGATACTCGTCCACATTGATCCTGAAGATCCAGGAAAGCAGGGAATGAAGCACCAGGGAACCGCCCATGACCAGGAGGATATAGAAAAATATGTTCAAAAGCAGGTCAACTGATTCGGGTGCAAAGAGTGTCCGCAGGTTTGCCTTGGAGGCAACGATCACACAGAACATGTAGATGAAATACATGCCCAGCTGGAAAGATTTCTTGATCCTGTTAATCCAAGGAACCAGCGAGGCGAGGATCCCCAGGGTGGTTACGGTCAGGATGGCCGCCGCATCTTTGGCTTCCCCTTTGAAGAAAAATGTGATGCCATATCCCAGGGCAAAAATAACCAGGGTGACTCCCATGGCTTTCGCCAGTCCTGGCAGGCTGGAGCGGCTGAAAAACCCGGAGTAGGATTCAAAGGCGCTCACCTTCAGCGCTGCCTTCTTTTCATTGAAATTCCCCTCAGAACGGTAGGGTTTCATAAAGAGCGAAAAAAGCGGCTTTGCCCCTGTGAGCAGGAACAAGAGGGTCAGGGCACCGATGACAAGCTCCACGGTATGGGTAAGGATGTATAGCGCTTCATCCACGTTCAATCCCCGGGCAATGGCTGCCAGGTTGGGCGTGCCGCCCGTATATACCCCGATCATCATCCCCGAGATCTTCCATATTTCCGGGATCCTTTCCCTGAAGATGAAATAGCCTGCAAAGGCCAGGATCACCACCGATACCACACCGAGCAAAAGGGATATGAAAGTGTTGCGGGCCATCCGGGCCCATTTGAACACATTTTCCGAAAACAAAACCAGCGGGATCCCCAGCAGGATGGTCACGCCCATCAGGTCACCCTGGATGCCCGAGATGGTAGCCGGGATAATATTTACATTGCCCAGGATGAGACCAAATACATAGCAGATGACCACGATCCCGATCTTATGGATGATCGCCAGACGGTTTGCCAGGAAAAGGATCAATGCGGGAAAAAGAAAATAGAGAAGAATAACGATTGCTCCCATGATGCAAGGCTGAATGGTCTCCGGAAGATAATAAAAACTCCGGAGAACCTGTCAGGGACACTCATCAAAACTCTTCTCGTACTGCTGGATGGCCCTGAGGCTCATGCCCATGCTGGAAAATCCCCCGTCGTGATACAGGTTCTGCATGGTCACTTTCCGGGTAAGGTCCGAAAAAAGGGTGATGCAGTAATCGGCGCAGTCGTCGGCGGTGGCATTTCCCAGGGGAGACATTCTTTCTGAGAAGTCCACCAGTTTCTCAAATCCACTGATGCCGCTGCCTGCCGTGGTCTCGGTGGGTGACTGGGAGACGGTGTTGATCCTGATCCGTTTCTCCCGCCCGTAGATATATCCGAAACTGCGGGCAATGGATTCCAGGATGGCCTTGGCATCGGCCATGTCATTGTAACCCACAAAAGTGCGCTGGGCAGCCACATAGGAAAGTGCCACCACCGATCCCCACTGATTGATCGCATCCAGCTTCCTGGCTGTACTCAGGACCTTGTGAAAGGAAAATGCAGATACATCAAGGGTTTTGTGATAGTATTCATAATTGAGCACATCATAATCGATCCCCTTCCTTACATTGGGGGACATCCCGATGGAATGGAGGATAAAATCCACCCTGCCACCCATGATTTCCATGGATCTGTTCATCAGCTTCTCAATTTCTTCCAGGCTGGTGGCATCGGCTGCTACCACTTCTGCACCGATCTTTTCCGCAAGTTCGTGGATGGTCCCCATTCGCATGGCAATGGGCGCATTGGTCAGGATAATTTCCGCTCCTTCCTCATGGGCCCTTTCCGCCACTTTCCAGGCAATGGACCTGGAATTCAGCGCTCCGAAAATGATCCCTTTTTTACCTTTGAGTAAATGATAAGCCATATGATTGATCGGATTTGATTGGTTGGGTTCTGCCCTAATAACAATTCTGTGATCAGATTGTGCGATGGCTGAACTAGACCCTCAGCAGTACGCGGGCATTGGAAAGCGCGGCGTCTGTAACTTTTTCACCGGACAGCATTTTGGCAATTTCAGTGATTCGTTCACCTGTTTCAAGCCTTTTAATCCTTGTATAGGTCGCCTCGGTGGTATCCTCCTTGAATACGATGAAATGATCGGTACCCCGGGAAGCAACCTGCGGCAGATGGGTGATGGCAATCACCTGCCTGCCTCCGGCAAGCTGATCCATGATCCCGGCCACCTTGTCAGCAATCTCCCCGCTCACCCCTGCATCAATTTCATCAAAGATCAGCGTGGGCAACCCCTTTCGATCCGAGACAAGGGACTTGATGCATAACATGAGCCTGGAAACCTCCCCTCCCGATGCTACCCTGGATATCTCTTCCAGTGCCATCTGCTTGTTGGCTGAAAACAGGAACCTGATGTCATCACAACCATATAAGTCATAATCTTCCTTTTTCAGAATATCCACACTGAACCTGGCATTGGGGATCCCCAGTATTTTCAGCTGATCCTCCACCTTTTTCTGCACCTGGCCACCAGCCTGTGACCTCTTCTGATGCAGTACCTCCGATTGGCGTTTCAACACATCCAGCAAACCGTATTTCTGCTGTTCCAGCTTCCCGATCTTTTCGTCGGAGAATGTCAGGTCGGTGAGTTTTTCTTCCAGACGGTCCCTGATGGAGATCAGTTCCTCCAGGTGCTTCACCCTGTGTTTATGCATCAGTCCGTACAGCAGATCGATGCGTTCCTGCAGCTGTTCAAGCCTGCCCGGTTCCATGCTGGTCTTTTCCGCATGTCCTTCCAGCTCGGCGGACAAATCCTTCAATTCAATAAGAGTCGATTCCAGGCGTTCTGACAGCTCACCGGCAGGAGTGAAGAATTTGGAGACACGCTTCAGCTGGAGTAATGTTTCCCTCAGCTGATCCAGGATCCCTGAACCTTCCGCACCGAACAATTCTGCGGACTGGTTGAGCGATGTCCTGATCTCTTCTGCATGTTCTGCATGCTGAAGATCGGCTTCCAGGGCTTCCAGCTCACCCTCCTTCAGGTGAGCAGACTCCAGTTCGTTGTATTGAAACTGCATGAAATCCATATCCTCTCTCATCCGGGAAATTTCATCTTTTACACGTTCCAGTTCCCTGCAGAGTTCCCTGTATGCATTATAGGTGGATTGATAGGCAGCCAGGTCCTGCTTTGTGCCTGCCAGGTAATCGATCACCTCAAGCTGATAGAGGTGATCGTGCAGCTGCAGGTTCTGGTGCTGTGAATGGATATCCACCAGCCTCTGCCCCAGATCCTTCAACAGGGGAAGGTTTACCGGGGAATCATTGACAAATGCCCGGGACTTACCGCTGGGAGCGATCTCTCTCCTGATGGTGGTAAGCGGTTCAAAATCCAGTTCGTTCTCCTCAAAAAGCATCCGTTCCGCTTCATCCAGGGTAAATTCCCCTTCCACGATGCATTTTGCGTCTTTCAGTTTAAGCAGGGATGTATCCGCACGCTGGCCCAGGATCAGTGAAAGGGCACCCATCAGGATCGATTTCCCTGCCCCGGTTTCCCCTGTGATCGTGGTAAAGCCTTCAGAAAATCGGATCTCCAGTTCATCAATCAGCAGGTAGTTTCTTATGTAGATGGATTTGATCATTACTGGACCTGACCGGTTTGTTCCAGGATGGCTTCATATTTATTCGAGTTGGTCTTGTCCACCTCTGTCAGGATGGCATGGGCACGGTTCCGCTCTTCAGGATATGACTCGGTATACACATTCACCAGTTCATCTGCTTTGGCATCAAAGATCAACCTGAGTAAATACATGTAAGGATCAGGACGTTTCCTGTATACCTGCTGAAGCAAGTCAAGGCTGTTGGTGATTTCCGCCCTTCCTTCGGCAACCTCTTCATCCATCATATCCAGTCCCAGCCGGTGATACCTGTAATTGAATTCACGTACCGGCTCATATTCGGAATCCAGTACGTCCTTCACGATCCAGTACCTGCTCTTATGGGCAATATCATCCATCGGTTTCCATCCGCTCTGGGGTGCGTTCTGGGCGTTCATCACGATCCTTTCTGCATTGGAGAAAAAGGAGGTTCCGCCGAAAAGGGAAAATGTATCGTAGTCAAGTCCCAGGATATAATAGGCATAAAAAGCCAGGATGGAAGTAAGATTCGAAGTATGGCTGTTGAGGTCGAATTCAAGCGGGGAGAATTCCACGTACCTGAAATGGATATCATTGTCCACGAAATTGAATGTGGTGGTGTTGTAATTGGTATTGAAAACGGGTCTTCTGGCCTGGACCTGCAGGGTACCTCTGAACTCATCCGCAGAAATCTGTTCTTTGATATTGAACATCAGGTTGCACTCGATCCTCTCTTCCATGCTGTAAACATGGTTGGTCCATACCCGGTTGTTCATGAATTCGTAAATGGCATTCTGAAGGGTCTGGAACACCTGTTTGTTGGTCCCCTGTATCTGCTGGCTCACGATCTGTACATTGCATCTTAATTCCTGTCCTGAAAGGAAACAGGAAGAAAGCAACATCAAAAAAGCAATACCCGTCCTACGCATCATCAATCATGTTTATGATCAGTTCCACCAGATCACCGGCCACCTGCTGCTTTGGCTTCAGCTCATAGGTCTTTACACTCCCTTCCCGGTCAATGGTGGTGACCCTGTTGGTATCTGTTCCGTATCCGGCTCCCTCGTGCCTCAGCGAGTTGAGAACGATGAGGTCCAGGTTTTTCCGCTCAAGTTTTTCCCGGGCATGCTTCAGTTCGTCATCGGTCTCGAGTGCAAAACCGACAAAAAGCTGACCTTCCCGCTTTTCTTTCCCCAGTGTGGCCGCAATATCGCGTGTGGGTTTGAGCTGGATACTCCACTGCTTCATCCCGCGTTTCACCTTGGAGGAAGATCTTTCAGCGGGAGTGAAATCAGAAACTGCCGCATTGAAAACTGCCACGTCCATTTCTCCGATCACTTCCCTGCATGCCTCATACATCTCCGCTGCCGAGGTTACCCTTACCAGCTTGATCCCCTGTCTGCGAATCTCCAGGGAAACCGGTCCCGATACCAGGGTAACCTCCGCCCTCCGGGAAGCAAAAGCCTCAGCAAGTGCATAACCCATCTTCCCGGTTGAATGGTTGCCAATATAACGAACCGGATCAATGCTTTCGTGCGTGGGACCTGCAGTAACCAGGATCCTTTTATTCAGGAATTTTTTTTTTGAGGATTCAGCTTGAAAATCCCTGATTTGGCGGATGATCTCTTCAGGTTCATCCATCCTTCCCTGGCCTTTCAGGCCGCTGGCCAGCTCACCTTCCACCGGTTCAATAATGTGATTCCCGTATCCGGCAAGGATCTTCAGGTTTTCCTGTGTGGAAGGGTGCCTGTACATATCCGTGTCCATGGCCGGTGCCACCATGACCGGACACCTGGCAGAGAGGTAGGTGGCGATAAGCAGGTTATCCGCAATACCATGGGCCATCTTGCCCAGGGTGGTGGCAGTAACCGGTGCAATGAGCATCAGGTCTGCGGAAACCCCCATTTCCACATGATTGTTCCAGTCTCCTCCCTCTGAGCGGAAAAAATCTGATAATGCCGGTTTCCCGGAAATTGCAGCGAAGGTGACCGGTGTGACGAACTCCCTTGCAGCAGGGGTCATGATCACCTGAACATCGGCCTCCTCTTTGACCAGGAGACGCAGCAAATGGACTGCCTTATAGGCTGCAATGCTTCCGGTAACTCCGAGAATGATGCGTTTTCCTGCGAGGTCCATCAGGAAAAGGGTTGTAACTATTGTTCGATCTCAGGCGCTTCGCTGATCCTGAAATAGATCTGATCTTCGGTTAACTCCTGCAATGAAATAAGTGCAGGTTTGGGCAACCGTTCAAAAAATTTGGAGATCTCGATCTGCTCCGGATTTTCAAATACCTCCTCAAGATTATCGGTATAAGAGGCAAACTCTTCCAGCTTTCGGTTAAGCTCCTGTTTCATCTCCACACTGATCTGATTGGCTCTTTTCGCGGCAACCATCACCGTCTGATAAATATTGCCGGTACTCACATCCAGTTCATTCAGATCCCTTGTCATCGTGGTTAGTGGTGCTTTCGTCTTTTTATAATCCATTGATTATGATGATTCGTTATTGGTATTTTCCAGAAACTTATTGGACGATTCATAGATCCTCTCGGCCTCTTTTGAGTAAGGTCCGTCGGGAAACTCGCCTATGAAACTGTAGTATTCATCCACTGCTGTCTGGAAGCGCTCCCTCTGTTTGCTCGGAATGCTGTTGTCAG
>Ga0180432_10009663_pt1 | contig 11721 bp, 21 predicted proteins | sample SS_ome_10_FD_132414 | JGI IMG/M metagenome (GOLD analysis project Ga0180432, IMG submission 132414) | Hypersaline lake sediment archaeal communities from the Salton Sea, California, USA - SS_1_MS_2 metaG | ecosystem: Environmental > Aquatic > Non-marine Saline and Alkaline > Hypersaline >... | reverse complement strand
GTGTTTGCGGACTGTCGTCCGGCGTTCCGGCTGGCATTTAACGCGATGCTGGAAGCGTGCGAGAGTCGGGTTCGTGTTCGGATGCCGCTGACAATGAGTACGAAGCGGGATGTTGCGGCGCTTCTGCGTGACCGTGGGGGACGCGTTGAGGATACATGGAGTTGCTACTACCCTACCGAAGAGGATGAACCGTGCGGCGAGTGCATGGCGTGTAAGGCGCGCGAGGGGGTGTGGGCGTCAAGATGAGTGGATACCGTCCTTACTATCCCACGAGTCCAAATTTCGGCAGCACGCAGGGAGCGTCCGCCGACGAAGATCGTGGCGACGTTGAATGGTTCGCGACTCTCACCTTCACCGTCGAGGGGACTGACCGACAGGAGTGCGAGCGGCGGGTGGAAGCGCTCCGCGCGGCGATTGAAGCGCTCCCCGGCGTGGTGTTCGACTAATGATCATCATCGACGCAATGGATCTCGTCGTGCTAGCGATCATGGCCTTCCTGCTGCTCGCGTGGGCGGTGGCGTGGGTCGGAGAGCGCATCCGCTGTCCCAAGAAGAAGCCGCGCCCCTCGGACGAGTCCGGGCAGGGGCGCGGCGGCGGGTCGGATGGATCATGGGCGGCTCCGACGCTTCCGCCCACCCCATGCCCGAAAGACGGTGCTATCCGTGTCCGTCTGGCGGGAACCGCGATTATGGGGACGGTGGCTCGACGGTGGGGACGCGGGGTCGAGCTAGGCGCTGTCACGGCGGTCGCGGGCCTCGTGTCAGCTTCACCGGGCAATCCGATTGCCCGCAACGTATTGTGGATCACGCATTGTGTCAACATTGCCGGGGTTTTGGCACGAAGAATGAAAGGGGACGAGCGGGAATGAGCGGGAACATGAATATCCGCCGACCCGCCGCGTCTATGCCAGTGAACCGCGCGGGATTGTGCCCGCGCCCAGCCAACGGAGAGCAACAATGAGCAAGCCCGACCTGACCCGCCGCCAAGCCCGCAACGCCGCCCGCGAGACCTACGCGGAGCAGTACAACTGCGACCCGCCCCGCGTCGAGGGCCTGAGTGTCGAGTACGACGACATCGACGACACGTGGGCGTGGTCGGGTGTCGTCGTGGACGAGGAGTACGGCGAGGTCGAGTTCACCATGTACGACCACGACCCCGACTGCATCTACATCGACTGGTGACGTTCCGCAGCCGTGAAGGGGGACTGGTGGCAGCACGCGGCGCGTGCTACTTTTTTTGCGTCTTCCCACCTACGGAGCGAAACGATGGACGACAATCAGCTGATGGTGATCCGCTGTGGCTTTGGATCGCGCGACAATCCGCCCGACTTGAACGACCCGGACGTTCAGCGCCAAGTGCAGAATGAGATCGACAGGCGCTATCGCCGCAAACGTCAAAAGTCGTGGAAGGGAACGGAGTGGAAGGTCACGGACGAAGGGGTTGAGTTTTGGGTGCACATCTCTCGACATGCGTGGGCGGGCGGCACGTTTCCGGATATGCCGTCGGCGCTCGCTCACCAGCTTTGGGCCGCTCCGCTACCTTCCACTGGCTTTGACGCTGCCACGGGCTATACGATTGCCGAGGCAGAGCGGTTGATGGCCGAGCGCACCTAGTCGATCGGCGCGTCGAAGAGGGCGTCTTCGTCGTCGGAGACGGCGATCTCGAACGCGGGGGCATCGTCGGCAGAGGCGGCCAGCAGCGGCTTGTACCACGGGAAGCTGATGTACCCGTAGAGGAAGAGGACGATGTCGTCGTGCCTGATCGGGAAGCGGACGAACGAGCGGCTGACCACGGTGCTTTCCGCCGCGCTCATAAGCACCACGGTCTCGTAGACGGTGTAGTATTGCGTTGCGTGCTCGGCCTCGAACGGATTGAGGTCGTGGCCTCGATCGATCACTTTGCCGAGAAGGCGATCGGCTTCGTCGTCGAGCGCGTTGGTGTGCTTGCCGTCGCCGCGTAGCGTGATGAGCCACGCGCAGAACGACTGCGGCCAGCGGTCGCAGCTGTGCGCGTCCACGATGAAACGTCGCGTGATCGGCGAGCCGTCCTCGGAGTCCTCGTCGGCGTCTACGGGCCGTGCTCCGATGCGATACAGGCACTCAACGATCGATTCGTTCGGGCGCTCCATTAGACCCGCTCAAGCTCGACGGGGTCGTCCTGTCGGGCGTCGGGGATCTCGTCTGCGCGCGGGGGCGCGTTCGGGTCCGGGGGGATGGCTTCTGCGGCCTGCTGGGCAGCGGACAGACCCTCCTCGAAGGCTTGGTTGTAGCTCTGCGCGTTGTTGATCACCGCTTGAAGCTGCTCGCGGTAGTTGGCGATCTGTGCCTGTCGCGATTCGAGCGCGTGCGTGAACACGGCCTTCGCTGCGTTCTTGGGCACCGTGATGGTGACCGCGGGCGTAAAGAACGCGTCGAGAATGGCGTCATCCGACGTGAGCCCGTAGATAGCGTAGCCTTGCGCATTCGCTGCGGTTTGCGCCATGCCTTTGACCTTGGCGATCTTTACAGCGGCCTCCGCTGCGGCCATATACTTTTGCGCCTCGGGATCTGCTTGCGCGTTCATCGCCATTGCGGTCTGATAGAGGTACGCGGTGATGGCGTTCAGCATGTTCGCCACCGCGTGCTTGGCCTTCTCAATGTCCTGTGGAGTCGTCGTCATCGTAGAACCTCGGTCACAAAGGGGGCTTTCATTCAATTGAAAGGGGACTTTTATTCAACACGACCAGTTTAGCCTTGAACAATCGGCAAACCCGTGTCATCACTGGTTTTGCCTGACGACGGGTCTACCCCGTTCGAGAGGTTTGTTCAAGGTGCAAACGAGCTTTGTTCAAAATGTAACCGAAAAAAGCCGGACTTTTGCCCGTGGAATCTGATCCCCCTCTGTTTCCCAACATTCCGCCCGACGAAGTGCGGAAGATTGCCGTGTATCGGAGCGACGAGCGCCTGCTTACGGTGCCGGGCACGGTGACGGATCTTCCCGCGAAGCTGCGCGGACGTCTCGACGAAGGCCAGTACACGGCCTATCCGCTCGACAAGCACGGCGAGAGGATCGGTGACGACTGGCACGCGTTCACAATCGAGAAAGAGCCCATGACGACGAAAACGCGGAAGGCCCGCACGGCGAAGACCGACGATCTCACGACGAGCCCCGGCTCGGACGCCTCGATGGTTCCCGCTGGAGCGACGATGCTTCACGGCTCGGACCCGAACGAGTCGTTGCGCATCACGTTTGAGCAGCGCGCACGCGAGCAGGAGCAGATGCAGCAGCGCTGGGACGAGTACGAAGCGAAGCTAGAGCGCCAGCGCGAGGAGCTTGACGCCGAGCGCAAAGCGCTCGCCAAAGAGCGCAGGGACGCCGAGCGCGAGCGTGCTCGGTTGCAAGAGCAGCTGGAGGACGAGCGCCGGGCCGCCAAGCGCGACCGGGAGGAAGAGGAGCGCAAGGCCCTTCGTCGCCTTCGGGAGCGCGAGGAGGAGTTGGAGGAGGATTACAAGGCGAAGCGCGAGGCGATGGAGCGGGAGTTCGCGCGGGAGCGGGCCGCTTTGAAGCTGGAGATCGAAAACGACAAGGCGACGAATCTCAAGCTGATGGTGGACCTGCAGGAAAAGGGCGCCAAGCAGCGCGAGGAGTTGCGCGACAAAGAGGAGCGGCTTCGCCGGGAGCTTGCCGAGGAGCGCCGGGCGTGGGAGCGGGCGCGAGAGGAGGAGCGGCGCACGTTCGACCGCGAGCGGATGGAGAGCGAGCGCAAGAACGCCGCCGAGCGCGAGCGCATGCGGGTCGAGCACGAGCGCGCGCTACGCGAGCTTGAAAAGGAGCGGATGAGCATGGAGCTTGAATTCCGCGACCGGCAGAACGCGTGGGACCATGAGCGCAACCAGCAGCGCCTCGCGGAGAAGGAAGAGATCCAAGCCGCCAAGAGCGAGCTAGAGTTGAGCCGGATGAAGTACGAGATCGAAAAGCGCGAGGCGGCGTTTTCGTCGAAGACGGCCCCGGCCCCGGTGCTCGAAGAGTATTACCGGCGTCTGCTCGACAAGGAATTGCCGCAAGAGACCACCTTCGATCGCGTGCAGGGCATGATGCAGGAGTACGGCCCCCAGCTGCTCGGTCTGCTCGGCCAGCTGTCGCAGAACCTTGGGCGACGCCAACAGGCAGCGGGCGCGCTCCCAGCGCCGCAGCAGGCCCTTCCCGGCGCGGACGCGGCCTTCCCTCCGAGCCCCTTTCCCCAACAGCAGCCAGCGGCACAGGTGGACGATGACGAGGTATTCACCGACGCGGGCATGTCGGCCACCGTGGCCGTCCCCCCCGCTTCGCCCGCTGCGGTCACGGTGCCGCAGGAAGACGCCGACGAGGCGTTCGTCGCATGACTGATAAGACCGCCCCACGGTGGATTGCCATCGTCCAGATAGACGGCACCAAGGCCGTGCTGCGCAACGAGGATTTTTCGGTTCGCGAGCGCGACGGCCAGACGTTTCTCGTGTATCCGAATGGCGTGCACGACCCGATAGCGGACTTTGTCGGCTACCTGCAGAGCGACCGGGACATCGTTCCCTTTTTGAGGGACTGAGACGCTTAGGCGATGTCGATCACCGTATCGGCTCCGGCCCCGCCTCCGAAGACGGCGCGCCCGTAGATCAGCAGGGCGTCGAGTTGGGCGGACATCGCCTCGTCCCAGCACTCGGAGTTGACGTGGATCAGCGCGGCGATCGTCGTCTCGGTGGGGTTGTCGTCGTCGGCGTCGATGAGGATGCGAAGATGCAAAAGGGTTTCATCGACGCGTGTCGCCAGATGATCCCCGCGATAATCTGCGCTGCGCGTCTTCATCAGGTTGCGCGCCAGTGCGATGCCGCGCTCCGAAAGGACGAGTTCACCGCCGAATCGAGTCAGCAGTCCTCGCCGTTCGAGGTTTCGCGTGAGTTCGGCCTTCGCGGCCAACCCGTAGGGTGGCGTTAGCATGGCAAACGCGCTGCACGCATGGCAAACAGCGTAGATGAAGGTTTGCGCCTCCTCGGCGCTAAAACCCGCGTCGCGGAGGGCTCCGCGCACGTGTTCCTCGCGATTTGCGGCAAGATTCTTGAGGGAGTCTGCGGTCATGTCGGTCTCCTTTGTGCTGGCGAGGGCACAATCCCTCGCGATTCACTCACTCAGACGGTCTCGTCGTCGCTTTGTTCAACTTTTGGCTGCTCGACCGGAATATCACGCATCCCCCTTGACGACTCGGTGCCCGTGCTCGCTCCACGGCTCGGCCCCGTCGGCCTCCTCTAGCTCGGCGACGCGCTTGCGCACGTCATGCACGAGCGCTCGCATCCGCTGGGGGCTGTCAAACTCGCTCTCTAGCGTCTCCAAGCGCCCAACGTACTGCCGGACGTCTTCGGGCGCATCGCGCAGCGCGTGGCGGGCGGCGGGGGTGAAGGGCTCTCCTGTGCGGTGCATCTCGGCGGCGATGCGCTCGATCGCTTGCTCTCGCAGGTGTCGTTCTCGGGGAGTCATGGCGTCCTCGTGTGGGGGTCGGTCGCGCGGGCACAATCCCGCGCAGTACAGGGCAGACGCCTTCGGTCTACCGGACATTCACGACCACCGCAAGAAAGATGGCGCAAGAAAGTGTCAGCCGGTGGCACGGGGTGCGTACGGGGGGCATGGCAATCAACCCACCCAACCCCGGACGCTCGCCATGACCACGATCCTCATCCACTGCACCGCTCGCCTCGCTCGCGCTCTCGGCCACCCCGGCCCGTTCCGGCGAGGCTGGGCCGATCACCATCACGTCCCGATGGAGGTCGCGCCGGACCTTGTCGACACACTCGTCGAGCGCACGGTCTACGAGTGGCGCACGGAGCGGGACTACACGATCTACGACGCGCCGGACGCGCGATGCGCGGAGTTGTACGCCGAGCATCGGGCTCGCCAGCTGGGGCTCGGTGTCGTGCTGCACGTCAGCGATCTCGACGCCGAGACGTCGCAGTGCGTTGGTTACACGCTCACCCGGTTCGGCGACTACGTCGTCACCGAACTGGTGGACGAGATGCGCGATAAGGCGGTGGCGGTGGCGTGGGGGAGCGTCACGGACGCGTTCGCAGCGGGCTGCTAGAGCAAGAAAGTGTGAACGAAATTCGAGACAACCCGGCGTGTTTTGCTGAAAGCGTTGCGTTTTTAGGGGATCGGGTGCTATAAAACGCCCACGTATTTCTCGGCGAGAATCAGTATGGTCCCCCAACCCTTTCTGGCGCGTCACCCGTCGCTGGCCTCGTCCGCGAGGCCCCGCGTGGTGAACCCGGACGAGCTTCCGGAGTTCGCTCCGTTGGCTGGTGGGCGCATTTTGACTCCGCTTGAGGTGATGTCGGCCACGGCGCAACTCGGTCTATCTCTGACTGCGAGTGCGATGGTGGCGGGCGCGTTCGCTGGCCTTTTCTATGGCCTGCTGGTGCCTCGGAACCCCGAGAAACTGGCCCCAAATCAGCTGGCCGGTCTCGGCGTCAAGATGATGGGCCTCAGCGCGCTCGGCGTCTCGATTCTGGCAACCCTTTTCACAGGCGCGATGAGCGCCGCTCCCCGATTCCGGTGACGACAATGTACGGATCGAATTTCGGCTCGATGGACGGCACGATGATGAGCCGTCATTCCCTCTCCGACCAGCAGATCATTGACTCCGCCACGCGGAGCCCGATGGTCTCTACGCCGCCTCCGGTCATTGGTATGTCGGGCTTTATGGCACCGTCGGATGCGCAGATGCTTGCCCGCTCGGAGCAGGCCCGCGAGATGGCGACCGGACAGGGCGTGATCGACGCGGCAACGCAGAGCGTGATGGTCTCGCCTCCGCCCCCGGTCATCGGCGCGATGCACGGAGCCATGACGATGACGCCGTCGATGGCGATGGTCAATCGGGGGCCGATGGCCTACGGACCGGGGCCGGTGATTCGTCCCTCGCGCGTCGGCAACCCGATCCAGCGGCGCACGCTGCTGATGATCGGTGTGCCGCTGCTCGTGGCGTCGGTCGGCGTCGGCATCTACGCGATGCAGGCGGGCAAGAAGACGGGCAAGAAGAAGAAGTGAGGCGCTGGTGCAACTCGTCGGTCGCACATCGACGCGCGGCGGCAGCCTCGTTGCTGAGGACTACGTCGGCGTAACGCCTATCGGGCGGGTCCAGATCGCCAACGAGCTTATCGCGAGCACGGCGCTTGACTGGCGTGCCCGGCGTATGGCGGGCCAGATCCTTCGGCACGTCGCGAACGTCCCGAACGAAGGCCCGCGTCATCTTGCGCGTTGGGTGCGTGCGAACATTCTGTACCTGCGCGAAGCGCCCGGCGTGGAGATTTTGCAGGGCTTGTTCACCACGAGCGCGGCCCGCGTGGGCGACTGCGACGATCTGTCGATCATGTGGGCGAGCCTGCTTCGTTCGGCGGGCATCCCGGCGTTTCTAGTCGGGGTCGGCTGGACCAGTGAGCCTCGCGTGCTCCAGCACGCGATCGGGCGCGACGGGAACACCGGGATTCTGTACGAGTTGACGGACGATAGCTCGTACGGCGGCCCGTTCGGAAACGGCATCTTTTTCCGTCGAAAAGATGGCATGTTTCTTGTCTACTACGACCCGTCGGAGGGGCACGAGCGTTACTACGTGAGCGTGGACAAGGGGCATCCGTTCGTCGGCGCGGAAAACGAGGAGCAGGTCATCGCGATTGTCGGGGCGCACCATCGGGCTCGCCAGCAGGTCAAGCAGGCGCAGTCCGCCGAGATGGGCTCGCTGATTGCGTCGAGCGCGATGAGTCTGTGCCAAAAGACGTACTTGATGGAAGTGCAGGCAGCGTATGGCTTGAGCGATGCGCGCCGGTTCCTCAAGAAGAGTGACCAAGACAAGGCGCTGAGCATCGCCAAGAAGAACTACCGCACGTGCCTTCGCCAGTCGTCGGCGCGCGGCGGCGAGGTCGCCAAGGGCGTCGCGGGCGTGTTCCAAGGCATCGGCGCGGGTGTGGCCGGAGCGTTCGGCGCATCGACCGCATTTGGCGACTTTGGGGACGCTCCGATGCCTGCGGAGACGAGCAGGCAGGCGACCGGCATCGGCCCGCTGTCGACCAACGCGAAGATCGCGCTCGGCGTCGTGGGCGTGCTGGTGGTCGCGGCAGTGATCAAGAGGGCGAAGTCATGATCAACCTCGCGGTCAAAAGAGCGCTTCGGCGTCATGGCTTCATCGTGATTCGCGGCCCGTCGGTCACGACTCCCGGTTACGGTCTGGTGCGCTCGTCGTACGTTCTGCTCGGCGCGTCGCGTCGAAGTGGTGAGCGATTGCGCACGCTTCGCGTGCTGCACCTTGCGATTCCCCCGTACGACGTCAACCGCGTGTTGTCGCGTGAAATGAAAACCCTGTTGGAAAATCAGCCTGCTGGCTGGTACGACCTATTTAGAGCCCGGTATCTGAACGATGTTCAGCGCGCCGGGCTTGTGCTGTCGGACTCTCTCCGCGAACTTCGGTGATGCGATGAATATGAACGCTCCCCTCTACTTCTACGGCCAGCGTCAGCCGGTGTCCGTCGCGACGATGGGCCGGAAGCCGCGTCGTGATGGCGATTCACCGCTCGACTGGTTCGAGGCAGCCGGTGGCATTGCCACGGACATCTACGGAATGTCGCGCGGATTCGATCCGAACGCGCCGCAAATGCCTGCCGGTGGCGGAGTGGTCGTCCAGCCGCGCAACACCATCGACCCGATGGCGCTGGTGGGCATTGGTGTGGCTGCGGTGGCGCTCGTGGGCGTGCTGATCATGGTCGCGAAAGACGACGAGGACTAGGCCGATGAAGGTCGAGTACACAATTCAGACGTCGGCGCACCCGCAGCCGACACCGGAAGGTCAGCAGACCTACACGGCGCGTGTGCTCTACAAGGGGCGCACGTACGAAATTGGACGCTCGACCGATCCGGACCGCGCCTTTTTGTCGATGCTAACCGACGGCACGCTGGCGATGCACGCCGTCGGCGATGGCGATCGGCTCGACCCGTCGCGCGGTCGCTCGCGCGTGACGACGGTCCTAGACCGGCATCCAGCGGAAGGCCCCCCGATGCTTGTCGGCGGTGGCGCTGCTCCCGAGGTGCCCCGCTCGGCGGTTTTGTTCAGCCTTGGCCTCGTCGCGCTCGGAGCGATCTGTTTCGCCTCCCTCGCCCTCCCGGAAAAATCATGATTGAATACACCATTTTAGGATACCAGCAGTTCGGCAACCCGATGCACATCGGGACCGGCATGCGGGCAGACGTTCTGCTCGACGGTGAGGTGTATCGCGTGCCCGTGCCGCTTGCGACGCCGTCGTCGGTTGATGACCAGCTGCGACGCCACATCGCCGACCGGACGCTGAGTCTGCTCAAGATCCCCGCCGAGTTGGCGGTGATGCAGACGGCGATGGCCCCGGCGACCGGGCAAATGGGCTGGAATCCGACCGAGGAAGGGCTCACATCGTTTGCGGGGCGCAGCGAGGAGGTCAAGCTCGACCCGCCCTATCCCCGCGATGGGGGACAGGTGATTGATCTTGGCGACGCGGGCTTCATCTGGATGAGCGAGCGGCTGGTCGAAAAATGCGGCCTCGGCGGGTATCCGAAGAACGGGCAACAAGGCCGACGTTGCCGCGATGCGATTCGGACCTTCGAGAAGCGCCAGTCGAAGCGGCGCAGGTCGCGGCAAGAGATGCAGCAGTTGACCTACAACGTCACGGGCATCACGAGCGATGAGCGCCGGGGGTCGAATATTCGCGGGTTTGTGACGCAGGATGCCGAGGGCGCGGAGCGATTTTCGCTTGGCGTCGGCGGCAAGCACCCCATGTTCGATCCGCTGATTAAGCGCATTGGCGATCTGCGCGTGTTCGCTCGCGCGCAGGGCGAAAACGGCACGATCACGTCGGCGATGCATCGGTATGACGCCGCTCCGGCGTTCGCACGCATCACGTCCCTGATCAGCGCCAACAAGGCGCACACGGACGCGAATTTCTGGCGACGGGTCAGCCAGCGGCTCGACCAGTTCGAGGCACAACTCAAGGCTCCCAACGCGCGCTGGAAAGCGACGTTCGGCATGGTCTTGCCGGAAGTCACGGACTCGGGGATCGAGATTGGCCCCAACGCGCAGATGTTCCAAGAGGGTTTGGCGTACAAGCAGGCCGAGCGCGAGCAGGCGCGGCAGCAGCTTGAAGACGACTCGATTCCGCTTCCGTCTCCCGGTCCGACCCCGCTCGGGGTTGCGCTCGTGCTCGGCGGGCTCGCCTCGGTCGGCGGCGCAATCTACTTCGCGACCCGGAAGCCCGCATGAGCAGCGACGTCTACTGGAATCCAGCGCAGGAAGGGCTGAGCGTGCTCGCGCGCAAGCAGCCGTGGAACCTGCGGCTTGATCCGCCGTTTCCGCTGTCGGGTGGCCAGATCCGCAATCTTGGGGACGCGGGCAAGGTGTGGATGAGCGACACGCTGATCCGCCTGTGCGCGGGCAACAGCAAATTCGCGAAGGAGTGCCAGCAGGAGATCCGTCAATTCGAGCGACGACAAAAGCGCCGAGATCGAAGCCAAGAGCAGTTCCGAGCGCATCCGGAGTTGTACCCCGAGCGCACGACGCCGCAATTCGATCACTCGCAGCTAGAAGCGCAGCAGGGCGGCTTTCCGCTCGAATACGTGCTCTACGGCGGCGCTGCGCTGATTGGCGTGGGCGCGCTCTATTTCATTCTCAAGTGAGGACCAAGCGATGCAGACTCTAAAGCTCGTCGATCCCGCTCGCCTCAAGGTCGAGATGGAGCGTGCGACGGCCCCCGTGCCGACGCTGGCGTTCAGTCCGGGTTTGGCGGCGGTGCTCGACTCGATCCCGCCGAGCGTCGAGATGCAGTCGGAGCCGGTCACGCCGACCGACTGGTACGTGGTCGGGGGCGGGATCATGCTCGTGCTCGGCATCGGCGGGATGCTCTACTTCCGCAAGCGAGGTCGGGCATGATGGATCGGCCCAAAGGCGCCCCGTCGCGGGCTCCGGGGGCAGCTGGACCGCCGCAGGCGTCTTCGTCACCGTCGCCCGTGCGTACCGGGCCGCTCCGCGCACCGAATCCGCCCGTGACGGCTCCGGTGCCCGCGTCCGCGCGCTCGGGCTTTGACGCGACGAGCTTCATGGTGGGCGTCGCCGTGGGCGGCCTGACGTTCTTTTTGCTCGACCGCTACACCGACGGCGGCGTCGGGAAGCTGCTCGGGACCGTCAGCGCGCCGCAAGGGGCGATCGAAGGGGGCCGGACGGACAACCCCGGCGACATCGACGTCACGTTCGATGAGAGCCAATCTGTGAGCCCTCAGAGCTATGGAATCCCCCCGGTCATCGAGGAGCAGCTTCGCGCGCTTCTGCGAAGCGGGCGCGATGTGGTGGCGCGCAAGATGCGCGACGGGATTCAGTATTGCACGCGCGAATCGAACCGGGTCGTGCCGCTCGTGACCGCGCAGAGCGGACGGGTGCAGGTCAATCGGCAGGCGATGGATGCGCGTCTGCGGGAGATCCCGATGTGATGAATCAGCCGCTCGGCCAGCGCCAGAAGGCACCGATGGACTATGCGGATCTGCATTGGGGCACCAAGCCTCAGCGCGAGACCGACATGAAGGTGCTGTCGAACTGTCGGGTTATCCCGGTCGCCGAGATCGCGGCGATCAGTTACGCGACGGTGAAGGACGGAGAGCCGCACGTGTACCGGCACCCGTTCGAGAAGCACAAGTGCGAGCACGAGGGCCGCGAACGTG
>Ga0180432_10009662_pt1 | contig 11721 bp, 9 predicted proteins | sample SS_ome_10_FD_132414 | JGI IMG/M metagenome (GOLD analysis project Ga0180432, IMG submission 132414) | Hypersaline lake sediment archaeal communities from the Salton Sea, California, USA - SS_1_MS_2 metaG | ecosystem: Environmental > Aquatic > Non-marine Saline and Alkaline > Hypersaline >... | reverse complement strand
CTCAAGATGGAGATGCCAAAACTGCTCTCCCTCTGGCCCAAAATTTTGCTCATTGCCCTGGTCAACTACGGCTTTCAACTGACCTTCACTCTTTCTATTTACCTGTTGTACCCCGGACTGGTGACGCTGATCCACCAATCCTTGATTCTCTTCTCCGTTTTTCTGGCCGCCCTGATGTTTCCCGATGAGCGTTCGACCCTGGGCAGTGTGCTGTTCGTGTTCGGGGTGGTTGCGGCGATCGTCGGCGTGGCCATGACGATCGTGGGAAGCAGCAACTTCGGTACCATGCAGTTCAACCTGGGTATCGTGATCGTGCTGGCATCGGCGTTGTTCTGGGCGCTCCTCGGGGCGCTGATCCGCAAGTGGCTCGGCGGGGTGTCCACCTCCTTTGCCCTGTCCTCCGTGTTCACGGTTGTAACGGTGTTGTTTTTCTTCACCTATCTGATTGCCTATCGGGGGTTGCCGATCCCCAGGGCGCCGACGGCGGTATGGGTGTTTCTGCTGCTCACGGGCCTGATCGGTCTGGGCGTCGGACACTCCCTGTACTATCGCTCGGTCGGGGTGCTTGGACTGGCCCTGTCCTCAAGCCTGGCGCTGTTGATTCCTCTTCTGGTGGGGGTGGGCTCCTTCTTCCTCTTCCGGGAGAGATTGACCTGGATCCAGCTGGCTGGAGGGGTGGTCCTGCTGGCTGGCTGCTATCTGGTGACCCGGGCCCGGTTTAGACATATGGAGTGAGGGGATCTCAGCTGCGGCTTGAGCACGGACCACCGGAGCGCCGGCCGCCGGAGCGCTAAGACTACGATATGATATTCATCTACCCTTTTGGCTGACAGCGAGTGTTGTGGTGTATGTAGAATATCCTCTGTTGAATACGCCGAATATCTTTTCCCGGCGCTCGCTAAGTACCGTGATTCCCCGATAGTCGTTGAAATACAGCCGCATCTGATACTTCTCAGGGTTCCCCTTGTATAGTTTCATCTCTCTGATGAATTGCAGGATGAGGTCATCGATTGCTCTCCTTAGCTGTGCCCTTTCCTCTACATGCAAATCAGGGTGGTGTTCTTCATAGCGGGCAACTTTCTTACGAATTGTGAAATCTACGACTACGAAAGCAACCATGATAACGATGGGGGCAATCAAAAAGATACTATAGAGAAAATCACTGGTGACGGGGAAAATACCGACTCTTATTAGTATTCCCAGGATGAAGGCAAAGAAACACAGGGGGAAGAGCATTCGCAGTGTTGCGGTTGTACGGATCAGATTTGACAGTCCCGGAATCGATTCGGGGAGAAAGACTATTCGCTCCACTTCGGGTTTGATTCGGTTCCACAACTTGGTTGAGTTTGTTTTGTTTACCGCTTGCTCCAGCTTAGATGGATGGACTCGTCTGAAAGCGCGGATACTGTCTAGCTGGGCCACTAGATACTGGAACTGGGCGAGTTTTTCATTGGTCCCTTTCATACCAGATCCTATAACGGGGAATCGATAATGTCCCACTCATCTACCTCATTATACCATTTCTTCTTGGTGCCCAACACAGCCCTTGATTTCCATCTGAACGTTTTGGGATACTCTTCCAGGTACGCCAACAGCTCTGTTATTCTCTGCTCGATGATCTTGGCATGACTATTTTCCACAACCGAATAGGTAGTCAGGGAGTCTTTTACCTTTTTCAAATTCTCCGTGGCCGTGTAGTAAAAACCCCAATCTGATCCGAGACAGGTTCCCAGAACGTTTCTGTTAATCCTGTCATCATCGTCCTCGCCGATCTCGTGCGCTCGAATCAGAATGATGGAATCCTTGATGTCCTTTTCATTCATTCGAACCATCTGCAGCTTCTGAAGCAGGAGTTCGGCCAGGGGCACGGTCAGAGGATCCGCCTCCAAGCGCTTCTTATAGCTGATTGTATGATTCATAGCCAGTTTGTCAAAGAATATCTCCACCATGGGGATCGTTTCCCCGTAGTAGATCTGCCTGCTCTTGCCGTAGTGGTACAGGAGCTTCTGGTTTATCTCGTATTCCCGGTTTTTAAAGAATTTGATCAACTTCATCCTGTACTTCTGGTAACTCACCAGGTCGATATCGGTGAAGACCTTCTTGCCCAACCGCCCCAGTTTTTTCCACAGGACTTCGTGCTCCAAACTGTGCAGATAGACGGCCAGTCCACCCATAACCCTGATCTCGAGCTTTTGCTCCCTGGCGCTCTTTACAAGGTCTTGAGCTTCGTCGATGAAAACAGAGGGCGCCGGCCACTGTTCTTCCGGTATTTCCGAGGGTAGTCTGAACCGATCCATCAACTTCCTCCTTTAGCCCGATACGAACATATAGTCTTTGACCTTGTCCTTCTTGATCATGACAAGCACGCCCCGCAGGATACCCTCCGAGTACTCGCTTCCCGGGTTGAGGCAGATGGTCTTCCCTATCTTCACGATGCCCCGGGATTCGTGAATGTGCCCGTGAAGGCCGAGCATGGGCTGGTATTTTTTAATGGACTCCAGTACGGCCTTGCTGCCTGCGGGAATCGTTTCATCGGTAGAGGGAACCAGCTTGTCCGACAGTTTGGGTGCCTGGTCCAGTAGTGTATCGTAGGGCGGGATGTGAAAGTTGAAGATCGCCGTCGACATGTTTTCCACCTGAGAAACCATGCCTTCGATCTTCTCTTCCAGCTGCTCTTCAGAACATTCCCTGGCCGTATCCCAGGGGGTGGGATTGGACCAGGAGAGGGAGATCATCTCGAACTCTTTTACCATGACCTTTTTCATATCCGGATTCGTAAAAATCGAGGAGTTGTCGATCACGCCATCCACCGCCAGTAGATCATCGTTGCCCGCGCTCATGTACACCTCGATTCCCGTGCCTTTTAGTCGCTCTTCGGCCAGCTCCATCCAGCGCTGCAGGCGTTCGACTACCAGTTTTTCGAACAGGCTGTCGATCTTTCCGGCACTCAGAGAGATCTTAGTAGCCCGCTCATCGATCCTTCCTTCGATTGTTTTGCCCTCGGCTCTGAGCTCGGCCATCTCATCCGGATCGGTACGGAAGTGGTAGTTCCCTATCAGAGCGATATCCTTCTCCAGCGCCTCGAGCTCCTCCTCGGTTTCCGCTCTGCGGTTCTGCCCCATCAGGGTAGTTACATGGGACCCGTCGGCCTGCCTGACGATGGGATTGATCATCTTGCCGGAGAGATCTCCGCAGAGGATGCCCACATCGGCTTTGTAGATTGTCAGAGCGTTGAGAAACTTCCTGAAGCAGGTCTCTGAGCCGTGGATATCCGAGACATTCAGAATCTTAAGCATAATCTTCCCTCAAGTCTTTTTAATGGCGTTGTTGTGCTATTGACAACACTTCCCCCGAGTGCAGACCCGGGGGAAGTGTTAGATGGCGATCACTCCGGAGGAATTTCCTTGAATGCAAGGGTAATGTCAATGCCGTCCCTCTTCCTGACTGCCTTCCAGATGAAGTACCAGGAAATCCCAATTGCATACACGATAAGGTAGATGAGTGTCCAGATCGTGTGCATGAAGGCAAAGGCCTCGGTGACATAGTAGGCGACCGCCAGAACGACGACCAAAACCAGGCCAAAGAACCCCGCTATAGTCGCCGCCGGTATACCCAGGAACCGCCAAGTTTTGTACGGAGAGGCATCCCAGATATGTCTGACCTTTTTGACGTAGGGGAAGATCAGACAGGATATGGCGGTAAAACCAAACACGGAGATTATCTGCAGGATCTCAACGGCGATGGCTTGCTGTTTCTCCGGGTATAAGCAGTATTGAATAAGAACAACCTGGGAGGCGACAAACATTACTAATAGCAGCTTTACCGGCTGGTTGAAGCGGGGGGATATATCAGTGAACCACTTCGGACCGAGCCGATCCATGCCCCAGGCAAAAGCGGCTCGGCTCCAGGCAATGTAGGAGAACACGACCCACAGCCAGTCGGCCAGAATAAAACCAGCGGCCATTATGAATCCGAGTAACCAGTTGAAACGCACCAGCATGGAGGCGATATTGATGTAGATGGCCTCAAAGGGCATGTTGTATCCTTCCAGCCCCTCTTCGCCGATCCAGGCCAGAGCGTGGATCCCTTCCCAACCCACGACCTTCTTGTACATCAAACCTACCCACAGCATAAAAGCGATGCAGACAACGGCGTTGAGTATCTGGGCGATGAAGATATTCCGCCGTGGACTTTTCACCTCCCCTCCGATGAAGGTGATGATGTACCCGTAGATGGCGATCCAGCTGACAGGTATCATCAGGGCAATCGTACTTTTCCAGTTCCAGGTCGCCGGTATGCCCTCCATTGCGGCTGAGGCGGCACTTATAGTGGCGGCAAAGTCCAGGGAGTTGTGCTGGGCAGCATATTCGTTCCATATGGCCACAAAGCGATCGTGGGTCACAGCGGTGAGGATAATACCCGCGATAACGGCGCCAACTAGAGACCAGGTAACGAAAATTTTCTGGATCGTGAAATAGACCTTCATGCCCAGTATTACGACTATAAAGGCTGAAACGTTAACGATGGTGGTGATCAGGTACAGTCCCCATCCTGAGGTGAAGGCCTCAACAGCCGCAGTATCCATACCCAGAGAGCCTACCATTATAGGTAGCCCGAACTCCCCGACCCAGGGCGCCAGCACGTAGATCCAGGAGAGCATGACAAATCCTGCGTTGCAGATGCTCACCCCCAGGCCGATAACCGGGTGAATGATCCGGGAGTTGTACACGTAGCTTCCCCCGCTTCTGGGCATGGAGCCACCTAAAATGCCCCATACGGCGGCCAACCCGAAAACCACCAGAAAAAGGCTTATCAGGCAGGCGAGGGTCAGGTTTGCACCCGGCAGATAGGAGAAGGCGGCCAGGACGTACCAGATGGAGACCGGGACTGCGTTGTTCATGATGCCGAAGTAGGTGGTGTCCAGCAGTCCGGCCTCTCTGGTCAGCCCGCTTGCCTTTCTGGCAAATACCTCCACTTTTCCTTCCATAAACGCACCTCCTATAACAAAGATTGTGTTGTGGAACGGATATTAAAAAAGCCCGCTTCTTCGTGTCATCACGAGAGAGCAGGCTTTTTCCCCCCTACTATAAAATCGAGGCATTTACACCCCCATTATGGTAAATCCCATTTTAGACTAGATTCCCCACGGTATCAATATAGAAAACTTGTATCTTTATTGATAATATTTATTTAACAGTGCTGCGTCATAGGGAGCTTCTCTGGAAGGACACCGTGGTTGCTGACAGAGCCGGCAGCTGACGAACCTAGTGGCAGCGTAGTAGCGGATTCCCGATGTGGATTTTTCAGGTGACATCATATAACTCTCTGATAAACTGACCTCGATATTCTTGACGGCGTCTCCCAAAATCGCAAAAAGGCTGGTTTGCTCTTTGACTCGCCAGTCGGGAATCGATCCGGGATTCATCTCCGAGGTCGGGGATGGGTCGTGATGTTCTTCGATATGTATGCCAAAGGCTTGTTCTGCAGCATCCAGAGCCAGCTCCTCTATTGCCTCGGCGTAGTATCGCGATGCACCATCGACGCTATTTGACCAATCTTCAAGCTCCTTTCCGCAGGTGGCCACAAATGGAAACACCGTATCGGTTTCCTGGACACCTTCGATGACAAACTACAAAAAAAAGGGCACAGATATGGCCGGATTGGCTGAGGCCTTCGACGAGAAGGTAGATTTCGATGGTTTAAAAAAATCATAAGTACAAAGAACAGATAACATTTAGATATCACCAGCTTATTAGCGTTATGAAAGAACCTTGATTGAAACTAAATGACGCTATGCACAATGAACTGACTCCAAGACATGAAGTTGCGCAAGAGTCGATGGCAAAAGATGATATCAAGGCGCTGGTGTTGGCAAGTGCTGCAAATATCCAGTACTTTACGGGCATGACGGAGCCCAGCATCCATGCCTGTGGTGTGGTAGTGGCTTTTTTTCAAGATTCGATCAAGGCCGAACAGAATTTGGGAATCAGGCTCGAGGACACGGTGCTAGTTACCTCTTCGGGAGCTGAAATGCTTCCCGGCTATCCTCGAGAGATACTTCCGGTGTAAATAACATTTAGAACCCTGAGGAGATAGAAGATGGCAAAAGCAAGGTTAGTTTTCTTGGAAAGCAGCGAAGAAGAGCTGATCCATCAGCAGAGCCTGAGATGCTTGGCAGAAATCGGAATCCTCGTCAAAAGTGAGGGGGTGCTGAGGATTCTGGAGCAATACGGGGCTTATGTGGATTCTACTACGATGATTGCCAAGATCCCTGAAGCAATAGTCGAGAAAGCCCTCGCTTCAGCACCGAAAAAAATCACGCTCTGCGCCAGAGACCCGAATCATGATTTGGAGATTCCTGTTGACGGAATACCTTTTTCGGCGACCAACGGGCTCTCGCCCTTTGTTTTGGATTTGGAGACAGGGGAGACCCGCAAATCCACGCGCGCGGACCTGGCATCTTTTACCAGGCTCGCCGATGCGCTGGAGCCGGTAGACTATCAGTGGACAGCCCTGACTGCAACAGATGTTCCCGCGCGTACCCACGGTGCTCATGAGATATGGGTTACACTTCAGAATACCAGCAAGCATGTGCAGGGAGTCACGGTGGAAAGTGCGTTGGATGCCCGCAAGCAGATCGAGCTGGCCGCTCTCATCGCCGGCGGGGAGAAAGAACTCAAGAAGCGCCCCCTGATATCAATAATCAGCTGCCCCATAGCTCCGCTCACTTTTGAAAAAGGTGCTATAGAGGCCCAGGCCGAGTTCGCCAAAGCGGGCATCCCGATTCTCTCTATGTCCATGTCACTTACCGGACAATCCTCACCAGTAACCCTGGCAGGTACGATTGTAAACTCCAACGCCGAGAACCTGGCCAGCCTGGTAATTACCCAGGCGGCTTCAGCTGGTGCGCCCCATATTTACACAACGGAATCCACCCCGGTAGATATGAAGACAGCCACGATCAACTACTCAGCTCCCGAGCTTCCTCTGATAAGCGCGGCCTCAGGACAGATGGCCCGTAGATACGAATTGCCTTGCATGGTGGGTAATTTGGGCACCAGTAATTCTGTTCCCGGCTTGCCCTCTTCGTTTTCCGAGATAGCCGTGGGTTGCCTCTCTACCTTTGCGGGCAACGATCTGGTCGCCGGTATGGGTTCGATCGACGTCGCTATGGCATGCTCGATGGAGCAGCTGGTAATCGATGCCAATTTCTGGGAAGACTTTCGCGTTTTCATGAGAAGATTTACCATCAACAGAGAATCCTGTGCCCTGGAAATCATGAAGGAGGTAGGCCACGGCCACAGTTTCATAGCACATCCGCACACAGTGGAGAACTTCAGGAAAGAGCTCCACTTCTGGGATAAAGAGAAACTCGGAATGCAGGCGACCCTGTCAACAGAGATGGTGCCGGCAGCCAGGGAGACTGCTAGGAAACTGCTCAGAGAGCATGAAGTAGCTGCGCTTGATTCGGATCTCATCGCTCAAGGCGATGAAATTCTAAAGTTTTACGAAAAGGAGAGCACATCTCACGGGGGGGGAGGGAGAGCATGAAAAACAAGGTATTGACAAGGATGGGCGACGGGGAACGGATCTCGATGACCGCAGCAGAACTGAAAGATTAGCTTTTACTCGGCACTCGAGACGCAGCTCAGAAGGGAACTATACCCGAGCTTTCAACCTAAGGGCTGGATCAGCTGTTAGACATTATTGCGGATTCGAGTCGAATCGTCAGCATTTCACGTGAAAACCGGATAGTCTCCTCCTATACAATATCCTTTTCCGCCTCTCGAAGAATCCGCATCATTTCTCCATGAACGGTTTTTTCGATGGGCAGAGGATGATGAGTTGACAGTATTTCCCGAACCTTTGCCTTTGCTCTGTCCACTAGAGAACCGTTCTGCCCGGGATCAAGGATGAACGGGTCTGAGGGTTTTCTGGTGACAAATTCACTTCTGAAATGCTCAACGGTGTGACTTTCTCCCAAAAAATTGCCACCGGGACCCACCTGCTCTATGACATCCAGAGCCAGAGTGTCATCGCTGATTTCAAAACTGCGCAGATAGGCACGTCCGTGGGCATGGGCTTCACAATCCAGAATTACCTTGACCAGGGATGCAGTCAGGGCAACATCCTCTTCTTCGTCCCCCACCGATCCTCCAAGTTCTCCCCGGCTCATGAGCTCCAGTGGGATTTCCAACAGAGACTCGATGGAGGAAGACTCAGAAGAGCTCTCATGGGACGAGTCGTTGCGTGTCGGACAATCTCGACTCGGAAGCCCATAGAATTTAGCCATCTGGGTGCATCCTGTTATCAGTAGCGGATACTCGGGAGCGTCATAGTTGATGGTACCACTTCTCATGTCCGCAGGAGCGATTTCTGCACAGTAGATCACAGGAGCGCCCGGATTTGCACATTCCACGATCACCAGAGAGGCCAACTCCTCGGCGTTGGCCAATACCAAAGTGCCGGCCATGGTTGCCGGGCCGGAGGTGCCGGCTAAAACCATGGTCATCGGTGCGATGGGCACTCCAGCTGTTGCCAGAGCGCACATCGCTTCGGAGGAGCCCTTCTCAAAGCTGAGAGGGGCAACGGGACAGTTGATCGTTGAAAAAAGAGGTCTGGCTTTGAGCTTCTCTTTATCACCGGCGATGACTGAGGCCAGCTCAATCTGCCATTTGGCCGTTTTTTCGTCTATAGAATTGCACTGGACATGCTTCCGGTTGTTTTCGAGGGAAATGGCTAATGAATGAAGTGCCTGCAGCGGCGGGGGGATATCGTTGGGAATGACAATGGGCCAAAAATAATCGATAATGTCGAGATAGTCGCTGAGCACGGCGAAATCCCTCAGATCAGCCGCGGTGGCGTATCTCTTCTCACCGGTTTCAAAATCTCTGACAAAGGGATCAAAGCCGCCGGTAGAGAGATAGGCTGAGTCCCTTTGCAGAGGAAGGGGCAGCTCGCATTGCGGATCCCTTGCCCCGAGAACAAACTCCCGCGGTGCGTCTTTGAGAGCTTTCTCGACCAGAGAGACCGGGATTTTTACAGCACCATCGATTACCTCTGCACCGCTATCTGCCAGCAGCTTTTGCACTTTTTCACTGTAGACCTTCACTCCTGTGCCTTTGAGAATCTGCAGGCTGGCCTCATGAACACGCTCTATTTCTTTGGGAGTTAAAAAACTGAGGGTGGCTTTCACTACATGCTCCTTTTCGAGTGTAATTTACCTGGTGGCAAAAAATCTCTTGATCATACAATACATGAATTAGGATGGTTTGGATAAGTGTCTATCAGAATTCCCCCCTCAAAAAAAGCGGAACACAATATCAGTCTTGTAACAGCCTTGTGTTATAGCCGTGACAGATCGATATCTTAGCTTCATAGCTTAGCACTTAACGGAATTGAAAGGAGTTTTGCATGAAAGAGTTGAAACAATCGCAAGGTACACGCGGTGGCTACTGGCTTCTCGCCCTCGTCCTGGTGCTACTTTTCGTATCAGTCGCGGGTTTTACTGGAGGGGCACGGGAAGAAAAAGCCGAGGAAGGCTATGGCGGGAAAATGGTCATTGGTTTCAACCAACCGATGGAAACTCTATCCCTTGATAACAGCAATATGTGGTCCAACTGGGGATGTCTTTATTTCCTCCTGGTCTATGATACCTTTGAGCATTTTAACTTGCCTCCCGACTACTTTTCGTTGAGCCCGAGAATTATAAAGAGCTACGAGACTTCTGATGAGCAGACAACCTGGACCATCCACATCGTCGAAAATGCCAAGTGGCATGACGGCAAGCCTTTGACCGCAGAGGACATTAAGTTCACTCTCGAGAAGCTCTACATGTTACCCCAATGGCAAGATGTTGATATGAAAGTAGAGAGTGCAGAAATTATCGATGATTATACCCTCAAAGTCGTTAACTCAGGGCCTCTTACAACAACAAATGCGCCCGGCTGGTGGTCTTGGGATCCGGTCGTCCCGAAGCACATCCTTGAGGATTATGCCGATAACGTTCCCGAATACCCCAACGAGGAGGCCGTTGGCTCTGGGCCCTTCAAGCTCAAGGAGTACAAAGAAGGGGAATACATGTGGTTGGTGGTCAACGAAGATTACTGGGATGGAAGACCGTATCTCGATGAGGTCGTGCTCAGGTACTACGGTAATGTTGAAACCATGCTCATGGCCCTGAAGAAGGGTGATATTGATGTCTTCGGCAACGAAGCAATTCCGGTACAAGCTCTAGAGGATGTGCAGGCGGATCCGAACATCAAGGTAGAGATCGTGAAAGGATTGAAATTGGGTATGTTGTCCTTCAACTTACACAAGGAAACAGCACTCCAGGACATAACAGTCCGGAAGGCAATCATGACTGCCATAGACCGCGACCGGATTGTCGATATGGTCTATCTCGGTTACGCGGAGAAATACGACAGCTGGGTGTATACCGAAGATCCCCAGCACCACCCCAATCTGCCCCAGTATGATTACGATCCGGCCAAGGCCAACCGCATGCTGGAGGAGGCCGGATACCGGGATACGGATGGGGATGGAATCAGAAACGATCCAAAGACCGGGGCGAATTTACGCTTTGGACTGCTTGCGCCGGCGGAATACAGTGATTTTGTAAAAGTGGCGACGCTGGTGAGTGAGTTTCTCCCTGAGATTGGTATAGCGATTGATCGCGAAGTCGTTGACCTCGATACATATTTTGAATATTACTATTACCCGCAGGAAGATGCCTACGACATCGCTGTGGGTAGCGAAGAACCTGCACCCGCGCCGTATGCCGATTGGATCTGGCTGATGGCCGTATCGTCGGGCGTCGAAACTGGGTGGAACGCGGCATATTACTTGAATCCCCATTTCGATGAGTTGGTGGAACAGCTCACCACAGTGGGCAGCATGGAAGAACGCAGGGCCATTTTACATGAGCTGCAGGAAATCATGTCAGAGGACCTGCCCTATGGATTCCTTGTAAGGCCTAAATTTATCTCCGCCTACAGAGTGGATAAATTCGAGGGCTGGGTCAACCAGATAGGCGGCCCGGTATCGTGGATGAATCCCCACAGCATCTTGAATGCAAGGTTGAAATAGGCACGAAGTAGGTTTTTCTTACAGCAAGACAACTTCTGTTCGTAACGAGGGTGGTCAGGCAGTACTGGTCACCCTCGTCAACTTAGGGGCGTGGGCTGAATCAGATCGAGATATGAACAACTGAGAGTAAAGGATTTGAGGTATGAGCAGACCCAAAATGAGCTTTCTATCAGAAGCAGAGCTGGAAGCGGTGCATCGGGCTTCGGTCGAGATTTTGGAGAAAACCGGCGTTTCCGTTGGGAGTAGAAAAGCGCTTGATATTCTGAAGAAGGCAGGTGCGTCGATAGATGATGAAACCGAGCGGGCAAGGATCCCGGAAAGCCTGGTGGAAGAGGCTTTGAAGAGAGCTCCGCGGCGGATCAAGTATTGCGGCAGAAATCCGGAAAACGACTTCGAGTTGAATACAGGAGAGCCCCATTTCTGCGCCGACGGCGGGTATCCCTTTGTCTACGACTGGCAGACGGGGAAGCGCAAATACTCGACCAGCGAGGATATGGCGGCCAACACGATCGTCGCCGATTATCTCGACCATGTCCATCTTATCTGGCTGCTGGGCGGATGCGGCGATGTTCCGGAACCCCTGCTTCATATCTACAACATGTATACCACGTTGCGAAATACGGGGAAGCATTT
>Ga0180432_10009661_pt1 | contig 11722 bp, 16 predicted proteins | sample SS_ome_10_FD_132414 | JGI IMG/M metagenome (GOLD analysis project Ga0180432, IMG submission 132414) | Hypersaline lake sediment archaeal communities from the Salton Sea, California, USA - SS_1_MS_2 metaG | ecosystem: Environmental > Aquatic > Non-marine Saline and Alkaline > Hypersaline >... | reverse complement strand
GGATATCAACCAGCTCACCGGCCGCGGAATTCCGATCATCCAGGAACTGGCTCATCAGTTCGGTGTGACGGATGCTGAGGTTAAGAAGCTGGTGTCTGACGGACAGGTCGGGTTCGCGCAGTTACAACAAGCGTTCGCAGACATGACCAGCGAGGGCGGCAAGTTTGCGGGAGGGATGGAGCGACTGAGCGAAACCACCACCGGGAAGATATCGACACTCAACGACAAGTTTGAGGCGATGAGAGTGACGATCGGCGAACAACTATTGCCAACAGTCGAGCGGCTGGTGGATACGCTCGACAGTATGTTCGCTGCAGACGGGCCGGCAATGACGGGGCTGCAGTCATTCATTGGCGGAATTAATGACCTTACGGCGTCAATGTCAGCGTTCGAGGGCGGCATTCTGAACCCCGGATTCAATTTCCAGAAGTTCGAGCAGCAAGAGCTGCAACGAATGCAGCAGAAACAACAAGCGGACGTTGTAAAGGCGAACGAGCGAGTCAATCGCATTGTGGCCGATCGGAAAGCCGCCATGCCGGCGAATCCGGCAGCGGCAGCGATGGCGATTCCAGGGGATATCCCCGCTGCAATCATCACCCGGGTGACAAACGATATGGCCGAGGTCGTGAAGCCTGCAATCGTCGACGGGTTCCAGGATGCCGGCAGGTTCTCAGCACTGCCGGCATCGGCGATTCAACCACCATCGGTGCAGTTCGCAGGGGCTGCTGAGCGCGGATCGCAGGATGCTTACCAGGTCATTGCTCGCAACGTGTTCGGAGGCCGGCAGGACAAGCAAACTATGGAGCTTGAAAAGCAGACGGGAGAGCTGCAAAAAATCTCAGGGCTGCTGGCAGCGAAGAAGCCCGCGAAGGTGGTCGCCAGCTTTACGTGAGACTCACCATTCAGGTCGGGGGCTGGCCGAGGCTGCCCCTGACCGCGCACCCCACGGGCACCCCAGGCGGCCGAGGGGGGAGGGGGGGGGCAATCCCTGAGGCTGCAGGCCGCGAAACCACACGCCCCCGGAACGCGTAATATCGCAGCAAAACAGTTAGAGCACGGGCGAACACGGCGAATGAGCCCCTGTAAACCTCGCTGGAGCCGGCAGGAAGGCGCAGGACAGCGACGGAAGTAGCTTCCATGTCGCCACGTTCAGGAGGGTGGAAAAATACTGGTGCTGACCCTGAAGGCCGGCCAGGAAGTCCGCATCGGCAACGGTGTGACGGTGCGAGTTTGCCGCACAGGTCGCGGCACTGTGAGGCTCGGCATTGATGCACCACGTTCGGAGCACATCCAACGCGGTCCCGTCCCTGCAGATGAGCCGGCGGCGAAGCATGGGGCAAACCAGCATGGAGGTCGTGATTCGACGTCCATGGACCACCGAGACAACACCGAAGGCATCCTGCGGCGGCTGGCAACGGCGAGATAGGGCGGGGTGATAGGTCGTGCAATACACGAGCTATGGGTCAGCACTCCTGCACCGAAGGCATCCTGCCGGTGCTGGCGGTGATTGTTGGGAGCGGATTCCTGGCGATGCCGTTGACATCGTACTGAAGGTGCAGGACCATGCGTGCCTCAAACCAATTCTGTGACCATGACGCTGAACATGAAAAAACAGCATCGAAAACCCCGACGTCGGTGGATCCCGTGCGCGAAAGCAGCGGGGGGCGGTTGTTACAGGCCGCCTGAGAGTCCTTCGACGTCGGGGTTTTCTGTTTGAGGGGTTCACCATGACCAGCGTAGGACTGCTGACGGTCGCGGACATGAACGCGGCAGGCATCGGCGAGAAGGCCAGGGCCACACTGACCCGCGAATACGGATTGCGACGAGCTGCGGCCAGCAACAGAGCGGCAATGTGGGACCCGGTCAACGTGCGGGCGTCACTGCTGCGGCAGGGAGTCGGCGAGTCAGCGCGAGTGCCGATGCTGGAAGTTCCGCCAGAACTCCGGTGGATCATGCCAGAAGCCGACCAGCGGAGGGGTGAAGCATGAACGGTCAGACGTCAGAAACCGCACTCAGCCGAATGCTGGCTATCGTCGATGAGCACGACAAAGCCAAGTGGTTCCCGCCGTCCGCGTTCAACGTCGCGGCGTGGGCTCTGGCGTGTGGAGTCAGCGACAGCACGATAGACGCGTGGCTGAATCGGAACGGGGCGGCAATCGTCCGCAGGCCAGGCGGAGGGAGCAAGGCGGAGCGGTATGTCGCACTGGAAGACTTCTGGCCGGCGATCGAGGCTTCAGCGGCTGCTGTGACTGTCGACAAGCCGAAGCCGCGCCGGCGATCAGCGTAAGCACTCAACCACGTCACGGAGGGTCGAACGATGGGATCACCGGAAACGGAACTCGAAGAACTGCCAGAACTCGACCCGGAAGTTCCGAAGGGCTGCCCAACACCCGAGGACATCCGGCGCGAGTGTCGCCGAATTCAGGACGGGTGGAGTCCCGAGGACTTCGAGAAACGAGCCGCAGGAAACGGCCGGCAAAGGTGGTCAGTCCCAGGAGCTGAGAAGTGGGGAACCGTCTGGCAAGGCCGGCAGGCCCGGACGGACCGTTGCAGCGACTGGTGACGATCACTGTCGACCGCGACGTTCCAGACGCAACCGTCTGGCCGTCCAGAATCGTCCGTATCGTCGCCAGATGCGACGGACGGCGAGACGGTCGCCAGACTGGGCAAGCCGCAGCTGCCGGCGCAAATCGAGGGCTGTGGCGACGTGTGGGAGCGTTTCCGGTGTGTCCATGCTGGACAGGTCGAGAACGGCAGCAGGGACCGGACAGGGAATCTTGGAAGTCAACCGGATGACTTCCAGCTGAGCAAACAAAAACGGCCGGACGCGGTAGCAGCGCGAGCCGGCCAGAACATGAACCCCAAAGCCAGGAGCGGGATTCAATGCCCAACGGCAATTCTGACGTCCAGTACACCGTCTTCAAGGCCAAAGGTCGGCCGACCTACGTCGTGCAGTGGCGTGACCCGATCACCAACAAGGCGAAGACCAAGAGCACAGGCGAGACCACCAAGAAACGGGCGTTGATTGCGGCCGGCGACATCTTGGCGCAGGTCAACGCCGACCGGTTCGACAGCACGAAGCCGGCGACATGGGGCGAACTGGCCGACCGTTATCGAGATGAACACCTGGTGGCGAAGTCGTTGGGGACACGGCAAGCCGCCGAATCGCTGTTCAAGCTGATCACAACAGTGGTCGACCCGCATCTGGCCAAGACGCTGGATGAGCAGCAGATCGCGAAGCTGTGGAAGCATCTGCGGGAACAGAAGCGGTCACCGAACACCATCGGAAAGTATCAGCGGTCGCTGAAAGCGGTTCTGCGGTGGGCTCACAAGCGGCGATTGATCACGCGACTGCCGAGCGTCGACGTCCATCAGACCGACAGTGCCAAGGGGAGACCTCTGACCGGCGAGGAGGTCGACCGGTTGCACGATCGCTGCCGGAAGATGCACGGCGACCGGGCCGAGTCGTGGATTCACCTGATGCGAGGGATCGAACTGAGTGGACTTCGTATTTCTGAGGCGATGAACCTGACGTGGGACGATCCACGGCGCATCTGGATCGACAGCAGCGGCGAACATCCCCTGATGATTATCCCGGCCAGCTACCAGAAATCGAAGAAGCACACCGAATCGCCACTGTCCCCCGAGTTCATCGAGTTCCTGGAGCAGACACCAGCGGACGAGAGAACCGGATTCGTGTTCAACCCGCAGGCCGAGCGACCAGGGGCGTGCAACTACGAGCGTCCGTCCGTTCATCGTGCGAGCCGCATCATCGCCGAGACCGGTCGGGAAGCCGGCATCATCGTGAAGCATGACACCGAGCTGAACGACGATGGCTCACTGCGAGACCGGCACGAATACGCGTCAGCTCACGACCTGCGGCGCACGTTTGGCTACCGCTGGGCGACACGGATTCAACCGCAGGTGCTGATGCTGATCATGCGGCATTCCAACATCGCCACCACCATGCAGTTCTACGCCCAACTGAAGGCGTCGGACGCTGCGAGGGCGATGGCAGAGGCAGCGGCGAATGGATCGCATTCACGACGTTCACCAGTCCAGTCGAGGTAGCTCCACGGGACGCGGTCGGCGATCTACTAACGTTTTGACTAACACTCGCGGTTTTGGCCATTTCTGGTGTGCAATTCCAGAAATGAAAAAAGCCGCTTTCCTGAGTGGAAAAGCGGCTTTCTGGCGAGTGGACAGGGGCGGGATCGAACCGCCGACACCAGGATTTTCAGTCCGCCAAAAGCCGCCGACCCAACATGGACACAATACCGAGAAAGTCAGTTTTGGCGCAGTAAATCCGTCAATACAATGGTCTGCCTGTACTGCGTCGGTGTGCGGTCTGCGCTCGATTCTACTAACGTTTTGACTAACACCCCCCCGGAGTAGCAGCCGGGAGAGTCCAGCCAGGAGGGACCAGGCGTGAAGTCTGGGAAATATGCAACACTGACGTCGCAGGACGTCAGCGAGATTGTGGCAGCCACGCATCACAAGTTGAATCTGATGCACAGGGTTCTCCGGGATCTGGCCAAGACACTCCGGGAACTACCGTCCGGCGAAGCTGACCGCGTCGAGGCACAAGTGGAGGTTGTGCAAGAATATCTCCAGCCGCTTGCAGATGCTGTGCTCCGTCAATGCACCGAAGGTAGCGTGCTGTTCGCCGGCGACCCGCAATTCCATAGCGTGGTTGGTCTGGCGTCCGACCTGATTGACCAGTCTGGGCACTTCCCCCCGGATGATCTGGTGCGGTCGCACCGTCAGGAGTCCCCCCGTTGGAGAAACTCTATCGAGGCGACAGACGCGGCGTTCGTGCGCTTTGCCAGTCGCATGCAGCAGATGACAGCCAGGCACGACGGCCTCACGGTGCGTGAAGTTCTGATTGCTGCCGGTCGGCAGTTCGCCGAGTTCGGTGGCCACGCCTCAGGTGATCTGCTTGAGGCATTTGAACCGGTGTGGTCAGAGGTCGCACTCGAGGACGGCTGTATCGTCGACGAGCTGAGAGAACGGTTGCAGGTCGAGGTTTCGCTGTTGCGGAAGGCGTTCGCGATGGCTCAGCCGCTGGTTGCGGAGAATGTCGACACGGGCGTGAGATTGACGGAACGGCAGGAAAAACGAGCAGCCGCCAGCGATACACAGTGTAGCACCACAAAAAAGAAACTTGGTTCGCCTGACAGCCCCATCCTTCAAGACCTGATCGAACTGTGGAAGCAACAATGCCGAGCTGGCAACAAGCCACGCAAGGTGTCTCCATTCGTTGAGAAGTACCTCCGCAGCCGAGGCATCGCCAGCAGGAAGTCAATCAATTCCACACGAAGCAGTTTCTACAAATACCGCCACCTCTGGGATCCTAGTCACTCCGACTGACTCTCAGTCTGCAGTACCAGAACTGTAGCACCTGTATCACCACGGCCCGCTTTGCCATTGAGCGGGCCGTGTTTGCGTTTAGCCTTGCGACGTCGACCGAACGCCGAGTCGGCAAGACCAGTCACGCAACACAATCACAGGTGAGACAATGCCGCGCAGCAACACAGCCACGCCCGTAATCACGCCCGTCGACCGAGACGCAGTCTACACCCGTCGCCAGGTCATGCAGCTCCTGGAATGGGGCGAAGACCTGATGCAGCGAGCCCAACGTAACGGGCTGCGATTCTCAAGCCGGCACGGTCGCACATTCATCAGCGGTCAGGCGCTGGCCGAGTACCTCGTCGGCGACGAAGCCGAGTGTCCCGCTGGCTGTTGATATCGACCGAATTCGAGCCAACAGTCCCGCGATCCAACGGCCAGCAGCAAACCAGGACGGGACCGCTGCAGGTTGAAGGCGACCGGGGAAACGAAAAACGCGGGCAGCCGAACAAGCGCGGGAGGGGCTCGGCTGCTCGCAAAACTCAAGGCCGGCGGGACCGTCACGTTCACCGGCCGATGCAGGGAGGTGACTCCTACAGTGTCACATGATACATCCGGCACGGACGGCCGGACAATCCCGTCCAAGTTCGTACTTTCAACAGCGTGGGACTGTGCCGAAGGCGACTCCACGCTGTGCTGCCCCGAATGCGGGTGGCAGCACGTCCACATCGGTTCGGTTCAGGTCCTGCAAGGCCACCAGACCACGACCGTCCGCTGCGAAGACACGCGGACCGAGGGGTCGAGTCGGCATCAGCGCAAGCGAGGTTCTGCGGTCGCCGTCTGCTTCTGGGGTGAATGCGGTCACCGGTGGAGCTACACCTTTGAATTCCGCAAAGGAATCACGACCGTCGCCACCCACGCGATGCCCAAGCGTGACCCCGCGGCTCCTGTTGATGAACTGTGGAGGGACTAATGGGTTCCTCACTTCATTTTGTCGACTGGACCGCAGTCGAAGCACAACAACCGGGCGACGTTCGTAACGACCGAGGCCGCACGGATGACTTCATCAACCAGGCGGTTGACCGGATCGGTCTGGATCGAATCTTCGATGCTCCGGAACACCAGTTTCAGAAGTCCAGCGACAAGTGGCGCGGCGGCTGTCCGTGGCATGAGTCAACGTCCGGCACGAGTTTCACAGTCGACCCCGAAACAGGACTCTGGCACTGCGCCGGCTGTCAGAAGGGCGGCGGAGCCGTGCAGTATCTGCACTGTCGGCGATTCGGCATCAACGCGACCAGTCCGCGTGGTGCGGAATTCACAGCAGTGCTCAAGCAACTGTCTGAGCTGTCGGGACTGCCGCTTCCAGGTGTGTCCGAGTCGCCCGAACAACGACAGCACCGAGACGCAATCGACCGACGTCGGCAAGCACTGGAGCAGTGGAACGAGCAGTGCCAAGGCTATCTGTGGTCGGACGAGCCGGAGGCAACCGCAGCGCGGGACTACATGCGATCGCGTGGATTCTCCCGGGACGACCTGAAGGACATCGGGTGCGGTCTGGCTGTCGTGAATCCACAAACCGATGCCGATCCGCAGGAACTGCGGAAGTGGCACATCGGACAGACATGGTGGCGGAACTACATCACGTTTCCATGGTGTGATGAGTCAGGCCAGCTGCTGACAATGTACGGCAAGGTCAGCGGTGGGACTCCGGCAGAGGGGCGACCGAAGACGTTGGCACTGGCCGGTGATGGGACCAAGCGGAGTCCGATGTATTTCGACCGGGCGCGGCTAGCTGGCCATCGTGACATTGTGCTGGTCGAAGGCGTGACCGATGCCGCGATCGCACAGGTCAGAGGCGATACGCGGGTGGTGGCGTGCGTTGCAGCTCAACTGAGCACAGACCAGGTCGAAACACTGAGGCGGTGCGGTGTGACGTCGGTGACTGTTGCACTCGACCCGGACAAGGCCGGCATCAGTGGTAACCGGTCGTGTCTGCGGCAACTGTCTGAAGCCGGCATTCCGTGCTACGTCGCGCCGCAGCTGCCCAACGGCCAGGATCCTGATGAGTTCATCGTCGCCCGAGGTGTCGGCGCGTGGCGTGAGCACATCGCACAGGCCGAGAACGGCTTTAGGATGGTGGCAAGGCAGATCATCGAGGAAGCCACCAACGGTGAGCGATTCGACGATCGGACAACGTCCGCTGTCGTGCGAGAACTCAAAGAGCTGCTGGCCTGCACACCAGCGGAGAACCTGCCTGGCCTGGAAGCTCACCGCGTGGTCTGGGATGAGTTCCGAGAGCAGCTGGGCTGTGATGTAGCGACAGCCGAGCGACTGACCGAGGTGACTGAAGCCGAGCAGAACCGGCGGACTGTCAGCGAGATCGGGCAGCGGCTGCAGGCTGCCGCAACATCTGGAGACATCGCACAGGCGCGGACTCAACTCGAGCGCCTTGAATTGGTGCTGACGCCACCGAAACTGAGCCCGCAGGTGCTCACGTTCGGTCAGCTGCAGGATGGATTCCCTGAGCTGCGCCCGGTGTTAATCGACGGGTTGCTCCGACGTGGCGAGACGATGAACGTCGTCGCACCGTCGAAGCTCGGCAAATCGTGGCTGTCGATGATGCTGGCCGTTGCTGCGGCTGCCGGCGACAAGCGGTGGATGCAGTTCGACGTGACCAGGTCGCGAGTTTTGCACGTCGACACCGAGCTTCACCCGGAGACGCTCGCAAATCGACTGCGCCGCGTGGCCGGCAAGATGTTCATTCCGCAGGTCAACATCGGCGACACATTGCGGATTCTGCCGACACGCGGCACAGGCTGGCACGTCGAGCAGCTTGATGAGGTGCTGAATCAACAGTCAGCCGATCTGGTCGTGGTCGATGCACTTTACCGGGCGATTCCACCCGAGGTCGATGAGAACGACAACCGGGCGATGGCCGAGGTCTACAACGGTCTCGACAGTGTCGCGCGTCGGCATGATGTGGCGCTTGTGCTCATCCATCACAGCACGAAGGGCGATCAGTCGTCGAAGTCACTGGTCGACATCGGGGCGGGTGCTGGTTCGATGGCCAGGGCGGCAGACACTCACCTAGCGCTGATCGAGCACAAGGTCCCCGATTGTGCGGTGCTGCGGGCTGTCTGCCGATCGTTCGCAACACCCGAACCGATTGTGATTCAGCGCGAGCACCCGCTGTGGAAGGTGAACCTAAATCTCGACCCGCAGGACATCCTGATTCGGAAGCCAGGGCAGCGCCGGGACAAGAAAGCTCTACCGGATAATCCCGAACCGGAACCGGGTACGGCAACGCAGGCACGCACGAAGTACTTCGACGGAGGTGCTGCCTGATGAGTGCTCCGAATCGGTTCTTCGCTGCCAACGCATTCGTCGACATCTCGGCCGCACAGCTGGGCAATCCCGCAGCTGTGGCCGTCTGGTTGACCATGTGGCTGTGGGCTGACAAGCGCGGTCGTGTGTGCGTGTCTCACAGCCGGCTGGCCAAGGCACTCGGAGTCAGTCCACGGACCATCAGAAGGCACTGCGAGCAGCTCCGGAAGTGTGGTTTGCTGATCGTCATTCACGGAGGCGGCAACCTGAACGGACAACGGCCGAACACCTACCAACTGAACCCGGAACACGCACCCCAAGAGGTGACCCAGGAGGACACACAAGCCGTCGATCCAGCCGGCTGAACAAAGACTAATCGAGGTCAGTGGCGTCCTAAGTGAACAAAACTGATCGAGGACAAATCGGGTCAAAACCGAGGACAAATCGGGTCAAAACCGAGGTCACAGCTGGCCACCTTACAGCGACAGCGACAGCGGGTTGGGCTCCTGACGTCGCCCACCCGCAGACAGCGAGAGAACAATTCCCGACCCCACCGAGGGAAGGCAACACCAGCCGACCGACACGCGGCATCACAGGACCATCACCCAACTCAAAGCGCGACTGTTAACACTCAAGGAGTGGGTGCAATGAGCGACCCGACGCTACCGCTGAAGAATCGAGGTAAATTGATAGGGATGATTTGCAATGAGATACACGATGGCGGCGAAGCGCTCGACAACATCCCTGCCAGCTTGGTCAAGCTCTATGAGTCTGGTTATTGGCGCGAGTTTGAAATTTACAACGGGACCGTTGTTAGACATGAGCGGTTCATTGATCTGATAACAGGTGACCTACCGAATGGATTCAGGACACCGCTTGCGTTTATCGACAAACTGATGCGTGGAACCAAGCACGAACCGAAATGGCAGGCGATTAAGGCCGAGGAACTTGAGCCGGCGGCGAAGCATGGTGGTGACAGGGCTGAGCAAGCGCGTGATACGCTCTTGATGTCGCACCATGACAACACGGAAGGCATCCTGCGTCGGCTGAAGCGTGACGGTCACACCGAGCAACTGGCGGCGATCACTGCCGGGGAAATGTCGGTCAATCAGGCAGCCATATCGGCAGGCTATCGCAAGCGGCGGGCGAGCATCCCGCTGGATAACGTCAAAGCGGCAATCGATGTCGTGGTGAAGCATTTCGGAAATGCCGAGGTGCTGGCGGACGTAATGCGAAGAATGGGCACGGATGCATGAGTTGGATCAAGCTCCGGAATGACTCACAACGCGCCCGATAGTCGCCACGAAAACACTTGAGGCCATGGCGTTCTGCGATCACTTAATTCAGCGCACGGAGGCAACATGAACTCATCGGAGACCCCGAGCGTCTGCCGCGTCTGCGGACATGCTGGCGACTTCGACCCGGTAGACCAGGTGCGGCGGTTGTTCCGCTGCCAGGACTGCCGGCAGATGGTGACCGGTGACGGTCGGGCGTGGCTGGATCCGTTCAAGCCGCCGGCCAGGCCACAACGTAAGCGACCGACACCATGGTGGGGCAAGCGGAGGGAGGGCCGATGAGCTGCGACCTGCCGGACCCATCCGCACCGTTCAGGATGCTCGAAATTGCACCCGAGGTGCTGCCGAAGACGCTGGAGCGAGCGACTTGGTTCGTGCTGTGGATGCTCAGCGACCGCGCCGGTTTCGTTGAGATCGGACTTGAGGAACTGGCCGACTTGGTGGGCGTCAAGCCACGGACGTGTCGCGAGTATCTGCAGCGGATCATTGGGGCCGGCATGGTCGAACAACTTTCAAAGCGCCGACTAACTAAGAAATCGCCACCACTGTGGTTTCGCGTTCACGGCGAACCAGTCAGCACGACAAGACCTTCGAGAATCACCCAGAACGGCCGCAGGCAGGCCAGGACGGCCAACGAGCCGAATTAAGGACACATCGCCACACAGGCGAAATATGAAGCTCTGACGACGTGCCACACACATCAACGTTGGATAGAAGTGTTAAGACCGTGTCGCATCGTGACATATTGGGCTAGACGGATTTGCAAAGTGGCGGATGCTGGAGCGATAGGCACTTAACAACGGAGGTTCAGATGTTCGTCAACATGCGAAATCGACCCGCTGCAATGATGACCGCATCACAGGCCGCACAGGCACTCGGCGTGGACGCCCGGACGGTCTATCGGCTGATTCAGTCCGGCAGCCTGCCGGCGATTAATTGCAGCACTGGCACTGCTGTACCACGGTGGCGAATCCGCGCGGAGGACTTCCGTAGATTCCAGACCCGCAGGATGAGCGTCGCAGCACAGGACTGAGGACCGTCAGCCGGCGATATGTCGGCGAAATCTGTAGGAGCAATGCCGTGGCAACAATCGGCGATCTGGTGGTTAATCTGACGGCGAATAGTTCCAGCTTCAATCGGCACATGTCTGAGAGCCAGGCAATGGTCCGCAGATTCGGGCAGTCGTCTGCCCAGGCGAGTGCAACGGCTGCTAGCGGATTCAACCGCGCCGAAATGAGCTTGGGAAAAATGGCCGGCGCGTTTATCGCTGTGAACGCGGCCGCAGCGGCGACACGCGCGACGATCGGCGGCGCTGTCAGTGTGATTAAAAGCTCGATCACAGCCGCTGCGCGTGTCGAGACGTTGGCCACGCAATTTGAGGTTCTAACCGGCAATGCGGACGATTCCGCACAACTTCTTGCCGACATCTCACGGCTGGCAGCGACAACCCCGTTTCAGAAGATGGAGCTTGCCGATGCCGGCCGGAAGCTGCTGGCGTTCGGCAGTGCAGCAGCGTTTATCCCGCAGCAACTCCGGGAAATCGGTGACATCGCAGCTTTGACCGGCAATGACATCTCTGATTTGGCCGAGATTTACGGCAAGGCTCGCGTTCAGGGCCGGCTGTTTGCCGTGGATATCAACCAGCTCACCGGCCGCGGAATTCCGATCATCCAGGAACTGGCTCATCAGTTCGGTGTGACGGATGCTGAGGTTAAGAAGCTGGTGTCTGACGGACAGGTCGGGTTCGCGCAGTT
>Ga0180432_10009660_pt1 | contig 11722 bp, 16 predicted proteins | sample SS_ome_10_FD_132414 | JGI IMG/M metagenome (GOLD analysis project Ga0180432, IMG submission 132414) | Hypersaline lake sediment archaeal communities from the Salton Sea, California, USA - SS_1_MS_2 metaG | ecosystem: Environmental > Aquatic > Non-marine Saline and Alkaline > Hypersaline >... | reverse complement strand
CATCCTGCGCTTGGTCAAAGAAAAGAATGGGCAGATGATAGATGGTATCACGTGCTGGTGTACGGTATTCAGACAACAGCTATTGATAGACGAAATAGGACTATTTGACGAGCGGTGGTTTCCTGGAGGCGGTGAGGACTACGATCTCATGGGGAGAATTTACAAGGCAGGATACCGAGCGCTTGCTACCAGTCTATCCTGGGTGTGGCACTGGTGGGGAAAAAGCAAAGATGACCCTGACGGATTTTCTGCTGCGCTACCCAATGCACGGGAATACTGGAACAAGTTGGGGCCAGATGGTGGTGTGTGGCCGCAAGGGTATGACGTGTGGGGCCGCGACCCAAAGACACAAGAACCGCTGTACCGTGTACCAGAAGTTGCACAAATGGGATTGTAACGTATAATTCGATCTAACTAACCATCACTTGCAGGAGGGCAACCCGTGAGGGCTGTCCTCTTTGCGTTTTAAGTAGGTGATATGCTTTTCACTACAGGTTCGTATACCGGTGACGGAAACGATGACCGTAATATAACCGGCGTAGGGTTCCAGCCCGACCAGCACCACGACGACGCTCCTGCCATACGAGAAGGCGGATTTGGTCATCATCGACACGCCGGCCTACGATGCGACATTGGCCGACGTGTTGGCATACGGCGTGGCGGCGACGGACGAGCCGGCCTATGGGGTAGCAGTGAGCGATACACCGGCCTACGAGGTAACGCTAACAGACCACGGATGCTAGAGATTCATCCGTTGAGAGGTCATTGAAATGGCTATACTGAATCTACAGGTCGCCGCTAGCGCCGACGATGCTAACGAAACATCGGGCGGTACGTGTAACATCACCAACACGTCGGTCGCCTTCACTTCTACGGACAACTGGATGGGGTTGCGCTTTGCAGCGGCCATCCCGCAGGGCGCGACGATCAACTCCGCCGACCTGCAAATATACTGTGGATCGGCCAGCGATTATGACGACGCACACTTTGACATCTGGGGTGAGGACGAAAATACCGCTGCTGCCTTCACGACGAACAACAACGACATCAGTGGACGCACGCCGACGACGGCCCAGGTAGACTGGGACGAGGACGCTACCGCCTTCGGTTTCGTTTCAACGCCCGACATCTCCGACATCGTGCAGGAGATCGTCAACCGGCCAGGCTGGAATAGTGGGAACTATCTCGGCATCCTGATGGAGACGACGGCCGGGATCGGCTTCCTGGCGCGCTTCTGGAACTATACCGGAAACATCTACGGGGCCAAGCTGGACATTGATTACACGGAGGCGACGACGACCTCGACCTCGACGACGGTAACGACGACCTCGACCTCGCTGACCACGTCCAGCTCAACCAGCCTTACAACGTCGCTTACAACTTCGACCAGCCAAAGCACAAGCTCTAGCAGTTCGACCTCGCTGTCCAGCTCCACGACTCGGTCCACGAGTTCCAGCACCAGCCTTTCGACGTCAACCTCCGTCTCATCATCGACTTCACAGTCGACAAGTTCTAGCAGCACGTCGACCAGCCTGACGCAATCCACGTCGACAACCGTCTCGCAATCTACGTCAACGACTTTTTCGACATCGACCACGGTCAGCACAAGTTCTAGCAGTACAACATCCTTTTCGACAAGTGTTAGTCAAAGCACGAGTCTTAGCACAACTGTCAGCTCGAGCACAAGTCTCTCTAGCTCGACGACTGTCTCGGTATCTACATCGACCACGAGCACAAGTACAAGCCTTTCTACGTCACTCACAACAAGTCTTACAACAAGCACATCTGTCAGCACAAGTTCCAGCACGTCAACCACGTCGACTACATCGACGTCGGTTTCTACCAGTCTCACGACAACAATTTCTCTTTCCACGAGTTCAAGTTCGAGCACAAGTTTTAGCACCAGTTCTTCATCGTCGACATCTATCAGCACGAGTTCCAGTAGCTCAACATCTGTTTCGTCTAGCACCAGCCAGAGTACGAGTCTTTCTAGCTCGACCACAGTTTCACTTTCCACGTCCACAACCTGGTCTACCAGTTCCAGTACCACGGTTTCAGTTTCTACGAGTCTGACCACTAGCTCAACCTCGGTCAGTCAGTCAACTTCGCTTACAATCTCCACCAGTTTGAGCACATCTTCTAGTAGCTCGACCAGCCTGACAACGACAACATCGGTTTCGACAAGTTCAAGTTCCAGTTCCAGTTCCAGCACCAGCCAGACGACAAGCCTTTCTACATCATCGTCTAGCACGTCGGTGTCTAGCTCGACCACGGTCAGTCTCTCGACCTCTAGCTCAAGCTCTAGCTCAACTACAGTCAGCCAATCAACATCGCTTACCACGACGACAAGTGTCAGCACAAGTTCTAGCAGCACGACCAGTTTGTCGACGTCTAGTTCGCTCACAACATCTCTTACAATCTCGACCAGTCTTTCTACCAGTTCCAGCACCACGGCCTCGCTCTCGACAAGTTCCAGTACCACAAGTTCGACAAGTTCCTCGACCAGTCTTTCCACGAGTTCAAGTACCAGTCTCACGGTTTCTACCTCGACCACGGTCTCACTTTCTAGCTCGACCACGGTTAGCCTTAGTTCCTCGACCAGTCAGACTACGAGTTTGAGCACCAGTTCAAGTACGACCGTCTCGCTCTCGACCAGTTCCAGTACCACGGTTTCAATAAGTTCCTCAACCAGCCAGACTACAAGCCTAAGCACCAGTTCCAGTACATCGGTTTCACTCTCAACCAGTTCAAGTACCACAATTTCGACCAGTAGCTCGACCAGTTCAAGTCTAAGTACGAGCACCACTACGACGATTCTTCCGCCGAAGGGCAACATTGCTATCTCTGACACATTGGTCTACGAAGTTGAAGTGACTGACACGGCAACCGGCGGTGCTGTTGCAGTTGATGATGAACCTGCCTATGCTGTAACACTCACCGATCATGGCTGCTAAATGACTTGACAAAAGAAGTATTTCATGCTATAGTGTAAAGCATAATCAACCACATAGACTAACTTGCGTACCGAACCGGACGCAACCTCATATCGAGGTGCGTCCGATTTTTTGTCTACAGTAAAACAAGCAAACATTCCAGCGCACCACACTGGGCAACCATTGGGCGCATTCCTGCTAACCGAGCAGGGGTGCGCCTTTTTTGTTTCGGCAAATCAGATGAGCCATTCATACGACATCGGAAATCAAGTTATTTGTCAGGCTGCATTCACTTACGCCGACACGGGTGTTGTGATTGATCCGACTAACGTGTATTTCCAATTCAAGACACCGGCACGAGTCATCACGTCGTATCAGTATAGTGTAGACCCAGAGGTGGCGCGTCTGAGCGAAGGAGTATACACAGCCACGGTCAACGTGACACAGGCCGGTGATTGGTTCTACCGCTGGTATTCGACCGGTATAGGAATGGCCGCCGGTGAAAATCGCTTCAATGCAAAAAGTTCGGAGTTTGACTAATGCCACTTAGTATTTTAGACCCTCACCCAACCGGGCAGGCTAATCCGGCTGTGCTGCGTGCCTGGGCTGCGCTTCCTGCGGCCAACGCCTGGGATGCTGTGCCGACGATCGCAACCGTGCAAGGCTTTTGGTGGTGCAGGTTATATTTCGCTTACCGGCGCGGGCAGGCAGGACTGGGTACGCTGGACTATTACTACGATGCCAGTCCCTTCTACGCCGATGCCGGAGCAGGCGCATCAGCGCAAGCATGGTTTCACGGCACGCTCTACACCCCAGGGAAAATGACGCCGTGCCAAATCGTACACTCGTCGGTTCAGCAAGAATTCATAAGTTATTGTGCAACTACAAATGACATCGAGACGTTCATCAGCCCCCCGATTCATCTCGGTGGCTGCACTGAGCGATTGCGCGTGTTCTGTCGTCAAGCGCCGGGAACTGGGATGCCAGGCCATGCTGAGGTGACGGCGGTCTTTTACGTCGAGGGATGAGGCGATATGGGACTCTTGCATAATTTCGGCACCGAATACAACACGACCACGAGCACGACAACTTCCACGTCAAGCTCCACGTCGCTGACGACCAGCCTTTCAACCAGTTTGAGTTCCTCGACCAGTGTGTCACTTTCAACAAGTCTTACAACCTCAACTAGCGTCAGCACAAGTCTTAGCACCAGCACGACCAGTACATCGGTCTCGACCAGTTTGACCACCAGCACGAGCTTGAGCACCTCGACAACCAGCACGTCGGTTTCGACCAGTTTGACAACCAGTACAAGTCTCAGCACCAGTACAACCAGCACATCTGTCTCGACCAGTACATCAATCTCGACCAGCACGACGCTGAGGCCGGTATAGCAAAAATGACTGAACAAACCTCACCCAGTGAACTTGAAGAAATCACGCGGGCCGCAATCGAGACGGCGCTGGCCGTGATAAACGATAGCGGAGAGATAGGCCGCGAGACGGCGAATAAGTTCTTGCACCAGTTACAAGCCGATTTTCAAGAAGCACTGAGTAGCGAAAACGAAGACGTCACTGCTGCTTCCGCCGCTACTGAAAATGTGAAGGATGAACCAGATGTAGATGAAGAGGCCCGCCTGGGTGAAGTAGGGCGACGACTAAACCAGCAGCGCATAGAACAGTTGCAGACCGTCATTGATGGCATTCAGAAACGGGTAGAGGGATTGCAAACAGACTTAACCAAATTCGGAGATGGATTGGCCGATCTTGAGGACCTCATCAAGTGGGCCAGCTACGCAGACCAAGAGACACAAGAAGCAGAGGCAAATATGCCATACACATCTATGGACGAAATTCCAGCAGCACTAAAGGGCATCAAGCCGCCCATTAACCTACAGCAAGCCAACATGATCGCCGAATGGGCCGACAAGATGGAAAGCGCAATGGATAACATCAAAAATCCTTGGGCGGTAGCCATTGCGCAATTCAAACGGGTATATGAGGCCGTGGATGGTAAATGGTCCAAGAAAACGGCCAAAGAAAGCGACGCGCCCGATGAAGGAATGAACCTAGTAGAAGCAATGAAAACCGTTGACGGCAAACAGTATCCGGCAAGCGACTTTCTGGTCGTGGAAGACCCGGACAAGCCAACCGCTTGGCATTTGCAGGTCAAGCGCAACGGTACGCCAGATCACCGGTTGATGGGCGCAGCGTGGGCTGCGCTGCATAAAGGATTCCGTGGTAACGTGTACGAGGGACCTGACAAAGGAAAGGCTATCGACAAGCTCAAGGCATTGTACAAGCAAGAAGAAATGCCAACACCTATACAGGAGGCTGAACCTATGGATGAACTGATGGAGAAAGCTCAGGGCATCCTCACCGTGCTCGAAGCGGAAGAGCCCGACCTGGACGCTGTGCGGGAGGCCGCGCAAGCGCTCGTGGAAGGGTTGGCCGCCGATAAGCAAGACGAGGAACTGAGCGAGACGGATGGACAGAAACAGGAAACTGCCGAAGCCAAAGAGGCCGAGGTGGTCGAGGTTGATCTGTCTGAGGCTGGCAGTGAGGCGGGTATCATTGGTCTCGCCGAAGGAGACGCCAGCGGCGTGACTAACCCCGACCGTGCACCTCTCAAGGTGTATGTCGAGGTTATCAAGCCGGGCTGGGGTAACCAGAAGGACAACCGATACTACCCTGCCGAGATGCTGAAAGAACATGCGCACGTGTTCAAGGGTGCAAAGATGTACACGACTGACCATCACACAGGTGATAAATCTGAGCGGACGGAGGTCAGTGTCATCGAAGATTGCCCCGTGTTCTTCCGCGAAGGGGCGCCTGTTGCGCTGGCATCTATTTTCGATCCCGACTTTGCCGAAAAGACACGCAACCGAGCGCGAGCCGGACAGCTTGAGACGTTGCGTTGCTCAATTTTGGGTAAGGGCGTAGTCAAGCCAGGATTCGAGAAGGATGGCCGCAAGGGTGATTTGGTCGAGGCTATCAGGTCCGATCCCAAGCCGGATGTGGACTGGGTAACTCGTGACGGGGCCGGCGGCCATGCGGTTGCCGTAGCCGAGAGTGCGCAGGAGCCAGAGGTGCTGGCCGCCGATGTGATTGAAACTGCGCTAAGCAAAACCAACTTGCCCGGTACGTTCCAGGAGGCCATCAAAGCGCGACCTTACGCGACAGAGGCCGATCTGCAAGAGGCCATCACTGGTGCGGTTGCCGAGGTCAAGAAGCTCACCGGAGCCGGAGAGGTCGTGGGACTGGGAGCAGGCGCGCGGGCACGTGAGCGCGGTATGACGTTGGAAGAACGAGAGAGGCGGGCAACGGCGATTCAAGATAAATATCGCCTGACCCATTAAGAAGGAGGATGAAAAATGCCTGATACATTCTACAGTGGTCCAGGCTGGCAGCAATCGAGCGAACCCTACGTGACCCGTAAGGTTCACCTGGACGCAAACGACGATACGGACATCGTGTGGCCGGAGGGCGGAAACTGGGACACGCTGACCGACGGCGAGCACCCAATTCTTGCCATCGGGCGTAAGGCCAACCGGCCCAAGAACATCACCGGCGTGGTAGTCAGTTACGACTCGGCCACCGACATTGCCACGTTCAATCTAGCTGACAAATATATCAGCAAGCAGTACGTGGCGAATATCAGCGGATATGATGGACAGCAGGCAGCGAACGCCTGGCAGAACACCGTCTATCCAGGTGACCCGGTCTATGTGGACGACTCGAATCCCATCTTCGCGCTGGGCATCGGCGTGACGTTGTCCTTCGCCCACACCAACGGCGCAGGCAGCGAAAATCCGCTGGCCGGGTATGTGTGGTGGTGCCAGGATGAGTTCGCTGACTCTGGCGTGGCTGGCCCGAATAGCACGCAGGGCATCAACCAGCCTGCCGAGAGTGATACCAGCGAGGTGCTGACGCTTTGCGTGATGCAGGTCAACGATCACGGCATGGGTGCCAGCTAAAGCCGAGGAGGTTAAATAGCAATGAGACAAATTCTGTCTATGCTGGCCGACTATCGCCAGCTTCAACTGGAAGAGCACGAGGTCCCGCAGGACCGCGTCGTTCAGATGCGCGAGATGTACCATTTTCTCGACGGCGCACTGAGCGGCCTGGTGCTGAGTGGGCAAAACTTCGACAGTCCAGAGACTAAGCTGCAAGAGGCAATGACCTCTGCTGACTTCACCTATGCCATCACCGAGTTCGTACAGCGGCAGATGGTGCCGGGCTACGAGGTCAAGGGGTTTGCATTTGAGCCGCTGGTCAAACCGGACACGACTCCGAACTTCTTGCCCGTCAACCGCTATCAGAAGCGGGCGGGGGTGGATGATCTAGAGTATGTGACTGAGAAGGGCGAGACCCGCCCTGGCTACGTAGTCGATGCGACCAAGCGCCAGTACCAGGTGTACCGCTGGGCTAAACAATTCGACTTCACCATGGAGGCCCTGGTCAACGACGACCTGGGATATTTCAACGATATGGCGGTCGATATGGGACGCTCAGCCCGGAGGACGCTGGAGAAGTTCGTGTCACGGATGTACACCAACGCAACCTCTATCCTGCGGTTGACCAACCAGGGGGCGCTGTACTCACAGAACGGACGGCTGACGTCATCTCGTATCAGCGAAGCGCGCATGGCGTTCAATCAGCGCACTGACGCGCGAGGCGAGCCGATCAACGCGCGCCTCAAGTACTTGGTACATCACACTGGCTTGACCGACACGGTGCGCGTGATCCGCCAGAGCGAGTTGATACCGGAACTGGCAACCAACGCGGCCAACATCGTGGCCGGTGACTTCACGCCTATCGAGGACCCCTACATCACGGGCACGGCCCCCAACCTGCCCTGGTGGGCCTTCGTAGACTGGAAGGAATCGGGCATCGTGCCGTTCGTGCTGGCACGCCGTTCTGGTATGCCTGCGCCGATGATCATGCGCAAGAAGAGCGACATCGAGGCTGTGACCAGCCTGCTCGGCAGTGGTACTGCAGTACCGCCCATCTTGGGCGACTTCGCCACGGGCAACGTCGTGGTCAAGGTAGAGGACCAGTGGGGTACCTACATCGACGGCACCGAAGGCAACTACTTCGACTACAAGGGCGCTTACTACTCCAGTGGTACCGCTCAATAAAACCTAGAGGAGGGCTGAACAATGGCTAAAGATGAACTTGCGGAACTGCGCCAGGAGGTCCAGGAGCTAAAGATGCTCCTGGGCCAACTGACCGGCCAACCGCACACGAGAGACATCCCGCTCGAAGAGCGCGCGGACTACATTGAGCATGGATCAGATCGCCATGCAGCGTGGCTGGGGTTACGTAAGGCAACCCCGGAGGAGCAGAAGAGCAAGGAACAGAAAGATGAAGATGGTAAGGGCCAAGTTGCCCTGGTCGTGGATGGCTGGACGCTCCAGGACATCACGGCCTTCGGCGTGACTGCTGACAAAGACTTCCTTCTGGCTGTGCTCAGACAGAAGGTAAGCCAGCTCACCAGTCCCGTGCCGAGCTACCAGACCATCGATAAAAACGCGCCTGACTATGCACCGCCAATGTGGCGGCCGCAAGGGTTCCCGGTGACGGGAATCGTCGGGTAGGATGACATGATAGGAGGATAAATATGTTGCCAGTTATTCGGCAATATCCGTGGTATCCCGGCCAGCTTGGCGTGGCTGGCAGTGATGACGAAATGGGGCTGCGCTCGCGCTCTGGGGGGTTCGTGTTCTACGTCAACAACGTACACCCCAATGCGAGCGACAACAACGACGGAACCGATCCTGCCGGGCCGCTGTCTACCATCACGCAGGCTGTGACCAACCTCAACACCTGGCACGCGCGGTATGGATCTGTTGGTTCGCTGTCAGGCGTCGGGAGTTTCATCGTGGTAGAGGCAGGAACGTACACCGAGAATGTGACCATCGCCAACGGCACGGCGCCAAACTACTGCACTATCTTGGGTGGCGGAAACGGCAAGTATCCGGTCATCTGGGACGACAATACTGGTGATTGCCTGACTATCACTGCCTATGGCTGGCACGTGGCGAATATCCACTTCCGTCCCGGCAATGGTTATGCAGGTGTCTTGCTCTCGCGGCCTTCGGGCAGCGGAGCCGAGGGTACCGTCATCGACAACTGTTTCTTCGATGGACAATGGTCGGGTACTGGTTTCGGTGTGGAGTTCAACGGCGCTCCTGCTAACTGTACCATTCAGAACTGCCGCTTCGCAGAGTTCGCTGCGACCGGCGCGGCTATCACCGTCACTGACACTAGCATTGCCGACCCGTACCAGGTGCACATCTTCGGAAACACGTTCCAGGAGTGTGACGAATACATCACGCGCGACTGTGCCGGTGGGTGGAACCAGACGGTCATCTGGAACAACGTCTTCGTAGACGGCACGCACAGCGCAGCTTTCCCTGCCGGAGCTGGCGGAACGGCCATGTTCATCGACATGCGTGGCGGATCAAACGGCTACAACAAAGTATGCCACAACTGTCTGGGCGGAACGTACTCGCACGTTGGTGGCTACTACGAGGGCACCGCCGACGAATGGTGGGGTAACTATATCGCGACTGGCCTATCGACGGTCGTACCAGCCTAATGAGAGGAGGCGGCTATGCCTAGTGCAGATGTACGCTTCCCGCTACCGCTGACGCGGCTCAACCCCTGGTATCCCGGACAAATCGGGGTGCCAGGGGCCTGGACTGAGACAGGTGAGCGGATGCACTGTACCGGCGCGGTATTCTACGTAGACCCGAACCATACCGACGCCAATGACAATCGGGATGGCACCGATGCTACCTCTCCGCTAGTGACTGTTGCAACTGCGCTGACCAAGTGCCAGCCATATCGCGGCGATGTCATTGCGATAATGGCAAACAACGCTTGGGGCTACAACGATGCCAGCCAGGGATATGGGACGCCGATACAGGAATCAGTGACTGTCAATATTCCTGGCGTGCGCATCGTAGGCGTGTGTCCATCTGGTGCACTAGGTGTACCGTGGACACCGGCGACGGCAGATGGCGTGTGTATCACCGTCAATCAGCCCGACGTGCTCATCGAAGGATTTTGCTTCATGGGCAACGGGGGCGGAACGGGAGTATATGCACAATATGGCAATGCAGTGACAAGCTACGGTGACAACCTGATTGTCCGACACTGCTTCTTCGACAGCAACATGGATGAAGGCATTCAGCTTGAGTACTCGTGGTACGTAGACATTCACGACAACGTATTCGACGAATGCGACGAATATGGTATCTATACGGCTAATGTCGGCGGTAACGATCCGGCCTATGCTCGTATCCATCACAACTGGTTTCACGATTGTGACACGGGCGCTATCTGGCTAACGAATGCTGACCGTTGCCACATCTACGAGAACACCATCTACAATGTCGAGGCGGCAAATGATAGCGCTGGAACACCGGCGAATTGTATGATCAACTTGACCAGCGGCAGCCGTAATTCTGTACATCACAACATGCTGGCCTGTGTCCTTCCCGCCGCTGTAGCATGGGACTACGACGCATGCAACACCGCAGGGGTCGGGGATGCGTGGTGCCAGAACTACTTGCGCGATGGTGTGAGTGTAACCAACCCGACGTAATGAGGCAATAATGGCAGACGATCCAAAGGACATCAAAAGAAAGCGCGACAAGCTCATCGAAGACAAAAAGAAGCAGAAAAAGCAACGAGGAGAATAAGTAGTGGGCTGTTCTAGCTCATACGTCACCGCCGATGAATTGGCCGAGTTCTGGTGCCGTGGGGAGGGCTACGGTGGGAGCTCAGAACCAACGCTGGACGACATCAATCGCTATATCCAAAAATCGGCAGCGCGCATCAATCTGTCACTGTCGGTTACTGGACAATGCAGTTGTACGTTCAGCGCGTGGGCATCTGAATTTCTACAGGAACTTAATCTCATCGGCGCGGCGTTGCTCATTCACTGCCCGGATTGCGGAAACCGATTCACCAAGGAAGAGCGCGAGTTCTATTCGGCCTGGATGGGCGAGCAATTGGAACTCATTCGCACCGGGCAGCTTGACCTATGCGACGGGGCGACGGGTGTGGACTACCCTGCGTTGGGTTGGGCAGAGCAAAGCTGGACAGACTTTAATGCAGCGCACATCGTGGTCAATGATGTGCTCCGCGACTCATAAGGTCTCATCCGGCGGGGCCGGTAGACGCCCTCCGCCGGTCCCGCCGGTGAGCACAAATGCCTAAAGTTGCATACCGCGCCATCCGGGGTAGGCGCAAGTTTGCCAAAGCGCCGGAAGTCGAAAAGCTAATGGGGGCGTTTCTGGATGACACGGTCAAGCCGCACTTTATCAAATGTTTCGAGCGTGTTGTTGTCAACTGGGACCACAAACCGGAGTTCAAAGCTCGCAAACACTATTCGGCTGATGATCTGCGCATTGACGTCTATCCGGCAGGCCAGCACAAAGACAAGTGGATATGGGTCAGCGGCGGGACTCGTGGCGGGTATAAGATACCCAAGGGCGGGTCGGGATACCTGGCTTTCCAGACCGGATACAAACCTAAGACAAAGCCGCCGGGGAAATTTGGCGGGCCTGGCACATATACTGGACCATGGGTGCGTGGCGTGATGCAGGTCACACATCCTGGCATCGAGCCTCGCAACTTTGAGAAGGTCATTGCCGACGACGAGAAGCAATGGTACAGCAAACAGGTAGAAAACGCCTGGCGGCGCATACTGAGAGCAATATGAGGAGGGCGCGTTGGGCTGAGAAGATAAGAGAGGGGGGTCTGTGAGATCACCAT
>Ga0180432_10009657_pt1 | contig 11723 bp, 2 predicted proteins | sample SS_ome_10_FD_132414 | JGI IMG/M metagenome (GOLD analysis project Ga0180432, IMG submission 132414) | Hypersaline lake sediment archaeal communities from the Salton Sea, California, USA - SS_1_MS_2 metaG | ecosystem: Environmental > Aquatic > Non-marine Saline and Alkaline > Hypersaline >... | reverse complement strand
GATATTCCCTATACCATCCATGTCGGTATCGTTCTGATCGGGATTATAAGTACTTGGACAGTTGTCGAGGCAGTCGAGGATTATGTCGCCGTCAGTGTCGGTGTCAAGGAGGCCACAGCCACAGATACCGGGCTCTATCTTGTTCGGGTCGTTGGGACAATTGTCCTGGTCATCGGGGACTCCATCCCCGTCGGAATCCTGTACCTGTTCCTGACCGAACTCCTGCAGCATAATGGCTGTCATGGTGTAGCCTTTTGGGCCCGTCCATCCGTAAGTAGGATTCTTATCCTGAACCGCCGTCACAGAAAAGTTACCATCGTCAGCAGTAACGTCTGTCCATTGAGCAACATAGCCATTTTCCTTGTTGTAGCCGGTACAAAACGACACTGAATTGGGATTGTTAATCACCACACCGGAGCTACTGGCCTGGGTATACGTATCCGCCCCGATTATAGTAAACCTTGTGGCACGATCCAGATAACCCGAAGTGTCTCGGCGGTTGTAAGTAAGCGCAACGGTATATTCCTTATTAGGATCCAGATTTTCAAATGTAGTTGTGAGGTAGTGTCCGTTAGGCTCGTCTATCTCCATGCCCCCCGACAGGTCTATTATACCCCCGAACAGATTATCGGCATCAGTACCGGTCTGGCAGTTGTCGCCGTTATGCGTTGGGTAGCGAATGTCCATGTCGATCGACACCGTTACCGGCAACGGTTGATTTATATCGAAGTCATTGAGCACCCAGGCACTGGTCGTATAATTTGAATCCCACGGATCCAGCATTAACGCGTGCGGGTCGGTCTGGTCTTCCGGATTGTGGGTATTGAGGTTGATGTAGGCAATCCAGTTATAGTTTACATCTTCCAGGGCCGGAAGCATCGAGAAGTCCGAACTACTTAGGCTCTTGTTATGCCCCTGGAATGCGAGAACATTCCTGCCGGTCAGCAGCAACGATTCATCAACTTCGAAGTACTCGACGGGCTCGGCGTAGTCCGGGTGTCCACCGGAAGCCTCATGGTCGCCGTCAGCGGCAGCATCGTAAGCGGGTGGATTGCCCGTAACATTTGCTCGGGCAATTTCGGTGCCGTTCAGATAAGCCACAAATCCATCATCATAGTCCATCGAGAACAGCAGTCGATAGATTGCATTTGGATCAGGTACATTAAAGTCTTTGCGTGCGTAGACGCTGATATAATTGTTTTGCATATCACTGAGAACAGTGGCGTCGTCTCCATCAGAATATCCTATTCCCGTAGGCCCTTCGAACCAACTCGAATCATCGAAAGTCAGGTCGTTCCAATCAGCCGGCGGTTCTACCGTCCCCTTGAAATACTTCCATTTGTCACCGAGAAGAATAGGAAGTTCGTGGGTCTCATTTGGCTCCTCTGTCGACATTGTACCCTTCAACATCAATGCATTAGAGTATTTGCCTTTGTAAGCGGCCGCACCGGGCGAACCATCTGCATTCTCGCCGGCGTAGCTCATAGTCAAGACTATTTCGCCATCGCTGCCTGGGTCGATGTTCGTATACCTCACTACCCGGCCTGACGCATTATTGGCGGCATACTTGGTATTCGGATCGGTCGGACCGGAAAACAGTGGATTGACGTTATTGTCCAGACCCGCAGTGCTGGAATTAGTGAAAGAATCTGCTCCAGAGAGCGTTGCCCACGCGGCTCTCTGCCACTCATAACTGCTGCTGCCATTGCGATGCGCATAGTGAACTAACTCATATCGATCATTCGGATCCATACCGGTGAACGTGAAAACAAGGTTGCTTCCCGCAAGATCAATGTATGAAACTGTTCCCAGAGGATCGAGCTTGCCTGCGAAGAAACTAAGTGCGTCCCCAGCCATTGTACTGTCACCATGGCCGCCCTGGCCACCACTGTCTCCATCGTAGCTACCTCCGACAACTGTCAACGTTATTCCGGTACCGGCACCCGTAGCAAAGTCTATCAACTCTCCGCTGCTGGGAAGTGGCGACCCACCGGTGGGCGAAGTTATCTTGGTAATATTGCCTTCTACCTGTCCGGATGCCCATCCTGTATCGTTGTATGCGGTAAAGCCCTCGGAAGGAGGGGCTCCGATGGTATAAGAATCGATGAGACCGTTGATACCGTCGCTGGTGTTGAGCGACCAGAACTCAAATATGATGCTGGTGCTGGTTGCCTTAATCCGCATAGCGCCATTGTCATTGTTGTAGCGCACCACACTGCCGGGTACCGGAGGGTCAAAGCCATACAAAGGTCTTCCCCCGGCGGCACTGACAAAATAGGGAAAACCGTTCTTCATAATCCGCTCATAACCATGGTTATGGCCCGAGAATACAGCGGTAGCGCCCCACTGCTGGAATGGCCACTGCATTACAACATCACCACCAGATTTGCCGGAGGTTGAACTGTACGGTGGATGGTGGAACGTTACCAACTTCCAGGTTGCGGTCGAAGCCGCTAACTGCGCCTGGAGCCACTGGCCCTGGGTTGAAGTGCTGGTGCGCCCGTCGGGGTCGATGGGGGGGGTGGCCTCACTGTTGATGACAAAAACGTGCAGCGGTCCCCAGATAAAATCATAGTAACGCTCATTGCCAGAAGTATTACTGCTGGGGATACCTGCGCCTGGAAGGGTGAAATAGGCCAAATATGCAGCTTGGCCACCACCATCATCGTTGTCGTGATTACCCAGCGCCGGGAAGAAACGATTCGTGGCAGAGCCAGAGCCGTAACTTCCTGTATAGCTACCAATATAGTCACTGTAAAACTGGCCGATGTCTGTGTCAATCGGGTTGGGTCCGGTGTTGTCACCTGTAGTGAAAATGAAGTCCACATTCCAACTGTCCACAAGGTTGGCTACTGCCTGCGTCTTGGCGCTGGCATTATAGTAATCGCCAAACACCGCAAATTGAACCATTTGTGAGGTTGCATCGCCGGTCTGCTGCAGCATGATGGACGTCATGGCGTAGCCCTTAGAGCCTGTATCCCATCCGTGGACAGGATTAGTATCCTGCTGGGCAGTAACCGAGAAGCTGCCGTCGGCGGCGGTAATACCGGTCCATTTGGCAACGTATCCGTTCGCGGCGTTGTTGCCTGTACAGAATGATACGGAGTCGCCCGAATTGACGACAACGCCAGGGCTGCTTGCCTGGGTATAGGTATCAGCGCCTAAAATTGTGAATTTCGTCGCACGGTCAGTGTAAGCGACATTATCACGGTTGTAAGTCATTGCAATCAGGTATTCCTTATTCGGAGCCAGACCGTCGAATGTTACTTTCAGGTAATGGCCGTTGGGCTCGTCGATCTCATAGCCGCCGACGCCATCTACTATTCCGCCAAACAGCGAATCAGCATCCGTACTGGGATCAGAATCATCACCATTCGTTGTCGCGTAACGAACGTCCAGGTCAACACTCATCGTAACTGGAAGAATCTGCCCCGTATCAAAATCAATGAGTGCCAGGCCTTCACAGGGATCCAGCAAAGGTGGTGTCCAGGGGGTACCAATCGCCGTCGGCTCCAGCGCAAGAACATTGCCGTGATTATTATCGCCGCTCTGTGAGTTGAGATCGATGTAGGTGGTAAAGTCCGGAGGTGGGGGCGGGCTTTGTCCGGCCTGCTGTAAAATAATTGCGGTCATAGCATAACCTTTTGAACCGCCAAAGCTCATGTCATGTTCGGCTGTCACAGAGAAGCTGCCGTCCGCGGCGGTAACTCCGGTCCACTTGGCAATGTAACCGTTGGCAGTGTTGTTACCCGTGCTGAACGATACCGAGTCACTCGAATTGACCAGGACGCCGGAACTACTCGCCTGGGTGTAGGTATCGGCACCGGAGATAGTAAACATTGTAGCACGGTCACTATAGGCGGAACCTCCGTCACGGTTATAAGTCAAGGCAATAGTATATTCTTTACCAGGGTCCAGATTCTCGAAGGTAACGGTAAAATAATTGGTATCGTCAATCTCATATCCACCCACGCCATCTACTATCCCGCCGAACAGCGAATCCGAGTCGGTGCCGGGATCGGGGTCGGCTCCGTTAGTAGTCGGATAGCGAATGTCCATATCGACTCTCATCGTAACCGGCAGAACAGCCCCGGTATCAAAGTCCTTGAGAACCCAGTCAGTGCCCGGGTCTATAGCCGGCGGAACGTAGCTCGGATATGTTGAACTCGGTACGATAGCCAAAACGTTGGAATGGTTGTCGTCTCCGTTTTGTGCATTGAGGTCTATATAAGCCGTGAACTCAACGTCGTTTGGTTCTGGTGGTTCAATATTTCCTTCGAGCAAAAACGAAGTAACAGCATAGCCTTTGGAGCCTGTCCATGGCGGTGTATTATCTTGTACAGTTGTGATTGAAAAACTGCCATCCGCCGCGGTCACATTAGTCCATTTCGCCACGTAACCGGTCGTGGTGTTGTCGCCCGTGGTGAACGAGACCGAATTCGGGCCGTTAACTACCACACCGGAACTGCTGGCATTCGTATAGGTGTCGGCGCCGCTGATAGTTATCCGGCTCGCGCGGTCGGTATAGGGATCCGACAGTTTCTGTCGATCGTAGGTACAGGCAATGACATACTTAGCGTTGGGGTCCAGATTCTCAAATGTTATCGTCACATAGTCGCCTGTGTCGGCTAGGTCGATTTCGTATCCGTCCTGGCCGTTGACAATTCCAGCAAACAGGCTGTAAGCATCGGTACCGGGGTTGGAATCTGCGCCGTTAGTAGTCGGATAGCGAACGTCCATATCCACCCACATCGTGACAGGCAGAGCAGCGCCGGTATCGAAATCCTTGAGAACCCAGTCAGTTGCCGGGTCTATGGGTTGGGTGTCAGGACCAGTTGGCACAATCTCCAGAACATTGGAGTGATTCCCGCCTGAGGTCGCGTTGAGATCTATGTATGCTCTGAATGTGGGCTGATTGGGCTCGGTTGGTAAGTCAAAGCCTAACTGCTGTACCATAAGAGCGCTGGCATATTTGCCTTTGTACAAATGAGTACCGCCGGTACCATCATAACTTATAGTTAGAACCACTTCACCGTCACTACCAGGATTGACATCGGTAAAGCAAGCTACGTACCCTCTTGTGCCGTTATCTGCCGGGAGTCTGGTCGACGTGTCCGTGGGGCCGTCGCAAATTGTCCCACCGGTACCGGTCGGATTGTCCGTGGCAACCGAACTGGAATTCGTAAACGAATCTGCCCCCGATATCGTAACCAGTGATGCTCTGTCCCAGTCATAGCTGCCGCGATTAGCATAATAGGAAAGGTTATAAGTCTTGTTCGGGTCCATTTCCGTCAACGTAAGCACCAGATTTCCTGCCGGTGGTGCTGTGTCATCATACGAAATCGCCCCAAGGCAACTCACCTTGCCATTGAAATAGTTATACGCATCGGTCCCACTATCTGGCTCTGATCCCTGTGTGGCGTTGGCAACAACGAATACCCCGCCTGTCACGGTCAGATTGATATCTGTTGGAACACCCGTATCATAATTAACAAGATAACCACTGCTGGGCAGTCCTGGAGTACCGTCATCAGGCGAAGTCATCTTCGTGATGTTTGTGTCGAGTTGTCCCGTGCCCCACGCCAGGTCGTTGTAGGCCGTGAAGTCCACCGATGGAGGGTCAGGCTGCATCTCATAACTCAGCGTAAATTCACTGTCAGCGTCGGTTTCCCACGAAGTTAGTGTTGGTGAATACGTCTTTACATAGATTTCGTTATTATCCGGCGAGAACTCCATAATCCTGAGCCAGCCGTCACCGCCGTTAGGCTCACCCTGATAATCAGACAACAATGTGTAAACCGTATTGCCGTTATACATGTCGGTTCTTCTCGCTTCGGCGTGGATATGACCACAGAGCATCAAAAACAGATTCGGGTTGTCTTTCAGTCCGTCATAAATAGCCTGTCCGCTCGTTGCCCATGCGCCACCACTGCCGATTATCCAGTGCGAAACAACAATAGCGCGGCGGTCACTGTATGTTTGTATTATGCCGTCAGCCCAGGCGATGGCGCCGTTATCAGGAACATCTGGAGTATTTTCAATATTAACTACAATGAAATTCATCTCCCCGGCGCTGAACAGCATATAGCTGTTCTCATTTGTACTGCCTTTGTGCCCCCCGTAATAACTCCTGCCTGAAAACCTCGAAACACCAAAGTAGCTATTAAAATTTGCTAGCGGTTCATCGTGATTACCCGGCGCCATTCCATAAGCTATGCCGTCGGCAAGACCGGTCGTAGCCGGATTCTCCAGCAGATCCATCGCTGCGTCGGCATTGTCCCATTGGGCTGTGCTGGTCGCGACATTTACAATGTCACCTTCGTGCGCAACATAGACAATGTTCAGCGCATCTTTGTTGTCCACTATCCATTGTGTTTGCGCAGTGAATATAGCCGGGTAGCTCTCCGAATAAAACTGTGTATCCGGCAGCGCTACAATCGTAAAATCCTCTGCTAATGCCGCCGTAAAGCACGACAGCATCAGACTAACCGCAATTAATGCCACAACTGAGTTTTGTCTGGGACAATTCATAATACATCTCACATAAAAAATGGTTTCAAGATATCATCGAATCCTTGAAAAGAACTGGACAGCCATCCCTGGCTGTCCTTAGTTTTTCCATTCGGTCCCGCTGCACTCAACGGGCACGCTTCTGTCCACATATAGTCACAGGCCCAGGTTAATTTACTTATGGTTAGTAAATGCACTCTTTTAGCCACCATTGTGCCACCTGGGCCAAATCATTTGCATCTACAACCTCATCCCTATTGGTATCACCAGGCAGGCTTGGGCCCACGTCCATCCAATTGGCGCCCACTATGGCATAATCCTTGAAGTTGACATAACCCGATTCGTCAATGTTTGCTGCATAACATTCGCATTCATCTCCGATGTTGTCTCCGTCGGTATCAACCTGATTAGGATTGTAGGTATCCGGGCAGTTGTCACACTTATCCCCTACATCATCGATGTCCACATCGTTCTGGTCAGGATTATTCACATCAGGACAGTTGTCATTGCAGTCCGGCGTACCATCAGTATCACTATCAATATCTGATACACCACAGCCACAGTATCCCGGGTCAATCTTATTCGCATCGTTGGGACAGCCATCGCATTCGTCTCCCGTACCATCCATATCGATATCGTTCTGGTCGGGGTTGTACGTGTCCGGACAGTTATCGCTGTCATTAGGTACGCCATCGCCATCCGAGTCCAGAATGAACTGCTGTAACATGATGGAGGTCATGGCGTAGCCCTTTGAGCCTCCATAACCTGCATCATGCTCGGCGGTGACGGAGAAACTGCCGTCGGCAGCGGTAACTCCAGTCCACTTGGCAATGTAACCGTTGGCAGTGTTGTTACCCGTGCTGAAAGATACAGAGTTGGGCGAGTTAACTACAACACCAGTGCTGCTTGCCTCGGTATAATCATCGGCGCCTGAAAGAGTGAACTTTGTAACTCGGTCGGTATAGCCCGAGCCACCATCACGGTTGTAAGTTACGGCAACGAAGTACTTTTTGTCAGGGTTCAGATTATCAAATGTCACCGTCACGAAGTTGGGCCCATCAAGCTCATACCCGCCAATACTACCAACTATTCCACCGAACACCAGATCAGCATCAGTGCCGGGGTCAGAGTCAGCCCCATTGGTAGTCGCGTAGCGAACATCCAAATCGATGCTCATCGTAACCGGCAAAGCCGCACCGGTATCCAAATCCATCAGTACCAGGCCCTCGCAGGGATCCAGCAAAGGCGGCGTCCAGGGCGTACCGATTGTCGTAGGCACGAGCCAAAGGATATTGTGGTTGGGGTCTGGACTTTGCCAATTGAGGTCAGCATAAGCGATCCAGTCATGCAGGGTGGTTTCCAAAGCAGGTATCATTGAAAAGTCACTGCTGCTGATGCTCTTATTGTGTCCCTGGAAAGCCAGGACATTATTGCCAGCCTGCAGTAACAACTCGTTAACTTCGAAGTACTCGACTGGCTGGGCTGTGCTTCCTCCGCCGGACGCTTCGTGGTCTGCATCTGCTGCGGTATTGTAAGCTGGCGGACTGCCTGTCACATTGGCTCGGGCAATTTCGGTGCCGTTAAGATAGGCCACAAACCCATCGTCATAATCCATTGAGAACAGCAGTCGATAGACTGCATTTGGGTCAGGGACATTAAAGTCTTTGCGTGCGTAAACGCTGATGTAATTGTTTTGCATATCGCCGAGAAAAGTCGCATCGTCACCATCAGCGTAGCCAATACCTGTAGGCCCTTGAAGCCAACTGGAATCATCAAAGTTCACGTCAGCCCAATTAGCCGGTGGCTCGCTCGTACCCTGGAAATACTTCCATGCGTCACCTACGAGAATCGGAAGCGTTGCCTCCGGTTCAGGGAGAGACTGTTCGAGCTTAAAGGCACTCATTGCGTATCCTTTGGTTCCAGCCTGGCTGTCGTCATATTCCGATTTTATCGAGAAGCTACCATCCGGTCCGGTTGTAACAGATGTCCATTTTGCAACGTAACCGTTTATCGTGTTGTAACCGGTACAGAAAGATACCGAACTCGGACCGTTGACCACCACGCCGGAGCTGCTGGCGTTGGTATAAGTGTCGGCTCCCTCAATAGTTACTTTAGTGAACCGTTCATCGGCATAACTTACACTGGCACGGTTGGCCGTTAGCGTGATAGTGTACTCCATGTTCGGGTCAAGGTCATTGAACTCGATAATGTTATCCCATGTAGCTGCATCAAGTTCAGCATTTCCGGTAAGATCGACGATGCCGTTAAATGTTTGATATGCGTCCGAGCTTGCATTTGTGACGGCGCCGCCAGTTCCCACTGGGTCGTAGCCGGTGACCCAGATTCCGGTTACAGTTGCCGACAAGTCAACACCGGTACTGTAATCCTTCAGTAAAGCATCACTGGCGTTGTAGTCATGTTCTGTTACTACGTTGGCATCATTGGTGCTGCCCTGAGGCTGCAAATCGTTGTAGGCCACCCACTCGTTCGGCTCTTCAATCTGTTCGACTTTCTCGAGCAAAACCGACGTCATGGCGTAACCTTTAGAACCGGCCCATGCGGTATCCTGCACGGTCGTAACTGAAAAGCTGCCGTCGGCATCTGTTACGCCTGTCCACTTGGCGACATAGCCGTTTGCGCCGTTGTTACCTGTGGAGAAGGACACCGAGTTCGGCCCATTGACTACCACTCCGGTGCTGCTGGCATTTGTGTAAGTGTCAGCGCCTGTGATAGTACAGCGGCTTGCCCTATCGGTATAGCCGGTGTTGTTCCGGTTGTGAGTTAGCGAAACTTCATACTCAGCATCAGCTTCAAGGTTGCTGAATGTGACGGTTACGTAATCGTCGCAAGGATCTGTTATCTCATATCCGCCAACACCATCTACAGTACCGCCGAAAATATTGTACGCATCTGTTCCGCTGGCTGAATCGGCGCCGTTGGTTGTGGGATACTGAACCTGCATGTTTACATCCATGGTCACCGGCAGATTTGCCCCGGTGTCAAAATCTTTGAGAATCCAGTCAGTCGCCGGGTCTATGGGTTGGGTGTCAGGTAATGTAGGCTCAATGGCCAGCACATTCGAGTGATTGTTATCTCCGCTTTGTGCTCTTAGATCAACATAAGCCTTGAAAGATGCCGGTGCTGGTTGCGCCGGAACAACCTGCTTTACCATCAGGGCACTGGCGTATTTGCCCTTGTACTCATTTCCGCCGGTTCCGTCGAAGCTGATCGTCAGGACCACTTCACCATCACTACCAGAATTGACATCGGTAAAGCAAGCTACGTACCCTCTTGTGCCGTTATCTGCCGGGAGTCTGGTCGATGTGTCCGTGGGGCCGTCGAAAATTGTCCCGTCGGTACCGGTCGGATTGTCCGTGGCAACCGAACTGGAATTCGTAAACGCATCCGCCCCCGATATCGTAACCAGTGATGCTCTGTCCCAGGCGTAGCCGTCGCGATTGGCGTAGAACACCATGTCGTATTTTTCGTTCGGATCTATTCCTGTTAGCGTCAGCACAAGATTGCCCGCCGGTGGTGCTGTGTTATTATACGAAATCGCACCAAGGCTGCTTACTTTGCCATTGAAATAGTTGTACGCATCGGTCCCACTATCTGGCTCTGATCCCTGTGTGGCGTTGGCAACAACGAACACCCCACCTGTTACTGTAAGCTTCACATCGGTCGGCAAGCCAGTGCTGTAATCCACAAGATTGCCATCGCTGGGCAGGCCGGGTGTACCATCAACAGGCGAAGTGATCTTCGTGATGTTTGTGTCGAGCTGTCCCGTGCCCCACGCCAAATCGTTGTACGCCGTGAACGATGAAGGAGCACCTCCGTCCGCTGAATATGTGAAGGTATCCCCGTTTGTCTGATAGATTCCCGGAGGAACTCTGTGCTTCCATGTGAGGGTTGCACTTGAGCCGTTAACCTCTACGAGCACATAGCCATACTCCTTCTCGTGGTGGACTAACTGCGGCGTCCAGGAGCCGTTATCGCCATCATAACTGTAATTCCAGTCGTACAGTGGTGCTCCACCAGATCCAACAATGTATTGGTGGAGGTCGTCATCAGGGTCGGCATCGCCGTCGTCAAGCCGCGTATGGTTATAGAAATGATCGTGGCCGGCAAAATATGTGCGCCCGCCCTCAGCAGCTATACTGTTCCAAAATGTATTCCGGTCGCTCGGATAATCATCAAGGCAGTCCAAATGTTGAACCGAGAACGCCGGTTCATGACCAAAGACAAAAACATGCGGCTGCTCATTTGAGGTAAACTGCGTATCCAGCCACGTTTGGTTGACACGAGCGTCGGTTACATATTGATCGAGTCCGACTACGAAGACGTTGTCTTGTGTGAATGAAAAAGTGATGTTTTCCTCACCTGCCGGACCATTACTGGGTAAGGCATAGGCACCGGTAAATACATTATCCCATGCTACCTTACTACCCGTGTCGTGATTGCCCCGGCACGGATAGACGCCGATACCTGCGTCGTAAACATCCTGCATTGTGTTGCGCCACGTGGTGAGTTGCGATTCGAGTGTTGCCTGGTCTCCGGAGCCGTTAACCAGGTCCCCGGTAATTAAGATAAAATCCGCTCCCTCGGCAATAGTTGCATCAGCGATCTCTCCAAGAATCGTGGTATTGACGCCGTTGTCGCCGCCGCGCGTATCGCCGGTTACGATAAATCGAACTGTCTGCGCTGTTGTAATTGAAAGACCTCCAAACAACAGCACACTTATTACCACTAATACGAAAGCTGATTTCTGTGTCGAACTTTCCATAATCTATACTCCTTAAAAAAGGTAAAAATTTTAAAACAGTGATTCTGCCAAAAAAATTTTATTATACTGTTTTGTGGAGTTCTATATATGAACACAGAGAGGATTTTAGTGTATGAAAACAGATTTCGTGGAATTTCCACCGCTCATCCTTTCGCTAAAAACTCCGTTGTCCAAATTACATTCAGGGACGAACAATCCTAAGCCGCATTGTTTTCCTAAAGAATCTTTGCCTGATACTCAGATACCCACTCCCCAAAATGTGCCATTTCTCACCGAAAACGCTACATCTGTGTGGGTTTTAGAAGTATATTTTGTTAATCTTACCTAAACTACCAAGCTTGCCACCCAAAGTCAAGTTTTTTTTTGGTAAAATATATAAAATTATCGGACACTTGTAGGACTTGAAAGTGCCCTGTGCCCTATTTGAAGG
>Ga0180432_10009656_pt1 | contig 11724 bp, 5 predicted proteins | sample SS_ome_10_FD_132414 | JGI IMG/M metagenome (GOLD analysis project Ga0180432, IMG submission 132414) | Hypersaline lake sediment archaeal communities from the Salton Sea, California, USA - SS_1_MS_2 metaG | ecosystem: Environmental > Aquatic > Non-marine Saline and Alkaline > Hypersaline >... | reverse complement strand
ACGAGCTGGCGCACATACGCCTCCACCTGGACCCTGATCGGCCTGGCGTGACGTTCTTTGACGAGACCGACCACATCGGCGCGGCTGATGGATCTGGTGACGTCCGGGAGCAGCAGGCCAACGCCTTCGCCCAGGACATGCTCATCTCGGGCGACGTGTGGAAGCGAACCCGGTCAAACCTTCTACCCAGACCGGCCAAGCGTATCGTGCAACAGATCGCCGAAGAGCTCCGTATCTCCCCGGCCATTGTCGCCGGCCGCATCCGCTATGAGACGGGCGACTACGGCCAACTCGGTTCCCTCGTCGGCGCCTATCAGGTCCGCGAGCAGTTTGAGGAGTACGACAGTGGGGGGAACGGCAGGGATCAGTGATTAGTGGGCAGTGGGCAGTGGGCAGTGGTCAGTGGTCAGAGCGTAGGTGGTCATAGGACAGTGTCCTGTCTCCAATGTCCAGTCGGCACGGAACAGTGTTACGCGGGATCGCACCTGATCACTGCCCACTGACTACTGACCACTGCCCACTGCCGTCCACTGGAGGAGACGAAGATGGCCTTACGAAGCTATCGCGAGCTTATCGCCTGGCAGAAAGGGATGGATCTGGCGGAGGCCGTGTATCAGGCCACGAAGGGTTTCCCGCGAGAAGAGGCCTACGGCCTCACGTCCCAGCTGCGGCGCGCGGCGGTCTCGATCCCATCCAACATCGCGGAGGGGCAGGGCCGCCGTTCGACGAAGGAGTTCATCCGCTTCTTGGGCGTCGCCTACGGATCCGTGCAGGAAGTAGAAACGCAGATCATCCTGGCCACTCGACTTGGGTACCTCCAAGACGAGCAGCGCGCGAAGCTACTGACACTGTCAGCCGAGGTCGGGAAGCTGGTCAACGGCCTCACCAAAGCCCTCCGCCGCAGAATCTGACCACTGACAGCTTCCCACTGATCACTGCCTCCATCGTCGTTCGATTTGACATCTCGACCGGCTTGAGTATAATACTCATCAGCCAGCGGGTGTAGTTCAGCGGTAGAACGTCAGCTTCCCAAGCTGGATGTCAGGGGTTCGAGTCCCCTCACCCGCTCCTAAGCGAAGCCCACAAGCCGCCGCAATCAAGGAAGCCACACCAACCGTCGGTGCACGAGCCGGCGGTTTTGCTTTGCGCCTCGACGCGGACGGCCGTGTGGACTGGACTGGCAACGGAGACTCGGGGCGGCCGATCCTTGTTCTTTCTGCTCTTCATGGCCTTCGTGTCCTTTGTATCCTTCGTGGTTTCGTTTCCGGACGTAGACTGGAGCACGCACTGGAGTATGATGGATCAGACGCACATCCGAGATTTTTGCATCGTGGCACATATCGACCACGGTAAGTCCACCCTCGCCGATCGGCTCCTTGAGCTGACCGATACCATCGGCGACCGGGACATGATGGATCAGGTCCTCGACTCCATGGATCTGGAGCGGGAGCGCGGGGTGACCATCAAGGCCTCGGCCGTCCGTATGCGCTACACGCCCGAGACTGATTCCGAGAAGAGCGACGACGAGGAGCAGGCCTACGAGCTCAACCTCATCGACACGCCCGGGCACGTCGACTTCTCCTACGAAGTCAGCCGGGCCCTGGCCGCCTGTGAGGGCGCCGTACTCGTCGTCGACGCCGCCCAGGGCATCGAGGCTCAGACACTGGCCAATCTCTACCTGGCGCTGGAGGCGGGCCTGGAGATCATCCCCGTGGTGAACAAGATCGACCTGAAGATGGCGAGGCCGGTCGACGTAACGCTGGAGCTGGCCACCATACTCGGGGTCGAGCCCGAGGAGGTGCTCCACGTCTCGGCCAAGGAGGGCTGGGACGTCGAGCAGGTGCTGGATGCCGTCGTTGAGCGCCTTCCCGCGCCGAGCGGCGACGAGGAGGGACCTCTCCGCGCCCTGATCTTCGACTCCCACTACGATCCCTACAAGGGCGTGGTAGCCTACGTGCGGGTTATGGACGGCACGCTGGAGATGGGGTCACATTTGCGGCTCATGGCCACCGGCGTCACGACGGAGCCGATGGAGATCGGCGCCTTCGCACCCCAGATGATCGAGAGAGAAAAGCTTGAGACGGGGCAAGTGGGCTACGTGGCCACGGGACTGAAGACGGTGCGAGAGTGCCAGGTTGGCGACACGCTGACCAGCGCCTCAGAGCCCGCGTCGAAGCCGCTCCCGGGCTACCGGCCCGTCAAGCCCATGGTCTTCGCCGGGATCTACCCCGTCGACGCGGAGGATTTTCACACGCTGCGGAACGCCCTGGAAAAGCTCCAACTCAACGACGCAGCTCTGACCTTCGAGCCCGAGTCCTCCCAGGCTCTCCAGTACGGTTTCCGCTGCGGCTTTCTGGGGCTCTTCCACATGGAGATCGTGCAGGAAAGGTTGGAGCGGGAGTACGACCTTAACCTGATCGCCACAGCGCCCAGCGTCGGCTACCAGGCGCTGACCCGGGACGGTGAGGTGGTGGACGTCTCCAGCCCCTCGGACCTGCCGGAGGCGCACGAGATCGAGGAGATTCAGGAGCCCTGGGTGAAGCTCCAGGTCTTCACACCATCGGACTACATTGGCCCCGTGATGGAGCTAGTTATGAAGCGGCGCGGCGAGTACGTCACCACCGAGTATCCCGACGCCGAGCGGGTGATCATCGCCTTCGAAATGCCGCTGGCTGAGATGATCGTCGATCTCCACGACCGGCTCAAGTCCGCGACACGGGGCTACGCCTCCATGGACTATGCCTTCATCGGCTACCGGACGGAGGATCTGGTGCGGATGGACATCCTCGTGAACAAGGAGCCGGTGGACGCACTGTCGTTGATCGTGCACCGAGACAAGGCGCACGAGAAAGGGTCAGCCCTGGTGACCCGGCTGAAGGAGGTCATTCCGCAGCAGCTCTTCGCTGTCCCGATCCAGGCGGCCCTGGGCGGGCGGATCGTGGCCCGGGAGACGGTCAAGGCACGGCGTAAGGATGTCCTGGCGAAATGCTACGGCGGGGACATCACCAGGAAACGGAAGCTGCTGGAGCGGCAGAAGGAGGGGCGGAAGCGCCTCAAGCAATTCGGCGACGTCGCCATCCCCCAGGAGGCGTTCCTGGCGGTGCTCCGTTTGGACGAGGACTAGCAGAAACACGAGCGACACGAAGGGACCACGAAGAACACCAGGGAAGGCTTTGTATCCTCTGTGGTCCATCCGTGGGCGGAACGGGACATCAGTTGTTCCCGTGCTGAGGGTCACGACCGTCTCTTGCCCGACCCGACATCACAAGTATAATCCAGTCAGCGGAAGGCCTGGGGCGTGCTCTTTTTTGTCGCGCTCTGACCCCGCACTTGCACAGCCTCGTCAACGTGTCTTTCGTCCGCTCCGACGAGGCCCAGAGGAATCCGACACGCCTACTGCCTAGCTTGGCGCTCCAGGGTTTGGGCCCTGGTCCAGGCGCACCGCCACGCCCGCTGCCGCTGCGAGGTGCACCAGGTGGAATCAAGAGCGCGGCTCTTCGTCGTAGCCAGTCTCTGCCTCATCATGGTCTTCCTTTCCGGAAGCCCGGGGCACGGGAGACCTAGCCACGCGCCGGCGTCGCGGATCGCTCTCAACGCTTCTACGCCCCAGGGCGCCGCATCGGTTCCCGGACAGCCGCGTGGGAGCGACCCCCGGACGATCTCCTTCCGTCACGTGACCCTGGACGATGGGCTCTCGCAGAGCTCCATCACCTGCATCGTCCAAGATGGCGATGGATTCATGTGGTTCGGTACCCAGGACGGGCTCAACCGCTACGACGGCTACGAGATCACCATCTTCAGACATGACCGCGATGACCCAAGCTCGCTGAGCTCCAATGCCGTGGTCCGCTGCAAGAGGGACCAGCGGGACCAGATCTGGTTTCTCACAGCCGACGGCACGATCCACCGCCGGGATGCCGAGACGGGCCGCTTCATCCGCTACAACCCCGATCTGGACGACCCGTTCCAGGAGGCCGGACGAGGCTTCACGTCCGTCCTGGCCGATAGCCGGGGGCGGGTCTGGATCGGGACGTACGGAAGCGGCTTGCTCCGCTACGACCCCGATGACGACGCCTTCACGACATTTCGGCACGATCCCCAGGACCCGACAAGCCTCAGTCACCGCTGCGTCTGGACGCTCCACGAGGGCCGCGGCGGAAGCGTGTGGGTAGGCACCGAGGGCGGCCTGAGCCGCTACGACGAAGACCAGGATGCCTTCGTCCGTTATCCCTATCGGGACTTCCCCCCGGGCGGCTACCAGTACGACCCGCCCGTCCACGACTATGATCCTGCCTTTCAGCCCGAGAACGAGCATGCAATGGGCAGCCCCGGCGCGACCGCCATCGCGGACGGCCCGGACGGAGACCTGTGGATAGGGACGCGCTACGGCGGACTCAACCGGCTGGACCTCGCGACCGGTCGATTCGCAGCCTACCCATACGATCCCGCACGCGAGCCCGCCGACCCGCATACCTTCTCGGGCAACTCCGTGAGGTCGATGCTTGTGGATCAGGCCGGTGCCCTGTGGGTTGCCAGCGCCCACTGGCACCTGAATGACACGCGGACGTACGAGCGGCTCGGTCTTGAGCGGCTGGATCCCGACGCGGAGATCGTGACGCGTTTCGCGGCCGACGCCGAGGACCCGTGCAGCCTGCCCCACGAAGCCACCCTTCACATTCACGAGGACAGCCGCGGCACACTCTGGTTCCACACCTTCGGCGGCGGCGTCGAGGTGTACGACCGGACCACTGGCTGCTTCGTCCACCACGCTCACGAGCCCAACGACCCCACGAGCCTCAGTGGTGACACCATCACCGCCTTCTACGAGGACGAAGCCGGTGGTCTGTGGCTCGGCACCGCCGTCAACGGCGTCAACCTGTACGACCCGACCTGGGCCAAGTTCCCGGCCTACGCGGTTACCGCGTCGGGCGGTGAGCGCTTGAGCAACAACTCGGTCTGGGCCTTCGGCCTCTCGAAGCCGTCTCTGGATGTCCATGGCCGGGCTCATGGCCTTTGGGTTTCCACATCGGCGGGCCTCAACTACTGGGACCGGCGGCAGCACACCTTCACATACTATGAGATCGACCCGCAGCTCCCGGATGTGCAGGCCTTCGCCCTGCTGGAGGATGCCGATCGCCGGGTCCTCTGGATGGCGACGAACATGGGGCTCGAGCGCGCTGCCCTACCCAACAACCTATCCCCACCGCCGGATGGGCTGGACATCACGCGCGTTCTCACGCGTTCGAGCGCCTTGAGCGGCGTTGTGCTCGATCTTGAGCCCGCGGGCCCGGATCGCGTCTGGCTGGCTCACCACGGTGTGGGGCTATCCCTGTTTGACCTGGCCTCCGAGCAGGTTGTGACCACCTACACGGCAGACCCGGGCGAACCGTCGGCGCTCACGGACAGCAGGGTCAACAAACTCTATCCGGGACGAAACGGCCATCTGTGGATCGCCACAGCGACCGGACTGACGCTCTTCGACTCGAACGCGGAGACATTCGAGGACGTCCTGGGCGGTCCCGACGAGCCTCTGGCAACGGCCGAGCGCATCATCTCCCTCTGGGAGCAGAGCGAGGATGCCGTGTGGATGGGCACCAACGGCGAGGGACTGTGGCGCTTGGATCCAGAGACAGGGGAGGTGACGGCGCGGTACGGCGTCCAAGACGGTCTGCCGAACGGTGTCATCTACCATATCCTGCCCGACGACGGGGGGCAGTTGTGGTTGTCCACCAACCTTGGTCTGGCCCGTTTCGATCCGACGAGCGAGACCTTCGAATGCTTCACATCGGCAGAGGGCCTCCAGAGCAATGAGTTCAATCAAGGGGCCGGCCTCGCCGCGCCGGACGGTGAGATCTTCCTGGGGGGCGTCAGCGGAATCAACGCTTTCTATCCGGGGGAGATCGTGCGCAACCCGTACGTGCCCCCCGTGGTCATCACGGAGATCCGCCTTGGGCCGCCGGATCCGTCCCAGAACCCTGCGACATCAGCGGGCCTGGAATCCGACCACCTCTCACAGACCGGCGGCGGACAGGATGCGTTGCTCGAGGCGCCGCCAGAGACCACGTCGCACATAGAGGTATCATACCGCGACAGAGTGCTCTCCTTCGAGTTTGCCGCACTCCACTTTGCGATGCCGGAGCGGAACGAGTACGCCTACAGGATGGAGGGGTTTGACCAAGGCTGGAACTACGTGGGCAATCGACGCTTTGCCACGTACACCAACCTGCCGCCGGGCAAGTACAGATTCCAGGTCAAGGGCTCCAACAGTGACGGGATCTGGAATGAGGAGGGCGCCTCCCTGGCCGTCACCGTCACGCCGCCTTTCTGGGCCACGTGGTGGTTCCGAGGCTTGGGCGCCGCACTGGTTCTGGCCGGGGTGGCAGCCGCGTATCGCGTCCGCTCGCGCAGCATACGCGCCCGAAGCCGCGCGTTGGCCTCCGAGGTGGCCCTGCGCACGAAGGAGCTGGCCGCCATCAATACGGTCTCCAGCGTCGTCAGCCGCTCCCTCGATCTCGACGCGACGCTGGCCGATGCCCTCGATCAGACGCTGGACGTCCTGGGAATCGGGGCCGGGGGCATCTATCTCCTCGACGACGATAGGGCGACGCTGAATCTCGCCGTCTCTCGCGGGCTGAGCACCGAATTCACCACCGACATCGACGGTCTGGCGGTCGGCGAGGGCTTCTCCGGCCGCGTGGTCGAGTCCGGGGAACCGCTGATCGTCGAGGATGTGTCCAAGGATTCGCGGCTGACCCGTGCCGTGGTGCGCCGTGAGGGGATGCGTTCCCTGATCGTCGTCCCGCTCGGGGCGAAGGGCCGCGTGCTGGGCACGCTCTTCGTTGTCACAACCGGTCATCGGTCGTTCACGGATCGGAACCTGGAGCTGCTGACGTCCATTGGCCATCAGATTGGGGTGGCCGTTGAGAATGCCCGTCTCTACGAGGACACGCGCCGCAGACTGGCGCAGTTGAGCGCCCTACAGGAGACGACCACGGCCGTCGCGGGTACCCTTGAGCTCAAGAGGCTCCTGCGCTTGATCGTGGACGACGCGGTAGCGCTCCTGCGGGCCGAAGGGGGCATCCTTAACCTCGTAGACTGGGAGGCCCGCCTCGACGAGGTCGTGGCCGCCTCCGGGGTCGCCTCGAACACGATTGGACGCCGCGCCAGCCTGGATGCCGGACTCTCCGGATGGGTGGCCCTCCGAGACGAGGCCGTGGCCTCCAATGACGTGCTGGCGGATCCGCGTATCAATCGGAACGGGATGGAGTGGCTGGAGTCCGGCGGATACGGACCTGTGCGGAATGCGGCGGTCGTGCCCCTGCGCATCAAGAAGCACGTCGTCGGCACCCTGGTGATCGTGGACAAGGAGCGAGGCGAGGCCGACTTCGACGATAGCGACGTCGATCTCCTCCAGGCCTTCGCCAACCAGGCTGCCACGGCAATCGAGAACGCCCGGCTCTTCGAGGCGGAACAGCGCAGGGCCGAGCAGTTCCGCGTGATCACCGAGGTCGGCCGTCGGATCACGTCGCTCACGAACCTGGACGCCGTGCTGAGGCAGTTGGCCCAACTGATTCACAGATCATTCGGCTACGACCACGTGGGCATCGCCGTCACCGAGGGTGACTATGCCACCTACCGGGTGGGTGCGGGCAGGCTCTGGGAGTCCGATGAGTTCGAGTTCTCGCCGTCCAGCCTGAGGATCGGGGAGGAGGGCATTACCGGGTGGGTAGCATCCACGGGTGAGCCCCTCCTCGTTCCGGACGTCCGAGAGGACCCGCGCTACGTCTGGATGCACGGGAGCGACACGCTCTCGGAGCTGGCCGTACCCATCAAACTGAAAGGGCAGGTGATCGGCGTCCTGGACGCGCAAAGCGGGCGAGTGAACGGCTTCGACGAGAGCGATCTCTCCGTTCTCCAGTCCCTGGCAGACCAGGCCGCGATCGCCATCGAAAACGCGCGCCTTTACGAACAGGCGAGCCGCGTTGCCGTCGTGGAGGAGCGCCAGAGGCTGGCCCGAGAGCTTCACGATTCGGTCACCCAGGCTCTGTACGGGACGACGCTCTACGCTGAAGCCGCCACGCGCCAGCTGGCGAACGGGCAGATGGCCCTGGTTGATGAGCACCTTCGCGAGCTCCGGGACACGGCCCAGGAGGCCCTTCGCGAGATGCGCCTCCTCATTTTCGAGCTGCGCCCGTCGGTCCTGGAGGGTGAGGGTCTCGTGCCCGCGCTCCGGGCGCGACTGGAGGCGGTGGAGGAGCGAGCTGGATTGACTGTGGCATTCCGCGTGGAGGGCGATGGCATCATCGTCCCGGCCCCAGTGGAGGAAGGGCTCTATCGCATCGCGCAGGAAGCGCTCAACAATGCTCTCAAGCATGCCTGCGCGCGGCGCGTGGAGGTTTCCCTGGAGCTGGCGCCAGACAGGGCGGTGCTGGAGATCGTCGACGACGGCTGCGGATTCGAGCCCAGTACGGCCGTCGAGGGCGGCGGCCTGGGGCTGGACGGCATGATCGAGCGAGCGGAGAAGATGGGCGGGGAGTTGATCCTCGACAGTGCGCCGGACGCTGGAACGAGGGTAAGGGTGGAGGTAACCTATGGCTGATCGGATTCGCGTGCTGGTTGTGGACGACCATGTGGTGGTCCGGCGAGGCATTAAGGCTCTGCTGGCCACGGTCGATTCCGTCGAAGTGGTCGGCGAGGCACAGGATGGGGTCGAGGCGCTGAGCAAGGCCGGCTCGCTCCAGCCCGACGTGATCCTCTTGGATCTACTGATGCCGAGGATGGACGGCATTGAGGTGACGGAACGGGTGATGGCCCGGAATCCTGAGGCACGCATCCTGGTCCTCACCAGTTTCGCGGCGGACGACAAGGTCTTCCCGGCGATCAAGGCCGGCGCTCTCGGCTATCTCCTGAAGGACACCGGACCTGAGGACCTGGTCAGAGCTATCCATCAAGTGCACGAGGGCGAATCGTCCCTCTCCCCAGCCATCGCGCGAAAAGTACTACAGGAGCTGGCCCGGCCGTCCAACCGCCCTCCTACGCCGGAGCCACTGACGAACCGTGAGGTGGAGGTCCTGCAGGTGGTCGCCCAGGGGTTGAGCAACCAGGAGATCGCCGAGCAGTTGATGATCAGCGAGGCAACGGTGCGCACCCACGTCAGCAACATCCTCGGCAAGCTCCAGCTCGCCAGCCGCACGCAGGCCACCCTGTATGCACTGCGCGAGGGTTTGGCCTCGCTGGACGACGGCCTCCTCGGCAAACCATAGGCTGCCACTCCGGGCTCGGCTACGTCAGGGGGGAACCCAGCTCCCCGCGGATCCCCTCTCTCTCGCGCTCCCCGCGGATTCGGGCTTAGCTGCGCACGCCGGGCCGCGGGCCGCCAATGGTGGTAGGGCCTTCTACATGGAAAGTGACCCGCTGACAGGTCACGCAGCCTCCACACAACCCGCTTCCGAGGGATCGTGATTCCGAGTTGGCTCTGTCTTCGCGGCTGCCAGTGACGCCTGGCAACCCCACGGAGTCTCCCCGAAGCACTTACCGCCGCGATTGGGGCCCGCCGGATCTCGCGATCCAGCTTGAGCGCAGGCGTGGCGGCGATCGCTGCATCTCGCCTAGACGCTCTCAATCCCTCGCCGGTTCTCTCCGCGCGCCGGACTGCCGCCGCCTCCCCCCACGCTAGGAGACCTCTGAAAAACCCTTCGTGTGTCGGATTCGTGCAGTTGTTGGCGCAGACTCTGATCGAGCGAAGACTTGCGGGGAGAAGTTTGGCATCTCCCATTGCTGCGAGGAAGAGTCTCGAGCTCTTCTCTGTCTCTATCCCCTGCGATCGAGGGCCGAGCATGACCCGATGATAGCGCTAGCCGGGCGACAGCCCCGCATGACGGGTATCGAGAGCTCCGAATATCGCAGCCAAGTCCAGCTTCTGCGCCTCAGCCAGCGTGAACAACCGTTTCAGATTAACGGCTGCTGCCGTCCAGAGCCGCTGCAGCTGGCGTTTTTTCTCTCCGATGTAGCGGGTGTTGCGCAGGCCATGGTAAACGAGTTCAGCGATCTTGCCTTCAACTCTACCTCTCAGTCGATACAACTCTTTGAAGGCGTCCGTTTCTTGTCGCTGGCGAGCTTCCCGCAACAGCGTTTCATGCCGATGCGTTGTCACACTGCGCCCTGCTCTCTTACTACGGACGCAACGGTCGAACAAAGGACACTCCTCGCAGATCGACCGGTCGAAGACAAACCTGAGGACTTCTTCGCCTTCTCTGTCCTTTCTCCGCTTTCCCGTCGCGGTCTGGCCTTGAGGACAAGTAGCACGCTCGTGCTCCAAGTCAATCTCGAAAGCAGACTTATGGATCTCAGGATCATGGGGCCGCCGAATGGGGGAAACCAGGTCCACGCTGTGGCCCGCGTAGTCGGCGCACGCAGCTCGATTGTCTCCGCTCCCAAAGGCTCCGTCACCAATCATCCGTTCTACTGTTACGCCCACATGGGTCTCCACTCGCCCGATCATGGGCATCAGATGAGCCCCATCGCTGCCCGGAGCCGGGACATCCTTGATGTCCAAGATCAGCTCACTCTCCACGTCAGTGGACACACTGTTCTTGAACCCGTCGAACCGACGAGAAGCACTCTTGCGACCATGCCGCATCTCAGGGTCCGTGACACTAATGATGCGATCGCGGGCTGTCCCCTCACCGATCTGAGGATCACCGTCTTCGTCCTTTACCACATCGTCGCCCAGGATCTTGGTCAGCAGCCAGCCAAAGACGCGTACGTCCGGGTCGTCGGCGTGCTCCACAGCCAGGTCCAAGGCCGCTTCGACATCCCTCACCAACGTCTTCAGATGCTCAGCTCGAGCCTCCGGATCGGACCAGTCGATCTCTGCCTTGCGATCTTGATCCAAATACGTCTCTACCAGTCTCCGAGTCTGCTCGGACATACCTCGTCGATGCCCTGATGGCTGAAAGCCCATCTCCTTCAGCAACCGGCGTACCCCTTTCCGAAGCAGGGTGTAGGTGTCCTGTACGGCACCGGCCCCGTCCACGTTTGTACTGTCCGTCAGCAACGTCACCTTATCGGAGATCAACCCGGCCTCGCGACCCGCTTCAACAAGTCGGTCAAACGCATACCGTTCCTTGCCGTGCTCGATCAGACGATTCCGGTATTTGGTGAGGCTGGTGGGATGAAAACCACCAAAATCGAGGGGCAGATTAAGGGCCACTTTCCAACGCAAGTCGTACTTAGTCCGTTCCACAGCTTCTCCATCAGATACGTCGTCGAAAAACTGGAGGAGAAGCACTCCGTTCATCAACGACGGAGGCAAGCTCCGTCGCCCATTGTCTGGCGAGTACATATCGCCCAGATCTTCATCGGGAAACAGGCGACGGCCGAGCGATCCCATCTGACCATAGAACGAGTCTGGGGCAACCTGATGAGGCATACGCTGTGCACTGAACATATCCAGCTGTGGGCTACGGCGTCCAAGCATGACTGGGCCTCCCGATGGTGATCATGGCTAAGAACACAGACGCAATTGTACCATAGATTGCAGGGCGAACCAGTCTATACATGAAATATCATGGCCAAGAGGGACTTTTTCAGCATTCTCCTAGTGTGGTTCCAAATTGGTTATCTTAGGAAAAATACCGACCTTAGCACCCCCATTCTACTACATTATGTTGGGAGATCAAGCGGTGATTCCATAGATAAGGCCACTTATGGGAGGAGTCGTTT
>Ga0180432_10009655_pt1 | contig 11724 bp, 10 predicted proteins | sample SS_ome_10_FD_132414 | JGI IMG/M metagenome (GOLD analysis project Ga0180432, IMG submission 132414) | Hypersaline lake sediment archaeal communities from the Salton Sea, California, USA - SS_1_MS_2 metaG | ecosystem: Environmental > Aquatic > Non-marine Saline and Alkaline > Hypersaline >... | reverse complement strand
CATCGCTATCCCCTCATGCGACGCCCACGAAACGCACTCCGCCAGGCGTTGCAAAACTCTAACGCCCCGCCATAATGACACTTAGGAACGACAGTGCCATTCGAGCCAGTCCCCTTTTTCATCACGGCCTCGGTTTGACCAGAGTGGTCGTGATGCGCTGCCTCCGGGTCGTCGTCGGGTTAATTCATTGAAGCACGCCAACAGCAAATCGCATTGTCGAGTAATTTGCCCCAAAAGTCAAGCTTTTTGCTTGCGTTACCCCCCCAGCTCGGCGAAATTCTTCAGAATCTTCAGCCCGTCGGCTTGGCTCTTCTCGGGGTGGAATTCAAGGAGTTATGCCTATCCTATTAGCTGTCAAGCTATTGTTCGGAAGCGACTTAGGCTATCTGCCGAGCGGTGAGTTCCACTATACTATCAAGAACGCTATGAAAAGCGCATGTATGATGAAGAAATGCCCAGCACTATCCGCGCAGAATCTTCGACAATTGTACAACTGGTGGATTAATCGTGATTGGAGTTACCTTGCGCCAGGCCTTAAATACCGATGAAGGAGAATTAATATGTCTGCAAGTTACCAGTCAGTCGCCGCACCGCGTTGGTTTGCCCTGTTCTTTTTTGTTGCCGTAGTTATGTGTGTTTCTCCGGCATTTGCCACGCAAGAAAAGAACCCGTGCCAGAAGAAGCCTCAAGCCAAGGCGCCCGTCGAGCAAGTGCGAATTGACCTGAAACTGAAAAAGAAGGACGACGTACAGTTGCTAGTCGTTACGCTCACCAACATTAGCAAGAAGGCAATAACCGTCGATCGGGAACTCGTCTTCTTTCTGGGCATCAGTCCAACGGATGAGAACTACCGTTCATATCGCGCGAAGGTTATTCGAGATGTTTCGGTTGGCAAGTGGACGGCCCGGACATGGAAAAAGCGGATGGTCACACTTAAGCCAGGCAAGAGTCTGTCTCGAAGTGTGGATATCTACGGAGTATACAAGAGGTTCGATTGGACTTCGACACCATTGCCGGCGAGTGACGTCCTGCTGCCAGTTGGTGAAAACATGGTTAGAATCAAAGAAAAGCCAACGATGATCATCGTCAACTATTGGCGGAACTTCCAAGAGCCGGAGGCGTTGGATCTGTACGCCCGATCACTAAAGGACGCAGAAATGCCAACGTTCGTTACTACTAAGCGTCGCGGTATCGACCTGGTCACGGGTAAGGTCTACAGTTGTGAGGAGATTCGCGACATGATTCTGAAAAGGTTACGAGAAGAAACGAAGTGAAAGCCGGCTCGCCGTCGATGTCGACCGGCGGCTGGGCAAATGGCGAACCGCGTGGCCAACGCTCTCGCGGTTCAAAGTGAATTACGCCTTTGACAACACCAAGGACGGCAACCAGCCAAGACGGTATAGTGATTCATCGCCGCAACTCATCCCCAGCCACCCGGAAGTTAGCTTTGCATCCTTCCTGGGTTTGCGTGGCGCCAGAAGGAAAGAAATGCCTGAGCCTAGGACTACCCCCCCAGCTCGGCGAAATTCTTCAGAATCTTGAGCCCGTCGGCTTGGCTCTTCTCGGGGTGGAATTGGGTGGCGAACATGTTGCCGCGCCAGATCATCGAGCAGAACCGCACGCCGTAGTCCGTCTCGCAGGCGACGACTTCCGCGTCGCTGGGCACCACGTAATACGAGTGGACGAAGTAGAAGTACGTGCCTTCGTCGATGCCGTCGAGGATCGGTGGGCGGCGGGGGATCGAGATCTGGTTCCAGCCCATGTGCGGCACCGAGTATTCCGGCGGCAACTCGAATCGCACGCAATCGCCGCCGAGAATCCCCAGCCCCTCTTGCCGGCCGTGCTCGTGGCTAACTTCGAACAGAAGCTGCAGGCCGAGGCAGATGCCCAGGAAAGGCTTGTCGGCTTCGATCGTGTCGCGGATGGGCCCGATCATATCGCGACGTTTCAGTTCGGTCATTGCGTCCTCGAACGCGCCGACGCCGGGCAGAACGACCTTATCCGCGGCGGCGATGACGGCCGGGTCGCCGCTGATGACGGCCTCTTGCCCAACCCGCTCGAACCCCTTCTGCACACTGCGAAGGTTGCCCATTCCATAATCGATGATAGCCAACATGTTTGTAACCGGAGGATAGGGTGGTGATTGTCGTTGGTGCACGGCCCATACCAACCCGAAGCGCAAGCGAGGAGGGAAAACGCGGCACGTGGGGGACGAGCCCTTTCGCCCGGCAACGTCCTCGCTCCTCGCTTGCGCTTCGGGTTGGTGTTGACGGCACGAACCTTCAGTATCCGATATGCGGCGACCAGAATCAAGGGGCGCTTTTCCCGCTCGAAACGCGGCGATAGTTGCACGATGGTGTTCGTCTGTTACAATCGCGCTTGCGTTACGGTCCCATTCGGGGGTGAAACCGAAGAACCGCCAAAAAGCAAGGATGTCGAATGAAAGCCAAGGACATAGCCGCCGCCACGACGTTGGAATCGATTCCGAACATCGGGCCCGCGATTGCCGAGAAGTTGCGGATGCTCGGCTTCCGCTCGCCGAATGAACTGGCCGGCCAGGACCCGTACGAAATGTTCATCGACCTCTGCGAACGGGCCGGGGGACAATTCGATCCGTGTCTGTTGGACGTCTTCATCTCCGCCGTCGCGTTCGCCGACGGCAAACGGGCAAAGCCGTGGTGGGAGTTTACCAAGCACCGAAAGGCGGAATTGGCAAGGAGAGACGCCAATAGCTTGTAGGGTACGTCTTACGGCTTGTCCTTCTTCGCGTGCTTCGCGATAAACTCGAAAAGCGGTGTTACGTCTTCCAGGCCGTGCTTGTGTCCGGCTTCCGGTTTGTGGATGACTTCGAAAAGGCCGCCGAGTTCCTTGTACCGCCGCTGCGCGATTGCCGTGTTTTCGGCCACGGGCACGACTTCGTCCTTGTCGCCGACGACGTGGATGATGGGCACGCCCGCTTTGGCCAGGGGGGCCAAGTTGTCCAGCGGATTGCCCTTGTACTTCAGTGCCTCTTCGGCGTCCTTGAAGCCGTAGGCCTTTGCGATGCCTTCGTTCTTATGGCCGGGCCAACTCTTGAAGTCCATCACGGGCGCGTCGCCGTAGATTGCCGCGACCTTTTCCGGATTGGCCGCCGCCCAGTTGTAGATAATCAATCCGCCGCGGCTCATGCCCTCTAGAACGGCCTTTTCGGCGAAGCCGTGCTGCTGGCGAAGCCGCTTGTAGAATCCGTTCCACCGCTCAACGGCCTTCGGCGCGCCGAACAGTCCGGCCACGTCGCAGTAGACCAGGTGGTATCCCTCTTCGAGCATGCGGATATCGAACTTCGGCGCGTGGCTCCAGAACCTGGCCCGCCACACCCACGGTTTCCCCTCGGCCGCCTTCTTAGGCACGACCACCCGCGTGCCCTCGTGTTTGTACATGTCGAAACCGTGCCAATCATACTTCTTGCCGGGAAAAGGGGCGTCTTCCGCTCGGGCGGCGGCGAGCGGGGCGAACAGGATGATCGCGAGGATGGCGACCAGTATTGTTCGGTTGTTCTTATGGCAGATCATTTCATTTCCCCTTGCCGCATTCTTTGAGATACTCCTGATATACCTTCACCGCATCTTCGTCGGAAACCTTCGGCCGGACAACTAACCGCGACCGGGCCGTGGCCGTTTCGCCCGGTTTGAAATCACGGCCGAACAGCGACAAGTACAGCGAGCGGTGACCTTCGCCGCTGTATGGCGTGGAGACGGCAAAGCAATCTTCCGGCGGGGCCATTACCAAGGCGGTCAGGCCGGTCTCCTTGTCGCGCCGCATTCCCGCCGCCCCAGCCAACCTCGGGCGGATTACCCAATCGACCGGGTGCGGCTGCTGCTTCCAACGGCCGTCGCCGATCATCTCGACCGCCGCGTCGTCGCGGGGGAACATGTGCCAAACGCCCTTGTCGCGCGAAGCCTCCAGAAACGCCGGCTTGGCGTCGGTCCCCTCGGCACCGTTCGCGTATACCCAGGACTTGGCGAAGCCGCTGAAGTAGGAGGCCAGGAAGACTTCGAACCGCTTCAGGTCCTTTCGAGCGGTGACGGTGGTTGTCACGTCGAGCGTATCAGGCTTCGACCATTGATAAATGGCCGTCATGTCGAAGGGATGCTTCTCATCGGCTTCCCAATTCGCCTTCACGGATCCGTCGCACCTGACCTTCGCCTTGCTGGCCCAATCCCAGGCAGCGCGGCCGTATCGGTTGTTGGTCTCCAGCAACCGGTAATGGGAGAAGATACCCAACGAGCGGTTGACGGTCGCGTCGCTGGCGATATCAACGAGCGGCGCGAGCCCCTTCGATTTCCCCTCTGCCCGTAAGACGCCTTTGAGCTTGCCGGTGTTGAAGGAGAACTGATTGCCGTCTTTGATGAAAGCCACCTTATCGTCATCGTCGGCCAGCGCTCTCCGGGGCACTGCAAAAGCCATCGAAGCCGCCGCTCCGGCGACGGAACGTTTAATGAAATCGCGGCGGCTGGTTGTGATTCGATCGAGCATAGTGAGTTCTCCTAACGTGTTCACCCCAATTGTAGTGAGTGTGATGGCGGTTCACAAGCATTTTGCTTCTGAGGTGCCACTGACTGCTCTCGGGTGGCTGGGGCTGAGTTGCGAGGCACGAGCAACGGTGCCCCAGATTGCCAATTCTGGGGCTTCACCACTCGTTCCTCGTGGTTCATCCCCAGCCACCCACACGCATATTGCCGCCAAGAGTTGACTTTGCAGTCCACCCGACCCCTGTTGCATCCTTACGCCCTCGCCGCGATACTGTAACGAACGTTCCGGATACCGAACCGCACCGTCCCAATCCAGGAGTATCGTACATGTCCGACGAAGCGCAGGCAATGTTGCGGGAACGTTTTGGGTTCGACGAGTTCATGCCGGGGCAGCGAGAGGTGGTCGGGCATCTGCTGGCGGGCAAATCGGCGGCGGCCGTGTTTCCGACCGGCGGGGGGAAGTCGTTGTGTTATCAACTGCCCGCGCTTATGTTCTCGGGCGTGACGCTGGTCGTCTCGCCACTTATCGCGCTTATGAAAGATCAGATCGACGCCTTGGCCGCGAGAGGAATCGAAGCCGTGCGGCTCGATTCCTCGTTGACGGCCGATGAATATCGCCATGCCATGGATCGGGTTCGCTCGGGTGATTTGCGGATGCTTTACGTCTCGCCCGAGCGGTTCAACAACGAGCGGTTTCGCGAGATGCTGCCGAGGATTCCCATTTCGCTGTTCGCGGTTGACGAGGCCCATTGCATTTCCGAATGGGGGCACAACTTCCGGCCCGATTATCTGAAACTCGCCTCCTTCGCCCGGCATTGCGGGGCCGAGCGGGTGTTGGCTCTGACGGCTACGGCCACCGAGAAGGTGCTTTCGGACGTGTGCCGGCTGTTCGAGATAGACTCGGAATGTTCCGTTCGCACCGGTTTCTATCGGCCCAACCTGACGTTGCTCACTACGCCGGTTGAAGAGAGCCAGCGGGACGGCCTGCTGCGAACGACAATGGACAACCGTCCGCCCGGGCCGACGATTGTCTATGTCACGCTGCAGAAGACGGCCCAGCAGGTCGCCGAGCAACTACACGCGGCAGGCTATCCGGCCAAGCATTATCACGCCGGCATGAACGCCGAGCAACGGGCCGAGACGCAAGAGTGGTTCATGCAGTCGGATCGGGCCGTGGTCGTGGCGACCATCGCTTTCGGCATGGGGATCGACAAGGCCGACATCCGCTACGTGTATCATTACAACATGCCGAAGAGCCTGGAGAATTACGCCCAGGAGATAGGCCGAGCCGGTCGGGACGGCGAGCCGTCGATTTGTCAGATGTTCGCCTGTCCGGACGATCTGTGTACGCTTGAGAACTTTGCCCGCGGCGATACGCCGACGTTGGACAGCGTATCGCAGTTGCTCGACGAGGTGTTCCGGATGGATGAACGGTTCGACGTAAGCACGTACGAATTGTCGGGCGCCTGCGACATTCGACTGTTAGTGGTGCGGACGCTGTTGACGTACTTGGAACTGGACGGTTACCTGGAAGGCGGGACGCCGTTTTACGCCAGCTATCGGTTCCAACCGTTGGCCCCATCGTCCGAGATACTCGCCCGTTTCGACGACCAGCGTCGAGAGTTTCTCGCCGCCTTGTTTCGTCAGTCGCGGAAGGCGAAGACCTGGTTCGACATCGACATCGACCAGGCCGCCCGAGCTTTGGGGACGAATCGCGAGCGGGTGGTTCGCGCTCTGGACTACTTGGGCGAACAGCAGTTGTTTGAAGTTCGGGCCGCGGGAGTGCGGCTTCAGTTCAGCCGGCTTAGGGTCCCCGACAACCGGGCGGAACTTGCGCGAAGTCTGCACGAGCGAATGCTCCAGCGTGAGGTCCGCGAGATCGCCCGGTTACATCAGGTCGTGGACTTCGCGAAGTTGGACGATTGTCAGGTCGCGGCCTTGTGTGGGCACTTCGCCGACAGCTTGCCCGATCCGTGTGGGCATTGCACGCGATGTCTTGACGGGGAAGGGGCGCCGACGCTGCCCGCGGCGGAAACGCCGGAGATCGACCCGGGCGTGTTGGAGAAGTTCGCCCCGTTGCGCCAAGAGCATCCGGAGGTGTTGTCCGATCCTCGCGCCGCGACAAGGTTTCTCTGCGGCATCAGCTCCCCGAGGTTGATCCGCGCGAAGCTGACCCGGGACCCGCTGTTCGGGTCGCTCGGCAGAGTTCCGTTTGACAAAGTGTTGGCCCGTTTGTAGTCCCGTCTCTAGGCGGCAGTGGAACCGAGTAAAGGCGGGTTTCCACGGGACAAGGACATCGACAAACCGCCTAAAGGCGGGACTACGAACAGGGCGCATGCCCGCGAAACCGACGGGCGACAATGGCCGTTTACAGCCAGTCGAAAAGTTGCCCTATGAAGAATATGTAGAAGCAGAGCAGGAAGGCTCCTTCGCCTTTCGTTACTCGTTTGTCGCCGGTGACCAGCAAGTGCATCATCGTGGCGGCGAGGAAGATCGGAATCGAGAAATTGGCGAGACCGTCCGGAACGGTGATCGTTCCGATCATGGCGGGAATGCCCATCACGGCGAACGTGTTGAAGATGTTGCTGCCCACGACGTTGCCGATGACAATCTCGGGCTGGCCCTTGCGCACGGCGGCTATGGCGACCACGATCTCGGGCAGCGACGTGCCCAGCGCCACGGCCGACATGGCGATCGTCTCCTCGCCGATATCGAGTATCTCGGAGATTGCCACGACCGAGTCAACCGTATACTTCGCGCCGAGGAAGATCAGCGCCCCGCTTAGCAGCAAGCTTGCCCAGGTGTACACGGTGGCCGCCGCCGTTTCAGAAAGTTGCGTTACTTCGTCGCTGGAACGGAGCATCACGGTCAGGTAGATGGCCAGCATCAACAGGCAAATCACGGCCTCGCCGGTGCTGAACGTTCCGTCGGAAATCATCAGACACAGCACGAACGCGGCGCCCACCATGACGGGGATATCGAACTTGAGCATGTCGATTTCCACGGTGAACGTTCCGCCGACCACGCCGGCGATACCGAGTATCAGCAGGATGTTCGTTACGTTCGACCCCAGCACGTTGCCGATGACGATCTCCGAGTACCCGGCATGAACGGCCAGTATCGACGAAACCAATTCCGGCAGCGACGTGCCGAATCCGACCAGCAGTACGCCGACCAGAAAGGGCGGCATTCCAAGCGTCTTGCCGATCCGCTCGGCCGCGACGATGAACATGTTCGCCGCCACCACCAGAACCCCCAGGCTCACGCAGAAGATTAACGCCCAGATCCAAATGTTCATGATGGTGATTTCCTAAGCGGAGGTTTTCCAGGGAGTTCTTGATTCACGATGGAAATCATACCTGCCGAGGCACCACTTGGTCAAGGTGCTTCTGGAAGATGGCGGCGATAAAGACAGCGACTGCGTGCGATGCTGATGCGAGAACCACCTCGAATCGCGAGGGCTTTCTGCTTATCCGTGAATAGGCGACATGTTCCCGTTTTGGTGAGCGTTCACGGACCGCAGCGATGGAAAGATTCCTACCACGGAGCACACCGAGGCCACGGAGAACGATGCAGCAATATCCGCGGCAGATGTAAAAAGATGCAAAAAGGGGACATTCTACTTTGGCGCGGAAAAGTTGAATGTCCCCTTTTTTCTCCCTGACCATACAATCATCACCGATGTTGTGCGTCCACAATGCAATAGGTCAACATGCGATTTTCCTGCGCGAACCTCAATTCTTCTTTGCGCGTTCTATAATACTGCTCGCCACCTGATCGATGATTGCGTCCACATTAACTTGTGCCCAGTCAATTTCTACTTGCCGGAAGGTAGGAGACTCGGGTGTCCAGATAAATACACTTGAATCATCCCCCATGACTACCGTGGTGCGATTGGACAAGCATGCAATTGCCCACACTTCCTCTGTCCATGGTCGAGTCGTACCTCTCATGATCTCCTCGCACCCAGAGTCAAGCGATGCGCGACTTATTCGGAATCCGTCGCCTTGCTGTTCGTAAATAGCCACCTTTCCATTTTCTGTGGGCCCAACAATCGACTCGCCATCCAAAGGAATGGAATCAACTATCTCTAGGTCATCATTCAGCCAATGTAGCCCTTCCAGTGAATCGAAGAGTGCCAAATGATCATCCGCGGGAAGAATAGCACTGCCGCAACCATATAAGGGCAGAGCAGGAGTTTGCACCAGTCGCGGTTCCACTGGACCAACAATTCTTCCGTTAGGTGCCTCGACAAACGCTATTGCTTCGTCAAACCATTCGTCACAAGTAACGAACCACCATTTGCCATTGACGAAGGCGGCGCTCTGCGCCTTTCTTCCTTTCAAAGGCCAGGGGAATCTTTCCGTCGAGAAACCACCTTCGCAAACGGAGGTTTGCAGCAAACGCGAAAACAGCGAATCGACCGCGAGAACCGTCCCAGACTCATCATGAACTGCAATCCACCAGTAACTCCCCGCGCCATCAGACCTAACGTCCGGCAACGGAACCACGGAACAGGCCGCCCTTTCCAACTCTGCCAAAAAGAGATTCCCTCCTGGGGCCAGTATGAAATAATCCGCAAGGATGCCGATTTGTTGGGTGTTCATGATGTCCACAATGATCACTGAGTTGCAAAAAAGGAACATTCTACTTATTCGCAAAAAAGTAGAATCTCCCCTTTTTGCATCTGTCCCTTTTCTCCTCTCTCACTGCACCTCGACCCTCTTCGGCAGCTTGAAGGGGCTGGTGTTGAAACTGAGCGGTATCATTGCTTTGGGCTTGGGCCGCATCTCAAGGGTGTATGTCTTCTCGCGTGAACTAGGGATTCGAATTCCCATCATCGAAGTGTCGCGGGCTCTGCATTCGGTGCCTCTGGTTTGAGGTGGAACCGGTCCGGAAGCGACCACGAATCGCTTCAACCAAAACGGCCTGCGAAAACTCACGAACCGCGGCGTCACTTATGCGGTCCTAACTTTGGTTTGATTCTGCCTTTCGCAAGGCGTCCCTTTTCACATCCAGGAACCATTGGCATAGCTTACCGAACGGCCCCTTCGGGCACCAGCGATCCACGACGACGCGTCGACCAGTGTGTGCGCATTCAACGATACCGTACCAGCCGTCCAGTCCTTCCGCTCCCTGGCTGGGCGGTTGGGACCAAAGATCGCACTTTTCGATCAAGGAGTCGAGTTTCCGTAACCGCCGATCTGAAATGGCGAGGTGAACTGTCTTGAACGTCAAACGTTGGGCCTGGTCGACAACAATGATGCCGTTTGCTGCCTTGATCGTCGCGTTCGTATTCGGGGAAAGCGAATCTAGGCGGACGATGCACGCCTCGGGTTCAATCGAAAAGAACCGAACGGCCGTCGCATCCGTTATCGCCGTCAAAGGAGCTTCATCGGCGAAGTTCAGGAAGTCCCGGTACACCGATGAAAAGAACCGATCACTCGACGGATCGGCAGACAGGGCACCTGGCGCGAAGAACTGCGACGCGGTGTAGTTCATCAGTTCCTTTCCAAGTAGCTTGAGGGAGAGTTGATCTGGCTGCGGATCGGTTCCCCTTGCTTTCAGTCTATCCGGCGGAACGCTTCAACTAAAACGGCCTTCGGCTTCGTGTTAAACGATTCGAGCTAACAACAACTACTTCCCCGCCTCATACACCCGATAAAGCTTCCCTTCCCAGCCGGATTCGTCGTCCTTCTTATCCTTCTGAACCAGCCAGACTTCCTGCTGCGACTTGTCGCGGTTGGCCAGGGCGTAGAAGGGGATGGCGGTAAACGGTTTGTTGTCGGCGGTGGTGCCTTTGATGACTGTTACGCCGCCGAGGAAGTCGTCGCGGTGTTCGACGGTGAACTTCGGATCGGTCGGAAGGACGACCTCGGTTGTGCCTTCGTTGTCCAAGGCCTCGATGCCGTAGACGATCGGACCGCGTTGGATGGCGACTCGGCCAGTGTTGGCTTCGACTTTCGGATGAGACTCCATCCGTATCACCGGCATCGGCATGTCGAGTTCGATGGTGTCGCCCTGCTTCCAGGTTCGCTTCACGACGGCGTAGCCTTTGCACATCCGCGGCTCGGCGACCGGCTGGCCGTTGACCTTAAGCGTCGCGTCCTTGCACCAGAAGGGGATGCGAAGGTTGACGGCGAACTCGGCCTCCTTCTCGGGCGAAACGTCGATCTTAACCGCGCCGTCCCAAGGGTAGTCGGTCGCAACGTCGAGCTTGACAGGCGTGGCGGAAAGTTCCGTTTGGCAAGTTCCGCCCACGTACAGGTTGACGCAAACGGCATCGTCAGTGTGCGAATAAGCATAGCGGCCCAGGTGCAACAGCGTACGGGAAAGCGTCGGCGGGCAGCAGCACCAGTTGTTCCCGCGCGGGTGGTCCTTGTCGCTGAGCGGATTGCGATAATAGAACGTCGTGCCGTCGAGGCCGATGCCGTGCAGGACGGCGTTGTAAATGATCCGCTCGATCTCGTCGGCCGAGTCGGCGTGGCCGTCTAGCTGAAGCATGCGGTGGGCGAAGTTGGCCATGCCGCAGGCCGCGCAAGACTCGCAGTAACCGCCGTTGGGCAGCACATAATCGGGTCCGAAAGATTCGTGCCGGGCCGAAGCGCCCGCGCTTCCGGTAATGTACATCTTTCGTTTGGCCGCGCTTTGCCACAGCCGCTCGGCCGCCTCCCGAAGTTCCTTGTCGCCGGTTTCCAAAGCGACATCGGCAACGCCGGTGGCAAAGAAGATCGCCCGAACCGCATGGCCGTTGATGTCCTTCTGCTTGCGCACCGGCAGATCGTCCTGGAAGTAGGCCGGCGGGTAATGCGTTGCCTGCTCGGGATGAAGCCCGCGACGCTCGATGAACTCTTTCGCCAGAGCGAGGTATTTCTCGTTGTCGGTCACCCGGTATAGCTCGACCAGAGCCAGCTCGATTTCGGCATGGCCGGGGAAGCCGGGTTTCTTGTTGTCGATGAAGTGTTTGCATGCCTGGTCGGCCGCCTTGCAGGCGACGTCGAGATAGTTCCGCTTGCCCGTGGCTCGGCGGTGTGCGGCGGCCGCTTCGCAAAGATGGCCGATCACATAGCCGTCGTGCTGATGGTACAGAGTCGTCCAAGGTTCGATCTTGCGGTTGATGACCCAACCGTGAACGAACCCGTCGGGCTGCTGACCGGCGGCTACGATGCCCACGACTTCGTCGACCTTCGCGTCGAGTTCCTTGCAGGGATGT
>Ga0180432_10009654_pt1 | contig 11725 bp, 9 predicted proteins | sample SS_ome_10_FD_132414 | JGI IMG/M metagenome (GOLD analysis project Ga0180432, IMG submission 132414) | Hypersaline lake sediment archaeal communities from the Salton Sea, California, USA - SS_1_MS_2 metaG | ecosystem: Environmental > Aquatic > Non-marine Saline and Alkaline > Hypersaline >... | reverse complement strand
CTTCGGCAACCTCACCGTAACACCCCTCGAAGCCGCGCCAGAATAAAAACAGACACCGTATGTCGCACTACGTAGGATGACCAACGCCTGCTAACCAGGCTGCGTCACCCTCTCAAATCCTCTCCCCACCCGTTCTCCGCACTCATAACTCCCCCCCCGTCCCCTCTTACGGCACCGGCGTCTCCCCTATCCGCCGCACCCAGATATTCCGATACCGCACCGGATCGCTATGATCCTGCAGCATGATCGGCTCCTCATCACCGTGCAGCTCATACTTGGCCCGCTTCTTGTGCGTCGTCGTCCCCAACAACTCTGTGCTATCCTGCACCAGCACCCCGTTTTGAAACACGGTCATCCTCGCCGGCTGCACCATCTCCCCATCCTTATCAAAATGAGGCCGCCGAAACACGATGTCATACGTCTGCCACTGTCCCGCCTCCCGGCACGCATTGACCAAAGGCGGATACTGCCCGTAAATCGCACCCGCTTGTCCGTCCGCATAGGTCTTATTGCCATGCGAATTCAACACCTGCACTTCGTACCGGCCCATCAGGAATATCCCACTGTTGGTGCCGCTCTGGCCCTTGCCGCTCACCCCCGCCGGGGTCGCCCATTCCACATGCAACTGACAATCTCCAAACCCCTCCTTCGTCCGTATGTTACCCGTCTTCGGCGTCACCTCCATATACCCGTCCCGCACCTGCCACGTCGGCGTCTGCCCTTCCTTGACGCTTGCCCACTGCGACAAATCCTTGCCCCCAAACAGCACCACCGCATCCGACGGCGCCGCACCCACCGCCGCCCCCGGCGTCACCACCAAAGGCCGAGGCCGCGACATGTCATGCACACTCCATTTGTACTGCCGCTCAGCTGCCACCCGCCCGCAGCCTGCCAAACCCAACAACCCCACCGTCAACGACACTGCCGTCATCCGCTTCCACATCATTGCATACTCCTTCTTCACTATGCTACCGCCCCCATCCCACGTTAAACCCCTGCTTCTCTGCGTCCGTTCGTAGCGGGCCCCTCCTCCCTTCAAAATCCTGTCTTCTTAGTGCCTTCGTGCCTTAGTGGTGAACGCTTCTTCTCTGACCTCAATTCGTCAAACTCCGTATCGGCGCCGGTATCTGCCCGCCGTTCTCGATAAACCGCCCGTTACAATTACGAAACGGCACGTCGATCACCGGCCCGCCCCCGAACAACCCGCCAAACGACACCTCGTCGCCCGCTTTCTTGCCCGGCACCGGTATCAGCCGACACCCCGTCGTCTTATTGTTGATCATCCCAATCGCCATCTCATCCGCGATAATCGCACTGATCGTCGCCGCGTCCGTATCCCCCGGCAGCAACACCATGTCCAGACCCACCGAACACACCGCCGTCATCGCCTCCAGCTTGTCCAGCCGCAAACTCCCTTGCCGCGCCGCCTCCGAGAGCCCCGCATCCTCCAGCACCGGAATAAACGCCCCGCTCAAGCCCCCCACCGAACTGCTCGCAAACAACCCTCCCTTCTTCACCGCGTCGTTCAACAACGCCAACGCCGCCGTACTGCCCGGCGCCCCCACCGCCGCGATCCCCAACGCCCGCAAAATCTCCCCCACACTGTCTCCCACCTTCGGCGTCGGCGCCAGCGACAAATCCACAATCCCCAGCCGCACCCCCAACTGCTCTGCCACCTCCCGACCGATCAGCTCACCTACACGCGTCACCCGAAACGCCGTCTGCTTGATCTGCTCCGCCAACTCGCCCAGACTCACCCGCCCCGCCGCCTGCACCCGCTCCACCGCCGACTTGACCACCCCAGGCCCGCTCACCCCGATACTCACCACACAGTCCCCCTGCCCGTGACCATGAAACGCCCCCGCCATGAACGGGTTATCGGACGGACTGTTCGTAAACACCACCAGCTTGGCACACCCAAACCCCAACTGCTCCCGCGTCGCCTCCGCCAGCTCCTTAATCACCTCCCCCATCGCCCCCACCGCATCCATATTAATCCCCGCCTTCGTCGTCCCCACGTTCACCGAACTGCACAACCGCTCCGTCTCGCGCAGCACCTTGGGCAGCGACCGCACCAGCACCCGCTGACCCGCCGTCTCACCCCGCTCCACCAACGCCGTAAACCCCCCGATCAAATCCACCCCCACCTTCCGCGCCGACTCGTCCAGCGTCCGCGCCAACTCCAACGCCGCCGCCTCACCATGCCCCTCCAGCAGCATACTCGCCGGCGACACCGCCAGACGCTTGTTCACAATCGGTATCTCATACTTGTCCCCCACCCGCTCGCACGCCTCCACCAGCCGCGCCGCCCGCTGACCAATCTTGTGCGCCACCTTCCGACACATCAACTTCACGTCAGGCCCCCCGCACTCGTTCAAATCAATACCCATCGTCACCGTCCGAACGTCCAGATTCTCACCCTGCAACATCCGTATCGTGCTCAGTATGTCCTCAGTCCTCAGCATACCTGCCTCTCCAACCCATATGTGTCGCGGCCATCTTGCCCGCGCAATAAATATCCGTCGCCAAAGGCGACAACTCCCCTACTTCCTGCACCGATAAACAAACGCCGGCGGCAGATTCCGCCACACCACCCGCGACTTGCGCACCTCCGAGAATCGCGCCGTAATCTTCTTCTTAAAACGCTGACCCGCCGGAAGCAAGAGCCCCTGCAAATACGCGAACGTCACGAAAATCCCGCCGTCCTTCAAACTCGCATGCGTGGTCTCGAGAAAATCATCTTGCGTCGCCTCGTCAAACGCCGCCCAGGGCAAACCGCACACAATCGAATGCACCTGCCCAATACCGTGTCGCTCCAGTATCTTCCCCGCGTTACCGATCGAATCCTCGCAAATGACCGCATCCGGAAACCGCTCCTGCAAAATGGGAACCAGTTGCGCATTACGCTCAATCGCGACAAACCGCCCCCCGGGCCCCAGCTGCCTGATGATCTCCCCCGTAAACACACCCGTACCAGGCCCAAATTCCATCACCGTCGCATCGGCCGCAAACGAAGCCTGCGCCACAATCTCCCGCGCCAGACCCGCCGAACTGGGCGCAATGGCCCCTACCGTCGAAGGCGAACGAACAAACTCCGACAGAAAAACCAGCTTCTCTCTAATAACACTACCCAAACCCTTACCCCTGATCCTCATTCATAACTCATAACCGTATTTCAAAACGCCTCCCGCGGCCCCAGCCCCAGCATCGTAAACCGCTCCAGCGGATACCGCTCCGCCACCGCCGCCACCTCCTCCAGCGTCACCGCCTCGATCGCCGCAATCTCCTCCGTCAGCGATCTGTACTCGCACAAATACATCCAATTACTCCCCACAGGCACCAGCCGACCCATCGGCAACTCGCCGTGCAGCGTCGCCGTCGACGCGATCTTGTTCTTGCTCGCCTGCAACTCCGCCGCCGTCACCCCCTCCGCTCGCACCTTCGCCAGCGTCTGCCGCACCACCGCCACCACCTCCTCCGTCCGCGCCGGATCGCACGAAACATACGAATAAAACAACCCCGTCCCGTCCATCGCCTCGTAATCCAGCTCAGCCGAATCCGCCAACGCCGTGTCCACCAACGCCCAGTACAACCGCGAACCCGTATCATCCCCCACCATGTTCGCCAGCAGACTCGCCGCATACCGCTCATCCTGCTGCGCCGAAGGCCCATGACTCATCAGACACAAATGCTCCCGCATCGCCTGCGCCCGCCCCACCGCCTCCTGCTTGCACGTCCCCGAAAAATCACTCAACACCCGCCCCGCACCCGACGCCTGCCACCCCCCGCACAACGACCGCGCCTGGCCCAGCAACCCCTCCCAATCCAACTTGCCCGTCGCCGCCAGCACAATATTATCCGCCGCGTAACGACGCGCAAAATACTCCCGCATCTGCTCCACCGTCAACGCCCCCACACTCGCCTCCGTCCCCAGCACACTGTTGCCGCAACTGTGCTCGCCAAAATGCAACCGCCGACAACGATCCACCACATCAAACTGCGGCTGATCCTTATACATCGCGATCTCTTCCAGAATCACCCCCTTCTCCGTGTCAAAATCCTCCGCCCGCAACGCCGGCCGCATCAAATCCGCCCACAACGCCAGCACCTGCTCCTGATACTCCGGCAGCACCGCCGCGTAATACACCGTGTTCTCCTCCGATGTAAACGCATTGTACTTGGCCCCCATCTCGTCAAACTCCAGATTGACCTCCAGCGCCGAACGACGCTCCGTTCCCTTAAAGAGCATATGCTCGAGAAAATGACTCACCCCGGACACCTCGCTGCTCTCGTCACGCCCACCCGTCCGCACGAAAAAACCCATCGCCACCGACTGCGACTCACCCCGCACCTCGCCGATGACCGTCAAACCATTTTCCAGCCGCGCCTGCCTGAACTCCACTGCACACTCCTCTCACTTGCGTCTCACGGGCATCTCGCCCGCAAATCAAGCCCCCAGCACCGCCGGGGGACCGTGACCCCTCAACCCTCAACCCTCAACCTTCAACCTTCAACCTACAACCTTTAACCTTTAACCATCTTCTCCCGCACCCGCCGCGCAATCCCCGCCGCGTCCAAGCCCACCTCCGCCAACTGTCCCCCCCGACTGCCATGCCGAATATAACTGTCCGGCAGCCCGATCCGCACAATACGCCCCCTGTCCAACCCCATCTCCTCCGCCGCCTCCAGCACCGCCGAACCGAACCCGCCCGCCAACGCATGATCCTCCACTGTTACCACCAATCCGCCCCCCTCGCCCCCCAGCACTTCTCGCAACAGCTCCTCGTCCAAAGGCTTGGCAAAACGCGCATTGACCACCCCCTGCGATACCCCCACCGCCGCTAACAACTCCGCCGCCTCCAACGCCTCACGCACCACGCTGCCATACGCCACCAACACCCCGTCCGCCCCCTCACGCAACCGCCGCGACTTGCCCAACACAAAAGGCTCACACGCCTCCGCCTCCCCCGCCACCAACGCCTCGCCCACCAAGGCCCGCGGATAACGCAACACGCAAGGCCTGCCGCTCTCCACCGCAAAACGCAACGCCCCCTTCATCTCCGCCCCATCCGCCGGCGCCAGCAACACCATGTTTGGCAGACTCCGCAGCAACGTCACATCGCAAAAACCATGATGCACCGCTCCGTCGCCCCCCACCAGCCCCGCCCGGTCCATGCAGAACACCACCGGTAGATTCTGCAGCGATACCTCCTGAAACACCTGATCAAAACTCCGCTGCAAAAACGTCGAATAGATCGCTACCACAGGCCGCAACCCCGTCTTCGCCATCCCCGCCGCAATGTCCACCGCCGCCGATTCCGCAATCCCCACATCCACCACCCGCTCACCAAAACGATCACGCAAACCCGCCAGACCCGTCCCGTCAGGCATCGCCGCCGTCAACGCCACCACCCGCTCGTCCGACGCCATCACCTCGCTCAACGCTTCGGCAAACGCCCCGGTGTACGTCAAACCTCCGCCCGTCGGAAAACTCGCCGTCTCCCCCTCCATCGTAAACGGCTGCGGACTGTGAAACGTGCACGGATCACGATGCGCAGGCCCAAACCCACGCCCCTTCTCCGTCCGCACATGCAATAACACCGGATAGTCCACCTCCTTAAACGCCCGCAGCAACTCCACCAACGCCCCCACGTCGTGCCCGTCCACAGGCCCAAAATAAGGCAGCCCCAACTGCTCGAATATCTGGGGCCCCTGCAACGTTGTCTTAATCCCCGACTTGATCCGGTGCAGCGTCTCCTGCAACGCCTGCCCGAAGTAAGGCAGCCGACGCACCATCAACTTCGTCCGCCGGTGCAAATGCTCCAAAGGCTCCCACAATCGCACATGCGCCAGATAATTCGCAAACGCGCCCTGCGTCGCGTCAATCGCCATCGAATTGTCATTCAGAATCACCAGCATCTGACGCTTGACCAGACACGTATTGTTCAACCCCTCAAACGACAACCCGTTCACAATGCTCGCGTCCCCCACCACCGCCGCCACCTTCTCATCGCTGCCCCGCATCTGCGCCCCCATCGCCAGCCCCACCGCCGTCGCAATCGCCGTCCCCGCGTGCCCCACCGAAAACTGATCCTGCTCGCTCTCTTCCGGATTCGGAAACCCCGACAACCCCCCCGCCTGACGCAACGTATGAAACTGCTCCGCCCGACCCGTCAAAATCTTATGCACATAACACTGATGCCCCACATCCCACGTAATCCGATCCCGCCCGAAATCGAACACATAATGCAACGCCAGCGTCAGCTCCACCACACCCAGATTGCTCGCCAGATGCCCACCCGTCTGACTCACCGTATCCTTAATCAACCCCCGTATCTCCTCCGCCAACTCGCCCAACTGCCCCACCTCGAGCTGCCGCAAATCCGCCGGCGATTTAATCCGTTGCAATAACCGCTCACCCATAACCGTCTGCTACCGCCCTTCTAATCCCGTATTGTCTGCCTTCGCTTTTTCCCGTCGTTACGCTCACTGTCCGCTTCTTGAGCCTTCTGTTACCACGCAACCTTTCCTTCTATCTGCCGCTAACCATCAGAATCTTGTTTTCTTGTGCGGATCTTCATACTGAAACTGCCTCTTGTGAAAGACTGCTTGTCCATTATCTGCAAATCCCTATGCATGCCTTTGCCCCTCTCGCCCAAAGCGGGGAGGTTAAATGGGCGGGGTCTAAGGGGCAGAGCCCCTTGAAAAATACTCTTCCTTCCTTTTGCCTTTCTTCTTCGTGTCTTCGTGGCTTGGTGGTAAACTCCGCTTCTCTTCTCCACGTTCTCTGCGACTCTGTGGTGAGTCCGCTGGCCGCCTTCGCGACACCCGCCGTCAATGCGTCCGATCATTCATCATACCCGCCAACAACCGCAACGGCTCCGCCGCCGCCCCCAGATCCGCCAACGACCCCACCGCCTGCGCGATCAGCCCCGCCGCATGCGCCCGCGACTGCTCCAGCCCCACCACACCCGGATACGTCAACTTGCCCGCATCCGCATCCTTCTGCGTCGCCTTGCCCATCGCCTCCGCCGTACTCGTCACGTCCAGCAGATCATCAATAATCTGAAACGCCAGCCCCACCTTCAACCCATAATCCCCCAACCCGTCCAGCACCCCCCCCTCCGCCTCCGCACACAACGCCCCCATCCGCGCCGCCGCCCGAAACATCATCGCCGTCTTACGCGTATGAATATAATTCACCCGCTCCAGCGTCGGCGGCTTATGCTCCACGTTCAAATCCGCTATCTGCCCCCCGATCATCCCCGCTGCCCCCGCCGCCTCCGCCAGCTCCACCGTCAACTGCCGCGCCAACCCGTCCTGCTGCACATGCCCCGCCAGCGTCCCAAACGCATACGTCAGCAACGCGTCCCCCGCCAGTATCGCTGTCCCCTCACCAAAAACCTTATGACTCGTCGGCTGCCCCCGCCGCAAATCATCATCATCCATCGCCGGCAAATCGTCATGGATCAGCGAATACGTATGCACCATCTCCAACGCCGCCGCCGCCGGCAACGCCCGCACCTCCTGACCTCCGCACGCCTCGCACGCCAAGATCACCATCACCGGCCGAAGCCGCTTGCCCCCAGCGTGCAAACTGTACGCCATCGCCTCTCGCAACACCCCCGGCACCCCCACATCACGCGAGAGATACCCATCCATCGCCTCCTCCACCGTCGCCGCCACGTCCGTAAGTCGTTGCTCAAACTGGCTTTGCATCTCATTACTGCCGCTCATCCGCTCTCCTTATCCGCCAAACCGCCCCCACCCCAAGCTCAATGCCCACCATTCTATGACCCCCGCCCCCACCATTCAATCACAATCGCCCACGCTCCCCCTCCACGCCTTCTTCCATTGATCCCCTCAAGCCCCACGACCTCACCGCCAGGCCAGACCTCCACCCCCACTTCCGATGCCTCCTCTTCACTATCTTCTCTTCATTCATCACTCATAATTCATAACTCATAACTTCTTCTCCCCCCCTTGCCACCCAAGCCTACCGGCTCACCGCAAAAAAACTCACTTTTCGGTTGCACAGGGCGATGTCTTGGTGTATAGTGTATTAAGTAAGTAATACACTAGAGTGGCAGGACCCACCTTATGCTATTGGAAATCGACCATCACAGCGGCGTGCCCATCTACCGTCAGGTCATCCGCCAGATCCGCCAACAAATACTCACCGACAGCCTCCAACAAGGCCATCAGCTCGAAACCGTCCGCGACCTCGCCGCTAGACTCCACGTCAACCCCATGACCATCAGCAAAGCCTACTCATTCCTCGAAGCCGAGGGACTCGTCCAAAGAAAGCGGGGCATCGGCCTCTTCGTATCAAAAGTCAACACCGACCAACTCGAACAGATAAAAGCCCAACTGCTTGACACCATCTTCAGCAAAGCCGCCATCACCGCCCTCCAGCTGGGCCTCTCCGAAGAACAAGCCATCGACGTCCTCAAAACACAATACCACCAATACAACTCCAGACACCGGAGGCCAACATGATTAACGCAAATACCATAGTCCGCATGCGTAACATCTCCAAGAAATTTGGCCAGATTCAGGCCCTCGACAACGTCCACCTCGATATCGCCCCAGGCAAAATCATAGGCCTCCTCGGCGCCAATGGGTGCGGCAAGAGCACCCTCCTGCGCTGCATTATAGGCCTATACCTCGCCGACAAAGGCCATTGCACCACCTTCGACACCGACGCCACCCGTCTCACCCCCAAAGAACTCGCAAGAATCGGCTACGTTCACCAGGAAGGCGAACTTCTCGACTGGATGACGGTTCAACAGTTGATCCGCTACGTCAGTGCCTATTACACAACCTGGAACCACCAACTGGAACAAAAATACATCGCCGACTTTGACATCTCGCTTACCGATCGCGTCGGCTCCCTCTCACCAGGCCAACGGCAAAAGGTAGCCATACTACTAGCCATAGGCTTCGACCCCGAACTGCTCATCCTGGACGAGCCAGCCTCCGCCCTCGATCCCATCGCCCGAAGCCAATTCCTTGACCTCCTCCTGCAAATAATCCAGGACGAAAACCGCACCATCATCATCTCCTCGCATATCCTCAGCGACGTCGAAAAAGTCATAGACCATACCCTCATCATGCGCCAAGGTGCCATTCTCCGCGATTGCAGCTTCGACACCCTCAGAGAAGAATTCATCCGCTTCACCCTCATATCCCTCAATGGCCAATTGCCCCCGGAACTACCCTTTGCCCATGCCCTCACCTGCGAAAGAACTGCCGACCGAGCTATCATAACCGTCCAAAACGCCTCCCCCGAACAACTCCAAGCCCAGGCCAAAACCCTCAACTGCGAAATCGAATTCCGCCCCTTATCCCTGGAAGAAATCTACAAAATCGTCGCCACTTCGACCTCCTGACACCATGCCGCAATCAGCCACCACCGGCAAAACCCATAAGCCCCAAAGGCACGCTATGCAATAGCCCAGGGCACCGCCCTGGGATTCCGAATCACCCGTACCGTAGAAGCCCTGAAGGGGCGACATAATACGGAGCATAAGATCCAAGGAAAACGCCATGAGCATCCTATCCGCCAACCTCAAACACCTCTACCAGAGAAGAATGTTCTGGATTGTCGGACTACTACTTGGGGCTGGTGCCTTTGCTGTTGCTGCAGCTATTGCCGAAGCCGTTGCTAGAAACAAATCAGGTGCCTTTTGTGGCCCAGCCCTCTGGATGTTCCCTTTCGGCATTCTGATAGCTACCTTACCCGTCGATGTTCTGACCAAACCATTCATCTATTGTCTCCCAGGCCACGGGAATGTACCAAGAAAATTCCTGTTTTCCATCGGCCTCTGCCTCTCCTTTCTGTGGTCGCTAAGCTTTCTCTTCTTTCCTGGCTTGAATCCCGCCCAAACCGCTCTGGCGTGCCTGTCCGCATTTGCAACACTTACCGTCTCCTATTGGTTCGGAGCCTGGATCGTATTTAGATACAGAAGCTGGCCGGGCTTTCTTGGGTTCTTCCCACTTCTGATGCTTGCCAACATGTGGCTGAACATAAGCACCCCTTTTGTGCATGCCATCGTCGCAAATCCTCTGCCCATGATCCTCTTGGGCGCCCTCGCCAACGTCTTGGCCTGGCGCTACTGGAGCCGTCCCGGTCTAGCCCGGCGGTATTGTGGACAGTTGTGGATGAACGCCTTTGACGGCTGGGACAAAGAAAAAGTGTCAAAACTGCAAAAGGCCAGGCTGGCGGAAAAGGACAAGAAGAAACCCAACTCAATAAGGATATCTCCCGCCGTAGAAGAATTCTTTCTTTCCCGAATTCGTCGAGCGGACACCGCCGGCCTATCCCAGTATCTCTGGGGCGGTCTCTATAACACCTTCGGCCTAATGATCTCCAGGCAACGGCAGAACTGGATAAACTCTTTGCTGATCATGGTCCCGTTACTATGCTTCTTGTGTTATATGCCAGGGCGTGGCAAAAATATCATATTTATTTTACCTGGAATAATGGCCGCTTTCATGAGCCTGAATGTGCATTCAAGCCTGCTGATTTCCGGAGGCCGCAGAGAAAGATTTTGGACCGCTCTGACCCTAGCCGCCGCCTCAGCCGTTCTCGTTACGCTGCTTCTGATATTCCTTGCTGTCCTGACCATACTCCTGGCCCCGCTGTTGCCCGAATTCACCATCAAAGGAGAAAACTTCATCTTTCATCCATTAACCATCGCACTGTTCTTTCTGCCGCTGGTAATCGTCCCTTTCACACTCATCGTAGGCCTGGTTTTTCCGGGAAAAGGGGGCTTGGCCCTGATTCTGGCCATGATCCCCTTTAATATTCTGTTCATGCTTCCTGGTCTTCCACATAAAGCCAATAGCCCTCTGCAAATAGGCCCGCTCTCTGCGACAATCATGGTCTTGGGCACTTGGACCCTCTTCGTCGCGGTCCTACGCCATATCACCACCCACTGCTCTCTGGTCCACCAAACCAGATAACAACGTCTCCCCACGACGCTACGATCACCCTGCGCCTTCATTACCCCCACACGCGATTGAAGCCCCGCATCTTGATGCGGGGTCAGACATTCGACCACATTGAACTTGCAGCACCCCACCTCCTCCAGTCCCCCGTGTAAAACGGGGGGATTATCCCCGTCCACGGCCCCGGCTCCCAATCGGCCGATCTCTTGCAGTCGCCCTTCTACAACTCGTGCAATCCCGTCACGCCCTCTTCCGTAAGAGTTCACGCTTTAGCGCCTTCTTCTACATTATGCACACCAATTATCCTCGTCTCCGCGTACTCTACCGTGGCACGCCCGTCTTGCCCGCGCTCAAACCACTTGTCGTGCCAAGCTACCCCTCCCCTGATGTCTTCTCTACCACCCTCGCTGCAATCGTGCCCAACCGCTTCTCTTAAGATCCGTGCAAATGTGTGTAATCCGTACTTCAGAACGCTTCGCTTATCTCCTCTTCTCCGCGACCTTCGCGTCTCTGCGATGAGTGTTTTTGTCTGTTAAAATAGGCAAGCGGGGCAAGATGGGTTTGTGCGCACTACTGAAAATGACCCCTCAAAAACACCCCAAAAACGCTCAAAAACGGCCCAAAACGGTCCAACTTCTGCCCAAAACCGCCCAACTTTTTCCAACTTTGACGCCAGCGACAAAAGTTCGCTCAGGCAGCCAAGCTCGGCAGTGATGACAGCTCAGGTGGCTGCTGGCGTGGTAAAAATCGCCTCCGCAGGGCCATGGCTATG
>Ga0180432_10009653_pt1 | contig 11726 bp, 8 predicted proteins | sample SS_ome_10_FD_132414 | JGI IMG/M metagenome (GOLD analysis project Ga0180432, IMG submission 132414) | Hypersaline lake sediment archaeal communities from the Salton Sea, California, USA - SS_1_MS_2 metaG | ecosystem: Environmental > Aquatic > Non-marine Saline and Alkaline > Hypersaline >... | reverse complement strand
CTACTTCGACTTCGTCTGCCCCCGGTGCCAGAGCAGTCGCCATGTACGGCCCGCCGATTTTCTATGTCAATCCGTTCGATGCAAGAAATGCGGGTACACCTGGTGAGAGCAACGAAGCAAAGGGCTAGAGGCCGATCGATGCTCACTCAGCCTTGACGCGTCTCGGGGTTTGGAAGATCGGCAGAGTCCTCGGGATGCACCATCAAGCAGGCGACCGGCGTTACTGCCGACAACGAAGAACAACTCGCCCCATTGACCTGCAGGGCGATCGGATGCTTGAGAATGGTCCCTTGCCTTTCTGGAGAGTGGTCTTGCCGTGGCCCGAGATCGGCCGGTGAGCGCTCCAGCACAAGGACATCGGCGGGATCAAGCTGACCGGAGGTGCGGGCGGCGGCCAGACGCTGCCAAGAAGTGCCTGGTTTCGGTCCGCAGAAGTACAAGCCGTTCCACTTTCGGAGTTGCCGCGCTTCGTGCATTGCCACGACGACGGGAGGCCAGCCCCCGGTTGATTCTGGCCATTCCGTCCACACCCCACCGATGCCCTCCGGCAGGCGGCAGAACACGTCCTGTGGCCGGAGGTCCCGGCAGTTGACCCCTACGAACCAGCCGGCGTGGATGCGAGCCAGGCTGCCCGCGATCCGCAGCAGTTCCTGGTGGCCGATGCGGCGATTGATCAGAAACACGCCGTCCGCACCGTCCGCCCGGGCCCGGGCGGCGTCGCGCACGGCGTCGTCTTCCGCGCTCGTAGGCACGATGAACAGGATCACCGGCCGCTTCGTGCCGAAGCGGGCCTCAAACCGCGCTCGGGCCTGCTGAGCGGACCAGCCCGGTAGCGATGCTGCATCCTGCGGCGGCGTCATCCCTATTCTCCTGGCGGAACGCGCGGTCATGGCCCACTTCGCTCTTCGGTCCTGACGGCCGCTTTCTGTCGGCACTTCCCGCCGCTGCTCGCTGCGGTGAGGTTGGATGCTGCTGGAGGCGCAGAAACGCGTTGACCCGGACTGCCCAGAACGCTAAAGTTGGGCTTGGCCTTGTGTCCAGTCTGCGTGACGTCCTCGCGGGAGCTTGCCGTCGATGTCCCAGATCACGATCGGGAACCTCACCACCATCACCCTCAGCCGGGAGTCGCTGTTCGGAAGACTGGCCGACCCGGCGGACCAGGAAGCCTGGCGGCTGGTGTACGAGCGGTACGCGCCGCTGGTGGCGGCCCTGGCTCGCCGCAGCGGGCTCGGCCGGGAGCAGGCCCGGGACGCCCAGCAGGAGACCCTGGCCGCCTTCGCCGAGGCGATACGGGCCGAGCGCGTGGACGCCAAAAGCGCAGGCGGCAACCCGCGGGGTTACCTCTTCCGCATTGCCTGCAACAAGATCGCCGACCTCATTCGCGACAACGGCAGGCAGCCCCCCCAGGTCGTGGACGAGTCCGACCGCACGGCGTTCCTCGGGCGGATCCCGGACGGCCGACGGCAGCCCCAGGACTGGGAAGAGGACTGGAACCAGCGCGTCAAACAGGAGTGCTTGCGGGAGGCCCAGCAACACTTCCGCCCGGAAACGCTGCGGATCTACCGGATGCGAATCGAGGAGGGGCGCAGCTCCCGGGAGGTGGCCGACCTGCTCGGCACGAACGTCAACACGGTGGACCAGGCCGTCAAGAGAGTCCGGGCGTTCATGACGGACGTCTTCCCGGTCGTCTACGCCAGGTTCTGAAACAGCGGCCCGGTTGTGCAAGGCAGGGACGGGGAATGCACGGTCAGGGTGAGGTGTCGGGTCATCCATCGGGCGACTGGGCGCCCCGAGCGCAGGCCACTCTGACTCCCAACGAGAAGGCTGCTGAACCGTCCGCCCCCTTCCCGCCACGGTACACCGAGCTCGAGCTGATCCTGCGAACGCGCCTCTCCGTGACCTGGAAGGGCCTGGACCAGGAGACCGAGACCGAGGTGGTGCTCAAGGAGCCGACCGCGGAGGTGTTCCTGACCCCGGACGGCCTCGACCAGTTCCGCCAGGAAGTCCGCATCGCGGCCCGGCTGGTGCATGCCAACATCGTGCCGATTCGAGAGACGGCCCTGGAGGAGTATCCCTACTACTTCACGATGCCCTTCATCGAGGGGGTGCACCTGGATGACTTCTGCCGGCAGCGGGCCCTGAACTCCACCGACCGCTTGCGACTGCTCCTCAAGATCTGCCGGGCCGTGGCCTATGCCCACGAACAGGGGGTCGTCCACCGCGATCTGAAGCCCAACAACATCCTGGTTTCCAACGGCGGCGAACCGCAGATCCTGGACTTCGGGCTGGGACGGTTCGTCGATGCGCGGCACGAGGCCGGGGCGTTGGAGCCCGACAAGGTGATGGGCGCCCTGGGCTACATGGCTCCGGAACAGGCCAGCGGCCTGTCGGGGAGCACGCGGACGGACGTGTATGGCCTGGGTGTGATCCTCTTCGAGCTCCTTACCGGGCGTCGGCCCATCGAGCCCGCGAAAGGAGACCTCGAGGAATCGCTGCGGCGGATCCGCGAAGACCAGCCCCCGCGACCCCGGGCGATCGCACCCTCACTTTCGCCGGAGTTGGACTCGGTCATCCTCAAAGCGATCGAGAAGGAGCCGGAGCGGCGCTACGCATCCGTCAACGACCTCGCCGACGATCTGGAGGCGATCCTGGCCGGCCGGGCGCCGAAGGGCGTTCGCACGGCCAGGCCCCGCCGCTTCACGCTCTGGGTCAGGAGGAACCGCGTGCCGGTGGCCGTCGCTGCAGCGGTGCTGGTTGGAGCGATTGCGTTCACGGTGTACACCGTCACCGAGGCGTTCCGCAACCAAGCGGCGCTTGACCGGGCCCGTTCCGCCGAGTTGGTGGCCGCCGCTCGCTGGGGCATCTGGCGCGACGAGCCGGAGAGGGCCGGACGGATCCTCTGGCAGGAGCACCTCGAGCACCCCAGCCTGCGCACCCGGTTCGCCCTCTGGGAGTTCTACCGCAGGTACCCCTGCCTCCTGGGCATCCCCTGCGGCCGGGTGGTGGACGTGGAGTACTCCGCGGGAGGCACATGGCTGCTCAGCGTGGCTGCGGGCGGCGGCCTGTACATCCACGACGCTTCGACGGGCAGGCTGAACGCGTCCCTAGCGGCTCAGAACGCCCGCGCCCGCTGCGCCAAGTTCTCACCGGACGGGTCGCGGTTGTACGTCGGTGGAGACGACGGCCGGATTCGGGTCTTTGCCTTCCACGAACAAACCGGGAGGCTGGAGGCGCCGGTGACCGTTCTGGAGGACGCGGTCGGCCCGGTGAACTGCGTGGCGGTGTCGCCTGACGGACGCTGGCTCGCAGGGGGAACCGGCCGGTCGGAGCGCGTAGGCCCCGAGGATATCCCCGTCGACGCCGGAGCCTGGCTCTGGAAGCTTGGCGTCACCGGCGAGATTGCCTCCGCACGGAAGTTGGAGGGCCAGAGAGGCATTGTGACCAGCATCGCGTTTTCACCCGACAGCACGACCTTGGCCACCGGCACGCTACGAATCCACCAGGAAGGCGTTGTGCGAGTGTGGGATGTCGAGTCCGGTCGTCTGCAGACCGCGAGCCGCCCTGGAGTGCACCGCCGGGCGGTGCGTTTCGCGCCGGACGGCATGTCGCTCTTCGTCGAGGGTAGCGGCCTCTCTCAGTGGATCCCCGAAACGGGCGAGGAGCGCCGCCTGGAATCCGCATCGGGCTGGGGGGTGCGTTCGATCGATGTGACCACCTGGAACGAACGCTGCCTCGTGGCGTCGGCCTCCGGCGACGGGCGGGTCCGATTCTATGACCTGCTGAGCAACACGGAACTGCCCGTCCAGGGGTACCATGACGCGGTCGCGAACCATGTGGACGTGACGTTCTCCCCGTCGGGAGACGCGACTGCATCGGCGGGTCCGGATGGGGTGAAGGTCTGGGAAGTCCCGTCCCCGCAGATGATCCGGCTGGAGCCCTGCAGCGAGGAGTCGCGCTATGTCGGGTTCGCCGCCAGCAGCGGTGTTCTGGTGGCCCTTTTCCACGACCGGCCGCACGGTTTCACGGATCTGGCCCTGTGGCGACCTCAAGGACCTGCCGGCCAGCCCCTGCCGGCGGTGCCGACCGCAGCGGCATCCATCGCCGTCACCTCGAACGGCAAGCGTATCGCCCTATCGACCTCCTCGGATCGGTTCACAAGCTCATTGGTGTTTGCTGAGCTCGATGGCGTTCATCGCTTCACCCTGCCTCTCCGGCCGCCGATTCCGGGGGGTTGCGCAATGCATTGGCACCGTTGCGATGCGAACGTCCTGTTCCTGTGCTGCAACGACGGAGTCCTGCGGCTGGTCCGCCTGAACAGCGAGACATCGGCATCGACGGCGCCGCTCGAGGAGGTCCACGACTTCGGCTCGGACTGCACGTGCGTCGCTCAGGATGCTACGGGAGAGTGGCTCGCTGCCTGCAGTGAAGGCAGGAGCGGGCAGCCAGGGCAGGTCCGGCTGTGGTCGTCCACCGGCAGGCCGCTATCCCAGCACTCGTTTGACGAGGCGTACCGCGATGAAGCGAAGTTCCTCGTTCGCGACTTTACCCACCGGGTCGCCCTCCTGCGGGATGCCGACGGCAGGTTGATCGTCGCGACCATCGATGGCAACGAGAAGGACGTTGCGCTCTGGACTTCCACCGGGCAGCGAAGCGGCAGCCTCTACGGCCATCGCGAGTGCATCCGCCAGTGTCAGGCGTTGAACGATCATATGCTGGTGACTGCCTCCGACGACGGCACCGTGCGCGTCTGGGATGTCTGGGAGGAGACGGAGCTCTGCATCCTGTGCGAGTACCCGAGCCAGCATCGCCCGACCATTTCCGTCCGCGACGGCTGCATCGCGATCGGACACCGCCACGGCGTGAGCATAGCGGACACGCGCGACATCGAGCGATTCATCGAAGGCCACCGGGCATACGGCCACGAGCGGCTTGCACGTCCGGCCGGAATCGGACGCTAGTCCTGAAACAAGCGTCCTCTGGAGGTCGTTTCGCCGGCAGGGGCGGCGGCGGCGCGGGGCGGGCGCGGGCCGACCGGCCCGGCCGCTCGCGATCGATGCCCGACGGCCGCTCGGCGGCGAACCGTTTGCGCCAGGTCGCGACCGCCGTGCGGGGCCACCACCTCGTGCAGGTCGAGGGGGCCGGCGCCCGGTCGGAGCACTCGCGGCCCGCCTGGACTAGCCTGGTGACCGGCGCGGGTGACACGCTCCGCCATGCCCGGTCCGCGGGCTTGCGCCGCGCGGCTCTGATCAGCCTGGTGACCGGTGCCTTCCGGCAACGCCGCCACCGGCGCCGACGGGCCGCCCCAGACCGCCACGCCAGCCCCTGTCCGCGGGCTTGCGCCGCGCGGCTCTGATCGCTGGCCGATCCGGGCGTGCCGTACGGCCCCCCGGTCTGTCCAGGACGCTCCAGGGCTGCACCAGGGTAGGGACCGGAGCCGACTGGAGATTCAGGTCTCCTGATTCTCCCAGCCCTCGGCGGCCAGCAGAATCATCTGCGCCCGAGACACCTGCCGCGCCGCCGCGGTCTGACTCCGCGCCCAGCGTCGCAGTGTCTTTCACTCCTCGTCGCTCAACGTGATCGCAACCGCTCGTCGCATGGCGTTATCCTCCTTCAAGAAGGAGAACCCGCCAAGGGACTATAGGTCAGCATAAGTATGCGACACCACGGCAGGAACTGATGCTATCCCCCGAACCGGATCCCCTGGGCCAGCGGCAGCTCGGTGCTGTAGTTGATGGTGTTGGTCTGGCGGCGCATGTAGGCCTTCCAGGCGTCGGAGCCGGACTCGCGGCCGCCGCCGGTTTCCTTCTCGCCGCCGAAGGCCCCGCCGATCTCCGCCCCGCTGGTGCCGATGTTGACGTTGGCGATGCCGCAGTCGCTGCCGGCGTGGCCGAGGAAACGCTCCGCCTCCAGCAGGTTGCGGGTGAAGATGGCGCTGGAGAGGCCCTGGGGCACGTCGTTGTGCATACGGACGGCGTCGTCCAGCTCGCCGTAGCCGATGATGTACAGGATGGGGGCGAAGGTCTCCTCCTGGACGATGGCAAACTCGTTCCTGGCCTCGGCGATGCACGGGGTGACGTAGCAGCCGCCGGGGTACTCGCCGCCGTCGAGCTTCTCGCCGCCGCAGAGCACCTTGCCGCCCTCGCCGTTCAATCGCTCGAGGGCCTTGAACATGTCCTCGACGGCGGCGGTGTCGACCAGCGGGCCCATGAGGGTACCTTCCTTGAGCGGGTCACCGATCGTGACCTGCTTGTAGGCCGCAACCAGCCGCTCGACGAGCGTGGCCTTGATGGACTCGTGAACGATGATGCGCCGCGTGCTGGTGCAGCGCTGGCCCGCGGTGCCCACGGCGCCGAAGAGGATCGCCCGCACGGCTATTTCCAGGTCGGCGTCGGGCGTCACGATGATGCAGTTGTTGCCGCCCAACTCCAGGATGGTCCGGCCGAGGCGCTTGCCCACCACTTCGCCGATGCGGTAGCCCATCCGGCAGCTCCCGGTAGCGCTGACCAGCGGGATGCGGCGGTCGCCGATGAGCTGCTCGCCGATGGTCGAGCCGCGGCCGATGACCAGGCTGAAGATGGCCGGGTCGACGTCCGAATCCTTGCAGACCCGCTCGGCGATCCGCGTGCAGGCGATGGCCGTCAGCGGCGTCTTGGACGACGGCTTCCACACCACCGAGTCGCCACAGACCGCCGCGATGGCCGTGTTCCAGCTCCACACCGCCACCGGGAAGTTGAACGCCGAGATCACCCCCACCACACCCAGCGGATGCCACTGCTCGTACATCCGGTGACCCGGCCGCTCGGAGTGCATGGTCAGCCCGTAGAGCTGCCGCGAGAGGCCCGTGGCGAAGTCGCAGATGTCGATCATCTCCTGGACCTCGCCCTCGCCCTCGGCCCGGATCTTGCCCATCTCCAGCGTCACCAGGGCGCCGAGTTCCTTCTTGACCTCCCGCAGGGCCACACCCAGCCGCCGGACGATCTCGCCCCGCCGCGGCGCGGGCAGCAGCCGCCAGGTCAGGAACGCCTCGTGGGCCCGGGCCACGATCCGCTCGTACTCCTCCGGCGTGACCTGCCGGACGCTGGCCAGCTTTGTGCCGCTGATGGGCGTGGTGACGTCGATGGTCTCCCCGCCGCCGACCCACTGGCCGTTGAAGCCGCCTGGATTGTCCTTCTCGATCCCTAGCTTGCTGAGAATCTCTTGCATCGGCTCCGCCTCGCCAAAGGGTCCGCCTTGGGCGGCCTAACCACGCCGGCCCGGCCGCTCGCCGGCCGCGAAAACCGCGCCCGGCCCGTGCCCGCCCAGTCTATCCGCGCCGGGCGCCGCGGCAACCGTGCCCGGCGTCCGGTGGGGCTGGGGCTGTTCCGCGCAGCAAGACGGATGCCGCGGGGCGCTGAGGTGGCGCCGAGCGCTCCGACCCGCCACCCGAACCCGCGGCTTGGTGACGCTTGCGGCGGCAGCCGGAAGACGAGGCTGGCTGCCCCCCCGTCGCGCCGGGATCGCGGTTCGGATCGAGAGGGTAGCCCCACCGGTGGCTGCCGGCCCGTGGCGCGGTCCCTGTCTCAGAGCAGATTCCGGATTTGAGGTTTCAGATGGCATCGGCGGGGGCGTGGTGTGAAGCCCTTCTCCCCACGCCGCGAGGACCTGGGCCGTCCTCCCCATGGCGGCAGGGCTGGCCGGCCGACGGCCGGACCGCCCGAGGCACCGGCAATCAGCGCGTCTCCAAGCGGGGTCCCGGACCCGTTCGGTGGTGCAATCAGGCGTGGACCCCGGGCGGCAATTCGGGGCCAGGACCGGCGGTGGGCGGGATCCGAATTCAAGTCAAGCTGACCACCGCGGTGAACGAAGCCTTGGCCTGGCGCGGGCAGATGCCTCCCGAGCAGGTGCGGACTTACGTGGCCCACGCCATGGTCGACACCGGCGCCGTCCGTTCGGTGATCCCCGTTCACGTGTTGCAGCAGTTGGGCATCGACCTCCGCGGGCGGCGCGTGGCGGAATACACCGACGGTCGCCAGGACGTCGTCGGCGTAACCGAACCGGTGGTGTTCGAACTCGTGGACCGCGACACGCTCGAAGAGGCCCTGATCCTCGACGACGAGGTGCTCATCGGCCAGACGGTGCTCGCGAAACTCGACCTGCTGGCCGACGCCCAGGGCCGCCGCCTGATCCCCAACCCCGCTCACCCGGACCAACCGGTGACCAAGGTGAAGTAGCCTCGGCACCGGACCAGGCCGACCGGTCGAGGGTCGGGCTCGGTCCGGCGGCGATGCCGCAGCCTGGCCGTGGCCGGCTGCTTGCCGGTTCCGCCGGTCTACCCCTGCGGCATCTCCCCCTGGATGCGGTTGAGCTTCAGATCGATGATGTCGAAGAGGTCCGCGTTGCTGATGGCCACCGCCAGGTCCTGGGCCGAAACCTTGGAGACCACGCGGTAGGAGGCGATTCCCTTGGTGAGCTTGAAGTTCACCTTCTGCACGCCCTCGATGGCCGCCAGGCGGTTCTTGATGTCGTTGGCCTGCTTGAAGTTGACGCCGGCGACCTCGATGCGGACGTCGCCGCCGGCCGAGATCTGCGTGGCCCAGGACTCCATGCAGGTGCGGTAGACCATCTCGACGATCTCGTCGCCGGCGTTGGCCAGGGCCTTCTTGCCGGCCTGCTTGTTGCGGGTGAAGTGGCCCCGGGCCCCGCCGCGCCAGTTGGGCAGCGACTTGCTGGCCAGCAGCCGGCCGGTGTCGGTGTAGTACATCTTGACCACGGCGTCGCCGTTGTACATGGCCACCCGGGCGCCGTAGAGGTTCTCTACCCCCGAGTAGTTCGCGTGGGCGCTGCCCACCACGAAGATCTGCGTGCCGAAGTCCTTGGCGATGGCCTGCATCTTGGCCACGTCACCCTCGGCCCGCGCATCGGCGGACTCGCGGCGGGCGATCTCGCGGACGTGGTCGCCGGCATAGACGTCGAAGCCGCTCTCGTGCAGGCGTTCCTCGATGCGGGACTCCAGGATGGAGCTGTCGTCCGGGACGTCGTCGATGTACTCGGTGATCAGCACCATCACGCCCGGCCGGCCGATCTGGTCCAGGACGTTCTGCACCTCGCCCCAGGTGGTGGCGATGGCGGACTTGCTGACCTTGGCCTGGATCTCGCAGTAGAACACGCCGCCCGCCCCGGGGCCCTCCTTCAGCACCCGGTAGTCGGTGACGATCCCCTCGGCGCGGGAGTAGATCGCGTCGCGGATCATCGTGAAATTCTCCACCTGCGAGTACGACGAGATCTCCTGCCGCCCGCCCTGTTCCAGGGCCCGGCGGAGGGCATCGCGCTTGGCCGCGTCCCGGGAGGCACCCTGGCCGGTCACGGTTACCACCACCACGTCCTCCGCCACCGCCGTGGCGGTCGTGAGACCCACCGCCAGCATGACTCCCATCACCAGCCAGCCTGATTTCATCGCCCGTCTCCTCTTTGGCCTCGTGAACCTTCAACCCGCTGTGGAAAGGCGGATTCTGATCGATTCCCCGCCGTGGTCAAGCGGGGCGCCGCCCGGCGCAGCCCGCCGCCCGCCCGGGCTACGGGGTAAGACAACGGCCGCCCCCATCCGGTGAGGATCGGTTCCGGGGCCGGAGCGGGCTCGGGTGGTCCGGCGCCGCTCCCCGGGCTGACCGGCGGCGACGCCCGGGCTACTCGATGCGGAAGGTGGCCCGGGCTGGCACGAAGTTCTGGTTCGTGTCCTTGATCTGGAGCGAGTGGTCGCCCGCATTCATGCCGCTGGGGATCTTGAACGCGAAGAAATCAAACCCCCACCGAACGAGCGGCACGGGGACGGCGTTGACCGTCACCTCGACGTTCGCCGGCGGCAGCGGGAACTTCCACACGTACACGTAGGTCCAATCCGCAACGACCCCCAGGTCAAAGTCCTGAACGGGCTGCCCCGGCCCGATCGGGCCCATCGGCTGGATCACGATGGCCGGCGGCGGAGGAGGCGCCGGCTTGTCCTTGCCGTTTCCGTTGCTCTGATTCTTGATCTGGCTACAGGCCGTGCCGCCGGTTCCAGTCAGCAGCATGCCGACCAGCAGGAACACCGAAGGAAGGGAACGAATCGCACGCCTCATCTGCTCTCGCCTTTCTTTCACTGGGGTGCTGCCGAAACGGCCCCTCGGGCAAGGGGAACCCCGGCCCCAAACCTCCCGAGACGCTGCCTTCGCGAGGCCGACAGCCGGGCCGGACTCGGCGAATCTACTCGATCGTGAACACCGCCCGAACGAATACCTGGTTCTGGAGCGTATCGCGCATTTCCAGGGTGTGCTCGCCAACGCTGACGCCGTTCGGAATCACAAACGCGAAGTAGTCGGACCCGAAGGAATCGAGCGGCAGGGACGCGCCGTCCAGCGTTACGCCAACGTCCGCGGGGTCGACCGGGAACCCCCGCACAAAGACCAGGGTGCCTCCCTCGACGCCCCCCAGATCCTGCTCCTGGGGGTCAGCGGTCGGACCGACTGGTCCTTTGGGCACGATCTCGATGGCGGGGAGCTCCGGAGGTGCCGCTACCCCCCACGCCTGCTCCAAGCCGGCAACGCCCGTGCAAGCGACACCGCAGCCGCCGGCCAGCATCAAAGCCACCAACAGCACCTCCACCGGGGCGGGTTGGAATGAGGACCGCATGCGTTCCTGCCTTTCCGCCGTCATGGTGCCCCAAGTTACCGATTGCGCAGCAGATCCTCAAGCTCGGCTTGAAGCTGGCGGGCGTCGGGGTCCTCGGGGGCGCCGGCCGGCCCGATGAGTTGGGTGGCGCGGCCCAGGGCCTCTTCGGCGGCCTCGGAGTCCCCCAGCTCGGCTTGGCACAAGCCCAGGACCAGATGGTCAACAGCGGCCGGTGCGCCGGTCTGCAGGGCCTCGGTGGCCAGGGCATAAGCGGCAGCGGGCTCGGCGTTCCGCAGGTGCGCCAGGGCCAGGGTGTTGAGCAGGCCGGGTTCATCCGGGGACGACTGCCGAATGCGCCGGGCGATGGTCAGACCGCGGGCGGGATCCCGACCGGCCCCCTCCGGCGCCATCAGGCAATACCACGCCAGAAGGTGGGCTGCCCGGGGATCATCGGCCTTCCGCTGACTCGCCAGTTCGGCGGCCGAAACAGCCCTGCCCCAGCGGCCCAGGCGGCGGGCGGTCACCGCGACCCGCGACGGCCACTGCGAGTCGCTGGCCTCCAGCTCGCTGAGACGTTCCAGGACCGCCAGCGCTTCCTCGTACTGCCGCCGGGTCTCGAAGACCACGGCCGCCATTTTCAGGGCATCCACGTCGTCGGGGCGCAAATCGCGGGCCCGGCGGGCGCTGGCCTCGGCTGCTTCCAGGTCACCGCTCCGCAACTCGACGTAGGCCAGGTTGTGCCAGGCGTTGAAGAAGTGCGGATCGCCGGCGACCGCATCCCGGTAATGCCGTCGGGCCCGGTCGAGGGATTCGAGGCGCATGCAGGCCACGCCGGCGTTGTAGGCCGCCCGGGAGTCATCCGGCCGCAGGGAGCGGGCCCGTAGTGCGTCGGTCAGCATCTCCTGGAACCGGCCGGCCGCATCGAGCCGCACGGCCCGCGTCATCAGGGCGTCGAAATGGCCCGGTTCGGCGTCGATCGCCTGGGTGAGGAGACCAATGCCGGCCGGCAGGTCGGGGGCGGCCAAGGCCTGCAGGTAGTAGTCCTGGGCCGCGTCCAGGCCGATCTCACGGGCCCGCCCGCGGTGTCGGGCAGCCTGTTCCGG
>Ga0180432_10009652_pt1 | contig 11726 bp, 15 predicted proteins | sample SS_ome_10_FD_132414 | JGI IMG/M metagenome (GOLD analysis project Ga0180432, IMG submission 132414) | Hypersaline lake sediment archaeal communities from the Salton Sea, California, USA - SS_1_MS_2 metaG | ecosystem: Environmental > Aquatic > Non-marine Saline and Alkaline > Hypersaline >... | reverse complement strand
TGCTGGCAACTCCATGAAGGGTGACCTGCATGACAAGCTCGCATCTTTGCTGTCTGACCCGTATGCGTCTGGCTACATCTTGGGATGTTTGAGCGTAGATCGAGCGTCGAGCATGGGATACGAGGAGGCTGACTGGGTCGAGGAGGTGCAAAAGCAAGCCTCCGTTGGCCAAGAGGGCATGGTCAAGGGCGCCTCAGATCGACTGCGCCTCGGCAATGCCGAACTTTGTTTGGCGGAGTTCTTCGACTCCGTTTTTTGATCAAAAGATCATTGGCATGCGCACGCGTGTCGATGTAATCATTTGTGCACCTGATCTAGAAAGAGCAGGATGAACGTTCAAAACGAAGGATCATGATCCTTCAAACAACGACCAAGGTCGATAAGGAGCAGAAACATGAGCGAGTACTACGAGATGGGCAAAGTCGCCGCGCTTGAGAGCCTCAGCGACTACTACAACGATGGCGGCACCCTCCTCGGTGCGCTCGAGGGCATCCAGGCCGAGATCGGAGAGATCAACAAGACCGCGTCTCTCGACACGCTCGAGGACGTCCACCACAGCATGGGCTACGACGCCGCGATGATGGACTTCGCCAAGGAGGCCAGCGATCTCCTCGTCATCGGCGCCGAGGGCGACGCTGCCTTCGAGCACGCCTTCGAGAAGGTCGCCAAGAAGAGCGCCTTTAAGGCGTTCACCAAGGACATGGGCAAGCACCTTGGCAAGGCCAAGAAGAGGCTCGGCAAGCAGATCAAGGGCATGAACAAGTCCCGCATCAAGAGCCAGAAGGCTCTGGGCAAGTTCGTGAGGAAGAACCCGAAGCTCTCCGCGGGCCTGGCCCTCGGCGCGGTTGGCGCCGGCGTCGGCGCGAAGTCGATGTACGACCGCCAGCAGGAGAACCAGACCAAGGCGGCCGCTCACACCTTCCTCGAGATGGGCCTGATCGACGAGGAGCAGTTCGGCAACCTCATCGAGGCCGGCTACTTCGAGTGAGCATGTTCGGTTGGCCCCCTCTCCGAATGTTAGGGGAGGGGGCCTTCTGGCTTGGTTGATTTTGATTGAATGCCAGCCAGCACACGCCAGCACGTGAGGAGATCACGATGAAACGACCTCTGCCCGGGGCCCTACAGGGTCAGGAAGAACAGACGCCCCAGCATGGAGGCGTGACTGCCATGGTCATCGAGAAGTTCGCCGCCCTTCGCGACGAACGCGATGAGCTCAAGGCCCAGCTCGAGGAGGCGCACGCAAAGCTCGCCTCCTACAAGGCCCAGGACGCCGCGGAGGACGTGTTGCTTCGCGCGTTCGAGGAGAGCTCGAACCTGTCCGTCCTGTGCCCTTCGAGCATCCCCGACTTCGTCTCCAAGCGAGCGAGCCTCGTGGAGCGTGGAGAGGAGCACATCAAGCAGGCCTCCCAGATTCTCGAGATGAGCATCGGGGAGGGCGAGTTCGCGTACGTGTCCGATTCGGACGAAAACCACATCGGGCCCAACCTCGACGGGATCCCGTTGACCATCCACAGGAGATAAGCCATGAGCGCTCTCTCGTCCCCGATCCTCAACGTCGTGGCGCCTCGCAACGCCTCGGATCTCACCCGCACCGTCCAGGCCGCGAACGCCCCCCGCCTCGCCACCGGCACCCTCGTGTCGCGTGAGGCCACGGGCCTCGTGACCCCGGTCGACTGCACCGACCCCGGCGCGTCACGCCTCGACGTCGACAAGCCCTGCCAGATCGTCTGGACCGACGGCATCACCCGCGAGGATGTCGTCGTGCACCAGCTCGACGGCACCAAGGTCAACAACTACGAGGTCTTCGAGGGGTGCATGTTCACCGCCGATGTCCTCACCGCGAGCTTCTTCAGCACGGGCGCGGCCCCCGCTGACGGCGACGTCGTGATCAAGTCGCTCTCGGAGGTGGGCAAGGCCGACGCGCTCACGCGCGCCGAGCTTCAGGTCGCGCTCGGCGGCGCTGGGCTCAGCGTCGAGGACGACCACGCCCTGATCATCGGCTCCGTCGTGCTCGGGGCGCCCTCTGGCTTCACTCGCGTCCGGTTCTCCATCTGAACCACTGGCGCCCCAACCTCTGACTGAATGGAGTACGTCATGAACAGCCTCTACCAGGCGACCGAGACCAACGCCAAGTTCGTGGAGATGCTCTCGTCTCAGGATCCTGAGATGAACAAGCAGGCCGCGCTCAACCTCGGCACCTACCTCAAGGCGCAGATCTACGAGGACTCGTTCTTCTCGCGGATCATCCCGCCGACCCCCGTCACCCCCGAACAGTGCGACCGCTCGCCGGATGGCATCGGGTTCACCTACGTGATCGACAAGGAGTTCAAGTCGATCAATGCGGTGACCTCGACGATGCGCGGCCTCGGCGACTTCCGCTACGCCGAGGGCGAGCGCTACGCGATCCCGTTCCACCGCATCACCTCCGATGAGGTGGAGATGGATGTGGACGAGATCCGCGCGATGCGTCAGCCGATCACCTCGGTCGTGCGCAACCGCACCGCGTTCGAGATCCGCAAGCAGATGGACAAGGAGTTCATCGGCCAGGTCAACTTCGCGATCGCCCAGGACCCCGCCAACCAAGAGGTCAGCATCGCGGAGTCGTCGGTCACCCCCGATGTCATCCGTCAGCTCCGCAACATCCTCGACGGTCGCGGCTCGGTCGACGGCCTGTACCTTCGTGCGGCCACGATCCTCATGACACGTGCGCAGTGGAACAGCGTCCCGACGTGGATCCAGCAGAACATCGCTGGCGCCCCGAACACGGGCGTCGGCGCGGCCGGTGGCATCACCGACAAGTTCTGGGCCGACGGCTACGAGTACGACAAGCTCTTCGGGCTTCGCGTGGTCGTCACCGACAAGTCCGACGTCGTCGCCGACAACGAGATCTACGTGTTCTCGGCGCCGGAGTACCTGGGTCACCACCTGACCCTGAACGACGATCGCTTCATGATCGAGAAGCGCTTCACCCGCGTGAAGTGGAAGGGTGTCCGCACGATGGCGTTCAACATCGGCAACGCCTACGCCTGCGGCAAGGTCGTCCTCACCGGCTGATCTTGATCAATCGGGACTTGCGCCTCCATAGGGGTCGCCGCCAGAATGTGGCGGCGACCCCTACTCATATGCAAAGGACTCAAACATGATCTGCCTCGAGCACACATATCTTCGATGCGTTAACACGAGCACTCAGCCCGTCCGCGTCGGTAAGATCCTCATTGACCCGCACGCTTCCTGCTACGTTCCGATCGGTTTCGTGAACGCCCTCGTGGCCAAGCGCACGTCTGCGCTCGGCATCGTGTACACCGCGATCTCGTGCGGCGATCAGGTGTTCGACCTCGAGCATGACCCGCTGGTGTTCGAGCCTCTTCCTGAGCCCGAGCCCGAGCCCGAGCCCGAGCCCGAGCCTGAGCCCGAGCCTGAGCCCGAGCCCGAGCCCGAGCCTGAGCCCGCCGAGAAGGAGGAGGCTACGGAGTCCGAGGCCACGTATACTCTGGATGAGCTCCTTCAGATGAAGGGCGCTGAGCTCTCGGAGATGGCTGAGCGTGCCGGCCTCAAGAGCTACGGCAGCAAGAAGGCAATCGCCATGAGGATCCTTGGCATGGAGGAGTGATCGATGGGCCAGAGTGATCAAGGTATAGACGTTCTGGGTACCCTCGTGCCCATGACCTACATCGAGTACCTGCGCATCTACTTGGGCGACCAGCCTGAGTTCAACAGGCTCATCGAGGGGGTCGAGTCGAATGACAAGAAGCTGGCCTTGGCGCTCTTCATGTTCGTCGAACACTTCAACGCGATGCCGCCAGACCTGTCGCAGAAGTTCAGCCTCGAGGACTTCCCAAACAAGTCGCTCCTGATTCATGGCGCCGCGGTCGAGGCCCTCCAGATGGCTGGCATCATCCAGTCGAGGAACTTCCTCAACTTCAACGACGCTGGCGTGTCGTTCTCTGTGAGCGACAAGGCTGGCGAGTACCAGCAGTGGGCATCGACGATCGCGGCAGAAGCCAGGCAGACCGCCATCGAGACCAAGGTCAAGATCAACGCCGAGGAGGGCTACGACTTCCTTGGATCGCCCGATTATATCGGGACGTACTGGGGCGGTGTCTGATGTATGCCTTGATCAAGCTCGCCAGCATGAACAGCCCATATCGTGGATATGGCGTCCTTAACGCCAGGAGCCCGGCCGCTTTACCAGCAAATGCAGCCCCCAAGATTAAAAGGTCTGCGGGAGAGATGGCGAGTCTTTCTCGGCGCCTCGGCCTTGGGGATAGGGGGGCCGACCTTGCTTCAAGGGCAACGCCCGGGGAGGTTGCGGCGGCCGCGTATCGCAAAGGTAGGCATAAGGCCAAGCTCAAGAAGAAGCAGGCCAAACGGGCCCGCAAAGAGGGATTGTCCTGGGAGGAGTGGAACAAAAGGAGAAGGATGAGAATCGGAGGTGCACTCGCGCTGGGAGGGGCCCTTGCCTTGGGCGCCGGCGCCTACGCACACAAGAAATACAGGGAACGAAAAGAGCAGTCAGAACAGCAAGGGCCAGCCAAGCTTGACCTCAACACGCAATAAGCAATGCCTAGATTCTCCGCATATGACGCTCGAGCGCAGCCCCCGATGGGCTGGTTCGTGCAGTGGGCCGTAGAGGATAACTCTGTCGGTTTGATCGTGCGTGTCGAGCGATCCAGCTCCAATGAGGGGCCGTGGGCGCTCGTTCGAGAGGTCGACTCCGCCGTAATCGCCGTAAGCGATTATGAGGCGCCCGTCACATCCTTCTGGGATCTGAGCTACTACCGCCTGACGCTGCTCAATGGAGCGGAGGTCCTAGCCCAAACGCCCGCGTTCAGTCTCTCCGGCGAGCCGACAAAGCTCACCTCGGAGGTGATCAGGCAGCACAATCTCCTGCTGTACGGCGTGAACGGCAACGAGCCGTACATGTCCAGGGCATTTGCCTGCTACAAGAGGACACTTGGCGGCACGCCTTGCCCCTACTGCATCAACGTCGCCGGCCTGAGAATATTGGACAACTGCCCGTCTTGCCAAAACACAGGGGTGCTCGAGGGCTGGGCTGAGCCGATCCTGTTTCGCGGCCGCTTCATTGACCCTCAGCAAAAAAACGTGCAGAGGTCAGTGACGGAGCAGGAGCGTGACGTACGCACCCTGTTCGTCTCAAACGTGCCCATCCTGACCGTAGGTGATGTGCTCGTCCAAGAGACGCTTGGGTATCGCTTTTCCGTGACGGACATCCGTGCCTCGACGCCCAACGATGTCGTGACGAGCCAAACCGCAACGATCGAGCGCTTGCGCTACGAGCACGAGGAGGCACGACTTGTCTACCCCACTCAATCGTGAGATCTCGCCAACCAACTTCCTCGCTCGGCCCGAGCACATTCTGATCGGCCTCTTCAGGGCCATTTTTGGCCAAGAGGAGCTGTACGAGGGCCTGCGCAACGAGTTCATCTACACTCGAGGCGGCGACTTTGCCATCGGCATGGCGAACGACTACAACAAGGAACTGGCGAATGCTCAACAGGGCATTTACATCCAGCCCGGCGGCGGCAACGAAATGCGTCGCGTCTTGGATGGCCGGGTGACGTACGACTGGAACTTCGAGCGTACCCAGTTCACCAAGATGGTTCACAACTACATGATCCATTGCGTGACGCGTCACATGGGCACGTCGCAGTTTCTCCAGTCGACCGTGATGAGATCCGTCAGGTCGTTCACCAACGTGATCAACGAGCAGGGCATCGATTCGATCCCTTCTATATCCTTCCTGCCTGTTCAGGAGCTTTCAGGCGGCGAAGGTGACCGATCATTCGTTGGGTACGACGCTGTGGTGTCTCTTACAATGCCGCATGACATCGACTGGGTTTTGGTCCCTGACGGTGACCCTGAAGAGATCTTCGAAATACAATTCCAAGCGGCCATCGAAGGCGGAGACAATCCCATCGCGATGACGATTCGGTAAGGAGAGCAAATGTCATACAGCATTGGCACACGCGTCATTCAGCAGTTCGTTGACGAGACGGTGCAGACCGCTGAGTCTGACCTCCCGACGTTGATCGTCGGGCCCCTGTTTCAGGTCTTCGAGCGCGAGGTCGGGGCGAGCTTCGATCCTACGAGCGGTCTCGACCAGACCTTCGCCTGGCCCGGCAAGCCCGTTGGCTCGGTGATCGACCTTCAGGGGACGCGCAATGGCCTGATCGACAGCCAGCGCATGCCGCTTGCGCCCATGGAGATGAAGTTCTACCTGTTCGACGGCACGAGCCACCTCGAGCTCGACGACGAGGATGTCGAGTCGATCGGCCAGTCGACCTTCATCGTCAAAGACGGGGCGAAGGCGGGCAAGTCGCGGGCGACCATCTCCGACACCCGGATCATCACGGTCGACAACGAAACATTCGTGTACTCGCCGAGCGGCACGCTCGGATCCGTTCAGATCGGTGACGTCTTCGTCTCCGGCACGGGCTTCACGGTCTCGACGGTCTCCCCTACGCAGATCACGACCGACGAGGATCTCTCCGGTCAGGCGGTCGCCTTCGACACGTACGAGAGCACCGAGATCTTCGGCGACGTCTCGATCGCGAAGTCGCCCACCTCCGGCCGCATCGTCGTGACCATGTCGGGTGGACCCACGTTCGACCCCGCGGTCGTCCCCAACTCGGCGATCGTCGTTGGCCAGAAGATGCTCGGCCTCACCGGAGTGACGGGCGCGGCGAACGGCGCGGCGAGCGTCAACGTAGACGGCCTCGCCTTCGGCGTGACGGTCTCCACCGAGCAGGTCGTCGGCAAGGTGGTCAAGGTCGTCCTGACCCCGAGCTTGACTCCCACCACGAGCTGGCACAAGGTCGTCGCGATCGACACCGCCGCCGGGACGCTGACTCTCGACACGCCCGTCGCCGGCGCCTCCGATGATGATGAGATCGAGGTCACGATCTACCAGTCTCAGGTGGGCTACGTCGAGTCGGTCTCCACTGACAAGACCAACCTGACGGCGGTGGTTCCGACCACGTTCGCCGACGGCGACACGTTCGCCTACCTCGCGAACGTCGCCTCCGCAATCACGTTCTACCCGCCCTTCCAGGTCTCGGCCTCGTACCGCGCGATCCGCAAGGACAAGAGCGCCTCGATCCTCGAGGTCGGCACGGCCTCCGACATTCAGGCGAACCTCGGGATCAGCTCGGTCGACTACCGTGACGGCGTCGCCTTCGCTGCGAACGTGTACCTGAGCTCTCGCGTCGACAACGAGCCCGTGTTCATCGCGGTCGTCGACCCCGAGATCGATGGCACTACGGGCCTCCCCGAGAACCGCGACCTCGCGGGCGGCTATGCCGCCGCCCTCGAGCTTGCAGAGGGTCGCGACGTGTACAACGTGCTGGCCCTCGACGACGGCCAGGATGCCGCTGTCGTGGCGCATGCCTTGGCAATGAGCAACCCCGACGAGAAGCTCGAGCGTCGCGCGTACGTCATGGATGACGTCCCCCTCGGACGTGTGATGTCTTCGTCTGGCATCATCGAGCCGGGTCGCACCATCGACGGCCTCGCCCCGACAGGCGACGAGGGCAACGCGATCATCCGAGACGGCTCGGGCACACCGATCAACTTCGTGACCGAAGGCAGCGTCGCTGCCGGCGAGAAGGTCGTCGTGGTTTCACCGCCGTCTCTCGCCGGAACCTACACCGTCGACGTTGGCGTCACCGACACCGACCTGCCCTTGGTGGAGGGAATCTGGGCTCTCGACAAGGAGGTCATCACGGTTGGTGTGGCCACTGTCACCACTTCCGGCGGCTTTCAGGAGCTCACCGGCCTTGCGAACGATTCGCTGAACAACGCCGAGGCTGGCGACTACATCGAGATCGAGCTCAGCGGCACGACCTACCGCATGCGCGTCCTCTCGGTCCTCGCCGATGGCACCGGCGCTACGCTTCAGGATGAAGTCGCAGGTGACCTGACGTTCGCCGCAGTGGCGCCCGCCAACCTCTCTCTGATCAGGTCATGGTCCCCGACCGCCGTCCCGGCCGTCGAGTACTACGTCGCTCCGCTGACGCGCGAGCAGATCGTGGTCGCCATGGAGGCTGGCACGTCGGTCTCGGACCGCCGCGTCAGCGTCGTCCCGAAGAACCGTGTGTTCATGCAGACCGGGGTCGACGGGTCGGGTAACCCGGTTGAGCAGTACATCAACCCGCGCCTGTCCCTCGTGACAGTCGCCGCCAAGCGTTCGGGTCTGCACCCGAGCGATGATGCGTCGAACCTCGCGCTGGGCGGCGGCATCCTCAAGGTCGAGCGTGCATTCGACTTCTTCAGAGGCTCGCAGCTCAACCGCCTTGCGGCGGTTGGCTACACGCTGATCGTGCAGGAAGACGAGACGTCGTCCCCCTACATCCGTGACATGCTCACCTCGGACGCCTCGACGATCGAGCGCCACGAGGAGGTCGTCACCGCCAACGCCGACTGGCAGTCGAAGCAGCTTCGCCTGCTGTTCGGCAACGCCCCTGGTCAGCGCATCGCCAAGAACATCGATGCGCGCCTTGGCATCCGCAGGGCCCAGCTCGACTCGATCCTGAAGGACTGGCGCGACCGGGGCTACATCACGGACTTCCGTGAGCTTCGCGTCGACCGCAACCCTGACAACGCTCGCAAGACCGACGTCTCATACACTTCGGTGATCCCGCTGGGCGACAAGGAAGCCGAGATCACGATCAACCTGACCACGCAGGAGACCTGAGATGCCTAACAACCCGAATCTGTACCCCCAGTCTACAGCGCAAGACTGGCGGTTCCGGTCCTACCACTTCGCGATGGATCAGGGCGGCGCGAACACCAACCCCCTGACCGCTGAGAACGTATTCATCGCGGCGGGCCCGGCGCGCCTGACGCAGCTCGGGAGCAACTTCTTCGGCAGCGTCTTCCCGATCGGCATGATCGAGTCGGCGATGGTCAACACGCAGAAGATGCTTCAGCCGCTGCGTGAGCTCGGCTCTCGTCGCACGTACATCATCGGCGGGCACTCGATGGGCAACATTTCGCTCTCGCGCGTCATGTACTCGCATGCTAGTTTGCTGCGTGTGCTCACGATCGCGAACGGCGACTCGACGGACAACAACGGCCAGACCGACCTGGATAACCCGGACGGCGCGTTCCGTTACACGGCGTTCAACGCCGCCGAGGGCGTCGCGGCAGAGACGGCCAAGCGCCAGTTCTCGATGAACCTGCAGGCAGAGATTTTCGATCGCCCGATCGGACTCCTCTTCTACTTCATCGACCAGCGCAACCAGCCGTACGGTGCCATGTACGCCGAGGATTGCATGATCCAAAACCACGGCCTGTCGATCGCGGCGCAGGGCATCGCCATGAGCGAACAGGTGTCCATGCAGTTCGATCGACTCAACCCCGTCGCTGTCTCGCAGGATTGATCATGACCGTCTCACGTGACAACACGCCCGAGAACCCAGCCTCCGCCATCAAGGCCTACCCCGTTAGCGTGATCTGCTCGGGCGAGGTCAACCAGAACGACAGCGGCGACTGGGTCAACGTTTGGTCTCCCGAGGCGGACTCTACGCCGGCCAAGACGCTCGCGGCGACGTTCGTTCGTGGGTCGGACGGCTCGGTTTACGTGAGTAGCACAACGCGTCTTACGGTCGTGTGTTTGGCCAACGACTCTGGCTGCAACGTCAGGGTCGTTGGTCAGCGTCATCCCGACGACCCGGGGCTCGATGAGCTTGTGGCCTCCGTGGCGCTCGTCGCGGGCGCACGCACCGTCATCGCCGACGGCTTCGACTGCTCGGCCTTCACGAACGTCTCGGTCCAGATGCGCAACGGCGACGCCGCCAACACGCTCGAGACCTACATCTACTCGTCCTGACGCGAGGCTATCCAAGTGAGCACAGCCAAGATCTTCATCGGCGCCGAAGGCGCAGCGCTCGCCTTCGAGAAGCTCAGTGGCGCTGCCACCTGGCCCGAGACGGCGCACATCGACGCAGGCGGTGTGGCTACGCCCCCTTCGGGCGCCGCGATCGCGACCGACTCGTTCGACGCGACGAACTACTACGAGATCGTGCTTCACATTACGCCGTCGGAACTGGCCGCCACGTGGAGCCTGTCGATCTACCACGCAAAAAAGGGTGGAGGTATCAACTCCACCGAGATGTATAAGCTTCGCCTGTCTGAGTTGACCGACGAAACGGGCCGCGTGTGTGCGAAGGTCGACACACGCGGCCTCGATTACATCTACGTCAACGTGGACGCCGTGTCGGCGGGCACCGTGACGGTCGAGGTCGCCCCCGTCGAATTCGACGACGGCGAGGCCTGATACTTGCGCTTCCCGCTGCCATGCAGCAGGAAGCCGACGACCGCCTTGCGGTCACCCTTCCAACACAACTTGCACTTCGAGCAAGGCGTGCCGGAGGTCTGCTCGGGGCAGACGACGACGCGCCTACCCTTGGGGGTCTTGATCACATGATCAGGGGCCTCCATGTGCTCGAGCGTCACCGTCGCCGACCAGCCAGCGTCGATGGCCTCGTCGACCTGTTCGAGCGAGTCGCACGACGCGTTGAACGTCAGCGAGTCGTGGTTGAGCTTGAGCGGGCTGATCATCCGCCAGGCGTGGGTGTATCCCCAGCCGGGGATGTCCGGCCGCCTCGCGTGGGCCCGGTAGATCGCATCCACGTAGTCATCATCGATGACCCCGTTACGCATGATGTCACCAGAAACGTGGTGACGAACCACGCGCCCCTTGGGCATGCTGGACACCCAATCGACGAGACGCTCGCCGTCGCTCTCGGTGGCCTGGGACCGCCTGGCGTGCATCGCCGTGCGGCCAAAGTCCGCGTAGCAGCTCCCCGACTTGAGGTGCTGACACGTGGCAGGGCATGAGGGCCCCACAGGGCGATACGTCGTGCGGATCTTCTTCCCGAGCTTCTTGTTGCCCGAGTCGTTCTTGGAAAGAATCAACTGTTTCCCATGTAGTGGTCGACGAATCGCTGCGCGGCTTTGGTCAGGTTGACATCGCCCCTGACGTAGGCGTGAACGTCGCCGTTGTCGTCAATGTCGATGCCAGCGTGGGCGCCAAAGACATTGAAGAGTGTTCTGGACATGCGGAAGACATCCCGGCCCTTTTGCGACTCGATCTTATCGACGAAGTCGTCACAGTCTCGCTGAGACTCTAGGGCGAGCTGATCAAACACGCTGATCTCGCCGCCTCCGGGCTGCTTCTGCTTCTGCTTCTGCTTCTGCTTCTGCTTCTGCTTCTGCTTCTGCTTCTGCTTTTTCTTCTTCTTGGGCAATTCTATCTCTCTGTGCTGTTTGAGTTACGCACTCAGGCTCATTAGCCCGATTCAGAATGCCCGGCGTTGCGCCCAATTTGACACGCGCAGGCTAGTTTTCATCCCACTTGATGACCTCGGTGTAGTAGTCGCCTACTTGGCCCGACAGGTGTTTGATGTACCCATCCCACACCGCGATCATCTCATGCGTCCACTCGCTCTTCGGCTCGAGCGAAAGGCGGGTCATGATGTCTCTGAGGCCGAAGATTCGTATGCGAACCTGCGTGCCTTCATGCACCACCTCTGGCGGACGTGCACCGACCGACTCAAGGCATTGCCGTATGCCCGTGACGAAAGCGTCGTTCGACATCCTCAAGGACTTGAACTCCTCGATGGACCTTCGAACTATGGCGGCCCCATTAGGGTGACCTTGCCCTGTCTGGCCCCATGCGCGCATGAACAACTGAGCCTGGATAG
>Ga0180432_10009651_pt1 | contig 11727 bp, 12 predicted proteins | sample SS_ome_10_FD_132414 | JGI IMG/M metagenome (GOLD analysis project Ga0180432, IMG submission 132414) | Hypersaline lake sediment archaeal communities from the Salton Sea, California, USA - SS_1_MS_2 metaG | ecosystem: Environmental > Aquatic > Non-marine Saline and Alkaline > Hypersaline >... | reverse complement strand
TGAATTTCCTGGACGACCTGAAGGTGACTCTGGCCCACGTATCTCCTCCCAAGAAGGCCGAATTGCTTGAGGCAGAGGAAGAGGCCGAAGTGGGAGCTGCGGAGGAAGGTGAGGAGGAAGCGGCCGAAGAGGCTCCGGAGGATAAAGAGGAACAGTGAGTCTGGATGTCGGAGATTTCGATCTTCCTCGGTCTCGGTAATCCCGGCGAGAGGTACCGCCGCACTAGGCATAATCTCGGGAAAATGGTCCTGGATCGTCTCGCCGAAATATACGGCCTCGAATGGCGTGATTGCGGCGCCGCTTCGTTCGAGACCCGATGGGAGTTCGGTGGGCGGAAGTTCGTTCTACTCGAGTCAAAGACCTATATGAACAGTTCCGGTGCTGTCTTCTCTTCCCGTGATTCCATCGATCCATCATCTCTGCTCGTAATATTCGATGATATCAACATCCCGCTGGGCAGGGTACGAATACGGGCCGGTGGAGGCAGCGGTGGACATAGGGGAGTGGATTCGGTCATATCCGGTCTGGGTTCGAGTGATTTTGCGCGGTTCAGGATAGGCATTGGCCCCCCGCCGGATATTTCCGATTACAGCGATTATGTTCTAGCGCCGTTCAGAGAGGATGAAGCCCCTTTGGTAGAGCGGATCATCGATGAATCGGTCGAAGCCTTGAAAGTGCTTGGAAGTGATGGATTGCAGCAGGCGATGCAGTCCTACAACGGTCTCGAAATTTTCTCCGGGCGGCAGATCGATCCGAATGGAGAATTATGAATGTATCCGTAATTTCAAATATAACAATGTATTGATCCTGTTTTCACATGTCGGGCGCGTACTTGAGCGCACCGTGAGATCCGGATCGGATCAGGTACAACTAGCGCTTGACCGGTTGATTGTAATATGTTATATTGCAACGCATTGTTGGGGAAGGATATCGAGTGCCGGATGCCGGCCGAGCAAGCAGCTTCCTCATTACCGTTTCCCTGCTTTCCCTGTTAGGCGCATCGGGGGAAAGTCGATTAGTCCGAAGGGAGGAGCCAGCCTATGCGTCCATATGAGTGTGTATTCATACTAGAACCATCAATGGAAGAGCTCGCTGTCAAGGAGAAGACCGAGCGCTTCAGCGAGATAATAACGTCTCGTGCAGGCACGGTAGGAGAAGTCGTGCTCTGGGGCAAGCGGAAGCTCGCCTACCCGATAAATAAATCGCAGGAGGGTATATATACCATACTGAGGTTTACCGGTGACAACGAGATCCTCGCCGAGCTGAACAGGGTGTTCAAGTTTGACGATGCCGTACTGCGGCATATGATAGTGATCGACGACAATCCTCCTGCACCGCAGGAAGCGGAAACGCCGGAAACGGACAAGGAGTAGATGCATGGGTGGTAAAACGAAGCAGAGAAGAAAGAAGAAGAAAGAGAAGAGGGGCTTTTCGAAACCCTGCAAATTTTGCATAAACAATATCAGTATTAATTACAAGAACGAGGTTCTGCTCAGGCGCTTTATCACGGACAGGGGTAAGATTGCACCTCGAAGGATCACCGGGACCTGCGCCCGCCACCAGCGGCAGCTCAGCCGGGCGATAAAGCGTGCCAGGCATATTGCACTTCTGCCATTCGTCAGGGAATACTTCCGGTAGGGGGATTAAAGTGGAACTGATACTGAAGACCAAAGTCGAAGGTCTGGGTGAGCAGGGCGACGTTGTGAACGTAAAGAGGGGTTATGCCAGAAATTACCTAATCCCCAAAAAGCTTGCAGTTCCAGCGACTGCAGCCCAGAAGAGGGTGCTCCAGGAAGAGAAGCGCCTTTACGAGATCAGGGATAAGAAGGAAAAACGGAACGTTGAGGCCATAGCGGAAAAGATGAAAGATCTCTCATGTACCATTCTGGTACAGGCAGGGGAGGAAGACAAGCTATACGGATCTGTGGGAACACATGATATAGCAACAGCCGTATCAAACCTGGGTTTTGAAATCGATCACAAACAGGTCAAATTGGAGGAACCTATCAAGAGGCTTGGTGTCTATACGGTTATGATACGCCTGCACCGTGACATAGAGGTTCCGGTCAAGGTATGGGTGGTAAAGGAATAGCGGTTGTCCAGCCGGCCGGGGAGGAATGAAATAGATATTCCGAAGAACATATTCAGGGAGTATGACATCCGGGGGCTCGTGGACAGGGATCTGACCCCGGAGAGGGTCGAGAGGTTGGGTGCCTCGGTCGCCGTGACACTTGTCCGCGAAGGCATCTCTCAGGCCGTGGTCGGGCGGGATAACCGCCTGAGCAGCGATCAGTATTTCGAGGCCCTGTCGAGCGGATTGACCGGTGGGGGGGTGGATGTTATTGATATCGGGCTTGTTGCAACACCCGTATTCTACTTCGCTGCGGCAAAATGGGGGATCCGCGGGGGTGTGATGATCACGGCCAGTCATAATCCGGCCGAGTTCAATGGATTCAAGGTCCTTCGGGGCGAGGGGACGATCTACGGCGATGATATACGCGAACTGTACTCGATCTACAATGGAGAGCCGGGAGGAGGGGGTAATGGTGGAATCGAAAGCAGGGATGCGATTTCCGAATATATAGATCACATCTCCGATGGAATATACATAGAGCGTCCAGTCAGGTTCGCGGTTGATGGGGGGAATGGGACCTCGGGCCTGGTTGCTCCATCGCTATTCACTAGGCTCGGCTGCGACCCGCTTCAGATGTACATGGAGCCCGATGGCACATACCCGAATCATCATCCGGATCCAACGGTCATCGAGAACATGAATGACGTCAGGTCCGCCGTCCTGTCCGAAGACTTAGAGCTGGGTATCGGTTTCGATGGCGACTCAGACAGGATCGGTGTAATCGATGACAGGGGTGAGATGGTATTCGGAGACCGCCTGCTGGCCCTGTTCGCAAGGGGTGTATTAGCGTCCAATCCCGGCGCCGCCGTAATATTCGAAGTTAAGTGCTCCCAAGCGCTGGAGGAGGATATTCTCAAGCACGGCGGCAGACCTATCATGTGGAAAACAGGCCATTCATTGATCAAGAAGAAGATGAGGGATGAAAAAGCCCTGCTAGCCGGTGAGATGAGTGGTCATATATTTTTTGCCGACAGGTACTTCGGTTATGATGACGCTATCTACGCGGCATGCAGGCTGCTCGAGATCGTCTCCCGTGAGCAGATACCGCTGAGCGAGCTTCTGGGTGATTTGACACGGTACGAGAGCACACCCGAAATACGCATTGATTGTTCCGACGAGAGTAAGTTCGATGTCGTCAAAGAGGTGCGGGATCGGTTCAAGAAGAATCATGATGTGATCGATGTCGACGGTGTCAGGGTTAAATTCGATGATGGGTGGGGGCTCGTGAGGGCATCGAACACACAACCCGTGCTTGTTTTGAGATTCGAGGCCAGAACAGAAGAGTCGTTGAACAGTATAAAGCAGGAAATCTCAAACGCTTTAAGCCGATACGTCGATGTCTCGGGATTAGCCGGATAAGGTCTTAGAATGCGTCCGGACCCCGGATCTTGGTCGGTGGGGTGGGCTAATGTATGCGGTGATACTCGCCGGTGGAAAAGGAACGAGATTCTGGCCGTACAGCCGGGAGGAAAGGCCGAAGCAGTTTCTCGAGATCTTGGGTGATGAGAGTATGCTGCGTGTCACGTATAACAGGCTGACGGACTTCATCGATCAAGACCGGATATTCCTTCTGACGGTCGCAGATCAGCTGCCGCTGGTGCAGGAGGAGCTTCCGGAGCTGCGAAGAGACAGGATATTTGCTGAACCCGTCGGTAGAAACACCGCTCCTTCTCTGGCGGTGGCCGCAGAGCTGGTGAAGAAAGCCGGCGGTGATTCGCCTTTTCTCTGCTGTCCCTCGGATCATCTGATCAAGGACGAGGCCTCCTTTCGCGAATTGGTCACCGCTGCATTCCAAGCGGCGTCCGAGAGCGATGTCATGATTACATTCGGGGTGAGGCCTACACGCCCCGCGACTGGTTATGGATATATCGAGGCGGGTGGTGAGGTAAGGGTGTGTGATGGCCATAAGTTTTATCAAGTCATGAAATTCCACGAGAAGCCGGGCAGAGAAAAGGCTGAGACATACTGCTCGAATCCCGAATTTTACTGGAACAGCGGGATTTTCATGTGGAGGCCATCCGTGTTCCTCTCGGCCTGGGCAAAATTCCTTGATGAGGGTATAGGCCCCCTTTCGAGGATAGCGGGATCGCTGGGGGGTAGCGAGGAGCAGAGCACAATCGAGTCGGAATATCCGAGTATGCCTGAGATTTCGGTCGATTACGGCATACTGGAGAAGGCAGGCAATGTTATCGTGGCACCGGCGGAATTCGGCTGGGATGACGTCGGTTCCTGGGACGCGCTTTTCGATATTCTGCCGGTGGATCAGCGCGGTAACGTTTCCGACGGGGATGTCGAGCTGATAGATTCCAGTGGGAACCTGTTCTACAACCGCAACGGCTTGACGGCGGCCGTCGGAGTGAGTGATACGATAGTGGTCGTCGATGATGGGATCGTGCTCGTATGTAAGAGGGGTCAGAGTCAGAGGGTGCGTGAACTTCTTGAATCCATGAGAAGCAAAGGGATAGACAAGGTTCTTTGATCGTTATTGAGACAGGAGGTAAACATGTCCAAAAGGATTGTCCTGATTTGTGTGGCGCTGGTCTTCTCGGGAATGATCGTCTCTTCATGTTCCGAAAAGGAGGAGAAACCCATACAGATCAACAAGGGTATCGCAGCCAGAGTGATGGGTGTGAAGATCACTAACAAGAGGGTGGACGATGAGATGAAGAAGCTCACGCCATCGCAGTTACGTGAATTCAAAGGCGAGGAGGGCCGGCTCAAGTTTATCGATAAAATGATAGAGGAGTATCTGCTATATGCCGCCGCCAAGGATGCGAAGATCGATCAAGACGAAGAAGCAAGGGAAATAATTGAAAATTCAAGGCGTCGTATAATGATCGGCCAGTACTATCAGAAGAACATCATAAACGAAATAGAAGTGACCGATGAAGAGATCGAGGAGTACTACAATGCAAACCAGGACGAATTCAAGGGACGTCCTGTAATGAAGGCCCAGCACATATTCACAAAAGACAGGGCCAAAGCCGATGCCTTGAAGAAGAGGTTGGATGAGGGAGAGGTTTTCTCGAAACTCGCAAAAGAGGAATCGGAGGATACTACAACGGCCTGGGATTACGGCAACCTGGGTTATTTCAATCCCGGATCTTATATAAAGTACATCGGTGTATCCAAGATGTGGAGTGACGCGGTGGAGAAACTCGAGGCCGGCGTTATCAGCGATGTCATACCATTCGAGAAGGGGTATTCGATAGTCAGGGTCAATGAGAGAAATCCGACCATCATAAAGCCCCTCTCCGAGGCGAGAAACGGTATTTCGAGCAGGATCAGATCATCGAAATCCGAGAGCGCCTATATAGACCACATCAATGAACTCAAGAAGAGGTACAAACCGGAGAATTACGAAAGGGACAGGTTCTATGAGAGACTAAAAACTCCGGAGCAGATGTGGGAGAGGGCCCAGCTAGAGAGCGATCCATATGTCAGGGTTCAATTGTACAGGGATCTTGTAAATCGTTATCCCGGAGATGATTATGCGCCGCAGGCGTTATTCATGATAGGATTCGTGTATGCCGAGGAGCTCGAGATGGGAACCGACGCCCTGCATACGTTCGAGGAGCTGTTGAGGGATTACCCGGATTCTGAAATAGCAAAATCGGCTGAATGGTTCATAGAGAACATTGACAAGCCGCATCCGAAATTCGAGTCGATCGATAATTTCCAGAAGATGATGGACGAAGAGCAAGAGAACAAATAGCGGCAGGGAGGCGAAATGGAGCTGATAGAGGTCTTTGTCGAGGGGATAGCCCTGGACAAGGAGAATCAACATCCGGTTGTTCTGATCAAGTCTCGCGAGGGTAGCGAGGCACTGCCCATATGGATCGGTCCTGCCGAAGCGACCGCCATCTACACGATACTCGCCGGCAAGACCTTTGAGAGGCCGATGACCCACGACCTGATGAGGATTATCGTGGATGTTTTGGGGGCTACGATCGACAAGATCGAGATAACGGGTATACACGAGGATACTTATTTTGCGAGGATCGTTCTAAGAAAGGACGAGGAGATCTTCTACGTCGATGCACGCCCCAGCGATTCCCTGGCGCTCGCACTGCGCTCCGATGCCCCTATATATGTGGACTCCGAACTGTTCAACAAGTACAAGCGCAACCTCAAGATGGGGGATGAAGCGGACGACGATATAAAGGAAAGGCTGAAGGAGCTCGATCCGGGCGATTTCGGTAATCTGGATTTCTAGGGGGGGGATGTGACAGAGGGATTTCAGGGATTTGAGCCCGTTGTCGGCAGGGATGTTTTCATAGCACCCACTGCATGTGTGATAGGTGATGTTGAAATCGGCGACGGCTCGAGCATCTGGCATGGTGCAGTCTTGAGAGGGGATTGCTGGAGTATCAGGATAGGCGCTCTTACAAATATTCAGGACGGCTGTATATGCCACGTAACGACCGGTGGTCCGCAACTCGTGATAGGGGATAGGGTCACGGTCGGACATGCTGCGGTTCTTCATTCATGCACAGTAGAGGACAGCTGCTTGATCGGAATGGGTGCGATCATCCTCGATGGCGTAACAATTGGTGGAGGCAGCATTGTCGCGGTCGGGACCGTGCTGCTGGAGGGCACTGATATTCCATCGAATTCGCTGGTCGCGGGTGTACCCGGACGCATAAAAAAGAAGCTTGATGAGGGATCGTTGGATCTGATAAGTAAAAGCGCGGAGGAGTACCACGTGCTGGCCATGTCCTACCTTGGAAAAGGTGAGTTTAACAGGGACTCAACAGATCATGAATAGAAAGACGGCTTTCATCACGGTGCTGATTCTCGCATCCTGCGCCATATCACCTCCTGACAAAGCACTGGAACCGACGGAGGTCGATACCGCCGATGATATGCTGGCCGAGATAAGGCTGCTTGCCGCAGCCGGGGAATACCGTGAACTACGTAAAGCCGGTAAAGCTTTCCTGGAACTCTACGCGGATGAAGAGGGCTCGGAAGAGGTAAGGCTGCTGGCGGGAAGAGCTAACATGGAACTGGACCTTCTATCCGAGGCCGAGGAGATGCTGCTCCCTATTCTCGAGGGAGATAATCAGACTCCGGCCCGGGTAGAGGCGAATGTTCTCATGTCGGATATCGACAGGGCAAGGGGGCTCTTCGTTGAATCCGCCGATAAACTCCTCTTCGTACTCTCCGATAATCCCGATAACGTGCAGCGGGAGAGGGCGACGCGCAGATTGAATGAGATCGTCGGATTGCTGTCGTACGATCAGCTGAACGTGCTCGGTGCCAGATACGGCTCCGGCCCGGGAGTCGATGTCATTCTAGAGGGTATGCTGGCATACGCGAAAGATATAGGGGATACTACGGCTGCAAGACAAATATGGGAAAAGATGTCGGAGGAGGGTTTCACGGATGGCTTTCCCGTGCCTTCCGGGACGCAGAGTGTGATCCTGCCGGTTTACACCATGGAAGAAGACGGAGTGCCGGCCGGTTACCGCATTGGATTACTGTGTCCACTCAGCGGTCGTTTCTCATCTCTTGGAGAGGCGTTTCTGCAGGGAGCTTCACTCGCGTTGAAGGAGGCGAGGGCTCGAGGCATAGAGGGTCTCGATCTCGTCGTGGGAGATACGGGGGCGAATCCGCTTGTTGCTCGTTCGGCGGCCAGGAGGTTGATAGCCGAGGAGAATGTTGGAGCAATCGTAGGCGGAGTTCTCAGCACACCAACGATTGCAGCCGCACAGGTTGCAGAGTACGAGGAAACGGTTCTACTATCACCCGTGGCGACTAACGAGGGGATCTACGAGATAGGCGACTGGGTATTCCAGACTGTCATGGATATAGAAACGGAGATACTGGCAACGGCCGATGTCGCCTGCCGGGTGTTGGGTATGAGAAGGGTGGGATTCCTTTCAGTCGAGGGCACCAGGTCGCGGAGAATAGAGCAGCTCTTCAGATCCGAAGTCGATAATTACGGCGGCGAGCTCTGCGTAGTGGATTATTATCCCGAAGGCAGTACGGATTTCAAAGATCATATCGAGAAGATCAGAGAGGCCGCCCCGGAAGCCTTATTGATAGCTTCGGATACCGAGGATCTCGTTCTTATTCTTCCTCAGATATCCTATTACGAATTCGGTGTGCAGCTTCTCGGATTCAGCACATGGAATTCTAAGCGGCTGCTGAGAATGGTCGGCAGAGATATGGAGGGTGCAATATTCCCCGTGGATGAAAGCATGAAGATAGACGAGGAACTTTACCTGTCGGCCGCCGCTCTGGTCGGCGAGCAGGTCGGCGATATCAATCCCTTTCTGATAAGCGGCTATAAGGGAGTGCGTACGATCATCGAGGCGATGAACGGCGGTGGCCCGTCGGGAGACCGACTTAGAGCGGAGCTTTCCAGGCTGCTGCACGACCGGCGCCATCCTTTCCTAGAACTAGTGGAAAACAGGGGGATTCCCTTCCATACGGTCAGAGGGGAGCGCCTGGAAGTATTCACCGTTCTCAATACGAATCCTTGATTCACATCGCTTGATAAACCTAGAACCATCCACAAGGCAAAGGCCGTATCGCCGCCCCATATCACACACGGACAGCCGCAGCTCACTCCCTGGACCGTTCATTGCGATTGTTTGAAGTTTACGAGGAAGCTGATCCAGAAGGGGATAGGATCTTCGTCCCTGACGGATGGTTTGAAAACAAACCGTCGGATCGCCACAAGTGATGAATCCTCGAAGCTCTTGTGTCCGTAAGAGCTCCTTACCCAGGCCTCGGCCACCCTGCCCTCTTCATTGACGTAGACCTCCACGACAACACTGCCCTCCAATCCCATTTCGAGGGCGTCAGGCGGATAACCCGGCTCGACCATATTAATGATTTTATAGTTCTCGCTGTACGGAACATCCGCGTGCGAAGGGTAGGAGCGGTAGATGTTCTCTCCGTCGAGGTCGAATTCCAAAGGTTCTACTATTTCTTCCAGTTGCGGTACGTGGGACGGGTCGCCGTCGTCTCGCGTCTCTTCTTCCATTTCGTATTTCGGGATCTGCACGACGGATCGTTCCTTGTGCAGCTCCCTTCTCGCGGTCTCGCTCTTGATTCCCTCTTCGCTTATTATCGTGATTACCGGATTGGGTTTGAACGGCCCATCGTATCCTACGTTGAACTTGTTCTCTATTATCCTCGATCGTTCGGTTATCAGCAGCAGCAGAAGGAGGAGGGCGATACTGATTGGGAATATAGCAATAAGCTTTCTGGTCCTTCTCCGGTCGTGCTCGCTGATCTTGCCCATTGCTCAACCCTTTTTCCCTATTTATAGTATGTTGACGTGGGATTGGGGGTGTCAAGAACAGATCTTGATATGTCGGCCTGAATTACCCCCGAGCGTCAGTCCAGCAGGATTTCCATTGTATCCGTTGTACCGGGTACGATGTCTATTGTTGTTAAACTTGATTTTCCTCCGCGAAGCTCAACGCTGACCAAATGTTTCCCGGGAAACACGCAGTGAAAGCTCACTAGGCCTTCTTTGTCCGAAGTCTTTGTCAGAACATGGTCCATGCATACGGCGGCTCCCTCCATAGGCTTATCACCCGATAGAATGCGAATTCTCTGGATCTTCGCATCGTTACCTGCAGGATCTAAGTATCCCAGCATTGCGGCCGCCATACTCTCCGCTTCGAGTTGTATGTAGCTTGATTTGGAGTACAGCAGCTCGTTTGTACTCTTGCCTATATCGGCAAAGTGAATTTCACAGGCCGGACAACTCGTTTGCTGAAGGAACAGCCCACTGGAAGCCTCTGTCCCGAGATGTTCGCAGGGCGGGACCGACGCCAGCCGGTCGGCTAGGTGCCGTGCGAGGTCCTTACCTTTGCTGCTGCCGGGATAGTGTAGTACCGCGCATTCAGGTGCCCTGTCCACACAGTCCGTTCCATGATCTATCCGCAGTGCGAGATCGGGCCGGAATCGGTTGACCTTGTAGACCCTTTCCTGAAGTGAGATCGTTTCCTCACCCGAGCGGGTTATCGAGACTAGAGCCCCGGCGGCCTTGAGGATGCCGGCGAGCGCTCTAGCGGACGACAGGTTGATCCATTCGCCTCTGAGTTTCTCTTTACCGCTTCCTCCATGATCCGCTCCTCCCCCGGCCGGATCCAACGCGATCCTCCTACCCCTGAGGATACCGTCGTATATCGGATGGAGATGGACCGTGCAGCCCCCGTCCCGCGTAGTCTCTTCACCCGATGGTATCAGCAGGGGCCTGTATCCACGGGAGTGTATGATAAGGGTGGATCCTGTTTTTTCATCAGCGATAAGCAACCGCCCCTTGGAGTCTCCCCTCAGTATTACGTTGCCGTCCGAGGATACAGAGGGGAATGGCACAGGTTGTTTCGTAACTGCGTCCAGCACGAGCATGGGTGACAAATCCATTTTGATGGTGGGATCGAATAGCAACGTGTCGCATTTTTCCTCGAGCTCGACGATGAATCCGCTGCTGATAGAGTCGCCCTCGATATCGAATGATACGGTCCCTTCCATGCTTGTTCCATTGAACACCCGATCCGACTCTACGAAGCGCGCCCGCGCTGCCGTGCCGTCCGCAATGGGCATGCCAAGAGCGTCGAGTACCTTCACCGATAGCGTGATCCCGCTCCCGGGCTCCAATACCACTTGTAACGGAAGGATGTGGGCCGCCGGTCTGCTCAATAAAAGGGTGAACAGCTTGCTGGTCGCTATCCCTCCACCCGTGCTCCTGACCATACAGGATACGCTGTAAGCGCCGTTTGGCAATGCCGTCGGCATGACATACTCAAGGGTGCGCGCTACGGGATCGTAGAATGGAATGCTGCATTTGCCGCCTATCGTGATTCTCGCGGAGGCCGGATCCACAGGCACATCGCCGCCCTGCGTAACTACGAATGTGATCCCGGTGGGTGCGCTTATGGTGTCGGAAGGCGGGGATATCCTTTCCAATGAAGGGATGCCTCTCGAGAAGTACGAAACGAGTCCCATGAAATAGGCCTCCGCCTCGAGTCTCTGCTTGTTCGAGAGCTTCAATTTTTCTTCGACGAAGGGATTGGACAGGTAGCTTGCCTCGCCCAGTATGGAGGCCCGTGCGGTGGAGTTTCTAAGCACGTAGTAGTTACCGGGCTTTATCTCTGTCTTGTCGATTCCGAGGTTACGGGAGAGATGCAGGTGGACATCCTGCGACAGCACAAGGGATGGACCATGATCGTCGCTCTTATAGTATATCTCGATACCGTTCCTGTCCCGGTTTGTTGGAAATGAGGAGTTGTGATGTATCGATATGAAAACATCGGGTTCGAGCTCGTTCGATATCCTTACCCTGTTTTCCAGATCGTCTCTCAGCTCGAATGAAGGTTCGGGTAAGAAATCCTTGTCCGTCGTCCTTGTCATATGAACGTCGGCACCCGCATCCTTCAGCAATCCCCACAGGTAGAGGGCGACACCGAGGTTGACATCCGCCTCGCGTAAGCTGTCCGGACCCGTTGCTCCATCGAAGTATCCGCCGTGCCCTGGATCCAGAACGATCTTTTTCCCGGCCAGCACCCGCTGGTCCAATGCAGAGGGTTCTTCGAGGAGACTCGCGTAAACCTTTTCGTACGCCGAATGAT
>Ga0180432_10009650_pt1 | contig 11727 bp, 9 predicted proteins | sample SS_ome_10_FD_132414 | JGI IMG/M metagenome (GOLD analysis project Ga0180432, IMG submission 132414) | Hypersaline lake sediment archaeal communities from the Salton Sea, California, USA - SS_1_MS_2 metaG | ecosystem: Environmental > Aquatic > Non-marine Saline and Alkaline > Hypersaline >... | reverse complement strand
CGAAAACGGGTGACTGTCCCCACAGGCACCCCACAGGCACCAAGTGGGGGTCTCCCAGGGGGCAAGAATGAAATCGGCCTTGCCAGAGGTGGCCGGTCCGCCGGCGGGTGAGGTTGATGTGCTGCGAGTACAGCCAATGCGTGCGCCCGATAGCCGGCGAGAGCGATTCCTCCGTCTCCGGCCGAACCACCAGATGGACATGATTGGTCATGAAGCAGTAGCCGATGATCTCGAGACCATAGCGGCCAACCTGTTTCTTCAGCGTCGTGAGATAGAACTCGCGGCCGTGGTCAGAGAAAAACACCTTCCGACGATTGTTGCCCCTCTGGGTGACGTGGTGCGGGAGATCCGGGATCACAATGCGATCGAGTCTCGGCATGCCATGGGCTGGACGCTCGGGTTGAAGACACCTCAATGGCCCCTCCCTCAGCTCGCACATCCCGTGCCGGGAAATGAAGAAAAGGGTCGGAAGCTTCTGCCATGTGGGATAGTATACCTAAATAGGTGGCTGACCCCTATTAGCCTGAGGCTGGCGGCGGCGAATCGTTCAAGGTACTATGGTGCATCACCGTCCGGGCCGGAACGGGGGACCGTGGCTCATTCCGCATGGAGCTCGGCCCCGCCCACAACCGTACTGCAGAGGAGGACGCGCGTGGAACTTGAAACGAGAGTCGCCTACTTCTCGATGGAGATCGGCCTTGAGCAGGGGATGCCGACCTACAGCGGCGGCCTGGGTATCCTGGCCGCGGATACGATTCGCTCGGCGGCGGATCTCAAGATCCCAATGGTGGCGGTAACCCTCCTTCACCGGAAGGGCTATTTCTACCAGAAGTTGGACGACTCCGGCCTGCAAACCGAGGAGCCCGTGGACTGGCCGGTGGACGACTTCCTGGAGGAAACCGAGGGCCGGGCCACCGTGGCGCTCGAAGGGGAAACCGTTCACGTTCGCGCGTGGAAATACGACGTGGAGGGGATCGGTGGGTATAAGGTCCCGGTCTACTTTCTGGATACCGATCTGCCCGAGAACTCCGATGGATTCCGAACGCTGACGCACTGCCTCTATGGCGGGGACGCGCGATACCGCATCTGCCAGGAGGCCGTCCTGGGAATCGGCGGCATTCGAATCCTCCGCAGCCTCGGGCACCGCGACCTTCGACTCTTCCACCTGAACGAGGGGCACGCGGGGTTCCTCACGCTGGAGATTCTGAAGGAACACCTCGAACACGCGGGCAAGCGAACGTTCGACGACGCCGACATCGAGGCGGTACGAAAACGGTGCGTGTTCACGACGCACACGCCCGTGCCGGCCGGCCACGACCAGTTTCCGGTGGATCAGGTGAGGGGCATCCTCGGGGACCACCCGATTTTCGACAGGCTCGACGTCATCTGCTGCGACGACCTGCTGAACATGACCTACCTGTCGCTGGCCTTCAGCCACTACGTGAACGGGGTCGCAAAGAAACACGGCGAGGTCTCGAGTCTTATGTACGCGCCACACACGATCGACGCCATCACCAACGGCGTCCATGCTGCAACGTGGACGTCGGAGTTCTTCGGGGAGCTGTTCGACCGCCACATCCCGGGCTGGAAGGAAGACAACTTCAGTCTTCGCTACGCGCTGAATATCCCGAAGGACGAAGTCTGGGCCGCGCACCGCGAGGCCAAGAAGGAGTTGCTCCAGTTCGTCAACCGCGAGACCAATGCCGGGATGGATCAGGACATCCTTACCCTCGGGTTCGCGCGGCGGGCCACCACCTACAAGCGTGGAGACCTTCTATTCCAAGACGTCGAGCGACTCCGCCGAATCTCACGCGACGTCGGGAACATCCAAGTCGTTTTCGCCGGCAAGGCCCATCCCCGGGACAAAGGTGGAAAGAAGATCATCCAGCGGGTGTTCGAAGCCAAGAAGGCACTCGGCCACGATGTTCGAATCGCATACCTCGAGAACTACGATCGCAGTCTGGGCAAGCTGGTCACGGCCGGGGTGGACGTGTGGCTCAACACGCCCCAGCCGCCGTTGGAGGCGTCGGGAACCAGCGGGATGAAGGCCGCCCTCAACGGGGTCCCGTCCCTGAGCGTCCTTGACGGATGGTGGATCGAAGGACACATCGAGGGAGTCACGGGATGGTCGATCGGAGAGGACCGAGCGCGATCCGGCGAGGAGGTCGATCGGTCTCGGGACGCATCGTCCCTGTACGAGAAGGTCGAGAACGTGATCATCCCGCTCTACTACGGCCATCGGGACGCCTTCGTCAACGTGATGTGCCATTCGATCGCGCTGAACGGCTCCTTCTTCAATACGCAGAGAATGATGCAACAGTACGTCCTGCGCGCGTATTTCCTCCAGGCTCCCAGGATTACATGAAGACGAGGTAGATGAAGGCAACGGCGACGGCCAGGAAGAGAACCGACATGATCCCGCCCGCCTTCAGGTAGTCGGCGTTGCGGTAGCCCCCGGGCGACATCAGTAGAGCGTTGACCTGGTGGGTCGGAAGAACGAAGGAATTGGACGCGCACACCGCCACCAGCAGCGCCAGACCCCTCGGATCAAGATCGCTCATGTGTCCCATGATCATCACCAGCGGGACCAGAAGAACGGTGGCCGCGGCGTTGGAAATGAACAGGGAGAACACCGTAGCGAGCACGCCGACGCCGGCGAGAATCCAGATCGGGTGATTCCCGTGGAGAAGGAGCATCATCTGATGAGCCACGAAATTCGCCGCCCCGGTTTTCTCCATAGCGATCCCCAGGGGAATCAGGCCCGCGAGCAGGAAGACGGTCCGCCAGTCGACGGCCCGGTAGGCTTCGTCGATGGGAACAATCCGCAGGAGGATCATCGCAACCGCTCCGCTCAGTAGGCTCAGGGAGAGGTGGACGCCCGAGAGAGCAAGGGCGATGGCCCCCAGAAAGCAGAGCGAGGCGGTAAAGGGTTTGCCCCGGCCCGTCGTCTCCGGCGATTCGATAGGCGTCGCCAGCACGAAATGAATATTGTCCGCCATGGCCCGGACGTTACCCCAAGGGCCATGGACGAAGATGGCCTCGCCGGGCCGCAATTCCTGGTCGGAGAAATCGCGACGCTCCTCCTTATCGCCGATCAGTGTCATGATGGGTTCCACGCCCCATTTCTTCCGCATCTCGATCTCGCGAAGCGTCTTACCCGCAACGGGCGAGCGAGGCGGGATGATGACCTCGGCGAATCCGCCGCTCTCCCCGCTCTGCAGGGCTTTGAACCGGTAGGCGAACGGGCGGACCTGCAGATCGAAGTCGTCGACGAACCGTTCGACGTCGGCCAGCTTTCCGAGAAGAGCCACCTCCTGCCCCGAGCGGAAAGGGGTATGCCGCCAGGGTGCATAGCGGACGTCATCCCCCTCCAGGAGCGCCAGTACATTCAACCCGTAGTTCATGCGGACCTGGACCTCTTCGCGTGTTTTGCCCGAGAGCGGACTGCCCGGAGGAATGAACACTTGAAAAATCGTGGACGGGAGGTGCCAGGTTTCGATCAGATCTTCCTGGGAGTTGGCCGGGGTCTCCTCTTTCTTCCCCGCCGGGAGAACGAACTTCCTGAAAAGAAGGAAATACACGATGCCGATCGCAAGGAGCGTCGACCCGAGAGGCGTGACGGCAAACAGCCCGAACGGGGCCTCGCCCCCCTGCCGCATGAGATCATTGAGAATCAGGAGGGGACTTGAGCCGACCATGCTCAGTGTTCCCCCGAGGATCGCGGAGAATCCCATCGGCATCAGCAGGCGCGACGCCGGGATGCGGGTGTTCTTCGAAATCCTCAGGATCGCGGGGAGAAACAGCGCCGCGGCTCCGATGTTCTGGATGAAGGCCGACAGGATTCCGATGACCGAGGAGACGAGCCCGATCAGCCGCTTCTCGCTCGAACCGGCCGCCTTCAGGATCGGTCGTGTCAGCCGATTCATGACACCCGAACGTTCAACGCCGTACCCCAGAATCATCACCGCGATGATCGAGATGACCGCACCGCTGGCCAGGCCCGAGAATGCCTCCGCAGGCTCCACCAGACCGAGCCAGGCCAGTGTGACCATGATCAGAAGCGCAATCACGTCCACGCGCAGCCATTCACTGACAAATAGGATGACGGTACCGGCCAGAACCAGAAGAACGAGGGTGATATCCGGCGTCATGCGGGGATCCTGAAGTTGTGGACTCGAACCGGCTTGCGTGAAACCTGCTCTCAGATATGTCTAATCTGCCGGAAGCTTCGAGTCAAGAGAAATGGAGAGAGAACGGGGGGATCCGGATCACGACCATCGTGACGAGTTTCGAGCTCAGGAGTGCCACCCTTGTGCCACAAGCAGCTCGGCGGTGTGAATCGATCCGCCCGCCGCCCCGCGCACCGTGTTATGTCCAAGCACCACGAACTTCGCATCGAAGACCGGGCAGGGACGCACCCGCCCCACGGTCACCGTCATCCCCTCTCCCCGGTCCCGATCGAGGATCGGTTGAGGCCGGTCGTTGTCCCGCCGGACCCGAACCGGCTGGGCCGGAGAGCTCGGAAGACCGGCCACCTCCGGCGTTCCCCTGAAGTCTTCGAGAACCGAGAGGATCGCGTCGATGTCGGGCCTGCGCTCGAAGCGAACGGAAACACACTCCGTATGGCCGTCACGAACGGGAACACGATTGCACTGTGCGCTGACCGCGAATGGGGCACTGTTGACGAGTCGACCGTCGAACGAGCCGAGCAACTTCCCCGGTTCCTCTTCGACCTTGTCCTCTTCCCCCCCGATCCAGGGGATCACATTGCCGACGATATCCATCGAGGGCACGCCCGGGTATCCGGCCCCGGAGACCGCCTGCATCGTCACCACGGAGACGGCGCGCAGTCCGAAGGCTTCGTGAAGCGGTTTGAGCGCCAGCATCAGCTGTGTGGTCGAGCAGTTGGGATTGGTCACGATCATGCCCTTCCAGCGGCGGCGGGTCCGCTGCAGCGAAATCAGGCCGGTGTGATCCGGATTGACTTCGGGGATGAGGAGGGGCACGTCCTCGTCCATTCGGTGGGAAGCGGCGTTGGAGCAGACAATGTATCCGGACTCGGCGAATTGTTCCTCGCTCGCCCCGGCCACGTCGGAAGGCAGGGCCGAGAACACGAGGCGGCAGTCCAGGTTCGGTTCCACGGGATCTACGGCAAGACCGGCAATGCGCTCCGGAATCGGCGTCGGAAGCAGCCAGTCGCACACCTCCCCGTACCTCGCCCCGGCGGACCGATCCGACGCGGCGAGCGCCCTCACCTCGAACCACGGGTGCTCGCAGAGCAGCTGGACGTACCGCTGACCCACGACTCCCGTGGCACCCAGCACACCTACCGGAATAGGGTTCATTGGTTCCTCCGGAACCCGCCGGCATCCGCCTGGCAACACCTCCGGAAACCTCCGCCGGGGAACGTCCGCGCCCGATCAGGGGGACGGCGGCGGTTCCGCCTTGTCTTCCAACCCCAGGTCTTTATGAAGGAGCTGAACCGTCCGCGCCATCTGGCTCTCCGGAATGCAGAAAGACACGCTGTGCTGTGCCCCGGCCTTCGCCACGGCAATCACGCGAACCCCGTAGGACCCGAGGGCGGCCAGCGCATGAGAGACGATGCCTTTCTGATTCCATCCCGGTACACCAACGACGGAGATGGTCGAGACCTTCTCTTTGATTCCCAGCGTGCAGCTGGAGCTGAGACGATACAGCACGGCCCCGTCCGGGCCGGTCTCCGGAGGCGGCGGACTGGATCGGACCGGCGACAGATCCCGCCCGAACTCCCGGGAGAGAACCCCGAGACAGTGCTCCTGGTCCTGCTCCCGCACCACCAGATTCAGGTTGTGCTCGGACAGGGATTGCGAGAACATCAAAACATCGATCCCCGCCTGGCTTAAGCGCTGGAGCGCGCGGGCATCCATACGCAGCGTCCACGAATCGTCCTGGCTGCCGATGGCGATCAGGGACATACCCGTCGTGGAGATGATGGCCGGGAGAAGCTCCCGGTCCGAAGAGGGGTCCTTGACGATCAGGGTACCCGGATCCGAGGGGTGGAAGCTGCTGACCATTCGAAGCCGGATCCCGGCATCCATGACGGGCCGAATGGTCTTGGGATGGAGCACCTCGGCTCCGAAACTCGCCAGGTCCGAGGCCTCCGCGTACGTCAATTCCCTCAGCGTACGCGCCCGGGATACGATATTGGGATCGGCCGTCAGGATACCTGAAACGTCACTCCAGAGCCAGACTTCCTCCGCACCGAGACCCGCCCCGACAACGGCCGCCGAGTAGTCGCTTCCACCGCGCCCCAGGGTGGTCGTCACGCCATTTTCCGTCGCTCCGACGTACCCCGTGATAACCGGGATCACGCCGCGCTCCACGATCGGCAGAATTCGCTCCTTCAGGCGCGCCTCCGTGGAAGCCATCAACGCGCTGGCATCGCCGAAATTGTCGTCCGTTACGAGCAGCTCGGTCGCGCGCACGGCCTGGGCGCGTGAGCCGCGGTGCCTGAGAACGGCGGCAAGGATGGTGGAAGACAGCTTCTCGCCAAACGACGCCACGGCGTCCGTACCCCGGGGAGTCAGCTCGCCCAGCACGGCGATACTCCGGTACAACCGGTCGAGGTTATGGAGCCGGTCTTCGACCGTTCCGCTGATCTCCAACCGCTCCGGACTGTCGGCAAGCAGGGTCTCGACGACTTCGTGGTGCTTCTCGAGCAGGCGGACCTTCGTCTGCCGAAAAACCACGTCGTTTCCATCGGCAGCAGCCCGCGCGCCCGCGATCAGCTGGCTGGTGACGCCCTTCATGGCGGACACAACCACTAGGGTCCCCCCGAAGGTCGCCCGGCCGCTCTGGAGCCGCTCCGGATCTGCCGGTTGAGACCTTCGCATCCGCTGAGATTGTTCGATCACGATGTCCGCCACGCGGGAAACCCGTTCTGCGCTTCCCACGGAGCTTCCGCCGAACTTGTGTACGATCATCGGCTTCTCCCATACGTGCAATGGAAACGGCTGGGAAACCAGGAGGGCGGCCAGCCCCTTTGGCTCCGGACCATCCCGCAGAAAGCTCCGCCGGTTCAGGATGTCTTCCCCAGAAGCAGCGCAGACGGAAGGTACTTCGGAGAATGGCGATGCAGGGAGCAGGGACAGGATACCGCATCGGCTTCCCCCTGTCAACCGCTCACCCGCCGGTCGGGCACTCCGAGAAAATCGCAATGCGGAGTCTGAGTTTTCTTGACACGAAGCGTCCGATGGCTACATTTGGGCTGCTCGAGGAAAATGGAGAGACACAATTCACGTGCGGTCTTGAAGGGAGTCTGTAAATGCAGAGAACCTCCTGGGTTTCCTTGCCACTGCTCCTCCTCATCATTCTCGGGTTCTCATCCTCTCCCGCCCGCCCCCACGGCGAGGGGGATGCGGCGCTCTGGCCCGAGATTGAACCCTTCGAGACAGGCCACCTTCGGGTCTCGAATCTCCACCAGATTTTCTACGAACTCTGCGGCAATCCAAATGGGAAACCGGTCTTCGTCCTTCACGGGGGTCCGGGAAGCGGGTGCTCCCCGCACATGCGTCGGTTCTTCAATCCCGAGAGGTTTCTCATCGTTCTCCATGACCAGCGCGGCGCCGGCAGGTCGATACCTTACGCCGAAATTCGACAGAACACGACCGAGCACCTGGTTCGGGACATCGAGCGGCTTCGTCGTCATCTGGATCTCCAGGAGGTCATCCTGTTCGGTGGCTCCTGGGGCACGACCCTTGGCCTGGCGTATGCCGAAGTGTATCCCGAGCGCGTGAGCGGCATGGTTCTTCGCGGAGTGTTCACGGGGACCAAGAGCGAGATCGACTACTTCTATCACGGGGGGGTTCGGACCCACTTCCCGGATGCCTACGATCGCATGCTGGGTTCGCTGCCCGATCCCGACAGGCGCCCGCTACCGGCCTATTTCCTCGAGCTGATCCGAAGCGAGGACCCCTCAGAACGAGACCGGTACAGCCGAGTCTGGGCCGCCTACGAGATCAAGATCTGCGGGCTGGCGGTTCCGGACGAACAGATCGCCGGCATCCTTGAGGAATCCGATCCGTATGCGTTTGCGCTCCTCGAGAACTACTACATGGCCAATGACTGCTTTCTGGAAGAAGATCAACTTCTCAAGAACGCGTGGAAGATTCCGGATATTCCGATCACTATCGTCAACGGTCGCTACGACGCAGTGTGCCCGCCGGTCACCGCCTATCGTCTTCATCAGGCGATCCCCGGGTCGCGACTGATCATTGCCGAAAGCGCCGGGCACTGGATGGGCGAAAAACCGATCGAGCAGGCGTTGCTCGAGGCCATGAAGGACTTCGAGTGATTCGGCGGGAATTCGATGGGGTATGATCAAGCATACGAAGAGACGGCCGACTACTTCGGGAAAGAGCCCGACGACATCCTGATGGCGTACGTGGATCGGATTGACCGATTTGCCCGAGTGCTGGACATCGGCGCGGGCCAGGGCCGAAACGCTCTTCCCGTCGCCCGCCTGGGCTATACCGTGGAGGCGATCGATGTCTCCACCATCGCGGTCAAGATCCTTTCGGAGGCGGCCCGGAATGAGACCCTGCCGCTCCGGGCCATCTGCTGCGGGTTTGAAACGTTCATACCGGAATCCACCTTCTCGGCCATCCTCATGTTCGGCATGATCCCCGAGCAGTCCCGCGAATCCACCCGGCTGATGCTGGCAAAGATCGATCAGTGGACGAATCCCGGAGGCCTGGTGTTTGCCACGGCATTCACCACGGGGGATCCGGCGTTTGATGAGCACTCAGAAACCTGGAAGACCATCGGTGAGAACTCGTTCGCGGACCGCGAGGGGACCATCCGCACGTATCTCCGCTCGGGAGAACTGCTTTCCATGTTTCCGGGATGGGGTACCCTCCACTACTGGGAAGGGATGGGACCCGAGCATCGTCACGGGAATCGACCGCCCGAGCGTCACGCGAAAGCCGAGGGCGTATTCCGCAAGCCGAAATCGGAAACGGAGGACTTGATCCGAGCCGCGGCCGAGCGGAAGGTGGAGACCTCCACCCGGTGAGCGGTCAGCGCCGGACAGAAGGAGATTTGAATGCCCCCCGTCGCGACTCCATTTGAAGACCCTTTCAACCTCAACACCCGTCTTTTCTTGAACTGCCTCGATGGCATCGATGACGAAACCGGACGCCGGCGGCCGAACGATCGGACGAACAGCATGACTTTCATCGCCGTGCATGTTCTGGACGCGCGCCATTTCCTCGCCCGCTGCCTGGGGCTCGAGGTGGACAATCCATTCAATCCCCTGCTCGCCGACGTAGAGCGCATCGAGGATGTGAAAAGCCTCCCGTCGGTCGACGAGTTGAAATCGTCTTGGCTGGGGATCACCGGAGCACTCGAGAAGCGGATCGCCACGGTCGCCCCGGCCGATCTCGCACAACCCTCCCCCCAGCCGTTTCCCCTCGAATGCGGCGACACCGTCCTGGGAGCGCTCACGTTTCTCCTCCAGCACGAGGCGTTCCACATCGGGCAGATGGCGCTGATCCGCAAGTACGTCGGCGCGGAGGCGATGGTCTACTGACGGGTTCACTCGGGCGCGCTTCTTCTGTAACTGCGTGTCGGGACAGCGATTCTCCTGGACCGACGGCCGCGAGCGGATCGCCATCGCAAAACTTGTACTTTCCTTATGCCCTGAATCCAGTTATACTCGAAGTGGTTCCTGGATCTGTACTTGGAGGCGCTATGCGGAGAGCGATCCTCAGCCTGCTGCTCATCGGGTTTTCCCTCTATGTACCCCGAGCATGCCCGGCCCAATCAACGGTTACGATCCCGCGAATCGAGGGGCGCTTCATCAATCTGGTAGACGGTGTGTGTTTCTGTTCGGGAACGATCCAGGCCGAGATTGATTATAACCCCGAGACCGCCTTCGCGACGACCCGAGTATCGGCCGACGGCTCCTTTCTCTTCACCAACCTCGAGGTCCCACCGGGCGCCGTCAACATCGATTTTCGGGGATCGATTTTTCCGAGAGTCGAAAACGCCTTGAGCGCCGTATACGGGATCGAGGCCCTGGCCTCAGGCGAGATCCCCGGCGATTCTCTTCGCGTACTCTACAATCCTCCGAGGCCGAGGAATGTCTCCGCCCACCCGTCTCTTTCGGGCCACCTCGAGGGTCGGGTCACGGATGCGGAGACGGGAAACCCCATCCCCGGCACAAGGGTACACATGATGATCCTGTTCAAAGCGGGAGCGCGATCCACGTCCCTATCCCGCCTGGAGTATTCGGTCCCCACCAACGGAGCCGGGACCTACAGACTCACCGAGTCCAAGCTCTACAGAGACATCGCCGGTCTCCAGCCCGGCCGCCTCCACCTTCGGGGTCATGTCTGGATCGCGGATCTTCGTGCCGTGGCTCTCGGCTATGAGGATGCCGCGTACACCCCGGAGGAAGCGGCCACCTTCCGGATGTTCTCCAACACCTACACGCGCAATTTCGAGATGGAGCGTCTGGAAGACGAGTGGTGAGAGAGAATCAAGAACCAGCCACAGATTGCACAGATTACACAGATGAATGCGTAACGGAGTCTCGGCCGGCGGCCAAGACTCCGAAAAAGACTTCCGCTTTTCCCTCTGTTGTCTCTTGCGAGGATCTTCAGCTCTCTCAAATGTTCTTGTCCGAGCTCAACTTTCGACGATCGACTCTCAACGATCTCGGGCCGGCAGCCGCTCAGGACGAACGGAACGTCTGTCACCCACCCGCCCATTCGCCCTCTCGCCCTCTCGCAGACGGATTCCCGCGTGACAAAGCCCCGCAATTCCGCTAGCATAGGGTCTCTCGCTACCCCCAACGCGTCCATCGCACAGAGAAGAGAGGTTCGGAATGCACGAGTTCAAAGACGCCAACGACATTCTCGAGAAAACGGCCCTCGTGGACCGGTTCCTTCGCTACGTCCGGGTCGACACCGAATCCGTGGAGGAATCCAAGGAATGCCCGAGTTCACCCGGCCAGTTGGAGCTGGCGAAAACGCTGGCGAAGGAACTCAAGGAGCTCGGCCTGGACGACGCCGCCGTGGACAAGAACGGTTACTGCCTCGCCACCCTGCCGGGAAATCGCCCGGGGCGTATCGGGTTCATCGCCCATGTGGACACGGCCCCGCAGTTCACCGGGAAGGGAGTCAAACCCGTTCTCCATGAAAACTACGACGGCAAGCCGATCCGTCTGAAGAACGACATCGTGATCGACCCGGCGGAATCCAAGGAGCTCGGCCGGTGCGTGGGCGACACCATCATTACGGCGGACGGCACGACTCTCCTCGGCGCGGACGACAAGGCGGGGATCGCCGCGATCATGGCGGCCCTGGAAATCCTCAAACAGGACGAGTCGCTTCCCCACCCGACGATTCGCATCTGCTTCAACCCGGAGGAGGAGGTCGGGCGCGGCGCCGACAAGTTCCCCTTGAAAGAGTTCGACGTTCCGGTGGCGTTCACGCTCGACGGAGGCTTCACCGGGGAAGTCAACACCGAAACCTTCTCCGCCGACAAGGCCACCGTGACCTTCCGCGGCGTTTCGGTCCATCCCGGCATGGCCAAGGGCAAGATGGTCAACGCCCTTCGCTACCTCGGGAAGTTCCTGGACCGCCTCCCCGTCGATCAGGCGCCGGAAACGACGGAAAAGCGGGAAGGATTCCTCCACCCCACCGACATCTCGGGGGACGCCGCCGAGGCCAAGGTGAATCTGAT
>Ga0180432_10009649_pt1 | contig 11727 bp, 18 predicted proteins | sample SS_ome_10_FD_132414 | JGI IMG/M metagenome (GOLD analysis project Ga0180432, IMG submission 132414) | Hypersaline lake sediment archaeal communities from the Salton Sea, California, USA - SS_1_MS_2 metaG | ecosystem: Environmental > Aquatic > Non-marine Saline and Alkaline > Hypersaline >... | reverse complement strand
TGGACAATTAGGTATCGGTGTATGGATAAGTGCATGTGGTAATAAAATAGCAGCAGGTGCTTCTGGTAGTCCTAGCAATGGAGGTAATGTATTTGCTTATAATATAAGTGATACAACTCAGTCAGTAAAAGTTATTAAACATTAATCTTTCATAATCAATAGGTATATTGCCTAATTAAAAAAAGAATTTATTCGCCAATTCTGACATAATCAATAGATTCAATACACCTTTTAAAGTTTTCTTTGTGCACCAGAAATCAGCTTTATTGTTCATCAAGAAACGATATTGACATATCTTATAGGGACTATCGGTACAGTACCTAACTATTGTGTCAAACATGGTAAATCTTCTAGCGGAATTTTACCGGTCTGAGGAGTATCCGCAAAAGGACGAAAGTTGATCTCGTAAAACAATTGTTTTTTCTTTTTTAGTTAATTTCAAACCTGAAGATAAGAGAATGTGAAGTCTAACTGGTAACAACATTTCGCGAGGGTCTCTCTTAAAACCAAACCATTGTAGTTTCTTTTTATTCAGACTATCGTCCAATTGATTTTCACCGCGGTCTCATTTTCGCTAGTACCATCTGCCCCGACTAATTCATAATCATCCTTGTAATTTGTAGTAGACAAAGCACCGATCTTATAATGTAGTTCTGGAATTGGAGCTGGATGATTTTTTCCCAAACGATAAATATCTACCGATTTAGTTTCTGTAAAGGGATTCATTATGTATGTTTGAACTTAGCAACGTAGGCCTCAAAATATAAAATTCAATTTTAAAAAGAAAGAACACAAACACTAATAACTCTATGTACAATAACAACAGATTGAACGAGAGATCATGAACCTAACATTCTCGCGAAGAAATCACCTCCCACCTCATCGAAGTTCGTTTCGGCAACAATTTTGGCCATCAGGTAGTCCAAGATTGCCTTGTAGATAAAGCGGAACTGAACCTTCGTTTGAACCATACCAGGCCGCATCTCACGGAGTCCGTTTACCTTATCTAAGATATCAATCTCAGATAATTTACCGCTCCTTATTTCCGCGATTGAGGAGTGGATGGCAGTGAATGTACCAGCACGACCTAAACCAGCACTACAATGCACTATGACGGGGGTGTCGCCGCTTGACTCATCGGCACGGGAACAGATATCCAGGACTATATTAGTAGATTCTGGAACTCCCATGTCGGGCCATCCAACGTAGTGGATTTGGGTCACGGTGCGTCCCGCACTATCATCTCCCATTCTGAGGTAAAATTGGCGTATTATGACCAATCCATCAAAGAGTGACTCTTCACCTTTCCATTCGACTGTAAAGCCGCATGGAAACCGTAGTGTCTTGCCCTTTGAGGGCCAGTACTTGCTACATTTCTCCTCACCGCTGGAGTCATACAGTGGTGTTAATGCCACAATGACATTTGTCTTCTGTTGCCACACAACAAGCCAAAATGGCATAACGGTGCTAAGCGGCGGGAAGTCGTCAACCGTGGGGGCTTGGGTTACAATGTGTGTTGTGGAACCATTTTTGTCGGTTATTCTAGACGCATTGAAGTATCCTGAGCCAATCATAAAATACTCATAGTTCATAATACACACATTGTTATGCTTGTACGGTTGGTTGTCGTACCTGTCTCTCGGATCACGGGAACATATCTCATTAAGGACTCTAAATTTCCAACCGTCGGTGAATTCATCCCAAATAGGCGATAAATTCGACAGGGCGAATCTTAGCTGGCGGATGAGTTTATCCATGTTATCAGACATTTTGTAAAGTAGAGGTATAGGGGGTGCTCACAAACAACAGCTTGTAAACATAAAAGTGGCTATAAATGAACGTCTCAAGAAAAAAAATCAATTTTTTATACAGGCGTACATGGCATTTTTTACAAAAAAAATTGATAATTATGTAATCACATAAGCAATGTCCCATCTCGTGTTTTTCAGAAGCAAAATCCATTGTAGTACTTCAGATCGATGGAGATATACGGCTATGCAACATCAAACTGCTGCTAAGTTTGAAAAATGGTGGAACGAACATCACTCTTTGATTGGTCGTAATCAAATTGAGGATATCATATTCCTTGATTCTGTCCAGATGAACGGGCGATTAAAAAATCTAGTATTAGATTATCTGGATACGTGTTTTCATGGAAGGAAATTAAAAGCCCATGAAAGAGAATTCACCCCAGATGATATTGATAATATCGTTAATGAAATTCAATGCTTTATAGACAATAATCTATTATCTTCCGAAGAGTACTCCTCTGATGAAGAAGAATTTGATTCTGGGGAATATTATTCTGACGGCTTTATTGTCTTTGAGTCCGAATATGACGACACGAGTTCTATCTGGATGAGAAATCAATCTCGTTCTCGTAGGTATATGTGAATATTTTCTTTTTAATTATATAATGAACTATATTGCACAACTTTTAATAGAAACTGTTGTCGTAGGTATATCTCTCGTTATTATTGGCACTTTCACCAATAAATTAGTCCCACACAGATTTAAAGTACAACTGCCTACTGAATGCAAAAACTGGAATGATAAATATGTCATGCAAATTAGTCTATTTATTACTGGCGCAGTTGCTCATTTATTATTTGAGGCGTCTGGCGTAAATAAATGGTATTGTAAATCAGGAGCCGCCTGTCTTGATTCTTAGAATTAAATCTTTTAAATATAACTCATAAATAATAGATGCCGTTACAGATGCGGTGGTTGCTGTTAAATATAAATACCACTCGTATTTACTACTCAAAAATGATGTAATACCTACAATTGATAATAAAATTAGTATAACTATACTAAGAATTAGTATCTTCATATATTAAATGATTAATATTATTTTTGATAACATGCATAGTATGAATTAAATATATCTCTTTTTATATTTAGTCCCTTAAATCTAAAACCTTTCGGGATTATATATTTTTTTGACCACGTTTCTTTATTATTATATCTACCCATATCAATGTCCTCATCATTAATTATCGCATACAATAAATGCACTTTATTTAAAAATATTCCAAAATCTCTATCACGAACATCATGTTCTCTAATGATAAATAAACCTCCTGGTTTTAATACTCTGTAAATTTCATCCAACATGATATTAATATCTCTAAAATGATGTAATGCCATAAAACCCGTAATTAAATCAAACTTATTATCTTCAAATGGTAAGACATCTGGTGTGTTCTCTATAAAAGTTACATATTCTGTATTTTCTTTACTAATCTTGATATCTACACCATACGCCTCTTCCGCTTTTATATATTTCGTTAATTCTTCTGTAATGGATGCCTCTGAACAACCTACATCTAGATATGTCTCTATTTTTTTGTTTTTAAGCCACCTCATAATATCATTGATTCTTGATTGAGAACGCCCTATATTTTGTGTTGGTTCTGTGTTTTTCTTATATTCTTTATATTTCCTTTTTAGTTTGTTAATGTTTATTTCAGAATTATTCATTAATGCTTTTAATTCAGTGCGATCATCATTATTAAGATATCTTGTTTTTTTGTCAATAAATATATCTATATTTTTCTGCATATGTAATAAACAATTTAATAGTCTTTAAATTAAAAAAAAAAATCAAACTTTTTCTATAGAAAATCCGTGGGTGTTTATCATATATTCTACAGACATATTATCCTCAATTTCAAGAGTCACAAACCAACATCCTTTACCAAACAACCCATCATTCTTACGATAACTAATAAGTTTTCCTGTAACATTATCCTCTGGGATATGATACAACTTACCAATTTCAAGCTTCATGATGTGTGTTATATTAATTAAAACTTATAATTAATATTATTCAATTTTTTTGCATATATAGTTAGGCGGAGAATATATGTGTAGTGATACTGAGTATAGCCTACCATTTTCTATTTTATGAACACCAATAGAATTATCCAAATAAGTGATGTCGTCTTGTAATAATTTATGTGATTGTATCTGTTTCTGAGAAAATATTGTTTCTATTAATTCACCTTCTAATAATTTCACAATACATCCATTATGTGAATGATCATGAACAGACGTTTGTTGTTCTGGATTCCAGCATAATAATAAAATTTCTATTTTATCGTCTCTATAAACAAGATTTCGTTTATAATTTAAATGTGAAAAATTTGACCATTTTACCCAATCAGTAGACTTATAATCTTCTAATAGTGGTTTTATTGTAGATAATTTATCTCCAAAAACATATTTTTCTTTTATACTTGAAATTAAATTGTCCATTTTTTTTATTTATATTATTAAAAAACATTAATTATAATATGGAATTTAAAGCACAAAAATGTTATTCATGTGATAAAATCGGCGCTCCTTATCATAATTTATATTATTGTGTAGACCACCATCCATATAGTTTATGTAAATATGATTGTGATAATCTCGGCAAATTATGTGAACCTAAAAAATTATTTGACAATATATATTTTCATAAAGGTTTTGATTGTGGTAATCACATTATTACCAATAAAAAATTAATTAATAGTAATACTGGTGAGGATATGAATATAATCTCCGCCGTCTTCGATACGGGTACCATATAGGGTATCTACGCCAGCCACTAAGATGTTCGGTACTAAATGTATATTTGTATAAATACACTACAGCAAATAGTAAAAATACTAACAATAAAATAAAATACATGTATATAAAATCATGAATAATTTAATTTTAAATGAACTGTATATTCGTTTTTTAAATTGCAAATATAAAATTATTGATATTGAGCTATATGAAGCATCTGATCCTTATTTTGATTTTGATATATTAGAGACAAATATATGGTTTTTCAGGAAAAAAAAACTATATATAGTGATGAATGGCTATTATATATTAATTAATGCAATCAAAAAACAACATAAAATTATTACTAATTGTATTATATATTTTTTATATATTTCACGATGCAAGAAAATTTCTGAATTTATCAGTAAATATTGCCCTGATTTAGATTTATACAAGAATAAATCTTTCTGTTTGAAAAAAAAGAAACATCCCAAACATGAACGTATTTTTGCTACACCAAGAGTTGGCTTAACCTTAAAAGGAATAAAACCAGAAGAATTAAGTATTTATTCTAATCATAAAAAATTAAAATATATTATGAAATGTTTAAGATTTACTACTTACCCATATAGACTCAGACATGGTGTTTTATATCTAGTATTAGTACTTATTGGTTTAGAAATTAAAAATAATACAAAAATTCCCATTAAAAAATTAGCATTAGATACAGGACTACCCAAAGCAACTATTAAATTTTACTATAAACAAATCATAGAAGGCACAAAATTAATTAAATTACCATTAGGTATTAATAATAAAGAAATAGCTCAATTATATGGTGCATTATCTAACTGGTAATAGTTCTTGTCCTAAAAATGGTAAAATTCTTTTTATATTTATTTTTTTATTGGTTATCCAATCTACCTGATGTTTTAACCATTGCTGTTTATATTCATAAAATGGTGTTTTTGGATTTAAATGATGAGCAATATGATAATTTTGATAGAATAATAATAATGAGAAAATATTTGTAGTTTTGGGTGGTGTTGATAAATAACTAGTTGTATGAAATGGATTTTCTTCTAATTTTACTCTATGTGGCTCATGCGGTAAATAATCAAAGGCATAAGCTAATATCGTTTTTGCTAACATGCTCGGTAAAACCCAATATTGCATTAATTCTGAACCATATCCTAATTGAGTCATTTTATAGATAAAACTCATCATAGCTAACTTATAGATCCAAAATATACCCATTTCAATATATGGATGGTTACGAACTATGGAACGTTTATTAGATTCTATTGTTTTTCCTGGGTAAAATGGTATTACTAATGGTAAGTATGTTGCAATATAAGCTATATCTACACTTAACCATCTCAATGGCATCAATAATAATCCTCCTGGACCATGCGCAGATGCCCATGTATCTGGATCAAAACGTAAATCATTTGTAAATCTATGATGCGTTAAATGTAAATACTTAAATGCATTGAAATCTCCCAAAGGACCCATAAACACCTGAGATAACCACCCAAATAAATGATTTATAAATGGTTCAGAACTTATAGAACCATGTGCCGCATCATGCATCACTGTGAACTCACCATAGCAACAAAATATACACAAACCTAATGTGAAAGCCATCAATAATACAGATTTAATACTTTCTGGCTTCTCTAAACTAAATATATTATAAGCTTTCTCATTCCCAAAATAACCAGTACCTAATAAAATTGCCCCAATCCATAGACACAATAATACAAAATATATATAAATTGTAGGCAATGCAATTTTACTCATTATACCTATATATACGATTTTATTTCTTAAGTGTATTAAAAATGATTTTTTTATAACCAGTTACTTATTATTATATTTGTTATTATGTTGCATGATATGTCGGCTACTCGTAGCTTGCAACCGAAACCATGTATTAAGCAAGGATGTTACCCAATTCTTATTAATAAATCTCTAGCTATAGAGTGTTTAATAAACCCCAAAAGGAGACTCATATCTGTCTGGCAAGCACTTTTCAGCAAAAAAAAACATCATGACCCTAAAGTTAGACTTAGTACAAGTCCAGCGGGAACCAAGGGAATTCATTCGGAATTGCCCGAATGGTATATTCTCAAACCAAGAAATTTCCGTCATAAACCTGTAATTATTACTTGTGGAGTAAAATCATGGGAGATCTATAAGGACTAAGTTTTTTTTTAATACGGGTTAGTATATAAAAATGCTAAAAAATTGATTTTTTTTTTAAGACTAACATTTATTGCTTTGATTACTTTTCTATACGATGAAGGTGGATGAGCTGAAAGAAAAACTTGCGTCTTTACGTATAAGACTAAGATATATAAGCAGGCCTGAAAAATACGACTATTGGAAATATGAGATTATACTTTCTAATAATGTAGTATTCTTTCTGCAAATTTTCACCAAGGGAGATTTTATACAGAGTATCAAATTCATAACACATTATGTGTATAATGTTCTAGAAAAGGAAAATGGAACTCACATTCCATGCGAGGACATTATCGCTACTATGAAAAAGATTTCGACTGAACTTCCAAAAAGACGTTAAAAGATTTAATTGAAAAGAACGTCTTTTTTTTTAATTTAAAATTAAATACTTTAATTATTATATATGTCTACAATAGTAATTCCTAAAACAGTTACCAATAAAACTATAGAAGATTTTATTAATAATTTATCCTTACAATCATTAGAAGTTAGTACTATTACTGATACTGGTAGTGATATACTAATTAATAATACAAGTGGTGGTGGTATTACTATCCAAACAACTAGCGGTGATATACGTATTCAAACTTCTGGTGGAAAAGTTATTATTCCTGAAATTATTGAACAACCGCCTGCAATTATATTTAAAAACTTAGGCGCTTCGCCACCACCACCGTCCGGTTTTACAACACTATTTTGTGATGGAGAGATACTTGCATTAGCAAAATCTAATGGAACAAGAGATAATTTCTTATCTATGAGAAGTGTAACTAATAGAACGGCTACTATAATTCCTATACAAAATATAACTACATCTAACGAGGTTAGAGGTTCTGCGTTAACATTTAATGATAATGCTTTTTTATATGTTGCAAATAGTTTTGGTTTTCAAGTAAATGATCGTTTTTTTAGATTTGAAATAGATATGAATGATGTTTTTGGTTTTATTGACACAGTTTCAAATGTAACTGGTTCAGTAACAGTATCAGGTTCTGATAATAGAATTGCAAATGGTATTGCACAAAGAGTTAGTGGTACTTCTCGTGTAGATTTTATATGTCGTGGAATTAATGATATTGGTGGAGAAACTTTAGGCTTTTCAATAACAATTATGGGTTCATATACTAAAAATATTCCCTAAATATATAATTATATGCATATTATTAGTATTACTGGTTATAATAAAGATTACTATATTAATCTATTACAACACAAAAGTTATAAATTAATAAATTATAAATCTAAAAACACTGATATTCATATTCATATTAATCATTCAAGTGTTAAAAATATAAAAAGCGATCATACTATTAACGGACTATTACCGCCATTATTAATTACCGAATCTATACTTGATTTTTTAATTCAATGTAAAGTTAATAATTACGCCACTATTAAAAATTTATTGAATTTATTCGCGGATTTTTAATAAAAATTATTTTCTTTTGCTATGGTGGCAAATCGCATTTCGCAAACGTCGTCCCCAATTACTTGCAAAAATTGCTCCGCTCGGGAGCAAGACTTTGCAAGTCCCAGTCAAAAACGTGATCATTTTTCGGATTTTCCAGTCAAAAATTTCTTGCAAAAGTTGCTCAATTTTTTTTCGAAATTTTCGTGATACCCCCAGTCAAATCTCTGTCAAAAACGCCAAAACGTCGTCCCCAATTACTTGCAAAAGTTGCTCAATTTTATTTTGTGTTACGCCCTTTTTTAAAAAAAATAAACTTTTATGCCATAGCAATCTTCCGTTCAACCAAGTCTTTAGCTGCTATACACATATTTATATTAATACTGTTCGTTCTTTCTAGTTCATCTAAGAGAGGCTGATAATACAAAATAACTAGAATTGACCATATTATTGAACCTTTTACAGGTTAAGCTTACATTAATATAATAAAAAATCTGCAGTATATACAATCAATTTTATTTTACGCCTTATTTTTTATATAGATTTGTTTAGTAAAAAATTGATTTTTTAATGATATAAATTATATTATTTTAGAACATACAAGCCCAATGGAACGCTATAAAAAACAACTTTTGAAAATCCGACGAAATCAAGGAATATGTAATCATGGAGCCAGCTGTGACCGAAAAAAACATTGTAAATGGACTCATCCTCATCAAATTGATTGTCAAAATGGAACCGCATGTAAAAATATCCTTTATGGGTGTCCCTTTATACATGATTTACCCAGGGTCATCTGTCCAAATGGTGTATCATGCCTAGATAAAACGTGTCCTTTCGTACATATAAGTCATTAAAAAAATTCAATTTTTTTATTGAGCTTATTTATTAGTGGTACATTGGCATTTGCTGACCCTCTGCGTGCCCGGTCTAAAAGCAGACTCGTATCAATTAGAGTATATGTGTATATACTATATTCTTCAAAGTTGGTACCAATCTGCTTAAAGTGTGTTCGTGTAATAAGTTGGTTTTCTATGCTTATTGAGTTAAGTTGGGTTCCACACCTGATCACATAGCAATTGTCCAAAAGACCGTATTTTGGTGCGGTCACGTTGCACGCTCTGGTTTTTCCGAACATTCGGGTTTCCCCTTTTTTGTATTTTTATATTAATTCCAAAATGTGATATGATAATTTTGGAGTAGCTCTACAAATGAAATAGTCTTTTGTCCATGTTTTTTCCCAGTCTATATTTCCCAAATTTATCTTAATTCTGGAGTAATTGAACATTTATTAGCTTTAATTATAATTTTTAATTTTTCATCTAGTTCTTTCTCAAAATTAAATGAATAAATAATAATATTAAAACTTAAAAATATAGAATATAGGCAATCAATTTTATTAAAAATGACTAGACAGTCACCCACTGAATCAGCAACTAAATATAAAATTGGAACAAAAAAGAAAGGCAATGATAATAATACATGGATTGTTGTTAAAACAAAAAATAGAATTAAAAGATGGAAAAAATTATCTAGTACACCAAAAATTAAAGGATGTAAAACATATCTTATTCATGATAATGGTGGTAGACCATTTAAAGTATATGTTTGTAAACAATTTGTTATTATTTATGCTACGACAAATAATCAATATTACGATAAATGTGTCAAACTATATAATAAACCTAAAAAAGTATTTATAGGATCAGATAAAGGTAAATTTAAAGGTAATAGTATTCTAATACAAATTAATAATTATAGATATGTCTATATTGGAAGTAATATATATGAATTTTCTACTGATGATATTATTACTAAATATTATTCATTTGTTGGTAATAGTGATGTACCATATCCTGTTGCAATTAGTAAAGATAATGCATATTTTATGTTAGATTATAAATATATTAACAAAAAATACTTTCCACAAAATATTGATTGGAATGATAGTTACAAAAATTTTTATACATTTAAACGAAATGAACTTAAACAAATATCACATAAGTTTAAAAAAACTAAGATAATTCATAAACGATTATAAATTTCGTATATTTGTTACTACAATATATAAAATCGTTTACTAGAGTCTCATCTGTCCAGATTGAATTTTCATTTATTTCTAGTTTTTTTAATAGTATAAAATTGAACAAATAAAAAATATTCATTTTTATTATTATTCCTGACCCTAATAGTATTGTATTAGGTTATTGTACAAATGATAAGGGTTTCGAACACTATAGATATAAAGTACTATTTAATGGAAAAATTTTAGCTGAAGGGAGACTATATGATTTACCTGCACTAGTTGAAAATTTTGCAAAGGCCGTGAAAGTAGAAGTTCCTACTATAGGCGGCTTAAGTGGATTACCGTTGCCTGTTAAAATACATCATCACTAAAGTCTTCATTAATATCATCGAAATCTAGATAACATTCATATTCATTACCATCAGAGATAAATACACATTCTGGTTTAGAATATTTTTTATTTAGCATTTTAGTTAATTCTTCTTGCCAATTATTAGTATCATTCCAAACATCTTCTTGTAAAAGTCTAATGACTGTATAACCATTTTCATTAGACTTTTTCATTTTATACAAGTCTCTTGATTGTTGTTCTTCTGGCGATTTCCAATTGCGTACTTGTTTAAAATGTTGTGCGCCATCTAATTCAATTATGATCTTTAAAATTTGTATTACAAAGTCAAATGGTAAATGACGACCAGTTTTAGGATTTTTACACCAATCAGGTCTGAATTGATGTTTAACTTCTGGGTAAATAGTTAAGAGAAATTCATACAACTTTTTCTCAGTTTTATTTTTACATGTTGGACACCAATGTCCATTAGTTACATTATTTAACTGTGTATTAAAATCATGATTACAATCTGGACAAGTAAAACAATATTTATTGTTACTATTTTTAAATACTTGTCTAGGAGTAATCTTAATAATCTTACCAGTTTCTTCATTAATAATATTATTTTTAGTTGGATGCCAATATCGTGATTTTTCATGGATAGAAAATGATTTATTAAAACATAGTGTGCAATCATTATCAATACATAATTTTCGATTACCACAATATGGACACCATTGACCCTTTGCTATATTAGCTAATAATGAATTAAAATCATGTTCACATTTATCACAAGTAAACCAATATTTATTGTTACTATTTTTAAATACTTGTCTAGGAGTAATCTTAATAATCTCACCAGTTTCTTCATTAATAATATTATTTTTAGTTGGATGCCAATATCGTGATTTTTCATGGATAGAAAATGATTTATTAAAACATAGTGTGCAATCATTACCATTACATAATTTTTTATTTACACAATATGGACACCACCGTCCTTTAGTTACATCATTTACCATTATATTAAAATCATGATTACAATCAGGACAAGTAAACCAAAATTTATTGTGACTATTTTTAAATACTTGTCTAGGAGTAATCTTAATAATCTTACCAGTTTCTTCATTAATAATATTATTTTTAGTTGGATGCCAATATCGTGATTTTTCATGG
>Ga0180432_10009647_pt1 | contig 11728 bp, 2 predicted proteins | sample SS_ome_10_FD_132414 | JGI IMG/M metagenome (GOLD analysis project Ga0180432, IMG submission 132414) | Hypersaline lake sediment archaeal communities from the Salton Sea, California, USA - SS_1_MS_2 metaG | ecosystem: Environmental > Aquatic > Non-marine Saline and Alkaline > Hypersaline >... | reverse complement strand
TGCTGATTGGTCACAAATTGAACAGTTAGAAGATTATATCCCTGAGTTGTATGATGATTTTAGAAATGATTCTTTAGAAGATATAGCATACAAATGGGAGCAATATGATATGCTTTTAGAGCACTTTGATGAGGCAGGTAGACCAACTACTGAAGAGCTTAAAGATAGTCTTTTAAATGAAGTCTTTAAAGATCTTATTAAATATGGTATTAAGATTAGTATTAAAGAAAAGAAAGCTAAAAAAGAACAAGAAGGAGAGGAACAAGAAGATCAAAACAGACAGCAAGAGAATAGAACTTATGAAACTTGGCAGTATGATAGAGCTGAGAGATCAGGAAAGGATACTATTTCATTCTACGTAAAGCATGCACTTGCTAAATTCTATGAATATAGCTATGACCAAGAGACAGGAGAATTGAATCCTGCTTTGGATAGTGTTGGTTACCATAGAAGAATGAGCTTTGCTGAAGTATTTAATTCATTGAAACATGACTTAACTGGTATTTATACTATTGATGAGATGTTAGAAACAATGAAGACTTTAATTCCTTCTAAACCTTTCTATGACCAAGTTATTACTAAGATTGAATCTGATAGTAGATTTAGAAGTGCATTCTTACATGCAATGGCTACTGCACAGATGAATTACTTAGTTGCAGTACAGAGTGAAGGTAGTTATACTATCATTGGAAGTGATAGGAGTTCCCCTGAACTTATTGTAAGAAAAGAATGGAATGCAAACTTTGTACTAAGTAAAAGAAGAAATGAGGTTAACTATAATGAGTTAGTTAAAGGAAGAGATAAAATCCAAACTTGGTTAAACTCTAGGAAGAGACTTATGGCTCAACTTAAGGAGTCTGGTGAACCAATTATCCCAATGTTACAAGCTGAGCAAATCTCTGATTACCTTAATAAGATGGGTATAGGATTTACTCCAGAAGAAGTAATGTTCAGTGATAAGAAGATCATGGATTTCTTTGACACAGGAATTAACTTTGTCCTTAATGCAATTAACAAAGATCTTAACCCATTCTCTTTAACTGAGGATGCAGAGACTTCTAGTTTGTTACCATTGATTGAGACTGCCGTACTTACTAGAAATGATTTATATGAATCATCTTTCTTGAATGTAGAAGGTAAGCAGATATTCTCTAATCAGGTTCCTAGCTTTATGCACAAAGCAACTAAAGCACTTAAGTCAGGCACTAAAGAATACATTAACTTCCTACAAAGAGACCCATTCTATAAAAAGAATAAGTGGTTGAATGAGTTACTTGAGAATGACAACAATAGAGATATGTTTAAAGTGTTTGTATTAGATGGTCTTAATCAAGAGAGTGAAGATAATGTTAAGTACTCTAACTTAACTGATAAGCAGAGAATGCTTACAGATCTTATCTTCTATAACCAAGGAAAAGATACAGCGTTGTATTCTTTCCCAATTCTTGCAGATGCTCCACAGTTACCTTTTATTAAATTCAAAAAATACAGTAAGGCTGATATCATAGAATTTATGAAAGATGTGGCTATTCAGGAGTGGGATAGAAACAAGGATATTGCTAAAGTACATAAGAAGTATAAAGCTGGTGAGCTTAGGCTTGAGGATATGATTGAGAACTATCATTATAGAAAGGATAAGGGTGAGGTTGTATTAACTGATACTTCTAAAAATCATTATATTACTACTTTAGGTAAATGGAGCCCAAGAAGTAAAGCTAATAATAAGAAGACTACCAAAGCTATTGTTGATTTCCTTAATGAAGAAGTTAAAAATATTAAAGAAAAAGCTAAAGACTTTAGTATTTCTAAAAGTCAAGTAGATCAGAAAATTGAAAACTTTGATAATTTCTTAGAGGAATATGCGTATAACCAAATCTTTGCTAATATACAATCATTACAGATTTTCTCTGGGGATTCTTCTATGTATAAGGCACAAGAGGATTTAGCAAAAAGAAATAAGCAAACTAATGCGCCTGGGTCTATCTTGGATACTTCTGTTATTGGTGAAACATACAACACTCTTTACTTAGAAGATATTGTTAGACCTTCTGAATTCTTAGATGTGTATGATAGTGTTCTTGGTAGAGTATCACCAAAAAGGAAAAAAGAAATCCTTTCTGGATATGGAGAAGTAGATGTTGCTGATGGTCAGGCAGTTGTGTCTTTAGCTAGATATAAAGATATACTAACTGCTGTTGGGGAATGGACCCCTAAACATGATGAAGCATATCCTAAAATGGTAGCTGGAGAGGCTACAGAACAAGAGATGACTTTATTCATGCAGCCACTTAAACCATTCTACTATGGTATGACTTATAATGAAACATTTGAAAGAGTACTACCAGTACAAAATAAAAACTCTGAGTTTGTAGTATTTCCACAGATGCTTAACATGCCTGGGCTTAGTAAAGAAGGCAAAGCTAGAATCCAAAAAATTCTTGATATCTTTTCAACTGGAGAAATACAGAGTATTCAGTTTGAGTCTGCTGTTAAAGTAGGTAAGTCGAAAGTTATAAACTTTAGTGAGATTAATGATAGTAACATGGATGATGTTAGACAAGATGCTCATACACTTTATAATAAGGATTACAATCTACAGTTAAGTGTTCCTGAACATCATATGGATACAGAAGTATTGCTTGGTGTACAGATAATGAAGCTTGTAATCTCTAACATGGACTTAAATAACACTGAGGCTATCTATGAACTAGGTGGTGAAAAAGTTACTGCAAGAGAGTTATTTGATAAATATCATGCAGCTATCTCTGAGAATGTAACAGATGAAGCTAAGATACTTGAAGATATCTTTAGTGATAACGAGAAACTAGCTGATATTCTTAAACAAGAAATGATGGAGAGAGGTATGTCTAAGAAGTACTTAGATGCCCTTGAAACAGTAGAAGTAAATGGTAAGAAGAAATTCAAATACCCTTTATACTTTCCATTGTCTGCTAGTAAGAATGAAAGCGTAATGAGTGCTTTGTATAGAAACAGAGTAACTAGACAGAAGATTAAAGGTGGATCATTTGTACAAGTTTCTGACTTTGTATTTGGTGAGAACCTTAAGTTAACTACTAAAGAGGTTAATGGAGAAACTGTTATTGAATCTATGGAAGCCTTACTGCCTTGGTGGTCTAAGAAATACTTCCCAGTAGATGAAAATGGTATTGTTGATATAACACAAATTCCTGATGAGTTACTAGAACTAATAGCATTTAGGATTCCTACAGAGACTAAATATTCTATGCCAGTTATTAAGGTAGTAGGATTTACCCCGCAAACTGCAGGAGGTGTAGCTGTATTACCTGCTGATATCACTAGGAGAGCAGGTACTGACTTTGATGTTGATAAGTTGTTTATCATGATGCCAGAGTTTGAAGTTAAGAAAACTAATATTGCAAATGCTACAGAAGTAGAGAAAGAATACCAAGAGTATATATCTACTCCTAACTGGTCTCCAAAGGCTGAGAGAAATATTATTAGAACTGATTTTGAAGATTTTAATGATGAAAGAGGTAGGCTAGAGTTTGCTAAAACTTTTGGGTACAGATGGAATAAAGAAGACGGTGTTTTTGAGAAGTATGAAAGAACAATAGCTAAGATTGAATCAGGTATGGATAGCAAAGCTTCTAGAAACAACCTGATCTTAGATATCATGAAGTCTATACTTCAGAACCCAGTACATCAAGATGAGAACATTAAGCCTGGTACTTTTGATACTATTAAGGCTGAAGCTAGTACTAAAAATGAAAATGGTATTATTTCTAGACTTGGTTTAGGTAAGCAGGAAATTAACATGGTATTACCTTCTTCTCAGTATGAACTGTTTAGTAGGAACATGGCTGCTAAAGCTTTGATTGGTATGTTTGCTAACCATTCTGCTAACCATGCTATTACTCAGTACAGTAACATCTCACTGGAGAATGCAGTACAGGTAGTACTGGAGAACGGTGATCAAGTTTTCCTTAAAGACTTCTTTATGAAGATGAACTTTGAGGGTGAACTTATTTCAGAGCAACTTGCAGAGTTCTTGGCTGCTGCTGTGGATAATGCAAAAGAACCTGTACTTTCTATGCTTAATATTAACACTGAAACTGCAGATGTAGTTGCAATGTTAGTAAGAGGTGGATTATCTATTAAGGATGCTATCTCTGTAGTGAATGTACCTTCAGTTAGGAGACTTACAGAACTAGTAAATAATGGTGCTGATTATCAATTTGCTTATGAGCTTGTTAAGAATGAGCTTGTTAGAGAGTATCCTGGCAAGATTAACTCTGAACTATTTAGTTATAATACTATTAATATGAGAAATATCAATGGTACTTTAAGACCTGTTGATGAAGTTTCTCAAGCTAATATGACTAAGTATGCTGATGAGTTATATAAAGGATTGTTACTATTTAATAACCTAAGAAAGAAAGCTGAAGACTTAGCAACTGTTGTATCTGCATCAAGAGTAGATTCATTAGGCTCAAGAACTCTTGCAGAGAATAGAGAATTAGAGATTAGAATTGAAAGAGCTAAGGATTCTAAGACTTTTGTAGAGGGTACAGTTGCAGAACTATTTGATAGTAATATTTATCCTTTACTTAAAGAGTTATTGTGGAAAGGTATTCACCAAGCTACTAGAGATATAGGTCGCTATATTCCATTCCAGAAAGGAAGATTTGCTAGTATTAAAAGAAGTATGGTAAACATTAAAGGTGGTAACCTTAAAGAGTCTGAAGATAGACTTATTAATAATCATATACTTACATACATTGCTTCTAAGTTTGATCTATTCAATCTTGATAGAGAAGAAAGTGCAGATATGATTGAAGAATTTCCTTCTACCTTTGCATATAGAGTAATGGATGATGAGTATTTACAGAACAACAAATTCATTCAAGCTATCTATTTTGATGAAAAGAATTTGGATGAGGCTGAAGAAAATGGAAATGGTAGAGACAATAGGGGTAGACTATTTGATAGATTAACTACTAACAATGCTGCAAGACTTGAGGAATCTCAGAAAGAGAAGATTGAGTTAGCATTTGAAGAAATGTTACAAAATCCTGATTATCAGAAGTTTGCACTTGAAATCTTACAGTATGGTTTCTTAGCTAATGGATTTGCATTTAATCCTAGAAACTTCTTAAGTTTAGTACCTATTTCAATCTTTGATACTATTTTAGATTCTAATGGTAAAACTTTGATGAAACATTTTGAAGATAGTATTGCTAACTTTAATGAGGAAGAGTTTCTACAAAAGTTTATACCTAACACATTTGAAACTCATAGATTAGTTAAGACTTATGAGAAGTATGATATGGGTGATGGTATACTTGAGCAGGCAGTAGACTTCTATACTACTTATGGTAAGAATGATAACACTGGAGTATTAACTTCATTTACACTTTGGATGCCAGAGAATGAAGAGGAAAGTAATCCAGAGTTTATAGCTGTAATGGACAGAGAGAATAAAAGATTATATACTCTTGAAAGAGAATCTCCTTCAGGATTAGATCTTTATACTCTTGTACCAAAGGCTAGTGAGAAGAATTACTATGTGCAGTATACTTCAGATGCGGGTATTGATTATGCTTATATAGAAGAAGTATTATCTCCTATGCAGTTCTTCGTAGACAACTATGAAGTAGAAGTTCCTGCTGGAGAAAAGGATAGAACAGGTAGATACAGATATAAAGGTGTTGAGTTCTTAAGAGATCTTGGAAATAGAATGGGTCAACAATTTGTTCATACTATTGAAGAGGTTGATAATTATGAAGAAGATAACTCAAATAAGAAATCTGTTGAAGATGTTAAGAAGAGTATCCCTACTACAGTAGTAACTAAGGAAACTCCTGATTCTCAACTTGAAAAAGAAACTGATGAGGTAAAAGAAGCTGCTAACCAACAGACTGCTACTGAAGAAGAGAATGAAACTCCTTTGAGTGATGAAGAGCTTTGGGCTAGTTATGCTAAACAAGGTGCTGGATTTGGAGTTCAACAGACTGCTAGGCAAACTACTAAAAAGAGAATAAAACCTAGAACTACAGAAACTGTTGATAGATACTCTGTAACTGACTTAAAAGCTAATCCTAACAAGATATATATCTTTGGTGATAATACTTTAAGAAAAGGAAAAAAAGGTCAAGCCACAATTAGAGGCGAGGAGAATGCTTTTGGTATAGCTACTAAGGTAGCTCCTTCTACTGGAGCTGATGCTTATTTCTATGATAACTTTATTGATGAAAATATGGAAATCATTGATGAGGACATAGCTAAAATTAAAGAAGATGGAAGACCTGTAGTATTCCCTAAAGATGGATTAGGTACTGGGCTAGCAAAACTTAAAGAGAAAGCACCTAAAACTTATGCTTATCTAAAACAAAGATTACTTGAAGAATTTGGATTTGATAACGATACTGGTCAGATTGTAAAAAAATCTACAGATGAACAAGTAGGTAAACAAGAGGTTCCACAAAGAGATATTGATACTCAAATATCTGATTTAGAAGGGCTTAAGTTTGCTTTAGATAGTTTCTTAATTAGGACTAGGAAAGGTAACATGATGTTATTCCAGGTTAAGAGTCCTTTAAATAAGACTGCTCCTGGAGTAAGTAAAAAGGATCTTGATGAAGAGATGGCTAAGTATGAGTATTTAGGATTATTCTCTACACCACCTGCAGCTAAAGTTACAAATGGTAAGAAAGTGAAAACAATAGAATATCAGTGGAGAGGGAAAGATGCTAGTAGGGAAGAGATTTTAGCTCAGATTGATGCTAGAATTGAGGAGCTTAAGAATTCTAAACCGCCTTCAGACCCTACTTTGAATGAGGATAAGTTAGATGAATTACCAGGATGTGTATAATAAAATTTAAAGAATGAGACTTTGTAGTATATCAGATTTTAGAAGTGATGCCATAAGAAAGGCAATGTATGAGTTTAAGGGAGAGAGTAAGGCTAAGACTTTACAGATGCACCCTACAGAAATGAATACTATGGTTATTACACATGGTAGAGGTAGCCAGAGAATTAAGACTCCACAACAAGCTTATAATGCTGCTAAGGGTTATGAGAAGAGAGTTAAGAAATGGGCTACTGAAACTTTTGGTGAACAGTATAAAGATGGGTGGGTTCAAATTATAAACTCTAAAGATAATACTCATGTTAAAATAGTATTTGAAGTTCCTAAGTTGTTAATGAAAGCTCAAGAGATTAAAAGACTTGAGAAAGAAAAAAAAGAAGCTGAGTTAATTGAGTTTAATAAACAAGCTAAAAGACTTCAGGATGAAGACAGAGTAAGATCAGGAGAATTCTATGAAGAAAATGGAGTAATATTTAGACAGGCTACTCCTTCTAATAAGGATATGCTTGATCCAGAGATTGAGGAAACTTTAAAAACATTCTTAAGTACTTACGGTATTTCAGTTAGATATGTTGATAGTTTAAAGGATACTGGATACAGTGGTGCAGCTATTGCTGATATTACTAACAAGTTAATTATGATTAGTAAGGGTGAGGCTGGTGCTGATACTCTTCCTGAAGAAGTTGCTCACTTTGCTGTTGAGCTATTGGGGTATGATAACCCACTAGTTAAGAGGCTGTTAGATATAATAGAAGAAACCGAAATTTTTTCTGAGACTCTTAGAGAGTATGAGAATGATGAGCAGTACTTAACTAATAGAGGGAAAGTTGATACTGAAAAGATTAAAGTAGAGGCTATTGGTAAAGCAATTGGTAGAGCTATTATTAAAGGTAAGCAATTAAATGAATCTAGAGGTTTTCTAAGCACTTTAAAGAAGCTTTGGGATAAAGCTATGTCTGTATTCAGAAAAGTTGATCAGAAGGCTTTAAATGAAGAAGTGAACAGTATTACAGATGAGATTGCTGGTAGTATTACTTCTAATACCTTAAGAGGGAATATAGCTAACCTTGAAGGAGAAGCTAGAAAAGTATTCAAAAGTAAGACATCAAAAGAAAAGCATAGTAGAGAAGTTAACAGGGCAAAGCAGGCTATCCAAACTTTAGAGACTAGAATTAAACAAATTCGTAGAAAGGAAGGAGAATCTGATGTTGCAGCTATTAGGCAGACTATTAATAGGATTCAAAACTCTATTGATGCTAATGAGGCTTTAATTGGGATTGGGGCATACCTTGATTCTGTAGAAGATGCAGTAGTAAATATTGATGAGGAAATTAGAAATTATCAAGCTACTTCTCAAAGCTTTGTAAATAATGTTGGGGACCTTAAGAATATCTTTGAGTTTGTACAACTTCATTCTAGTATGGTTAACAGCATCTATGAGATGTTTAATGAAGATCCATACTTAAAAGAAAGAGGTTCTATGCTACTTGAACAGACTGAAGAAGTAAACAAAGTAATTAGTAGAGCAAATGCATTTGTTAATGCTAATATGAAAGAGGCTACCAGAGATACAGTATATAAGTATGCTGAAAATAAAGAGTTAGCTGATACAATATTTGACAAAGGTGAAAAGGATATTAGTGGGTTAAGTACTTACATTAACAGTGCTAAAAACTCTAAGAATGAGGTGCTTAGGATTGTTGATAGTATCTTAAGAAGCATTAAGTACAATGTCAACAGATTTGTTAAGAATGTAGGAAAAGATATTATAGCTGCACAACTTAAAGCTGAAAGATCTGGATTTAAAGATTTTAACAAGTTAGCTGAAAGAGATAAGGACGGTAAGCTTACTGGTAATATTATTAGAGAGCACAACTATGGTGAGTATGAAAAAGCTAAAGAAAGATTAAGGAACGAAATTGCTAAGACTTTGGAGATGCCTTATGAAGAAGCTGTATATGCTGGTGGAGATATAAGTGCTTTTGTTAAAGCTATGTGGTCTACTTTCCATAAAGAGAATAGTAGAAAGGTAAAAGGAGATTATATTCCTAACTCTAAGTATGCTAACCCTGTATATAAGGAACTAATGGCTAATCCTGCTGTAAAGGATTACTATGACTTACTGCTTGATACAAGAGAGGATAGCTTATCTAAACTACCTTCTTCTTACCAAACAGATTCTCATTTATACAGACTACCTCAGATCAGGAAGAATACTCTACAGAGAATTAGGAGTGCTGAAGGGAACCTTTGGTCTAACTTTATTAATACTATTAAAGAGGATGTTACTGAGGCATTTAAAGTAAGAGAGGATGAAACTGAGTTTGGTAATAATAATGGGGAGATTGTAATTAACCCTATTACTGGAGAGGAGATTAAATTCTTACCTATCCATTACCATAACAACCTTAAGAATATGAATGATATTAGTCTTGATTTATCTTCTACTTACATAGCTCACACTCATATGGCTGAGACTTACAAGCAGAGACAAGCTAAACAAGGTGAGATCTGGTTGATTGAAGATGCTATTAATAATAAAGTAATGGTAGGTTCAAGAGCTGCTAACAAAGGTGCTAGTAACCTTAAGAAGTCATTAGCCAATATTGTTGATACTCACTTCTATGGTAAGACTAGGCATATGGAGACTGTTACTTACAAAGGACTTATCACTGGTAAGACTAGAGAGATTAATCTTACTATGATTGCAGATAGATTCTTAAAGTACGTAAGAAACAATAACCTTGCATTTAGTCCATTTACTCACTTAGCCAACTATATTATGGGGTCTGCCTATTCTAAGATTGAGGATATTGCAGGTAGGTACAGTACTAATGAGTCTAAACTTAGGGCTGAAGTAGAGTTGGATAGAAATATGCCACACATTATGGCTGAAGCTGGTAAGAGACTTAAAAAGAATAAGGTTAACTTATTACTAGAGCTTAACGATGTCATTCATGATGGTACTAAAATGTTTAAGAACCTGGATATTAAGAGCGGTCCTGGTAGGGCTTTAGCTAATTCAGGTTTATTATCTACTTATGAGATTACAGATACTAGAGTAAAGGCTAAAATGATGATCTCAATCTATGATAACCACAGACTATTTGATGGTAAGTTTATGACCTTTAAAGAGTTTAGAGTATTAAATAAAGGATTAAGTAATTCTGAGATTAATAAGAAATGGAAAGGACTTAAAGACAAAACTTTGTATGATGCTTATGAGGTTAAGAATAATAAGCTAGTAGTTAAACCTGAGTTCCAAGATTATATTGGTGATAACCTACTTAATAAAATGACTGGTACTTTAGAACAAGTGTTGAATGTTATTGATGGTCAGCTATCTCAAAATGATAAAACTGAGTTACATAGGTATATTGTAGGTAGAGCAATTCTTACTCACAGAAACTGGATGATCAGTGGTCTTGAGGATAGATTTAAGAGTAGAAAGTATAGCTATGTTACACAAGAGCATGAGGAAGGGTACTATAGAACATTCTCTAGAACATTCTTATCAGGATGGAAAAAGGATGAGGATGGTAGACTTGATAAAGCTCATTTGACTAATACTATGAAGTCCTTAATTCTTGCAGGTAAGGATATGGATGAAAATGATAAGGCTAATATTAGGAAGGTATGGTCTGATGTAGTGTTTGTTGGATTAGCTATGATGACTGCTGCTATAGTTAATGGAATTGCAGATGATGAACCAGATGATTACTTAGCTCAGTTTAGTGCGTATTTATCTACTAGGGTTAAGATGGAAGCTATCGCATTGAGTCCTATTACAATTCATGCACCATTCCAATTTTTAGATATTATTAAATCTCCTGCTGCTGGTATTAACCAGTTTGAAAGTTTCATTGATGGTTTCTATATGCTTTCTAATCTTGAAGGATTTGAAGAAGTAAGAAGTGGCGGATATAAGGGAATGACTAAACTAGAACAGTTGTTAATTAAGAGAACTATTATAAAACCTTTCTATGAAACTTCAAATATTGAGGCTATAAAAGGAAAGAATAGATTTATAAAACAAATGGGACTTTAATAAACAAGCCCACAACCGTAAAAAAAACGAAGTCCCCTCCACTAGGAAGGGGCTCTCTTTTATACAGCTTCTCTAAACATTTCAAGATAATTCTGTGGAGTCAACAAATCAGTAGCATCCACACCAGTTGTATCTACATACAAGTAATTGTAATCACATACAGATGCTAATCTTGTCTCACCATCTTCATCCTCATATTCAACATCATCATCTTCTTCTGCATCTTCTTCTTCAAATAACCAAGTCAATCTAGACAGTGGAATACCATCCCACTTACATTTAATTTCATGATCACTTTCATAAGGTTTATAAAATACTACCTTATAAGGATCAGTACAGAAATGTCCAATATAATTATACTCTTCTAGTACTTTAACAAAAGCCTTAATGAATACCCATATACTAGCACTGTTATTTCTATTAGGGAAGTATGTTAAGTAACATCCTAAGATATCAGTCATACTTCTTCTGTAAGATTCTTCCTTATATGGCTTTTCTTGCCCTGAATTAATAATATAATAATTAGGAAAAGTATCTAGATAGGAATTTTCAGACTCCTCTAGCATCCATCTTAGGTAAGCCTCTGCGGACATACTCTTATTCTCACCAATCATTTCTAATAGTTTCTCTTCTTTACTCTCACTTAAGTAATAATTTATTGGATACTTCATTGTATACCCATTAACTTCTTTTACCTGGTATTCTTTAACCTTTTTCTCCATCTCTCAAATTTTTTAATTGTTTTTTCTTTCTTTTGTGTAATTGTATTAACTCTAATATTTTTAATGTTATAAAAATAACTAGGAATATTGTAAATTCCCAGTTTAATG
>Ga0180432_10009646_pt1 | contig 11728 bp, 6 predicted proteins | sample SS_ome_10_FD_132414 | JGI IMG/M metagenome (GOLD analysis project Ga0180432, IMG submission 132414) | Hypersaline lake sediment archaeal communities from the Salton Sea, California, USA - SS_1_MS_2 metaG | ecosystem: Environmental > Aquatic > Non-marine Saline and Alkaline > Hypersaline >... | reverse complement strand
TTTATCAACGCCCTTGTCAAGATAGGCTACGACGGCCCGGTGGAGTGCGAGCCTTTCGATCAGGAGCTGCGCAAAATGGACGACGATGCGGCACTGAAAAAGACTATCGACTCACTTGAGCGAATTTGGGCCATGATCGAGGCTTGACTGACACCTAAGAAAAGAGATTTCTTAATAATAGAAGACTACTATTGAAAGCGACACACAAATGACAATGGCAAATGTTTCCAGACGATCATTTCTTAGACAGACGGTAGCATGGGGCTCGGCCCTGGGGCTGGGTACCTTGGCGTTTGGGCAGGACCGCAACAGACAAAAGCCGAACGTCCTGGTCATAGTGGCCGACGATATGGGCTACTCGGATGCAGGGTGCTACGGCGGCGAAATTGCTACGCCCAATCTCGACGCCCTTGCGGCCGACGGGCTACGATTCACCCAATGCTATTCCACGGGGCGTTGCTGGCCCTCGCGAACATCTCTGCTGACGGGCTATTATCCTCAGCAGGTCGGCATGGATCCGCCACGGGGTAGGCTGCCGGTCTGGACTCGCGTGATACCGCACTATCTCAAACCGCAAGGATATCGGTGCTATCATTCCGGCAAGTGGCACCTTCGAGGAGCGCCGAAAGCCATCGCCGATGGAGACTTCGACCATTCGTACATCCTGAAAGATCACGACCGCTTCTTCAGCCCCAAGCGGCATGAGCTGGACGACGAGAACCTTCCTCCGGTACCGGACGGAACCGATCATTACGTTACGACAGCCATTGCCGAATACGCGAGGGATTTTCTTAAAGAGCATGACGAAAACCATCGAGACAAGCCGTTCTACTGTTACCTCGCATTCACTTCACCGCATTTCCCGCTGCATGCTTTGCAGAAAGACATTGACCGTTACCGGGACCGCTACCTCGAAGGCTGGGATGCGGTTCGCCAAAGGCGATGGAAGTGGCTTCGCGAGAACGGCCTGCTCAACTGCGACCTGCCGCCGCTCGATACCGACGTCATTCCGGGCTGGAACTTCTCGAAAGAAAAGCTGCTGGAAATGATCGGTCCCGGCGAGGCGGACCGCGCCGTGCCCTGGAACAGCCTGACGAAGGAGCAGAAGAGATTCCAGGAAACGAAGATGGCGATTCACGCCGCGATGATCGACAGGATGGATCGCGGGATCGGCATCGTGCTGGATCAGATCAAGAAGATGGGCGCTTTTGAGAATACGGTGGTATTCTTTGTTTCCGATAACGGCGCCAGCGCCGAGCAGATCATTCGCGGCGACATGCATGACAAGTCCGCCGCACCCGGATCGGCCCGCTCCTATCTCTGCCTCGGGCCCGGCTGGTCAACCGCGGCAAATACGCCCTTCCGCCTGCACAAATCGTGGGTCCACGAGGGCGGCGTATCGTCGCCGCTGATTGTCCACTGGCCCGCAGGACTGGCCGCTCGCGGCGAGTTGCGTCACGATCCCTGTCACTTCATTGACATCGTGCCGACCGTCCTCGATCTGACCGGAGCCGACGGCTTTTCTGCCAAGTGGAACGGCGAAACCGCCGAGCCTCTTCCGGGGACGTCGCTTGCGCCGGCCTTTGTGAAGAACAATTCCATTAAGCACGAGTTCATCTATTTCCACCACATGACCAACCGCGCCATCCGAGTCGGCGACTGGAAACTGGTCGCCAAAGACGCCGGCGGCCCCTGGGAATTGTACAACCTGAAGGCGGATCGATGCGAAACGAAAAATCTGGCAAGCCGATATCCCGACAAGGTCCGTGAGTTGTCGGCACAATGGCAAAAACACGAGGATGAATTCCGCCGCCAGGCGGGACCGGTTCCGGAGAAGCCAAAGCGGAATCGAAAAAAATAAACCGATCAGACCGTAGGGTGGGGCTTGCCCCACCGATAGGCGGAAGAGATGGTGGGGCAAGCCCCACCCTACAAAGCCTCCGGTATGATCGCGTCGCCCAGCATCTTGAGGAATTGGTTGTACTCTTCGGACGCAAGTTTGCCCGGCGTGGAATGTCGGCCGTTGGGTGAAATCCCAATGGAGGTCCGTACGAAAACCATGTTGGCCCGAACTTCGCGGCCGCCGGACTTCAGCGTGTGGATCACCACGCACAGGTTGGTTTGATAACCCTGGGCGGCATAGACGCCTCTGGTCGGGTTTGTGCGCGGCGGCACATCCGGGAACCTCAGTACGGGTGGGTCTTTGACGCCATCGCGAGTCCATCCGCCGTAGCCGTTGATCCACCACATGTATCCGTAGCGACCCGGCGCCTCGCGGTAGCCGGCGTTGCGGTTGTGAGGCTCGATTTCGGCCGGGACGCGAACCGTCGTTGCTTCATCAACGAACGACCGGCTGATTACCTGCTGTCCGTTCCAGTTGCCGCGATTGAGAAACAAATGTCCCCAGCGAGCCAGTGAAGCAACACTCATGAACATCGACTGCGAAATCGGCCGAATGTCCAGCCCTTCCGGATTGGACAGATCGATATCGTGCTCGCCCGGATTGGGAAATTCATTGGACCACCGCCAGCTACCGCGAGCCATGCCGATTTTGGACGCGACGAACTTATCAAAGTAATGATCCAAGTTGCACTTGCTTTTGGGCCATCCGTGAGGTGGCTTGCTGAAATTGTTGTAGATCAGTTTGGTCATGCAGTAGGACAGAAGCTGGGGAGAACTGTTATACGCGTACTTAGAACCCGGCGCAAACAGGGGCGGTTCCGGATCGAATGGACGATACATGCCCGGATTGGGCCACTTCGGGCGTACATCCCGGAATCCATCTGTGAAGGTCGCCAGATGCCTGAGCGTGATCTTGTCATACACCGGATACTCTTTCTCGCCGCGGCCGTCGGCCTGTGTCAGGTCTATATCAACGATTGGGTTTGCCGTCATGTCGAAATTTGCCAGTCCCTGATCGATCAGCAGACCTAGCACGCCGGTTCCGAACGTCTTCGTAGCCGAGTAGATTTGACATTGCGCACGGATTTCCGATCCCTGTCGGCCGGGTGTCGAGCTGTTGGGCCAGATCATCCGGCCGTTACGAATCACACAGGCGAACTTGATGCCATCTTCCCGATCGTCCGGCGTTTTCGGATCATCGAGTGCGTCTTCCAAATACTCCATAGCTCGTTGTAGCTTGGCCGAGTCGACGCGTTCCTCCTCCGGCTCGCATGTTTCCCAGTTATGGCTGGTCGCAGCCGCCGGGGGCGGGAAATACACTCGGTCCTCTGCGCCGGCAAACACGCAGAAACACAACGGCAAGAAAACTACTAATCTCGGCATGATTCTCCTGGCCATTAGAAAAACCGTTATCTTACAGATCAGGCTTTGGAGCGTTCGTACTGAGGGACCGCGAGAGTCTCGCCGTCCTTAAGCGCCGACTGATGCGCGATGATGCCCGGCACAGTCATCGCCAGGGCCTCATAAGCGTTCACCAACGGCTCACGATCTTCGATGATCGACATGATAAACTCATTCGACAAATAACCGTGCGAGCCGCCATGACCGCCGCCGGACACGCCCGGTGGAAGCGGCGGGCGGATCAAATCCGGAAGGTTTGCCGCAACGCCGTGATATTCGGTGCCGTCCATCCATCCCTTCTCGCCGAAAACCCGCCCTCGCTCGACGACAAGTTTGTTGACGCCCTTACACATGAGCATTCGCGACGAGCCGCCCTCGGTGGTCTTGAACAGAGCGACCTCGTCCGTAAACGGATTGTTGTACTTATTGGCGCCGGGCGCATAGGATGCAATGCCTGCATTGTAGCCGCGACAGGATACCGAGATGAATCGCCCGCCGGTGACGCCCACGTAATAGGCCGTTGAGTGCGTGGGATACCACAGGGGCGGCAGCCCGACACGCCAGTTTTTGAATGATCCGATCTGCCTGGAGTGGAAGTGATAGTATTCACCCTCGGAATAGATCAGCTTGCCGAAACCGCCAGCCTGATAAGTCCGCCTCATTGCATAACAATCCGGGCGATAACAGCTCGTCTCGGCCATCATGTATTTCAGGCCCGTACTCTTTACTGTCTCAACGAGTTGATCCGCCTGTTCAACAGATCCGAACACCGCCGGTACGGCCGTCATCACGTGTTTGCCGTGTTTGAGCACGTCTATGCAGTGCCGCGCATGACTGGGCGCATCTGTCGCTACGAACACGGCTTCGATCTTCTTGTCCTTGACAAGCTCTTCCAGCGAATCGTACGACTTGTCGCATCGGCACGCTTTCATCAGCCCGCTTCGCCGGTCTGGAATCAAATCGCTGACGGCAACCACGTCAACGTTCGGATGATCCTGAAAGCCGAAGGCCGCCCCAAATCGGCATACGCCGTAGCCGACGATTCCTACACGAACCTTTCGCGACGAAACAGGTTTCCACTGCTTCTGCGCCTGCCGCTGCCGACCATTCGCGGCGGCAGTGCCCAAACTGCCGGCGGCAACGGAACCGAGCGAGAGCTTGCCCAAACCTTCCAGGAAATCACGTCTCAAAATGGGATTCGCATTTGTATCTGACATGAGCAGGTCTCCTTTGTTCTTGCTAAAATCAGCCGATGAACGCGGCAATCCGGTACACCTTTCATCTTGACGGATCATTCTATTACAGTTATGGTGCCGGCGTCAACCAACATGTGATAGTACTGTACCTGGGAGCAAGAACGCCATGAGAACGACGGCTGGAGTCACTCGATATAAATCTCACTCATTAGCGAAAATTTTTACCGCCCTGCTTGTACTGGCTTTCGCCGCCACCGGCGAGGCGAAGGTCGTGACTTATGCCGCTCCGGGGGGCGAGACCTTGTCCGGCGACTGGCAGGTGCAGGCGGGCGGGCAGAAAGTGCATGCGTACACGGCGCGAGTGCTGGATCCGCCATTTGCCGGCAAGCAATGGGACTACGGCGGCGATTACGCGTTTGCGAGCTTCGACATGTCAGACCCTGTCGAGGTCCACATCACATCGAAAAAGCCGCTAACCAATGTGGTCATCAGGCCCCGCTCGTTCGGGATCGAGGCGAAGATCGAGGATGACGACACGCTGATCCTGAAGCTGGACAAACCTCGCAAGCTCAGCATAGAACCCGAAGGCAGGAAGGCCCCCCTGCTGCTGTTTGCAAATCCTCCGGAGAAGGATGTCCCGAAACCCGGCGATGCGGGCGTCGTCTACTTCGGCCCCGGATTGCACAAACCCGAAAAGATCATCCTGACAAGCAATCAGACGCTCTACATCGCCGGCGGTGCCGTCGTCAAAGCCGAGGTGCTGGTAAAAGGCGACAACATCCGCATTCGCGGGCGCGGTATCCTCGACGGTTCTGACTGGAAATGGCGGACCGGCCCCGTCGGAAATCTCATCGCGATTCGCAACAGCACCAATGTCGAGGTCACCGGAATCACGCTGCGAGGCTCATCGCACTGGTCCATCGTGCCCAAGCACTGTCAACATGTGACGATCCGGAACGTCAAGCTCTGCAACTCCCGAGTCCAGAACGACGATGGGATCAACCCGTGCAATTCGCAGGATGTTCTCATCAGCGATTGTTTCATCCGCAGCGACGATGACTGTGTCGCGCTCAAGGGACTCGACTTCAGCGGGCGCAACAACAACGTCGAGCGCATCACCGTCGAAAACTGCACTCTGTGGTGCGACCGGGCCCGCATTTTCCTGCTCGGGCACGAAAGCCGGGCCGAGTATATGCGCAACATAACGCTGCGGAATCTCGACATTATCCACTTCACGATGACCCCCTTTCTGTTGGAGCCGGGCGAGGACATGAAGCTCCAGAATATCACGATTGAGGACATCCGCATTCACGGTGAGGGCCAGAGACAACTCATCCGCCTTCGCCCCGTAGTAAACCAATACATGCGAAAACAAGTGCCGGGATTCATTAGCAACATTCGGTTCACAAACGTCACTTTGGACGGCCGAGAAGGCGAATATCTCGTACAGATCCAGGGAGCGGATGCCGACCATGACGTGCGCGACGTCACGTTCACGAACGTTTCAATCGCCGGCTCGAAGCTCACAAAGGAGTCTAAATCAGTGCGCATCGGCCGACACACGAGCAACATTCAGTTCCATTCAAAAACCCGGTAAGACCGCGCGGCGCCGATCAGCGATTCTGACCCAGGCACAGGACGGTTCCATCCACCGAAGACATGTAGAGCCGGCCCTTCGCGGCGATCAGGCCGTCGAATACCGGTGGAGCATCCAGTTTTCGCTCGGTCAGCGTGCTGCCGTCGGCGCTCGAATGAACACGAAGCACCGCCCCGCCACGTCCCTCGAATGCGGCCATCGGGTCTAGGGCACTCACGACGTCGGGCGGGCCCGCGACAAAGAGGCGATCTCCGGCCAGTACCATGCCGCGGATGCGCACGCGCACCCACTCAAACCACGCAGGCGGCTCCTTTCTCGAAAAGCCGATCCCTTTGGGTATGCCGCGTGTGTAATCGGGGATAACCGGCTCGTTGCCGTTTTCATCGGCGAGCAGCAAATAGCCCTTTTTGCCCGGCGTGAATTGCGGGCTTTGCAGGTTCCTCGACGGATATCCCTGGACGGCGAAAGTCCTGCGAGGGCCGACGACGAGCAACTGGCCGGTCTTGGGAGCTCGATGGGCGAGATAGTAACCGGGCCAGTAATCCGAATACATCCAGTATGTGCGGTTGAACCACGAATCATCGAGAAATCCGCTCGTGGTGGCAATGTGCGGCCCCATCGCGCGGTCTCCCATGCTCGTTCCGCCGTACTTCTTGTTGTAGTCCTTCATCATCTGCGGGTGCACTCTCCACTGCCAGTCGTGCTGCACTTTCTCGTACTTGGCCTGGGACTCCATACCCTCGGTGAACGGCTGATTCATCAGATCCATGGCAACCGCCTCATTGTCCGGATCGGGCATCACGTACGGAGCCTTCTGCTGAACTAACTTTCGATCCAGTTTGTACTGGCCCATATAGATGTAGTCGCCCTCGCTCACGAGAACGTCCGAGAGCGCGCCCTCTATGTGATACCCGGGGATAAACGGCTTATTCTCGGCGTCAATCCTCGTCCTCGCCCAGGTATCCAGGCACGTTTCGTGCATGACCCTGCCGGTCGCCGGATCGAGTCCGAAGACCCTTATGCCGCCGTCAATGTGCGTCGAACGCCCTGCCGTGCAGTAAGCAACGCCGTCTTTGATGAGAATGCTCCCGTGTACGCGCCAGGGGGATTCGAGTTGACCGAAAGCAACGATCTGTCGGTCACAGGGCGCTGCCCTAAAACGCCAGACGAGCTGGCCATCCGAAGCCCGAAGGCAATAGACGCAACCGTCGGCCGAACCGAAGAGTACGAGCCCGCCGTGAATGCTCGGTGGCGAATCGATCCGGCCGCCGGCGGTATAATTCCAGAGTTCGCGACCATCCTTTGCCGCGAGGGCATGCAATATGTGCTCGTCTTTAACCGCTACGTATAACCGAGCCGCCGAGAGCACCGGCGGGGTGAGTTTTCCCCTCAAGCTCACTCGCCACTGCGTTGAGACCTGTACCGGGACCTCGCACTCGACGGCGCCGGTGCGCCGCGCGTCATGACGGTACGTTGGCCAATCGTCGACTGTTTCAACAGACTTGGCGAGCTTGCCGCCCTGCTCGTATGCCTTTCCTTTCAGGAGACGTTCGTTCTGCGGGAGTTCTTTAACCGGACCAGCCGGGGCCAGAGCGTTGAAGCCGATCAGCTTGACACCAGGATAGCAAAAGCATGGATTCGGACCGGCATAAAGCAGGCCGTTGCCCGGCATGATGCCGTATCGGCACGGGCCGCGAAGCCAGTCGTTCTGCGTATTCTCCTCGCCCGCCACGCTTACGAACTCTGCGCCCCGGTTGGGCGTGATGATGAATCTCTCAGTAGCCTTGCTCTGATAGCATCGGAAATGGTGACCCGGCGTAAATACGTCGGATGTGTCGAGCTTTTCGGCCAGTTCTCCCGTGTCAAGATCGCGGCCCACGAGTTCGCTTCCCTGCCAATGCCACAGCTTTCCGCTTGCGACGAAAAGCTCGTTCCGCCCCGCTTTTGCATCAATGGACCAGATGCTCCGGCCCGTTTTTGCCGACAGCGCCTCGAGCCCCTGCTTGCGCGAAAGCAGCACTCTGCCGTCATTGATTAAGAGCAACGATGCAGGCGACTGGCCCTGAGAGCGCCAGAGTTCTTCGCCATCACTTGCGCGCAGGCACAAAACTTTCGCACCATCCTGGTAAAGAACCTTGCCGTCTTGCGCACCCCATGAGAACTGTTGTATCTTACCGGTTACTTCCCAAAGCTTTTTGCCGCTCTCGATGTCTGTTGCCGCCAGGATGTTTTTGCCCTTGCGATATATCAGAATGCCGTCAATGCATCTGATCTCCTCGGTTCCATCCGTTTCCTCATAGGTCGTTACGACTTCGCCCGTTGCGGCATCGAGCGCAGAAACGGGAGAATCATAACCGAGAGTTATGAAGAGCTTGTCACCCTGCGCGACAATGCGCCGGGGAATTGTCATTGGGACGCTCCGCAGCGCCCGCTTTTGCCAACGGTGCGTTCCCCATTCCGTCAGTGGAAGTTTCCACAGCAAGGTTCCGTTGAACGCATCCCTCGCGATCAGCGTCCATTTTTCCGGCAGTGATGCGTCCGTCACGCCGGGCAGACCCTCGTCGAAAACGTAGAAGAGTCTGCCCTTTCCGGATACCATCGCGCACAAGCTCGAATTGAACTCGTGGTCCCTGGTCCACAGCGGGCCGCAGGCCCATTTCAGCCGCCGGGGCGCTGCAACCTTCGTATCGACTGCGACGGCGTTGTTTGATGCGTCCTGAAGATAGTGCGTCCATTCGCCAATATCGTCGGGCCAGGGCTTTACCTTCCGGATCAATTTATCGCCGCTCCTGATCAAAGCCACGCCGTTCGGGCACAAAATTCTCATGACCTCATCCATCGAAACATCACCAAGGTCTCTGGATATGATAAGATTCACAATATCGTCGGCGTAAGGCAGGCGGCCACCCTCAAGATGACTGACGGATACATCACCATAGAGACCCAGCGACCGGACGTGCGCTCGGGCCTTCTCCACGTTAGCCGGATCGGCATCCAGGCCGTGAACCAGATATGCTTCACCGGCGCGCAACGTAGCGGTTAGCTTGCCGTCACCGCATCCTATGTGTACGACCAACCCTCCCCTGACACCGGCATTTTCCAGGGTTCTCTCAGCCAGTCTCAATTCGGCCGCAAAGGTAACAGACGATAATAGCGCAACAAATGCAATGATTGTTAAGAGTGATATTCGCGTTTTCATTTAGATAATTCCTTTCAGCCACATCGATGATGCCCATATTTACTTTCTGCGAACATTATAACTTCACGTTCCGTCGGCGCATATAGGAAAACCGCACCCGGAGACAGCAATCACCCTCTTGCAGTCTTCATCCAGGCCGGTATAATCTCTGTTGAACGTTCGCTGCAGACTATGACAAGGAGTAGAACCGTGAATGAAGGCGCAACAGCAAACCGGCCTCTTATAAATCAACTCGTAACAGCATTATTACTGGGCGTGTTGATCGGCGGCTTTTGCCAAATTTCCGCCACTTCAGCGGCAGAGAAGCCCCACCTGGTCTTCGTGATCGGGACCCACCACTATAGCCCGCATGTGTCCATGCCCGTGCTGGCAGAGGAGATTGAGCGGTTCGGCTTCAGGACCACCGTCATTCTTCCGCCCGGCGATCCCGAGCAGAACAAGAACGGCGTAGGCGTTCCCGGCCTGGAAGCTTTGGAGCAGGCGGACGTGGCGGTTTTCTTCGTGCGGTTCCTGACGCTCAACGACGAGCAGTTCGGCCATATCGAAAGATACGTCAAATCGGGCAAACCCATCGTGGCGTTTCGCACGAGCACGCACGCATTCCGCTACGGCCCGGACCATCGGTTTTTCGCGTGGAACGACCTGTTCGGAAGGGACGTGCAGGGCACGGATTACCTCTGCCACATGAAAAGCACGACGCAGTGCCGTCTCTTCAATCAGGCCAAAGATCATCCAATCCTGACGGGAATCGGCGATGAGCCTTTCACGTCGGCCGGCATGCTGTATCTTACAGATCTGCAGCCGGGCTGTCTTCCGCTGGTGATCGGCAGCGGAAGCGGATCCGAAAGGCTCGTCAGGGACCAGTTCCGAACGCGCCACGTGCAGGCCAACGAAGAGGATATCGTTGCCTGGACTTGGGATAAGAACAAGTACGGCGCGAGAGTTTTTGCCACGTCGTTCGGGCACCTCGGCGATTTTGCGTCGCCTCAGATCATGCGAATCATCGTCAACGGTATCCACTGGGCGGCGAACGTTAAGGTTCCGAATGCCTCAAGTGAGATCAGGATATTCACCCTCGAGGACAAGGCCGTTCAGAAGGGTAAGAACAGAACGAAAACAAGATAGTAACTTTGAACCGGGAGACATCGTGAACAGAAGAGAGTTTCTAACCCAAACCGGCGCGGCAGCGACAGGCCTGGGCATTTCACAAACATTAAAAGCAGAACGAGCTTACGTCGGACGTACGGGGCTGTCGAAGTGCCGAGGCGCCAATGTCCTGATGATCACGTGCCATGACATAGGCAGGCACCTTGGTTGTTACGGCGTCAAAACCGTAAACACCAGGAACCTCGACAGGCTCGCCGCCGACGGCATTCGCTTTGCGAACTACTTTGCCACGGATTGCGTGTGCAGTCCGAGTCGGGGCGGCATTCACACCGGCAGATATCCGCAGAGCAACGGTTTGATGGGCCTGACGCATCAGCCCTGGGGATGGAGCTTCAAGGAAGGCGAGAGACACATGGCGGCCATTCTGAAAGACGCCGGCTACGAAACCACGCTGGCCGGATTGCAGCATGTCACCAGCGGCGATCCAAAATCGCTTGGTTACGATAACGTGCTGTCCAAAGATCGCAAGGCCGAGGAGACCGTTGAGGCCGCTCAACAGTTCCTGAGAAAAACGAAAAAAGGCGGCCGCCCGTTCTTTTTAAAGGTCGGCTTCTTCGAGGTCCATCGCCCGTTTACCGTGGGAAAAGACGAAGAGAAAGGCGTATTCGTGCCGCACTATCTCAAGGATACTCCGGCGAATCGCGAAGATCTCGCCCGATTTCAGGGAACGATCAAGTTCTTCGATACGTGCGTCGGCAAGATTCTCGAAGAGCTGAGGAAAAGTCCCGTTGCGAACAACACTTTAGTGGTCTTTACCGCCGACCACGGCATACCTTACCCGGGCGCGAAATGGTGCCTTTACGAGCCCGGTATCGAGACGCCTTTGGTCATGTATTACCCGAATTCAAAACTCGCCGGCGGTAAAATCTACGATCAACTGATGAGCAACGTGGATTTCCTGCCGACTTTGCTCGATATCCTCGGCGTAGACATCCCGAAGAACGTACAAGGACTTAGCTTCAGGGAAGTGATCGAAGGAAAGAAAGCCGAATCTCCTCGCAATGAAATATTCGCCCAGCGTACGAGTCATGCTCTGCGCGACAATACATCGAGAGCGATTCGAACGCGTCGGTACAAGCTGATCAGATACTTCGAGCCGGGAAGAACGGTCATGTTCCCCACTGATACGGTTCCACAGAGCGTAGCCGAGCACACCGAGCGGCCGAAAAGGAAAGGCGGCGCAAGGCCCGTCGTTCAGCTTTTCGATCTTGCGAAAGACCCGCACGAACGCAAGGATCTCGCTCGTTTGCCCGAGCACGCAGAGAT
>Ga0180432_10009643_pt1 | contig 11733 bp, 10 predicted proteins | sample SS_ome_10_FD_132414 | JGI IMG/M metagenome (GOLD analysis project Ga0180432, IMG submission 132414) | Hypersaline lake sediment archaeal communities from the Salton Sea, California, USA - SS_1_MS_2 metaG | ecosystem: Environmental > Aquatic > Non-marine Saline and Alkaline > Hypersaline >... | reverse complement strand
TGACGGCAAGTGCCGTGTTCGGCCTTCCCGAGGAGCAGATCCCGGATGGCCTACGAGATGCGGCCAAACGGATCAACTTCGGAATCCTCTACGGGATCAGTCCTTTCGGCCTCGCAAGAGAACTTGGGATCACGCAGTCCGAAGCCAGGGGGTACATCGAGCGTTTCTTCTCGGCCTATCCAAGAGCGCGGGAGTACATCGATCGGATGATCGAACGCGCAACCGAGGCAGGCTATGCAGAGACAGTCCTCGGCCGCCGCAGGCCACTCCCACACTTGACGTCCCGAAACGTGGCTCGGCGGAACTACGACAAGCGGAATGCAATCAATACTCCGATCCAGGGGAGTGCGGCCGACCTCATCAAGCTAGCGATGATCGAGATCGATCGTTGGATCGAAGAAGAGCACCTCCCTGTCAAGATGATCCTCCAGATCCATGACGAACTCGTATTCGAGATCGAGGATCACGCCCTGGTCGATTCAACAGCGATGATCACGGATAAGATGGAAGGGGTGCTCCCCTTGAGTGTTCCGCTGTCCGTCAAGGTTAAGACGGGACGCGATTGGAGCCAGATCTAGTGATGCAATGATGCCCCACAGCTGGTGGAGGGTGCCAGACGTGCCCGCCGTCTCCTGTTCGACACTCCTTGTAGAATGTGTCGCTGCGAAACCTGGGTGGAGGATCGGGTGTACGTGGTAGCGATGGTTGCTCGGAGCAGATGATGACAAAACGAATTCTTGTGTGTGTTGCCCTGGCGGTAGGATGTCTCGCACAGATCGGGCTTGCGCTTCCGGATCTTGTCATCACACAGCTCGATCTCTCGCCGACCACACCAACAAGCGGCAGTCTGGTCACCATCGTCGCAACCATTGAGAACACTAGCCGGAGCAGCAATGCAGGACCTTTCTTCGTTCGATTCAGCATGGACGCTCACGAGATAGATCTCATCCCGCTGAGCTCTTTGGGTAGCGGCCGCACCAAGAAGCTGACCACAACATGGACGGCCACGGCTGGACCGCACATTCTGCTTGTTGAGGTCGACGGCCCTCTTGATCGTGTGGAGGAGACCGACGAACTCAACAACAGCCAGTCCGTCCACGTGGACGTGCGGCTTGATGAGGAAGCTATGGCTCTCCTATCTCCTCTCAAGATCGCCGTCGCCCGATTCGACGAAGCCGGCAACACGGGGTTTGTCAATGTGGGTCAGGGTGTCGCCGACAAACTTGCGGAGCGGTTCACCGCAAGTGGGCTGCGAGTCGTTGATCGGGTCGAGTTGGATGCGCTTATGCAAGAGAACGGATTGAATCCTACGGTGCCCTCCGATGTAGCCACCGCAGGTCGCCTGATCGGCGCAGATCTCCTTATCCTTGGATCGGTCGTCAATGTGAACGTACAGGACTCATCCCTCAACCTGGGATTCCTTCGCCTGGACAGCGCCTCCGTTGATGTTGCTCTGTCTGCTCAGGTTCTCGATGTCTACAGCTCGCTCCCCCTGGCTTTCGCGTCGGCAGAGGGACACCACGAAGGAACCACCGGCTTCTCGATCGACCTCGGTCAGCTTCTCTCGTTCCTCACAGCCGGAGCTTCCGAGATCTGCTCCGGGGGACTGCAGGTCGATCGTGCCTGGCACAATCCCGGGCAAACCGTCTTGATCGGCTACCGCAACGCTGGGGGGGCCGGGTGGTTCGGTGTGGAAATCTACTCGTCGACAGGCGCGTTTCTCAAGTGGCTTGGGTGGCAATACGTTGATACGGATTCCTGCGGAACATGGTCCTGGGATCAACGGACCGCAGCCAGCGTTTCGACAGGACCGGGCATCTACACAGCCAAGCTATGGAATGGAACATCGCACATCGATTCCGCTGGATTCCAGATCCGACCGGGCATCAGTCTCTCCACTCCAGGGGCAGAAGAAGTCACCGCGGGGAGCCAGCAGTTCGACACAACAGCGGTCGGGAAGGCGATGAACCATGCGGTCGGCCAACTGACCTCCGCTCTGCTTCTCTCCCTGGAAGACGCGGCGTCTCAGACACTCGATCGGGAGGCACCTCTCGGTCCCGCAGCAGGAATGATGATGGAATCCCAGGTGGGGCAGATCGCAGCGATCCTTCCTGACGGTAGACTTACCATCAACCTCGGAGCGTCGTCCGGGACGACCGAAGGGGATGTGTTTGAAGTGCTCGAGGTGGAGAATCTTGTCCTAGACGCGGAGACAAGCGCGATCGTCTCCTACGATATCGTCTCCACAAAGGGAAAAGTCCGCATCACTGAGGTCCGAGAGCAGGTCTCCTACGCCACCATGATCGACAGCTTCGCTCCGGCGATTGGGGATGTCATCCGTAGCATTCGGTAGGCTCGCATTCCTCGTGTGGATTCGATAGACTCGGTCACGATGAATCGAAGAACTGCTCTCGCTGTTGTGGTTCTCGTCGTGCTTGTCAGTTCTTGTCTCCCAATTCTCGCTGAGATCCAATCAGTCGGGATTCGCTTGATCCTTCCGTTCACCGGGATACCTCTCCTGTTGGGGGCCGAGATCGTGACCGACATGCCATTCGGAGGCCTTTCCATTTCGTTATTTCTGTCTCCACAGGGTGGAACGCTCTTGCTCGGGAGCGCGGATATCGCGCTTGCAGAAGACCTAGACGAGACAAGCGCATCGCTGCGAGTGACAACGGGGCTCTCCTACTTCGACCCGGGGCAGCGCTTTCCGTCGATCGTCTTCGGCGGCGGCGTCTCTGTCTTGACCTCGGCTGCGCAGCCACTCGCGTTCGGGTTGACAAGTGAGTTGATCTACCCGATTGCCTTTCCCGTGCCGATGCTCGCTGTGTCGGGAGCGTGGTCGTTTCGATGACCGCCCTCTTCGGTACAGACGGTGTGCGCGGCCCAGCCAACAAGCTGCTGACCCCTGAACTCGCCGTTGCCCTTGCTCGAGCCACGGCAGGGCAACTCCTTCCAGAGGGTGGGCGCATGATCATTGGTCGTGACACCCGGAACAGCGGTTCGATGCTTGAGGCCGCGCTTGCATCCGGGTTTGCGGCAGCGGGCGTTGACGTCTACCTCGCCGGGATTATCCCGACACCTGCCATCTCGTTTCTCATCAAGGACGAACGTGCCGATCTCGGCGCGGTGATCTCAGCTTCGCACAATCCACCCGAGGACAACGGCATCAAGTTTTTCAGCCGCCGCGGGATGAAGCTCGATGTCGACCAGGAAGCCGCCATCGAAGCAGCGATTGGTGATGTCCTTCAACCGGGCATCCATAGCGGGAAGATTGTGCCGCTTGAGGCCGCTGCAACAAGATATGCTGCGTTTCTCGCGGGAGTGATCGACGTCGAGCACATCGATCTCTCCGAGCTGACCATCGTCGCAGACTGTGCCTACGGCGCCACGGCAAAGATTGCTCCCCATGTTCTGCGTCACATCGGCGCTCAGGTTGTCGCGTTGCACGACGATCTCGATGGGGATCGAATCAACCAGAACTGCGGGTCCACGTGTCTCGATCCCTTGCGACACGCCGTGCGCAGCAACCGAGCCGATCTCGGCGTGGCATTTGATGGTGATGGAGACCGGGTCCTTCTCGTGGACCGGGATGGCGAGACGATCGATGGGGATCGGATGATCGGCATCGCAGCGCTCTGCATGGCGGAAGAGAAGACACTCTCTCCTTCAATCGTCGTGACCACCGTGATGAGCAACATCGGCCTCGAAACCCATCTTGAAGCACATGGGATCGAAGTCGTCCGAACTCCCGTTGGGGATCGACATGTGTCGAAGAGGATGCACGAGATGTCCGCATGGGTCGGCGGAGAGCCTTCGGGGCATGTGATCTTCTCGGAACACTCACCCACCGGAGATGGCATCCTCACCGCTGTGAAGCTCCTTGAGATGGCCCATCGAAAGGGCGTGGATCTCGGAGCGCTCGCTCGCTCCATCCCACTCTACCCTCAGATTCTTCGGAACGTTCCGTCCGCATCTCCCGGAGAGCTTGTGGCAGACGACCGCGTCCAGAGCGCTGTTGACGCCGCGAAGACCGAGCTTGGCAAGCGAGGTCAGGTTCTCCTGCGGGCTTCGGGAACCCAGCCGCTCGTTCGCATTCTTGTCGAAGCAGACGATGAAGCGACGTGTCTTCGAATCGCAGACGCACTCGAGCGCGCGCTAGAAGATGCCAAGCCCTAGAAGGATGGGCGAATCGGCCAAGTCCGATCCGTCCGCAATCGCCCTGCCCCGTGTGTTCTGCAGCTACATGCCTTCCGGGAACTGATAGCGCAGTATGGGATCCCTCGCCGCACGTGTCTGATCGAGACGTCGGATCGAGGCCTGCTGGGGCGCTTGATGGAGAAGCTCCGGGTTCTCTCGTGCCTCTTTGGCGATCCGCTCCATGACCTCGATGAATCGATCAAGGCTTTCCTTCCCTTCCGTCTCGGTCGGCTCGATCATCATCGCCTCGCGCACGATGAGCGGGAAGTAGATCGTTGGAGGATGGATACCGTAGTCGATGAGCCGCTTGGCGATGTCCAATGTGCTGATTCCCTCCGCCAATCCTCTCCCTGAGAGCACAAACTCATGTTTGCACAGCCCATCGTGAGAAAGGGAGTAGGTCTCCTTCAGCCTCTCCTGGAGGTAGTTCGCGTTCAGCACGGCGTCCCCGCTGACCTCGCGGAGCCCTTCGTCTCCCAGCTGAAGGATGTATGCGTAGGCCCTCACCGCGACGAGGACATTCCCATAGAACGAGTGGACGCTTCCGATTGATCGAGGCTGCTCCCAATCGAGGCCAAAGCCGTCGTCCCTCTGCTCGATCCGCGGTACCGGAAGGAAGTCCACCAGTGGCTCGGAAACCGCGATCGGTCCGGACCCAGGCCCACCGCCTCCGTGGGGAGTTGAGAGCGTCTTGTGTAGATTGAAGTGAAAAACGTCGGCCCCCATGTCCCCCGCGCGCGCCCGGCCGAGGAACGAGTTCAGGTTCGCTCCATCGAAGTAGCAGAGCCCTCCCACCGCATGAACTCGCTCGGTAATCTCGAGGATTCCCTTCTCGAAGATGCCAAGCGTATTCGGAACCGTCAGCATGATCCCGGCAACGGTTTCATCAAGTTCGGCATCGAGTGCGTCAAGGTCGAGCATCCCCTCGTCGTTCGATGTAATCTCCGTCACGCTGAATCCGGCAACCGCCGCGGACGCCGGATTGGTTCCATGAGCCGAATCCGGGAGGAGAATCCGCCGACGCTTCAGATCCCCTCGATCTTCGAAGTAGCGCTTGAAGAGGAACAACCCCGTCAGCTCTCCATGAGCTCCAGCGACTGGTTGAAGTGTGACACCAGGCAAACCAGCAATGCCACATAGCAGCTCGGTCAACTCATGCAGGAACCTTAACGTCCCTTGGGCAAGTGCAGCATCACTCAACGGATGAACGCCCGCTAGGCCCGGTAGCCGAGCAAGATCCTCGTTGACCTTCGGGTTGTACTTCATCGTGCAACTGCCAAGAGGATAGAGCCCGTCATCGATGCCGTAGTTGAGCTTCGAGAGCGCGGTGTAGTGTCTTGCTACGGTCGGCTCGCACACGTTGGGAATCCGCGGAGGGTTCGAGCGGAGGAGTGCTTGATCGATCAGTCGGTCGACACCTTCTCTCGGAACATCGAGCGTCGGGAACAGACCGTCGCTGCCATCATGCTGCGGACAATCGAAGATCGTTCTCATCGCGCACCTCCCGATGTTTCCAGCACTTCGACAAACCGATCGAGTTCGCTTTGGGTTCGCTTCTCGGTCACGGCAATCCGAAGAGCGTTCTCCAAGCCATGCGTTCGAAGCGGCTCAGGTGGCTCCGTTTGGATTCCCTCGTCGAGTAGCTTCTGATGAAGAGCGCATGCATCGCCGGGAACGCGTACGACGAATTCATTGAAGAACGATCCGGAAAAAGCCAGCGCATATCCGTCAATGGATGTGATCCGGTCCGCCAAGTAGTGCGCCTTCTCAGTGTTCAGTTCCGCAAGTCTACGGAATCCGTTCCCTCCGACGGTCGCCAAGTAGACTGTCGCAGCGAGGGCACACAGCGCTGAGTTCGTGCAGATGTTCGACGTCGCTCGTTCCCGGCGGATGTGCTGCTCACGTGTCTGGGCAGCCATGGTGAACCCGCCATGTCCGTCTGCGTCGATGGTCTGTCCCGAGACCCTTCCGGGCATCTGGCGGAGGTATTCCCTCTTGGCGGCAAACAGCCCGAGCAATGGTCCGCCATACGACATTGGCAGTCCCAACGATTGCCCCTCTCCAACCACAATGTCCACATCGAACTCGCCGGGAGGTGCAAGGATACCTAGAGATATCGGGTGAGCCGCAACGATTAGGAGCGCGTCACCGACACGCTCCTTCACACCAGAGAGATCTTCAATCACACCGAACGCGTTGGGAGACTGCAGGATGACCGCAGAGGCATCGGGCGGAGTATTGGAGAGATCGCACTGCCCGGAGGGGAGATACGGAAGCTCGACGACTTCAATCTCGCTTGCCCAGCAATACGTGTCCAAAACCCGCCGCACATTGGCGAACAACGACCGAGCCACGGCAACCTTTCCTTTGGGTCGTATCCGTTCAGCCATCAATGCAGCCTCCGCGACTGCCGTTGCCCCATCGTAAAGGGACGCATTGGCAACATCCATCCCCGTCAATTCGCAAACGAGCGTCTGGAACTCGAACATCGCTGTCAGCGTACCTTGACTGATCTCCGGCTGATACGGGGTGTAGGCCGTATAGAACTCAGTACGCAGCAGCATGTGGTTCACAAGGCTCGGGATGTAGTGATCGTAGATGCCACCGCCAACGAAGCAGCTCTTCTCAGTTGCCGCGTTTGAAGCCGCCAGACTCGTTACCTCTGCGACGATCTCCTGCTCACTTCGTGCTGGTAGGCCCAGCGGTCGGAAAGCGTCCGTGACTGCCTTGGGTATGTCGCTGAACAGCTCATCAATCGAAGAGCGACCGATCGACGCAAGCATGTCGCGCCGGTCGGCCGTTTGGTGATGGAGGTAGCGCATCTGCGGCTACCCTTCGTCGAGGAAGCGCTCGTAGGTCGCCGCATCGAGCAGCGCGTTAATCGCCTCTGGATCGCCGAATTCGATCACGACAATCCAACCATCTTCATGCGGTGATCCGTTGATCGTCTCCGGAGCGGACTCAAGCGCCTCGTTCACTTCAATGACCGTGCCATCAAACGGAGCCGAGACATCGCCGACGGCCTTCACCGATTCCACTGTCGCGAGGATGCTCCCAGCGCTGATGGAACTCCCGACGGACGGAAGCTCGACGAAGACGATGTCGCCAAGTTCGCTCTGGGCGTGATCGGTAATGCCGATACGAGCACGATTCCCGTCCACAGCGATCCATTCATGTTCCTTCGTGTAGCGGTATTCGACCGGGTAAGCCATTTCCCCTCCTAAAGTTCTCCGAGGATTCGCCGCCGATTATACCGAAGAGTCCCCGCGTTTCCCTGGATGAGAACGATCTACGGCGGCGGAGACGGTCCGTCATCCCATGCCATCGGATAAAAGCTCGCATAGGCCTTGTGGAAGTTCATCGTCACCCGACCCAATGGGCCGTTGCGCTGTTTGGCGATGATGAGTTCCGCTTCCGAGGCGGCCCCCTTCTGAGCAGACTCCTCGTCCGGCTGACGGTAGTAGTCCTCTCGGTAGATGAACATGACGACATCCGCATCCTGCTCGATCGCACCGCTCTCACGCAGATCGGCCAAGCGAGGGTATTTCTTCTCCCGTTGCTCGACGGCTCGGTTGAGCTGCGAGACAGCAATCACCGGGACGTTCAGCTCCCTCGCTAGTTTCTTCAGCGATCGCGAGATGTGTGCGATCTCTTGCTCGCGAACATCCGAACGCGCCGCTCCTTCCACAAGCTGGAGATAGTCCACGATGATCATGTCAATCTTGTGTTGAGACGCCATTCGGCGAGCCTTGGCACGGATTTCCAGGATCGAGGCACCCGGCGTATCATCGATAACGATTGTCGCCTTCTGGAGTTTGCTCGCCGCCATTGCCAGATCGCGCCATTTCGCGCTCGGGATATACCCACCTCGAAGTCGATGCAGGCTAACCTTCCCCTCTCCGCAAAGGAGGCGCTCGAGCAGCTGTTCCTTTGCCATTTCAAGCGAGAAGATGCCAATGCCAGCCTTCTCACGGATCGCGATGTGTCGGGCGAGGGCCAGCGCGAAGCTTGTCTTCCCGGTGCCCGGGCGCCCTGCCACGATGATGAGATCGGAACGCTGCAATCCGGACGTCATCTCGTCGAGCCGAGGAAATCCTGACGAGAACCCCGTGACCGTATGCTTGTTCGGATCGCGGTGCAGCTCCTCAAGTGTGTCGATGTGCTCATACAGGAAGTCACTAACGAGGCAGTAGGAGCCAGCCGAGTCGCGGCTGGAGATGTCGAAGATCAAGGACTCGGCTCGATCCATGACCTCGTCGGTCTCGCTGACCTCATCGTAGCCGAATTCGGCGATCCTTCCTCCAGCCTCGATCAGCGATCGAAGGGTGGCTTTCTTCTTTACGATCTCGGCGTAGTACTCTAGACTGGCCGTTGTGGCCACACGATCGATCAACTCGTTGAGATACATCCGTCCGCCGGCCCGTTCCATTTCCCCTCGTTCCTCAAGGCGGTTGGCCAGCGAGACAATGTCGGACGGCTCGCCACGGTCGAACAGCTCTCGGATCGCTCGAAAGATGACCCGGTGGCGCCGCTGATAGAAGTACTCCGGAGCAAGCTTCTCGACGAGAATCGGGATCGTCCCCTCTGGCTCGAGGATCGCCGACCCAAGGACGACCTGCTCTGCTTCGATGTTTTTCGGAAGCTCGCGGACATGATCGCGATCGACTTGTGATGCCTCCGTGCGTGTCATCGTCTCACCTTCTGGTCGATTATCGCCCCGAAGGGGGAAGACAGACAACCACGCTGCTTGCCTCCAAGAGCCTGGATTGCGGTTTCCACGGTCGTTCGCTATACTCCGGCGACACATGTAACCGTGACTTCAGTGGGAGGATGATGTGGAAGTTCTAACAATGAAAGAGCTGCTCGAAACCGGTGTACACTTCGGGCATCGAACACGCAAGTGGAACCCCAAGATGGCGCGCTACATCTTCACCGAGCGCAAGGGGATCCACATTATCGACCTCGAGCAAACGGTCGACCTGTTCAAGAAGGCATACTACTTTGTTCGCGACCGCGCCGCCGCGGGTGGTGAGATCCTGTTTGTCGGCACGAAGAAGCAGGTCCAATCCACCATTGTCGAGGAGGCTCAGCGCTGCGGAGCGCATTACGTCAATCGCCGTTGGCTCGGCGGAACGTTGACCAATTTCGGCACAATCAAGAACAGTATTGAGCGCATGAAGAAGCTCGAGATGATGATCGAAGACGGCACAGTCGACCACATGCCAAACAAGGAAGCGAGCCGTCTACGTCGACAGCTCGCCAAGCTGCAACGAAACCTGAATGGACTGCGCAATCTTCAGCGCAAGCCCGATGTCCTGTTCGTGATCGATCCCGATGTCGAAGCAAACGTGGTGCACGAGGCAAATCTCACCGGCATTCCGGTGATCGCGATTGTGGACACGAACTGCGACCCCGACCCAATCGACTTCCTGATCCCCGGCAACGACGACGCCATCAAGGCGACGAAGCTGATCACTGCCCGCATTGCCGATGCGGTCCTCGAGGGACGGGAGGGACGACAGGACGCGGAAGAGCCTGCCGTTGAGGCGGCGGCAGTCGGCGAAGATGTCGAGCAGGCGGCCGAGGCAGACACGGAAGAAGCTCCCGCGGGAACAACTGAGCCCGCTGCCGAGGACCCCGTTGCAGAGACGGAAGCAACTCCAGCAGAGGCCGAGATCATCGAAAGCGAATCGCCTGAACCGCCTACCGAGGAAGAACAGCCCGCCGAAGCAGAGCAGCTACCGGAGGACGAAGAAGCGCAAGGAGCTACGGACGAAGAAGGCGAGGAAGAGGCCAAGGAAGAGGAAGAAGATGGCAACGATTAGCATCGAAGCGATCAAGCAACTGCGCGAAGAGACCGGCATCGGAATGATGGACTGCAAGCGGGCGATCACCGAGGCCGACGGCGATATCGAACGAGCAAAGGAGATTCTTCGCGACCAAGGACTGGAGTTGATGGAGCAGATCGGACGCGAGGCCGAGGAAGGCCGCGTGGTCTCGTATGTTCATCACACCGGGAAGGTAGGCGTCCTGGTAGAGATCGCATGCAACACTGACTTCGCTGCCAAGAGTGGCGAGTTCATTCAGTTCGCCAATGATGTAGCGATGCATATTGCTGCTGAGAATCCGCGCTACGTCTCTCCAGAGGATGTCCCTGCCGAGGACATCGAAACGGAGCAAGCAGCGTTCCGTCAGCAGCTGGAGGAACAGGGCAAGCCGGCCGAAATCGTCGAAAAGGCAGTCGAAGGACGCCTCGTCCGCTTCTATCAGGACAACTGCCTGACGAAGCAGGTATTCATCAAAAATCCCGACGTTACGATCGAGGGCCTGCTCGCCGACCTTCGAACCAAGACCGGCGAGAACATCTACGTCAAGCGGTTCGCGCGATTTGCGATCGAGGTTGCAGGATGTTCGGACCCCCTACTCGAGTCCTCCTAAAGCTCAGCGGCGAAGCGTTCAAGGGTCCCGAAGGCGCATTCTCCCCCGACACACTCCAACACATCGCGACGGACATCGCGTCTCTCTCCGCGGTCGAAACGGCGGTCGTCGTAGGCGGGGGCAATGTGATCCGCGGCGTGCAGAGTCCTTGGCTCGACCGCATCGAGGCCGACACGCTCGGCATGCTGGCAACCGTGCTCAACGCGCTCGTGCTTCGCAGCTACTTGGAGGGACGGGGGCGTGACGTGCTCGTGCAATCGGCGATCGATACCGAGTTGACCACCCCCATCTCACCGCGCGCGGCGATAAGCGCGTTGAAGAATGGCACCGTCGTCGTGTTCGCCGGCGGAACAGGCAGCCCATTGGTCACGACAGATACGGCTGCAGCAATTCGAGGTGTATCGATTGGAGCCGATCTGCTTGCCAAGGGGTCCAATGTAGCCGGTGTCTACAGCGCGGATCCATCCGAGAAGGAGGATGCACAGCTGATTGAAGATCTCACGTACAGCGAATTCTTGGCAAACCGCTACGGTGTGATGGATCAAGTGGCTGTGGAAATCTGTCGGGAACATGAGCTCCCGATCGAAGTGTTCGACCTCAACGGGCCAAGCGCCCTAGAGAGCATCGCCGCAGGCAAGCGCGTGGGAACACGCATTCACTCCTGAACTTCACGGGATGCACGCCAGCAGAATTCCGCGCAGCGCATGCCGTGCGGCAGCAAGCCTTCACCGGATGGTTTCTTCGCTGCGCGGACAGCATGCAGCTCGCTCGGCTCTCAGACGCGCACCCACTTGAGTTCGTCGCCAAATCTCCGATGTGCGGCATCGATCATTTCCTCTGCGATGCCGTCCTTTCGCAGGCCGTTCGCGATGTCACGTGCTTGTCGCATCAGATCAAGATCGCTGAATAGGTCCACAGCGCGCAGCTTGTTGAAGAAGCCATGCTGTTGTGTGCCAAGCAGGTCCCCCGGGCCGCGGATTCGCAGATCCTCCTCTGCGATCGCAAATCCATCGGAGTGCTCTGAAAATGCAGCCAGTCTCTCTTTCGCCTCCTCCGTGATCGCATCAGAGACGGCATAGCAATCGGCCGCTTGTCCGG
>Ga0180432_10009642_pt1 | contig 11734 bp, 7 predicted proteins | sample SS_ome_10_FD_132414 | JGI IMG/M metagenome (GOLD analysis project Ga0180432, IMG submission 132414) | Hypersaline lake sediment archaeal communities from the Salton Sea, California, USA - SS_1_MS_2 metaG | ecosystem: Environmental > Aquatic > Non-marine Saline and Alkaline > Hypersaline >... | reverse complement strand
TTGAGCTCCTAGCCCCTCTAAGGGCGCCAAAACAGGCCGTATTTACGAGGTTCCGGTGTCTAGAGGGAGGAAATTCCCAGGTCCTCAAGACGGAGCTTCCCTACTTCCTCTCCTTCCTCTTCCTCGAGTTCCAGTTCGGGGGTCTTCTCGGCCGCCTTGCCCACGATGTAAGGTGAGCTAACACCGGAGATGATCACCAGTACCCTCATTGTGCTCTTCAGCTCCTCGTCTATCTGGGCTCCCCAGATGATCTGAGCATCAGGGCTGAGTTTGGCCGATACCATCTCCACGACCTTCTCGACCTCCTGCAGCTCGACGTCCGGGCCGGCGACTATGTTGATAAGGGCTCCGGTCGCCCCTCCGATATCGACATCCAGGAGCGGACTGTTGAGGGCATCCTCGGCCGCCTCCACCGAGCGGTTGTCCGTGTCGCTCTCACCGAGGCCGATCATCGCCACGCCGCCATTCCTCATGACGGTTCTCACATCCGCGAAGTCGAGGTTCACCAGACCGGGCTTGTTGATGAGCTCGGTTATCCCCATCACCGCCCCCATGAGGGTCTCGTCCGAGACCTTGAAAGCCGCATTGATGGGCAGGCCGGGAGCGAGCTCCAGTAGCTTGTCGTTGGGAATGACTATGACGGTATCGGATGCCTCCTTGAGCTTCTCAAGCCCGAGCCTCGCATTCTGCATCCGGACCTGGCCCTCGACCGTGAAAGGCAGTGTGACAACCGATATCGTCAGTGCCCCGGCCTTCTTCGCCAGGTCGGCACAGACCGGTGACCCGCCGGTACCGGTTCCGCCACCCAAACCGCAGGTGACGAAAACCAGGTCCACGTCGGTAACCATGTCCTTTATCTCGGCCTCGCTCTCCCTCGCGGCCTCTTCCCCGACGGTAGGATCGTTTCCCGCTCCCAATCCGCCGGTGACTCCCCTGCCCATCAGTACCTTCTTGTGAGCTTGACTGTACAGAAGATCCTGAGCATCAGTATTCAGGGCTGAAACGGTACATCCACTAACACCGACTTCCATCAAACGTTGGACCGTGTTACATCCGGCTCCACCACATCCAAGAACGACGATTCGGGCCTTTGCCTCCCTGAGGATCTCTTCAAGTTCCTCGTCGATCATCCTCTCTACGCTGTTCTTGTCTGTTGATGCCTCATCTTCCTTTATCTTGTCTAAGACGTCCTCGACGCTGCTCAAATCTACTACCTCCGAGAACAATGACCATACGCGGTCGACTTCAGGTCTGGCGAATTTTCAGACGTTTTCATTAATATATGTGACGCTAACCATCGCGTAAGAATACTAAGAAAATCCTAAGCTGACGGAATTTCGAGAGGAAAATGCGAAAAATGGATCGAGCCCGCTCAAATAGCTCCCAATCGCATCCTATACTTCGCGAAGACAATCACGCAATCTTCGATATTCGATGCCGCTCTCCTCCAAGCATGCAAGCGCGCTTCTCCTCTCGCCGCCGCGCATCCCCTTCCACTCTATGATCGCCAGATCGGGACGGGGATCGCTTCCGGCCAGGAGCTGTTTCAAGAGCCCGGAGCCGAAGAGCTTCATCTGGTGTCTGGGCACTATGTGGGAGATCGCGTAGTCGGTCTCCACCATCAGCCTGGTGAAACGCCGAGAGTAGTGTGGGCCCCCGAGGCCGAACGCCACGGGGCCGTCCTCCCTAATCTCGCCCAGGGATTCCATTATGGACGACGCCAGCACCTCACCAGCCTCCTGATCCTGCCACTGGTCCATCCTGCTCCCTATCTCTATGAAGTAGCAGGGGACCTTGGTGAACGGGCCATGATGGGTCGCCTCCATAACCACCTGGAAATCCATCCCCCCTGCCAAGCGATGTATCGAGCGGAGAGCGGCCTTCATATACCTCGGCGATGACGTGGACACCGCACCAGGCTTGCCCCCCAGGTCGGCCGAGCCGAAGTTTCCCGGCGGGTGCACGGTGAGGCAGGGGCGACCGGATTCGCTCCTGTGTTTCGATGCGAACACCGCTATCTCCGGCCTCGGCGATAGGTTATCCGGGCCCCTCTCCGAATTCACTATCTCCTCTTCCACCTCGGCTATCCCGATATCGAAAGGCGACTTGGCTGAACCCAGTTTCGGCGCCAGATGCCGTATGATGTTGATGCCTGCGGGGTCCCTCTTGGACGCCATCACGGTAGCCGATCGAGGTGTCACGAAAGCGGTGAAGGCCGCTCGGTTCTTTTATGCTTTGGCCTCTGCGTGGCCACCTGCGCCTTCATTTTAATAGGAGGCGGTTGCTCGGTCTTACCCACGACCGAGGAATTGGAATATGGAGCGACGTAGGCTGATCGGGACCTTCAAGATCGTCCTGCTCTTGATTCTGGGAGCCCTAGTCGGCTTCCAGCCAGTCCTAACCTACCGGCTCCCAAGGAGCTCCGAGTCCTGGTCACATCTCCAGAACTTGGACAGGATACCCGGCCCGCTGGCCGCATCGGATGTTCCCAGGATGCTGGAGCTGTTCGAGAACCGTCAGCACTACACCAAATACCCGCTCTTCTACGTGATGTGCGAGGCCCTCTCGGTGGATTCGGCCCTCAAGGCAGCGGTCTTCTCGGCCGCCGTGTTCTTCATCCTGCCGGTCCTCGTCTTCCTGGTCGCCTCGACCCGTCTCGACCAGCTGTCGGCGATGACGGCCGGGATAATCACCGCCGTCGCACCGTCCTTCGTCTACACCACCAACTTCTTCTCGGGAGGCGAGCCCCTGGCCATCGCACTCATGCTTGCCGGGCTCTACCTCTACCTTCGGCATCGCCCGCTGGCCGCCCTCCCCGCCTTCGGCCTCGTCATCCTGCTCCACCCCATCACATCCCTCTTCCTGTGGGTACTCATCCTGGTCATGCTCGTGCTGGGCGTGGGGGGGAACATCGGCCTGCGAGAGGACGCCATCTGCACCTCCATCTACTCGGCACTTCTGCTCCTCTGGCTGCTATTTCAGATATCCACCGGCCTGCCGTTGGGCGAGTACATGGTATCGAATATCAGCTCCCCTATTCTGGTCCTTTCCTTCGTCGTGGTGACACTGGCAGCCCTCCTCGCCCGCTGGGTGAGGGTCGGCTCGGGGGCATTCAGCGCCGGGTCCCTGAGGCGCCCCCTCGATCGTCTTGTGGGACTCCTGACGGGGAGGTTGACGAGGGTCATCCTCGTCCTGGAGGTCTCGCTGATCGTCTTGTTCTTGGCCTGCGGGGTCCCCGGCACGCAGAACAGCCTGAACCCGAGCCATCTGGTCTACTACTCGCCACTCCTGGTTCTGATAGCCCTCCCGGCCCTAGCGGGCCCTCGGCCCGGGAGCGAGGTGACCTCCGCGATGATATTCTCCTTCCTCGGGTTGCTGGCCGTGGGCCTCACCCTTTTCAGCAAGGGGGTCCCAGTATACCGGCTGGCGCCATACGGCACGCTATCCCTGGCCCTTCTCGTTGCCCCTGTCGTTAGATACCCGAGATTACGCTGGATCCTTCCCGTGCTCCTGCTCGGGCTTGCGGCCACGGCGTACCCGGAGCCCGCCCTCTACTTCGGATTTGACGAGCAGTACTACCCGGCGGAGGACGCGGCGGTCTCCAGGTGCACCGAGTTGACCCTGTCGGGATCGGTTCACACCGACGTCAGGATGGAGGATATGGTCGCCTACCGGACCGACAGAGAGGTGATAGTCACGGGGGCCGGCGGGAGCTCAGTGGGTGACGCCGATCTGGTGCTGATAACCGAGAATATGCGTGAGCAGGGCTTCTATCCCCCGGGGGCAGAATGGCACCGTACGCCCTTCAGGGTCGAGCTGGGCAGCTTGCACGAGCTTGGAAACGTTCTCTATGACAACGGATGGTCGGAACTGTACTGGGCGGCGGGCAGGGAGATACCACTGGAGGCGAAGGAGTGATCCAGACCGTACTGGAGATCGTATGCGTTCTCATCATCCTCCTCTATACCGTCATCCTGATAATGTCCAGGGGGAAGGGGGAGCCGAAAGGACCCCGCGCCCCCGTCAGGGTAATCGTGCCCACACACAACGAGGCCGGGACCGTCGGGGACTGCCTCGATTCGCTCCTGAGGATGGAATCCAGGACCCCTCACTCGATACACGTGATCGATGATGACTCAACCGATGGAACGCCCGGAGTCGTATCGCGGTACGGGGACCGGGTTGAACTGATCACGAGGCCGAGCAGGAGGTCCAAGGCCGACGCTCTGAACGATGCCCTGAACAGGATGAGCGGGGAGCATTTCGCGATCGTGGACGGCGACTGCACTGTGGAGGCGGACTGGATATCCCGTATCGTGGCCGGATTCGCGGACCCCTCGGTCGGGATCTGCACCGGCTCGGTTCTGGTCAGGAACCGTTTGGAGACGATCTGGTCCAGAGCCCAGAGCTGCGAGATGGCCTTTCTGTGCCACCAGATGCTACGACCGGTTGAGAGAGTGGGCATGTTGTACTCCATAAACGGGAACAACTTCGCCCTCACACGGGAATGCTGGGAGAGGGTCGGCGGCTTCGACACCTCCAAGCTGACCGAGGACACCGACTTCGCCATAAGGACCAGGATGTCCGGGCTCCAGATCAGGTTCGCCCCCGCCAAGGTATACACGCGCGTACCCGAACGGATCGGCGCCCTTCTGCGGCAGAGGAGGAGGTGGTACATCGGGTGGTATCAGGACCTCTCCACCGCCAGCCTCTTCGCGGGAGCGATCTTCATCCTCCTCTTCTACTACGCGTCGCTCTTCTTCCTCGCCGCTTTCTCCCTCGTATCCGTGGCCTGTCTGGCAACCTACCTGGTCCAGTTGACCCTGACCTACAGATCCGCCTACGGGGAGACCAGCATTCTCAATCCCCTGCTCTTCATCGTCCTGGGCCCGATCATAACCACCGCCACCATCATCACCGCCCTTCCCAAGGTTATCAAGGGCACGGAGCAGCTGGATGTCACCCGCGACTGGTAGCGATCGCGCCCGTTGAAACCCCCAGAGTCAACGCCCCGAAGCGGGGTTACATATATAATTCATTTCGCCAATCCAAGAGCAGAGGTCCTGACTCTCCCCCCTTTGTTTCCCCTAAATCCCCTTGAGGTCGATTCGCATGGAGTACGTCAAGATCCCCCTAGACAGAGTTGGAGTTCTAGTAGGGAAGAATGGCTCTATAAAGAGGTATCTGGAGGAATCAACCGGAACCCAGATAGAACTAGATAGTGAATCAGGCCAAGTCACCATCCGGAAGGTCAATGAAACCGAAGACCCTCTAGCCACCTGGGTGGCAAGGGATATGGTGAAGGCGATGGGAAGGGGGTTCTCCCCGGAGAGGGCATGGCGCCTCCTTGGGGAGGATCAGGTGCTCCGCATCGTGGACCTGAGCAAGGAACTCGGGAAATCGAGGAAGGCCATCAGGCGGCAGAAGTCGAGGCTCATAGGCAGGCGTGGAAGAACCAGGGAGATAATGGAGGAGACCACCCGAACGAGCATATCCATCATGGGCAAGACGGTGGCCATTATCGGCGACGAGGTGCAGGTCGCCATGGCGGCCGAGGCTGTGAACCTGATTCTGAGAGGGGTGCCACATAAATTCGTGTACAGATTCCTGGAGAGGAAGAGCAGGGAGCTGAAGGACAGGGAGAGCGAGATCTGGCGAGAGGTATAAGCAGGCTGATACTCAATGGCGGTTACAGAAACTGAGGAGGAGCAGGTCGCTCAACAGCTTACACACGCGGACGAGATCTTCAAGGACTTCAAGTCCCTGAGCCTATCCGAGTTCTTCAGAAAGAACCCAGCCATGCTGGGGCTAACTGGCAAGATAAAGTCCTTCTCGATGATCGTTCACGAGGGCGTGACAAACTCCCTTGACGCTGCCGAGGAGGCCGGGGCACTCCCCGATATCTACGTCTACATAGATCAGATGAACGGGGACTATGACTACAAGCTCACGATCGAGGACAACGGCTCCGGGATCCCCGAGGACTACATCACGGACGTGTTCGGCAAGATGCTCGCCGGAACCAAGCACAAGTTCGTCCAGAGACGGGGGCAGCAGGGGATCGGTATCTCGGGTGCCACCATGTACTCCCAGATGACAAGCGGCGACCCCATACACATCTACACCTCCACCGGGGACAAGACGATAGGCGCCGATCTGAAGATAGATGTCAAGAAGAACAAGGGGAGGCTTCTAGATAGAAAGGAGTACGAGAGCGACGGCTTCCGTGGTACACGGATAGAGTTCCACCTCAAGAACGTGCTGTTCAACAAGGGGAAACAGAGCGCGCTGAGCTACCTCAAGATGTCGGCGATAGCCAACCCCCATGCCAATATCACGATGATCTCCCCCGACGGTGAGCTCTACCGTTGGCAGAGAAGCATCACCAAGCTTCCTTCGAAGCCGAAGGAGATCAAGCCTCATCCGTACGGTATAGGCGCTGACGACCTTCTGAATATCGCCAGGGCCGCCGACAATAGGAACATCTCCGGGATGCTCTCCCAGTGCCTCTGTCGCGTATCGTCGGCAAAGGCGAAGAGGATCGGGAAGGCGGTGGCCTTCAGGGCCATCCTTGAGAAGTATGGCGACTACATCAACGACGACCTCAAGGTCAAGATAACGGAGGCCAAGAATCTGACCGCGAGGATCAACATGGTGGGGAAGGTCCTCTCGCGCCGGAGGGTGAAGTGGAAGAAGGCGATGAAGAGTGAGGAGAGTCGGGCGAAACGCATACTCAAGAAACGCCCGTCGAGCCTGAAGTTCAGCGAGGCGGAGGAGATAGTGGAGGCCTTCCGGTACGTCAAGTTCCTCTCCCCACCGACCGCGGGCCTATCCCCCATCGGGAAGGAGAACATAATGAAGGGCATGAACCAGATTCTCCGTCCCGAGTTCGTCTACGCCACCACCCGAAAGCCGAGCACCTACCGCGGCGGGATACCGTTTGTAGTCGAGGTCGGGATGGCCTACGGCGGCTACTGCCCGCCCGGAATAGAGGTCTACAGGTTCGCCAACCGGGCCCCCCTGATGTTCGATGCCGGCGGATGCGTTATCACGGAGGCGGTCAGAACCGTCGACTGGAAACGCTACGGTATCAAGGATGACGAGAAGGCCCCCCTCGCCATCTTCGCCAACATCGTCTCCACCTTCGTGCCGTATACATCGACCGGAAAACAGGCGATAGCCAGGGAGGAGGAGGTGCTGAATGAGATCAGGATGGGTCTCATGAGCGTCGCCAGGAACCTGAAGAGGCACCTGACACACAAGAGGAGGATCTTCGAGAGGGCCTCGCGCAGGAGTTCCCTCCTCAGATACGTGGACGAGACATCCGAGGCCATAGCCAAGCTAGCGGAGAAGGACGACGAACGGATCAAGAAGAGACTTCAGACCCTTATAGACAAGAAGTTCGTCTAGCCCCTGAATACCGGACGTTTCGTGAGGCTCCGCGGGAGGCCCAGTGACCTCTTGGGGAAACCATCGGTTGCCTCCCCTATGGTGGAGGCGAGTTCGTCAAGCTTCATCTCCTCCATCTTCCTCGGATTCCTGATCCTCACCGGCAGCACGCCAGATTCCATCTCCCTGTCGCCCACCACGATGACGTAGGGGATCCACTCCGTCTCGGCGTCCCTTATCTTCCTGCCCACGGATTCCGTCCTGTCGTCTATGTCGACCCTGATCCCCTTCGACTCGAGCTCGTCCGCCAGGCCGGACGCGAACTCCCGGTGTCCGTCGCCTATGGGACAGAGTCTGACCTGGATCGGGGAAAGCCATAGGGGCAGGGAGGGCGCCTTGCCGCTCTTCTCGTCCAGATAGGCCTTCTCCAGGAGGGCGTAGAGGGCCCTGTCTATGCCGCCGCTCAGACTGGCATGGAGCATGAGAGGATATCTCTCCTGACCCTCGGCATCGACGTACTTTATATCGAATCGCTCCGTGTTCTCGATGTCTATCTGCACGGTGGACAGCGCGGAGGCCTTGTCGAGGGCATCGACGAAGTTGAACTCGAACTTCATCACGAAATAGAAGCTCCTCTCGTCCCACATCTCCACCAGGACCGGCTTACCGACCCGGTTCACCATGTCCTGGACCATCTCGCGATTCTTTTCGTAGAAATCCCGCACGAAACGGATCCCGACCTCGTAGTCGAGGCCGAGGTCCCGCATCCACCTGATACAGAGGTCGTACTGCTGGAGGAACTCCCGAACCGCCTCGTCCATGTCCCCGACCAGGGTGTGCATATCGGGCATGGTGAAGGCTCTCAGCCTCCTGAGCCCGACGACCTCCCCCCTCTGCTCCCGCCGGAAGCTGTAATGAGTCAGCTCATACAGCCTGAGGGGCAGGTTCCTGTACGAGATGGACATATCGTGTTTCATCAGGTACTGCCCGAAGCACGCCGAGAACCTGAGGAACATCCGTTTCTGATCCGACTTGAGCCTGTACTGCCTGGCCGGGAACCTGTCTATGTACTGCTTCAGGCTGGGGTGGGAGGCATCGTACATTATCGGTGTCTCCACCTCCATCCCGCCGTGTGAACGGGCCAGGTTGGTGACGTGCTGTTCCAGGAGCCTCTTTATCAGAGTCCCTTTGGGATACCACCTGAGGTTGCCGACATCGCTCCCCGGCTCGTAGTCAACCAGCTCCAGCCTCTGCATAAGCCTCACGTGGGGCGGGACCTTGTCAACCGCCCGGGCCTTCTCGATCTCGTAATCGGCGAACTTCCTCAGGCTCGGGTGGTCGGTGAAATCGAAATCCGGGATGTCAACCAGATCGCCGTCGGGGGTCAGGATGTACCAGTGGGACTCGATCTTCTCCTCCCTCTCTAGCGCCTGGGAAACGGATTCCCCCGCCTCCCGAGGTCCCACGTCGCGGCTCAACTCGGAAAGGGGGTGCCCCTTGCAGCTCACGTTGAATGCCTTGTAGTAACCGAAAGGAGCCCGCCTCACCTCACAGCTCTCGGATAGTCTCGACTCCAATCCCTTGAGGACACTCACCGCCACTTCAGGGGAAGATAGATCTGACGACAGGTGGGCGTAGGGGTACAGCAGAACCCTCTCTGCCCCGATCTGATCCAGTACGTCCAGTATCTCTTTCAAGGCATCCTCGACGGTCGAACCCACATCGCTCTCGTCGGCGGCCTCGACAGCGGCGAAGACCACCAGGACCTCCTCCATCCGATCCCCCTCGAACCCCTTGGGGAGCGGCTCGGCGAACCTGGTGGGTTTCCTGACCTCGTAGGACATTGAATCCGCGTGGATGAGAAGCATCCGCATGTTGACACTCTTCGAGAATCCCGGCAAATGCGCTAATAAATGCTGTCCGGGGTCAGAGGAAATCCCCCAGGCTCATCTGGGGCGCCTCCTCTGCCTCGATAGAGCCGAAATCCATCCTTATCATGGACATCTGCAGGTTGATCGATCCATTCCTGATCGACGGCGAGGCTGCCTCGACCAGATCCATGAGCGGCGCCACGGCGACCTCCACCGAACGGGGCACCACCTGGCCGGAGCACCCGCAGGTGCCGCTGAGCGGGATCCTCCTGTACGTCTTTCCGCACCTCCCGCACACGAAGTCCCTGGTCCCGCCCTTGACGGCCGCAGCCCTCGCCAGCCCCATTATCTCGGATATGACGCTACTCGAGGTATCATCGTCGAGTTCCTCCCCGCACTCGGGACAGACGAACTCCGACAGGTCCATGATGGTGAAGCTGGCGCTGCACCCCGGGCAGATGAACTCCTCCAGATCGTGGCCGAGGATGGGATAGCGCTCGGGTTTGGGGACCTTCGGCTCGGCCGCAGGCTTGGGTTTGGTCTCCCCAAAGGCGTCGAGCAAGGTCAGTTGCGAGGAGTCTGCGACCAGCTCGTCGATCTGAAATCCAAGGGCCTCGAAGATCCTGCGTACCGGGGGAAGTATCTGACGCCTGATGTAGTACTCATGATCGAGTGTGAGCCCATTTTCGAGAACGTAGTCAGGGTCCTCAGCCCTCTCGACCAGTAGGCCCGATCCGCTGGTGATCACAAACGGTACCCGGGTCCCGACATCGGGCGCGCTCGCCGGGTCCCGCCTCTGCATCTTCTGACAGAGCTCCGCATGGGGCTGCCTTCCCTTGTACTCGCTTGGCCTCTTGCTCAGGGTGCGGGTCTGGATCAGCTTGTCCAGCTTGATCCTGTCCTCCCTCAGATCCTCTATCAGGGATTTCATGTACTCGGATGCTGCCTCGATATCTCCACGCCGGAGGAGAAGCTTGAGGACCTCCTTCATGGCCTCGGTGGCGAGGTTACACCACTCCCTGCGCACGGTCTCCAAACCCTTCACCTTCACCGCGGGCTCCTTTCCCTCGCAGAAGAGGGCGTACCTCTTCTTGGTCACGAAGAGTGCCCTCTGCGAGAAGGCCTCGTACTGCAGTTCCATCGGGGGTGGAAGCGATCTCGTGAGTATCTCCCCGAGCCTGGCTCCAAGGGATGATGCCTCACTCTCACCGATCGATACCTTCTGGCCATCGGTCGGGGAGAGTTTGACGAAGACGCTGTCGGTGTCACCGTAGACCACCCTCAGCGCCACCTCGAGGGCATCGTCCTGACCGTCGCACTCCTCCTTCAGCAGGACCTTGCTGTCGGCTATGTAGACCCGATCGATCTGCTTCTCAATGATCCTCTTGGTCTCGGTGATGGTCTCTCTACCGGTTCTGGTCACGGTGTTGGCTATCGTGAGATCGTACATCCGAGACCGGATATAGCCGAAGTAACCGTAGAAGCTGTTGAGCAGGATCTTGATCGCCCACTGGGTCATGTCCAGGATCCTGTACTCCTCCTCCTTCTCCACCTGTTTCAGCTTCTCCTTGATCTCCAGCCTCCTGCTCAGAAGCTCCTCAAGGATCCTGGGGACTATGCCCCTGTAATCATCCTGGGACACGAACCCCTCGCCCTTCAGCGTCGAGACGCAGATATTCTTGGCTATCATTATGGTCGGGTACAGGGACTTGTAGTCCATCACCACGACGTTTTCCTGGAGACCTGTCTCCGGTTCGAGCACGTGCCCGCCCTTCAGGCCCAGGTCCTTTCGGATCTGCTTCCTCCTCGCCGTCTCCTCGTCATCCGGCTTGCATGGCATGACCCGATGGTAGTTGCGGAGCTCCCTCAGGAGGAGGTTGTCGATCATTATGGACTGTCCGGCCTCGACCAGATCCTGCAGCAAGGTGCCGCTCGCCTGTGCCAGGGCGATGTATCTATCGAGCAGCCTCTTGGATAGCAGGATCTCGAGGGGGAGCTCCGCGTCCCTCCTGGAGTAGTCGATGAGCTTCCTCAAACCCTTTCCCTGGCTCTTCCACAAACGGGGGATCTCGGTATGGGACACGTCGAGCTTCTCCCTGCCGAGAATCGCCTTCGAGACCTCGCCCAATCCATACCGCTTGAGGGCGAAGTCCTTCTTCACCAGCGGCAGTACATCGACCACGACCCTGCCGGTGATATTCACCCGTGTGCTGTTGCCGAAGGTCCTGTAGTAGCTGTTCTTCTCGGCCCTACCCATCTTTGGCTTGATCCCCAGCCCCCTCATCCTGTCTATGATGTATGGAAAGTCGAACTGGTTCGAATTATAGCCTAGGAGGACGTCGGGATCGAATCTCTTCAGGATATCGAGGAAGGCCCTCAGCATCTCCTCCTCACTCTCCATCCCCTGGGTGTCCTCGATCGAGACCGGACGGCTCACAAGAACCATGTTGTCCCTGCCCTCGAACGGCTGGCTG
>Ga0180432_10009641_pt1 | contig 11734 bp, 10 predicted proteins | sample SS_ome_10_FD_132414 | JGI IMG/M metagenome (GOLD analysis project Ga0180432, IMG submission 132414) | Hypersaline lake sediment archaeal communities from the Salton Sea, California, USA - SS_1_MS_2 metaG | ecosystem: Environmental > Aquatic > Non-marine Saline and Alkaline > Hypersaline >... | reverse complement strand
TCAGCGTTCATCTCGCCGAGACCTTTGAAGCGGGTAATCTGCATGCCCTTTTCGCCGGCCGCCCGCACCGCGGTCAGGAGGCCGCGCAGGTCGTGCAGTCCGGTGATCAAGTCGCCGCGACGGAGTTGGTAGCGGGGTTCTTCGATACCGGTTCGTTCTTGGGGGATAAGGCTATCGATCTCGAAGCCCATCATGCGGAGTTTGCCCAGTTGATTATTGATAGAGCGAACCTCGTGCAACTCGACTATGTGCAGGCGTGCGGCCGCCCGGCCGTTGCCGTTTGCGCCGTCGTCTGGATCGTCGGTCAACTGTAGTTCATTGCCAACCGCCTCCTCCTGGTCGGCGAGGAACTGGTCGAGTGCTTTACGAGTCGGGAACCAGTGCTCCCGTTGGCCGAGGAACACGTGGTAGACCGGCAGTTTCCCGGTTTCGGGGTCCTGCTGGATAGCATGGCTACGGAGGCTTATGCCGCGGCGTTCCAATGCGTAGAGGGAGTCTTCCAAGGTGGCCAGTGTTCGACAGAGTCGTTCTATCTGCCGGCCCTTTATAATCCTTCCATCGCCCGGCTCGAACACCGCGTCGGCCAAGCCGGCCTCCAGGAGTTGTGTCTTCATCTCGTCTTCCGTCTGCACGTAATAAACCTCTCGCTTACGGCGGACGCGGTATAGCGGCGGTTGGGCCACGTACACGTGTCCCCTTTTTACCAGGTCGCACATCTGTCGGTAGAAGAACGTCAGCAGAAGTGTGCGGATATGCGAGCCGTCTACGTCGGCGTCAGTCATGATGATGATCTTATCGTAGCGGCGTTTAAGCAGATTCATCTCGGTGCCGATTCCTGCGCCGATGGCTGAAATAATGCTTCGGACTTCCTCGTTGGCCAGGACTTTGTCTTCGCGCGACTTGTAGGCGTTGATGATTTTTCCGCGCAACGGAAGGATTGCCTGATACTCACGGATGCGCCCGCCCTCGGCGCTCCCACCCGCGGAATCACCCTCCACAAGATACAGTTCGCAGTGCTCTACGTCCCGGCTAGCGCAGTCTCGCAGCTTGCCAGGCAATCCGCCTCCGGTGAGTGCTCCTTTCCGCTCACGAACCAGCAGGCGAGCCTTACGGGCGCTTTCACGAGCCTCGGCAGCCAGCAATCCCTTTTGAACGATGATTCTGGCTGTCTTAGGATTCTCTTCCAGAAAACTGGTGAGGAACTCACCGACCGTCGAGTTGACGATGCCCTCAATTTCGCTATTGCCCAATTTCGTCTTGGTCTGCCCTTCGAACTGGGGTTCCGGTACGCGAAGTGAAATAACAGCCGTCAATCCTTCGCGGAAGTCGTCGCCGCTAGGTAGCAACTGCTTGAACATGTTTATCTTTCGACCGTACGCGTTGAGTGTCCGCGTCACTGCGGCTCGAAATCCCGATACGTGGGTGCCACCTTCGGTGGTACAGATGGTATTCACATAGGAATGCACGTTTTCCGTGAATTCGTTGCAATACTGTATTGCCACTTCCACGCCCACACCCTGGAATTGGCCACTGATGAAGATGATTTCAGGATGCAGTGGCTCGCTGCTCCGGTTAAGATGATCAACAAATTCCAAGATGCCGCGTTGGTAGCAGAACGTCTCGCCGTCGTTCGTCCGCTCGTCACAGAAGATAATCTTGATGCCGCGGTTGAGAAATGCCAGCTCCTGCAACCGCCGATACAAAATGCCGTAGTTAAATTGCGTGTTGGGGAAGATTTCCGGATCCGGTTTGAACGTGGTTTTGGTGCCTACTCGTTCACTGCGTCCGATGCGCCGGACTTCGTTAGCCGGTACGCCACGTTCGTACTCCTGTTGATAGACGTGACCGTCACGTCGCACTTCGACCTCGCACCACTCCGAGAGGAAATTCACGACCGTGACGCCCACTCCGTGCAAGCCACCAGATGTTTGATAGACGCCCTTGTGGAACTTACCGCCGAACTTCAACACCGTCATAACACCCTGTAGTGTCGAGAACCCTAGATCAGGGTGCTCTTCAACGGGAATCCCACGGCCGTTGTCCTCGACAGTTATGGAACCGTCGTTGTTGATGGTAATGGAAATTTCGCTGGCGAATCCCGCCATGGCCTCGTCGATCGAGTTGTCAACCACTTCATAGACAAGGTGGTGCAACCCACGAGCGGTCGTATCCGCAATATACATGGCCGGCCGCTCGCGCACATGCTCTAGATCACTCAGGTGTTCTAGTTGTTCAGCATTGTACTCCGACTCAACCATGTGGTAGTCGGGAAAGTCGGTGGCCGGCGTCGCGCGTGAAGCGCCTTGATGGGGACGGCTCACCACCTGCTTGCTCTCCAGGGAGTTTTCTGCAGCGTCGCTGGACATGGCTCTTTCTTGCTTCTAATACAACCCGCAACCGGAAAATCACTTCTTAGTCGATCTGTCCCACGCGAAATCGGAGATCGTTGATCTTCGCTTCCGGCAGCAACTGAGCGAGGGTTATTAACAAATCTGGCTTTTGAAATACAAGTTCCTGCACTAGTGCCGAGTTGGCCACGAGCACCTCCAACGTGCCGCGGCGCATACTACCCACACGACTATGTCGGGCGGCGAACTCACCTACGGCTTGGCGCCAGACATCTTCATAGATTGCGGATCGCTGGACCCCGGCATAACCGCGCCGCGCCATTACCTCCGCTAAGACATGCTGTATAGATTTGAGGCCTCGCATCATTTGCCACCGATCAAGAAGTTGGTTGTTGCTGGTCGGCTGCCAACGGCATAATCACATATGCATACCCGTCATCCGTGGTACACACCACGGCACTTTCCGGGTCCTTAATCGCCAAAGTGAACACCTTGTCAGGTTCAAGCACCTTGAGGAAGTCGTTCAGGTAGCGGGGGTCCAGAATGACGCGCACCTCGGCACCGTCATAAGCTATGGGTAGTTCAACGTGCGACTCCCCCCGTTCGGCGCCGTGCCCGGCGAGAAGGATCCTGCCTTCGCCAAAGGTAAACTCAACACCACGGCGATCCTCACTGGTCACAATAGCGGCTTGTCGCACTGCGGCGAAAAAGGGGCCCGCGGCTATCTCCAATTGGAGGGCATCGTCCATGCGCGGGAACACATCACGCCACTTGGGGAAACGGCCTTCCACCAACCGGGCGTAGATAGTTACTCCCTGGCTCTTGACCAGCACATCATTCTCGCGGGCGGCCAACATAACGTTGTCTTCGTTATCAGTAAGCGCCCTCTCCATTAGGGTCATTGCACGAGAAGGAATGATAGTGGCGTTTTCACTACCTTGATAACCCTCACCCACTTCAACCGGGCCCTGTTGCCTGGCCAAACGCCGCCCGTCGGTCGCCACAGCAGTAATTCCCTCTGGGCTGACCTCCATGAGGATGCCACCCAGCGCGTAACGGCTGCTTTCGGTATCGGTGGCAAACACGGTTCTCCGGATCATCTCTCGAAAGAACCGGACGGGCAGTGTGAGGTATACCTGCTCCTCGAACGCACTGACTGTAGGAAACTCATCCGGATCAGCCGCCGGAAGCTGAAACTCGCTTTGTGCACCGCGCACCAGTATTTTCCGGCCGTCGCTTTCCATGAGCAGCTTTTCATCCGGGCTCTCCCGCAAGATGGCCCCAAACCGGCCAATAGGCAACAACACGTCCCCGTCTGCCTCAACCTCGAACCCTGAAAGCTCGGTGCGAATTCCCACCTCTAGGTCAGTTGCAACGAGCGTAACGTGACCAGACGTTGCTTCCAGCTTGACGTTTTGTAGAATCGCTTTTGGGCTCCGGGACGGCGCTATGCCGGCTACCGTCTGGAACCCGTGTAGCAGTTTTTCACGTTCGCATGTCAATTTCATTGAACGCTTCCACCTTTCTCTCATGTTGAGGTGTTGTGATAACCTCTCAACCCTGCTTCCAACTAATAGAAAGATAATTCAATTTCATCTAATAGTATTAGTATCTGGCAACTACGTGTTCACAACCACATCGTAGAGTTCAGTAGACCCCGAATATTTGAAAGGGTTTGAGTGGGTGTCCCCCGCGAATGTGCTGGTGCAAAAACGGTTAATTATATGCTGTTTGCTTGTCGTTACACGGTTATCAACCGAGGGCAACTGACGATCAGCGCCTGTCGGCGTCGATAGTTGGGCGGTTTTCCCAGTATTTTGGACACAGATTTGACCGGTTTTCCACTCCCGCAATCAACTCCTACCTCGCTTGTAATGTGGCTTGTAACTCCTCGACTACTCGCTGAATGGCCGGGTCGCTGCGAAGGAGCATTTCCACCTTACGGCAATTGTGCAATACAGTGGTATGATCCCGACCACCAAAATACGAGCCGATCTGGTGGAGGCTGAGGGCGGTGAAACGGCGACCCAGGTACATTGCTACTCCCCGTGCGGCGACCACTGTCCGATGCCGAGAGGGACCGCGCAATTGTGACAGTCTTAATGAGTACGACCGTGCAGCCGCCTGAGCGATATCTGCCAATGCCGGCTATCGGGAACCAGCACGCAGGGCCAGATAGCGTTTGACGTTCTCCATTGTGATGTGGTCCGCGTTGATCTTAGCGTCGAGCTCTAGTTGCACCAGGACACCCAGCAACTCGGGTACACTCGCCGCGAGAGAGTCGGCCAGGGCTTGTGATACTACATCGGGTATCCTGATGCCACGATCTTCAGCCAACTGTTTCACGAGCACAAACCGTGTGTCCCGCCCCGGGGGCAGCAAAGGAACTGTTAACCCGGCCTGGAGCCGGCTCCGCAACCCAGGCAGCAAGTCGGGCAATCTGGTTGGCGCAGCGGCTGCTGTGGCGATTAGGCAATGTCCGACGTCCGTCAGGCTATCGGATGTGTAGGTCAACTCGCGCTGGGCCGCTTCGTATGCGGCCAGAAGCCCCACATCATCCAGCACCACGAAGTGCGCCTGACGATAGCGGATTCGGAAGTCTTCCACGGCTTGTGTTTCGATGGCGTTGGTAAGCTCACGGGCAAAGTCAACGGCCGTGGTATAGATAGTCACGCAGCTCGGGAACCGGCTTTTGCAGGCCCCGGCCAGTCCTCGGGCAACGTGGGACTTACCCGTTCCGGGGGGGCCGTAAAAAACTATCGGATTGTAGCGCACAGGACTATTCTGCAATACGGCGCGGATTGCCAATCCGACGAGTCGGTTTTCCTGACCGACCACAAATGGTGGTATGTCAGCACCCTGCTTTGGCCCGTCACTACGGCAACACGTTCCATCCGCCAAACACCCTGTAAAAGGGATGCTAACGACGCCATCTACCACAATCGGCTCCGTCCTGAGATTCCTGGTAACACGGTCAAAAACATCAATGTCTCTCAAACACGTATTCTACCAGTTTCAGGCGTGTGTGACGAGACGGAGATGCTCAACGCAATTCGCTGCAAACGTGGATGATCCTGCACACGGCCTCGTCGATCTCTTCTTCGGTGTTGCCACTGCCGAGACTGAAGCGAAGGGAACTGGCAGCCAAGTGCCTGGGCACCTCCATGGCCAGGAGTGTGGGCGATAATTCGGTCGACCCGCTGGCACATGCCGAACCGGTGGAACAGGCCACACCGGCCATGCTGAGGGTCGTGGCCAGGATCTGGCCATCGATATCGGGGAACGCCACGTTGGCCGTCTGCGGGAGCCGCGGCGCGCAGATCCCGTGGATGATGACCTCCGGCCAGCCGGCATTCAGGCCACCTTCAAACCGCTCCCGCAGCGCTGTTATACGCTTGATTAGCGCGTCTTGCTCTTCCTGCCATGCCTGCAAGGCTGCCGCCATGCCCACGGCGAGAACGACCGCCTCGGTGCCAGGCCGGACGCCATCTTGCTGTGAACCGCCGAAGAGGATCGATTCCAGCGGCACATCATTGCGGAGAATCAATGCGCCGATGCCCACCGGCCCGTGAAACTTGTGTGCCGCCACGCTCATCGCGGACACCCCTAGCGCCTGAAAATCGACCGGCAGTTTGCCAACCATCTGCACTGCGTCGGTATGCAGCGGCACGCCAGCGTCGTTGCAGATTGCGGCCAGCTCCGCGACCGGCTGGAGGACCCCGGTTTCGTGGTTGGCCCCTATTACACTGACCAGGTGGGTTTGCTCAGAGAGCAACTCCCCGAGCCGTTGAGCGTAGACCGTGCCGTCGGGGTCGACGCCCAGCGAGTCGAGCCGCCAGCCATGTTCCAGCAGGTGTTCAGCCGGCCCTATCACACTGGGGTGCTCGATGGCCGAAATGATCACCTGGCCCGGCCGGCCGTGGCTGCGGGCACCGGCGATTCCGAGCATGGCCAGATTGTTGGCTTCCGTGCCGCCGCTGGTGAAGACGAGCTGGTCAGGTTGCGGGCCGAACAGGTTTGCGCCGAGGATCCCGGCGACCGTTTCGCGAGCTTCTTCCAGGAGTCGCTTGGCCTGCTGCCCGGGACGATGCTGGCTGGCCGGATTGGCATAGCCTTTATCGAGCACGCGGGTCATGGCCCGGATCGCTTCGGGGTGCAAGGGTGTGGTTGCGTTGTGATCGAGATAAATCGATTCCATGGTCGTATCCAACTTGCACTTCCAGCAAAAGCACGAGCGGATTTTTACGGTAGCTGGACCTGCTCGCCGCCATCGATCGTAGCCAGACAGCAGAAAAGCTCTATATCGATATTCTCATTGATAAAGCAGACCGAACCGTCGCAAAGCATGAATTGGAATCCGGTCGGGTGGTAGCTTCCCCAGCCGCGTTTGCAGGGGTTCGATCCGCCATTACCACCGACAGCCACGCATTCGTCGAAATCGCCGAGCAGGATGCGGGTTTGTGGCACAGCGGCCGACATATTGTACGAGGTGTAGGTATAGGCCCAAAAGGTTCGCCGATTCGGGTGGGAGACGGTGGCCATCTCGCCGACCATCAGTGTAGAAGAGGTGCCGTCGTTGATGTGTTTGATTGCTTCTGTTCCCAGCCCGTCAGTACCCACCGTATGAAGCACACCGCGCCACTTTTTGGGAAACTGCGAGTTCTGTTGGGCATCCCACCAGCCGCTCCCGTCGGTACGGCCCTCCATGCACCGATATGAGCCGCGACGGTAGATAAGCTTCCGATCCGCAGTCCCGCCCGGGCCGCTCTCGGGAATATCCAGCTCGTCCACGTGCTGTTCCGAGGGGCAAACGTAGACTGCCAGTGGCGTTTCCCGAACAAGTTTATTCTCAGGGTCCTCGTTGTAGGCATTCATGTCGTACTGGTCGTACAATCCCTGCTGCTCGAGGTAGGGCAGAATAGAGATCGCCCAACTGGTCAGACTAGGGGTGCTGCAGCAAGGTCCTTCGGTGATGCCGCCGGGCGGGAAAGTCCCCACAGCCGTGTGGTAGCCGTGCAGGGCCAGCCCGATCTGCTTAAGGTTGTTGGCGCACTGGGCTCGCCGGGCCGCTTCTCGGGCCGCTTGAACGGCCGGCAACAACAACGCGATCAGAATACCAATGATCGCAATGACTACCAGGAGCTCGACAAGTGTAAAACCTCGGTGTGATCGTACCTGGTGACGCCCGGAGTCCACCACTGTCTTCATCTTGATCACCGCTGACGCGACTCGAGTGAATTGAGATTAGATCTTCCAGGACGATGGCGTTGCCCGATCGCCGGGCACAATCGATCGCGCAGGTCTCGTCTGTAGTTGCGCCCAAGAGTGATTCTATCCGGAATCAGGGCGGTTGCAAGCTTTCTGGCTCCGGTTTCCCTGGATTCCTGTAGGAATGAATGCCGTCGTGATACCGTTTTGGCGTCGCTGCCGGGTGTTGTTCCTGAGCCGGTTTGGTATCCTGGTTCAAGAACCCGTTCGACGCTATCCAGCGAGGATCAAGGAGTCATGATCGATTACACCCAGGTGGTCATTACCATGGAGAACAAGGAAGACGCCGAGCGGATCGCCCGGACGCTGGTCGAGGGTCGGCTGGCCGCCTGCGTGCAGATCCGCGGCCCGATCGAGAGCACCTATCATTGGAAGGGCCGGATTGAGACCAATCGGGAATGGCAGTGCGTGGCCAAGACGCGCTGCAGCCTGTTCACCGAGATCGCCCGAACCGTCCAGGGGCTTCATCCCTACGAAGTGCCCGAAATCCTGGCCACGCCCATTTCGGCCGCCAACCCAAGCTACTTGGTGTGGCTTGATGCCGAAGTGAAGAAGGCCGAGTAGGACCGTGTTCTTGAAGTATTGCCCGGTCTGACCTATAACCTGTCAGCTTCTGAAACATTATTCACTACTGGCCGAGTATGCTGAAGATAGACATCCCCGGACGCCGTGAGCTGCACCTTAGGTGGCTCATCAGTGATTACAACGGAACCCTGGCCCGCGACGGGGCTCTGCTTCCCGAGGTGATCCCGTTGATCCGCAGCCTGTCGGCTCAACTGCAATTCCACATCGTGACGGCCGATACATTCGGTCTTGCGGCAAAAGCCCTGGGCGGACTGCCCGTCAAACTGACAATCTTGCCGCCGGATCATCAAGACCAACGCAAACTGGAATACGTCAGGCAATTCCGTGCCGACTTTGTCGTCTGCTTGGGCAACGGCCGGAACGACAGACTGATGCTGAGAGAAGCAGCTCTCGGGATCTGCGTAATGGAAGCCGAGGGAACGTGTGTCCAGACATTGCAGGAGGCAGACGTCGTCTCTAGATCCGCCAAGGATGCACTCGAGCTATTGCTCAACCCGAAGCGACTCATCGCCAGCTTGCGTACCTGAATAGGTATGGAACAAACGCTGCAAGTCTATACCAAAAAAAGGCTTATCTCACGCATTCAGATCTCGGCCAACTTGCCAAAAAAGCTGCCCGACCCTTGCATTGGTCCCGACCGTCATCATTCTGGAATCAGCAGATCTCGAGTTTCCACGTTTCTCCGCATCGCAAGTCCTGCCTGTAAAACACCTTCCGAATCGACTAGTTTTTCAACGCCCAGTTGGACACCCTCCCAAATCGGCCCCCCCCGGATTCTCGCCCGACACATGTACCCGATACATCAAGCCCTGGGGCAGACACCCCACGAACGTGTCCTGCCCCGTTGACGGCAGACCGCCCGAGCGTTAGCGTGATTCCAATACACGATTGCTCAACGCCGATGGTCGTCTGAAGCGTGCCATTCAGAACGCGAGACACGCCCCGATACCTTGCCTCGAAAGCCGGCCTTTACAACAAACGGCGGGCTGACGCTAGAGGTTTCTAAAACGTGGGTACCACGTTGGAGAGACGGAGATAGACGATGGCTGACACGGCAACGGTGAAGATATTCCTCGTCCAGGGACATCCAGCATCGCTTTGTACGGCAGAAATATCCAACTGGACGGGGAAAGCCGTCGCTGGTCCCCGGTCAGAACTGGATGATATCGTTGGACGCGAAGAGGCACAGAAGCCCGGCATCTACTTCCTCATTGGTGTGAACCCTGACACTGGCAAATACCGGGTCTACATCGGCGAGGCGGAAGTCGTCAAAGACCGTCTGAAGAAACACGTCGACAAGGACTTCTGGCGCTCTGCCGTGTTCTTCGTCAGCAAGGACGAGAACCTGACGAAGGCCCATATCAAGTACTTGGAGGGCAAGCTGATCGAGCTCGCACAGAGCGCCGACCGTTACGAGCTTGATAACAGCAATGCCAGCGGATCGCATCTCCCCGAATCGGACGCGGCGGACATGGAAGTATTCCTGGCGAAAATCCAGCAGCTGATGCCGGTGCTTGGCTACGATTTTCTGCAGAAGCTTGCACCGACCAAGGCTGGTGCGCGTAAGTCTGACCTGCTTTTCTGCACCATGAAGGGTGTCGAGGCCCGTGGTCGGCCAACCGAGAAGGGCTTCGTCGTTACGAAACGGTCAGAGGCGGTGCTGAAGGAACGTCCATCCACGAAAAAATATCCCTATGCGGCAGACCTGCGGAAGGAACTCACCGACGAAGGGGTGCTGATGGAGCAAAACGGCAAACTGGTATTTACCAAAGACTACGAATTCTCAAGTCCCAGTGCGGCTGCCTCCGTGGTCCATGGTGGACAGGCAAATGGGTTGATCTCGTGGAAGAACTCGTCTGGGGACACCCTGAAGGAGATTGAGGAGAAGGGAATCTCTAACAAGTAAGTTGCTGCAGGGTGGCCCAGACAACTCGTTTGTCTGGGTGGCGCAGCCGCAGGCGGTTCGCAGCCGAACTTGGAAGCTTCTTGTGCCTGCGGCACTCAGACAAGCTGTGGTTGTCTGGCCCAGTCGTGTGGTGTCGGCAGTTCGATAGTTGGAGTCAGTTGGCCCAACCTCTTGTGGCAAAGCCACACCGGTTCGAGAACGGTGCTACCCGGTACATGCCGACCCGCGGCTTCGCTGCGTGACGGCATGCATGCCACACTGCCGACAAACGACAGCATGCCATCCTACCGCTTAGGGGCGTGCGGGGTTGGACGACGTTCGCGACCCATCGGCATGGCAGTCCGGGAAATGCCCACACAAACCGGCGATCTGGATGCTTGTGGTTCGAGCCGAAACCTGCCCGAACCGCGGGCAAAGGAGAGCACTCTTCTCAGGGCGAGGAAACCACGTCGCCGGCTGCGCGGGTGAACAGCGAAACGAACACCTCGGGATTGATCGAAGCGGGATGGTAGTGCACCGAGCCGTCGCCGTAAGCGAACATGCATCCGTCGGTGTGGAAGCCGTAGATTTCGTCGCCGTTTGTGCAGTTGATTACCGAGGAGACGTCGCAGTATTGGTCGGCGATAAACCAGGCGTCGCGGTCGGCCCACCGGGAGCCCGCGGTGTAGGTCGAGCCGGTCGGTTTGCCATCGCGGTAGTGGACCGGCCGGCCGGCGTCCTCGAACAGCAAGAAGGAGTTGGAAAGCCCATCCCGCACGTCCGACGGCGCGGACGCCTCCAACTGAAGAATGCTCTTCCACTCGGGACGCTCGGTGAGGTGGCCGGCGGAGATGAGCGGGTCGTAGACCGTGTTCCAGTAGAACGGGCAGGCCGCGTAGTCGGATACGTGCTTTCCGGAACGCTTCGGCCCGCTGGGGCAAACGAAAACGGCAATGTCCACCTCCGTCGCCTCCTTGTTGATCTCCGCGCTCCATTCCTCCTCGAAATGGTATTTGTCGTAGCTGGCCTGCTGCTCGATGAACGGCAGGAGAAACGTCATCAGGTTGTGGTGTGTCGGCACGTCGACGTAAGGGGGCGGGTAGATTCGCAGGGTATGCTCGTAGTTGTGGATAGCCAGCCCGAGCTGCTTGAGGTTGTTGGTACACTGCATGCGTCGGGCGGCTTCGCGGGCCGCTTGCACCGCCGGCAAAAGCAGGGCAATCAAGATCCCGATGATGGTGATTACCACAAGCAACTCAACGAGTGTAAACGCCCGGCGCGACCACCCAAAACGGATGGAGAAGCCCGAAACGGTTTTCATCGTGATCACCATTTCCTCGATCGTTCATCCTGAATCGGAAACGCCCTCTGCAAGATCAGTCCTGCGACCGGCGTCGGCGATACGCAAGCACGGCCAGGCCGAGCAACCCCAACACCGAAAGTAGCAGGGACGACGGCTCGGGCACCACCATCAGATCAAGCTGAAAGCCGTTCAAAGCAATGGCGTTGCCCGAACTCCGGTAGAAGTCGATCACGATGTCGTTTTCGGGTGCTACGTCGAAGGTGAAGAAGCTCTTGCCGATAGCCCAGTCGTTGGTCGCCAGTTGGTGCGTCGAGACGAGCGAATCGACCGGTGTCCCGTCGATTT
>Ga0180432_10009637_pt1 | contig 11743 bp, 4 predicted proteins | sample SS_ome_10_FD_132414 | JGI IMG/M metagenome (GOLD analysis project Ga0180432, IMG submission 132414) | Hypersaline lake sediment archaeal communities from the Salton Sea, California, USA - SS_1_MS_2 metaG | ecosystem: Environmental > Aquatic > Non-marine Saline and Alkaline > Hypersaline >... | reverse complement strand
CTTGAAGCGCTGCCACCGGCGCGCGCCCGAGGCCTCGCGGCGCTGGTCTTCGAGACGCTCCTCGATGACCGAATGCACCCGGTCCGGACCCAGGTCGACCGGGGTGAGCTTGAACGGGTGGTGCAGGCCGCAGCCGACCGTCGCGCCGACCGCCGCCACCAGGACCCCCAGGCCAGTGGTTCGAACTCGCATACCGCCTCACCTTTCACCACCGGGCGCAGGGCGGACCTGCACCCGGCAAGCCAGCAACGATGAAAACGTACATCCGGTTGCGCGACCGGCTCGCGCCCTGCCCTCCCCGACAGGAAAAGGACAAGGACGAGGCGGGCTTGCGCCCGATCGCTCAGAACTCAAGCTCGCCGAACTGGTCCGGCGTATGCCAGCTGTCCGGCGTATACGACCAGGAGACCGGGGGCAACAGGTTCCCCCGGAACCCCCGGTGCACGTTGAAGCCCCAGACCTTGTCTCGCGCGATGGTCCCGTCCAGGCTCTCGGCCGGGAGCTTCACCTCCACCTGCCAGCCCTGGTCGGTCTTGCGGCCGGCCACCGTCCAGGGCGGCGCGAACTCGTAGTCGCGCGATCCGCCGACCACGCGCTGGTCGAACTTCACGCCCAGGGGGTTGACCGCCATCTGGTAGTAGGTGGGCATGTCGCGGTCCGGCTGCAGGAACATGGCCAGGCAGTCGTCCCGGAACACGGTGCCCTCCTCCTCGCGCTTCGCGTCGCCCTTCACCTGTTCGGGCGAGCCGTCCAGGCAGCGCGCGGCCAGGTACAGGTTCTCCCCGTCCGTGGCCGCGTACAGCGTGGTCTCGGCCATGGCCGGCATCTGGTCTGCGCTCATGAAGCCCGTGAGCTTTACGGCCTCGGCCCACACCGCGTCGTCGAGCTGCGCGTCGATGGTGGGCGGCTCGTCGATCCAGGGCACCTCGGCCGACTTGGGCTCGGTCTGCAGCGCCGTGGGGTGCTCGGTCCGGGTGCCGTACTTGGCGCCGACCTCCATGTACTCGTTGACGAGCATCCAGTACTTCGTGGAGCTCGTGGCATACAGGGCCGCGGCCGCGCGGCCCTCGTCCAGGGCCTGTTCCGCGCCGGACACGGTCTGTTCCATGTACGCGAGGTCGTCCAGGGTGAGCACGGTGCGCGCCGACTGCGTGCCCAGGAGCTCGCGCGCGCGCGCGACCTGCGCCTCCAGATGGCCGAGCCCGTCGCTCTCCTGGGCCTGCGCCTCCCAGTCGGTGATGCGCGCCTGGTCCGTGGGCACGGAGAAGGACGCCACCCCCAGCGGGTCCAGCGCCACCGGCACGCGCAGGCCGCCGTCGATCGCTTCGGCGTCCGCGGCCTCGCCGGTCACGAGGTTGGCCACTGACTCGGCCCCCTCCAGGTCGATCGTGCCGGCCACCGGCCAAGTGCCGGGGTTGGCCACGTAGAAGAGGAGCCGCCCGTTGCGGCGAAGCTCCCGGATGGCCAGGTTCGTGTCGAACCCGGTCTCCAGCACGGGCGCGAACGTCTGCGCGGGCAGGGTGCGCAAGACCTGGTTGAACTCGCGCAGCGGCTGTTCGTTGCCCTCGAACAGGGTGGCGTCGCTGAATCCGTAGAAGTACAGGCGCGGGTCCAGGCCGATCAGCGCCCGCACCCACACCTCGCGCGTGAACGTGCCCGCGGGCTGCGGGGCCAGGGTGGCCTGGAACGGACGCGGCCAGCCCTCGCGCGGGGGCAGGGCCCAGGCGTAGTTTTCCATCTCGCGCCAGTTGTGCTTCACCTGCACGGACCGGTTGGCCTGGTCGTCGAAAGTGTCGAACCACTGCGGGTGGCCGGACATGTCCAGGCCGCGGCCCGACCGGCGCGCATTGACCACATCGTTGAGCACACCCTTCATCGTGTGGGTGAGCCAGATCGTCTTGTCCTCTCCGAACAGTTCCACGTCCCAGCCCCACGAGCGCAGGAACTCGTTCACGGTCTTGCCGCTCTGGTGCCACTCCTGCTCGTGGATCGCGTTCATGTACAGGTCGGCCACGCACACGAGGTCCGCGCGCCGGCCCTGGGTGAGGTCCGCGACCTTGGAGAAGAACCCGGCCAGCGACTCGGCCCGCCACTGCACCCACCGCTCGCGCATGGCCTCGGAGGTGAGCAGGGCGTGGCGCTTCTCGAACCGGTTCGGGTCGGACAGGCTGATGGGAAGCTGCCACCCGGTCTCCCGCTCGAACTTGGCCACGGTTGCGTCGCTGTAGTCCAGGCCCAGGGGATCGGGGATGTCGCGCACCCGATACAGCGGGATCCAATCCCCGCCGAAGTACGGGGTCCAGTTGATCCCCCGGAAGTTCGACAGGTGCGCGAACTTCTTGGCCAGCACCCGCGGGATGGCGAGCATCTCGCTGCGCACGAACGGATGGTTGAAGTTCCACCCGTACAGCCCGCCCAGGAGCTCCGCCTCCCCGCCCTGGGCGTCCACCATGAACATGGTGTCCCAGTATCCCTCGTCGGGCATGCCGCCCATCTCGCGGGCCCGGTCGCGGATGCGGGTGTTGTAGCAGAACTCGACGCTGGCGAAGAAGTCTATGTTGTTGGCCTCCAGCACGCGCGCGAACACGTCCCGGACGCCCTCCACCAGCCGCGGACTGCCGTCGCCGGGCGGAGGCACGAACGGCGTGTTGCGGTTCGAGTACTGGTAACAGCCCATCATGTGCACGTTCTGGCCCGCGAACCGCATGTACCGCGCGTAGGCCTCGGAGCTGTCCAGGAAGAACGCGAGCGAATCGCACATGTACAGCACCGGGTCCAGGCCCGGCTCGGCGCGATCGGCCACCTCGGCCACGGTGCCCGGGACCTCCTCGTCACGCTCGTACACGGGCACGAGCCGCTTGCAGAAGCGCCGCGGCACGGTGCGTTCGGTCAACAGCCCGTTCCATCGCTCGTGCTTGTCCGTGGCGTGCAGCTCGGGCAGGCCGTTCTGGATGTGGTAGATCTTGAGCTTGCTCGCGGCCGCGGGCACGCGCGCCTCGGTGTTGTGCAGGTTGATGACCGCCAGCGAATGCGCGCCCGGGTCCGGCCGGTACACCCACTTGAGCGTCTCGATCTCCCCGCTCAACGGATACCGGCCCCCGCAATAGGCCGAAGGCCCGCTCTTCGTGTACTGGTGGTTGAGGCCCCAGTACCGGGGCGCGCAATACACGCCCTGCCACCGCTGCGCGTCCTGCGGGTACTCGAGCACCATGAGGTAGAAGTCGCCCGGATGCTCGAACGTGTACAGGGTGGCGAACTGCGAGCCGAAGGCCCCGCGCGTCTCGCGATAGGTCAGGTCCCCGGCGGTCACGATGCTGGGCTCGGTCACCGCCAGGCTGTCGTCGGTCGCCGGGCCGTCCTCGTCGGTGGGCCGGTCGTCCCCGTCGCACTCGACCCACGGATAGGTGTCCGGCTGGGTGAAGTCGACCTCGTGCTCGAGCTCCAGGTCCATGCCGGCCTCGTACGTCTCGCCCAGGGTCTTGTCCATGGCGATGCGGCCGGTCACCACAAAGGGCTCGGGCACGCGGTTGTCGAGCTCGGTGCCGTCCGCGGCCACAAGCCGCGTGTGCAGGGTGTACACGCCGCGGTCCAGCCTGCCCGGGCGGACCTTGTACAAGAGCGAGGCGCCCCGGTACTCGAACGCCTCCATGGTGCCGCTGTCCACCTCGGACAACGTGCCCAGGGGCACGCCGCGCGCGTACCGGCGCACAGTCCACTCCACCACGGGCTCCTGCGCGGCCAGGCCGTTGGGCGCCCGCACGTACACCTCCACGGGCGCCTCTTCGCGGTAGTAGAGAAGCAGGTCCTGCGGGTTCTCCAGGGTGATGTACCCGTCGTGCACGGGCCGCGCGGTGGTCTCTTTGTAGTTGAGCATCCATCGCGCGCGCACCTGCACGGGCTCGCCGCAGCGCGGGTCCTCGGTGCCCATCGGCTGCCAGGCGGACGCGTCGTGCCCGGGCTCGCTCCAGGCTCCGGCCGCCTCGGGCGTCCAGGTCCAGGTCTCGTCGCTGTCCAGCAAGACCCGCTCGCCGTTGCTCAGGATCACGCTCCCCTGAAGCATCACGTACGGCGCGTAGCCCTGGCGCCACCCGTACAGGCCCACGCAGTTCGTGGCCCCGGGGCGCAGGTACTCGGTGATGTCCAGATCCTCGCACCAGTACATACTTGCGCCGAAAAAGTTGGGCCGCATGGTGATGATGTTCTGGCAGGGCACCTTCTGGCCGTTGATGTACAGGTGCGCCTGGTTGCCCACGGTCACCACGGCCTTCCAGATCTTGCCTTCGGGCAGGTCGAATTCCTTGCGGAAGTACCCGTCCGCGATGCCGCGAACGATGCGCAGGTTGCGAAGCTGGACCTCGGTGCCCTCAGGCGCGCTGAGGTGGATGTCCCAGCCGTCGCGCCGGGGCAGCTCCCTGGGCACCAGGATCGAGACTTCCTGCCAGTCGCCACCCTCCACAGCGCCCTCGCGCAGGTTGCGGTCCCGGCGTCCGGGGCCGTCGCGTTCGCCGTTGGCCCAGAACCGCGCCTCCCACTCGAAGGTGCCCTCCGCGTCCACGCGCAGGTCGAAGATCACCTGCGACCCGGACCACAGCTTGACCTGCTCGGTCTTGGGCACCTTGCCCGCGTAGTTGCCCCACCCCAGGGTGGCGCCGTCCTCGGCCACGGCGAAGGCCAGGGTGTCCGCGTTGGGCGCGCTCAGGTCTTCGACGCCGGCCAGGAACGTGAAGTTGCCCCGGTCCGGCTGGGTGAAGTCCCAGGTGCGGCCCAGGTGGTCGGGACCGAAGCGCTCCTGATGCTCGGGCAGCACGAAGTTCTGGCCCCGGGAGAAGAGCTCCCCGATGGTGAACGGGGCCTCCTGCGCCTCGCCGGCGGCAAGCGCCCCGGCCGCCAGGACCCCGGCCACCAGCCACATGACCCCCAATCGTTGGCTGCGCATCGCGGCTCTCCCTGTGCAAGCGTCCACGCGTCGCGCGCCTGCGGACCGGCCCATACGGCCTCGCAGCAGCGGCGCCCCTTCGGTCGGGGGTCTCTCTAATACAAACTGTGCATGTTCGCAACCCTTTTCTTCCATCCGCTCGAAGCGCGCCGTTCCACCGCGTCGAGCAAGCCCGCAGCGGATTCCGGGCGATCCGCGGGCCGCACCGTGGCACGCGCCCGGGATGTAGGAAATGTCCTCGCCCATCGGCCTGCCGCCGCACCGAAAATCCCTTGCGCAAATCCGTCGGCTGCGCTAAGCACCGGGACACGAGCCAGCCTTCGCTGGCCCACGTCGCCGGATCAAGAAAGGACCGACCATGCCCCGCCCGCCGCTTCCGATTCCTTCGTTCATGCATCAGGCAGGCCGCACCGACCGCGTGCCCGAGCCCTGGACGCCCGTGCGCGTCACGGGCGAGACCCTCGCATGCTGGGGGCGCACGCACGCGCTCGACGGCCATCCCCTGCCCGCCCGGATCACCAGCCAATCCCAGGAGCTCCTGGCCCGGCCGATCGGCTTGTCGGCCACGGTGGACGGCCACGCGCTGCGGTGGCGCAAGTGCGAGTCCTCGCCGGTCGCGCGCCACCCCCACGGCCGCTGGGCCAGCCGCACGGCCACGGGCCGGTGTGGCAAGCTTCTCTTCACGAGCCGCGTAACCCTGTACTATGACGGAGTCCTGCGCGTACAGGTCGAGGCCATGCCGCTCGAGCCGGTCGACCTGGACGGGCTCGCGGTGGACATCCCGATCAAACGCAGTCAGGCCCGGTTCCTGTTCGCGCCGTTCGCGGGCGCGGTGCGCGTGGACGACCTGCCCGCCCGGGGCGCGCACGGCGAGTTCACCCCGCTCGTCTGGACGGGCACGGACGAGGTCGGCCTCGGGTGGGGCGGGGCCTCGGACGAGATGTGGGACCGCGGCGACCGGGCGCTTGCCCTCCTTCCCCGAGGCAATGCGCTCGTGTTGCGCATGCAGGTCGTGCAGGCGCGCCGGCGGCTAACCGCGCCGCTGCGGTTCGAGTTCGGGCTTCAGGCCAACCCCTGGCGCCCGCCGGCCCCGGGCGCGCACCGGTATCGCAACGTGCACCTGCAGCGCGCCTACGACCTGTCGGAAGCCGACCTGCGCGCCTGGTACGCCAAGGGCGCGCGCACGATCATCTATCACTCCGACTGGTCCGACCTGCACGCCTATCCGGAGACCAGGGACAAGGCCCGTCTCCACGCCCTGGTGCGCCGCTGCCACAACGTGGGGCTGGAGCTGCTCGTGTACTTCGGCAAGGAGCTCTCTTCCGGCGCGCCCGAGTGGCCCGTGTGGGGCGAAAACTGGCGCCTGATGGTCGACGGCCGCCGCCAGGAGCACGGGTATGTGCCCTACCGGCCGCCGCACGATCCCGCGTTCCACATGTGCCCGGTCTCGGGATGGCAGGACTTCATCGTGGCCGGCATCGAGCACGTCATGCGCACCTACGGCCTGGACGGGGTGTACCTGGACGGTTTCCCGTCCTGGACCGGCCCCTGCGGCAACGCCCTGCACGGGTGCGGGTACACGCTCGCCGACGGCACGCGCCGCGCCGCGGCGCCCCTGTGGGCCGATCGCGAGCTCATGGAGCGCGTGTACGTGGCCGTGCGGTCCGTGAAGCCCGGCGCACGTGTGAGCATCCATGCGAACCCCGGGCCGTGCTGCTTCTCCGCGCACTTCGCCACCGACTGCTTCGGCGGCGAGCAGTACGGCGGCGACTTCCGCAAGGCGGGGCTCGACTCCGTGCGGGCCTTCCACATAGGCACGCCCCAGTGGGGGGTTGCCAGCGACATCATCTCCTACGCGAGCTTCGAGTTCGCCCTGGCCGTGGGCCTGCTGCACGGGGTCCTGCCCCGGCCGGGCACGCAGAGCGCGTATCACAACTCGCTCCTGACGAGCGTCTGGGCCGTGCAGGACGCGTTCGGTTGTCTGCGCGCGGACTGGCGCCCGTATTGGACCAATGCCTCGCTCGTGCGCGCTGCGCCCGAGTGCGTGCGCGCCAGTCTGTGGAATCGGCCGGGCAAGGGCATGCTCCTCGTGCTCGCCAATCTGGCAAGCGACGAGACCCGAGCCACCGTCTCGCTCTCGCGCAAGCGGCTCGGATGCGGACCCGGCCGGCTCGAGGCCCTGGACATGTTGCCCTGCGACGCGCCCCTGTCCGTGAACGGAAGCCGCATCGAAGCCTTGGTTCCCGCCGAGCGGGCCCGGCTCCTCTTTGTCGCGCCCGCCGGTGAGCGCGCCGCGCGCGGCCGATCCCGGCGCAAGGGGGCAACGCTGTGGCCGCGCATGCGCCGGTGCGCAAACGCGATTTCCCTGAGCGAAGACCTTCAGGTGGCGGTCGACGAATGGCTGGTGCTCGGGCCCTTCGCCCCGGCCTATGGGGACGAGCGCACGGACCTGAAAGGCCACGCCGACGTGCCCGCCGACTACCGGGGCATGGAGACCGCGCACGTGGACGAGTCCGCACCTCTGGACCCGCCCGCGCCGCCCGCGGGCGCGGGCCCGTGGCGAAAGCTGCGCGCCACCGAACACCAGGCCAACATCCGCCCGGACGTGGCCGCGGACCACTGGTGCGTGGTGTACGCGTACACGCGCTTGCAGTTCCCGCACCTCGTGCCGCTCACCGAAGAGAACCCGGTGGACCTGCATATCCCCGTGTTCCACGCGATCCGCGTGTGGGTCAACGGCGAGCCGGTCTTCGCCCACGGCGGCGCGGGCGCGCCCCGGTACGGGCAGGGCCGCGCCGAGCCCGCGCGCGTGCGCGCGATCCTGCACCCGGGGTGGAACCCGGTGCTCATCAAAATGGTCACGCGCCGCAGCGCCAGGTTCCGGTTCCTGGTCACCGAGCCGGAGGCCGACGAGCCCCATCCTTTGGTGAAGATCCAGGCGGCCGACGAGCCGGGCGGGTAGGCGGACAGGCACGAAGGCACGCGCCGGCACCCGGTCGCGGCTCACCCGGTGGCGGTTCTGGAGTCTCGTGCAGGCCTTCGCCGACGAGCATCCCGATTCGCAAGGCGACGCGCAACGCGAGCGATAGCCGGGCGCCCTTGAGACACGCCCCGCCGCGCCGCCAGCTGCTCTCTTCCGGTCAGTACCTGCCACCGTCTTGCGGATTCGCGCGGCCGAGCCGGGCCGGCCGGACCCTGCTGCGCGGTCTAGGCTGGCCCCGCCACACGGGACATCATCCCCATCAGCGGCAGGTACGCGAGCAGCGTCACTCCCACCAGGAGGAGGAGCTCCAGGATCAGCACGCCCGCAAAATACCAGCGCGCAGCCGCCCTGCCCGCTCGTCGCGACAGCACGGCGCTCGCGGTTCCACTGGCGAAGGCGAAAAGCACCAGCGCCAGCAGCGTCATCAACGGATGCTCGTGCCCGATCCTGCCCAGATTGAGCACAACTACCAGGGGCTCCGGCACCTGCGCCTGCACATCACGAAAGAGCGCCTCGCATTGAGGCACCTCCAGCCAGATCACGGCAGCGGGCACAAGCGCGTGGATGAGTCCCGTGATGACCGAGGGCCTTGTCGTGAGGAACGCCGCGCCTCGAAGAGCCTGCGCCAGCACTAGGAGCACAAGCACGCCGATAAAGACGAACGCCGCCCATTCCAGCCCGAGCTACTGCGCCGCCATGACCCGCAGCAGCACAACCAGCAGGCCGGCCACCACGCCGGCTAGGGCGGCGGCTCGGCGTACGGACCCGCGCGCGCGAGCGCGCAAGAGCAGTACAACCGCGATGCCAACGACCACACCGGCCAGGGCCGTGACGGCCATTTCCGCGCTCATCACCGGACCCCGTCACGCATGCGCATTGGCCCCCTCAGGCAAGGATCGCCCCAGATCCCCACATCACGCTCGAATGTACCCCTGCACAGAACCGGTGTCAATCGAGCACGGACGCTTGCACTTAGGCGGCCCTTCCCCTAGGGCCCCTTCCCCTAGGGCCGCCGAAGCCTCGGCGAAGACGAATCCCTCGTCCCTCCGGGCTCGAACTTCCAGCCTCGGCCGACACATCTCAGCGGACTTGGGTTGTCCGTGCCTGGAACGCCCCATGCCAGATGAGGACGGCCCTGCTCAAGAACCATAGGCGGCCCGAACATCCCCGGTTCGTTTTGGAGTCTGCGACAGCACAACGGCGCTGTACGGGCCAATGTCTAAGGTCCCCTTCGCGGGGAGTCCGTCGTGCCCCGGTCCCGAGGCCGGAACGGTTGCGGGGCCGCAGTCGCCGAATTCGCTGTCGTAGTCCCTGCTGTCACTGTTGAATCGCGCTACCCATTCGCCCTCGGCGGGAAACCCGATGGTGTAGTCGTGCTGAGGCTGAGTCGAGAAATTCGCTACCGCGAGGACGCTGTCTCCCGGCCCTCCCTTGTGCCAGCGATGGTAGGCCATGACCTTGCGTTCGTTGTCCAGATGATAGACGCTGACCTCCTGTCCGCACAGTCCCCCGCAATGGCCGTCACGATTCGTTCTCAGACGCACCAGGTCTTGATACAAGCGGAAGATGCCGGCGAATCGCCGCTTCTTCGACCAATCCAAGGGGTCCTGATCGTGGAACCAGTCGTCTTCAAGGAACTCCTGGCCCTGGAAAATCATCGGGATGCCCGGCGCGGTGAAGACAAGCGCCGCTCCCAGGGCAGACTTCTTCTTCGCCGCCCACGAGGCGGCCTTGCCGGGATCGACCTCCTCGGGCACGCGCGCTTTCCCGTTAGCGACCTCGTCGTGGGACTCCGTGTAGATGACGCGCTCGAAAGCATTCAGGAAGTAGCGGTGAAGCATGGCCTCGCGCACCGCGCTCATGTCTCGCGATGCGTCTTCGGGTGCGCCGAGGGCGGCTCGCACGGGATGGACGAACCGGCCGTCCCATTGGGCACTGAAATTGGCGCCGCCATCCTTCCCCGCCTTCGTCAGCATGGGGTTGCCGCGCAAGTCCTCGGCAATGCTGAAGACGCTGTTGGGCGCTTCGCGCACCTCGCCGTTGATCCACTGCATCAACGTCCAGCCGTCCGGCAAGTCGCTGCCGGGATCGCTGTCATTCCCGTAGACGTTGCGCACATAAGCCGTCGCATCCCAACGCAAACCGTCAACGCCGTAGTCGCGAACCCACATCAACGCGTTGTCTCGGAGGTATTCGCGGACCTCCTTGCGCCCGTAGTCGGGTCGCGTATCTCCCCAGGGCGTCTGTGATCGCCAGTCGTTATAGAAGTAGATGCCGCCCTTGCCGGCTTCATTCCAGCCGTCGAACTGCCACAGTCCCAGGTCTCCCGGCCCCAAGTGATTGTAGACCACGTCCACAATGACCGCGATACCGCGCTTGTGCGCCTCGTCCACGAACTCCTCGAACGTGCGCGGCGTGCCGTAGTCGCTCTCCACCGCGAAGAGTTGAGAAGGGTTGTACCCCCACGAGAACCCGCCGGGGAATTCCGCCATGGGCATGACTTCTACGGCGTTGACCCCCAGTTCCTTCAGGTGATCGAGCCGTTCAATCGCGCCCTCCAGGTTGCCGGGGCCGTGTTCGCTGGTCTTCTTGCCGAACGTCCCGATATGCAACTCATAGATGACCATCTGATTGAGCGGCGGAGGCGTGAACGAGCTGCGCCCCCTGCGGGACATTGGGCGAATGATGACCCCATTGCCGACTGAAGTCGTTACCCTTCGCGCGTAGGGGTCGATTCGGAAAAGCTCTCGTCCGTGGGTCAGGATGCGGAATCGGTACTCGTCGCCTGGTTTGGCGAGCGGCACATCGGCGGACCAGACGCCGTCGGGGGCCTTTGCGAGCGGATGCGCATCCTTGCTCCATTCGTTGAACGAGCCGGTCACAAAGACTTCATCCGCGTGCGGCGCCCACACCGCAAACCTGCAACCGCTCTTGTACGGCGTCGCGCCTTTTCGGATCCCGGGCCTCGTCATGGCCCCTCCTCTGCCGGCCTATTCTGCCTGCGAATGCCCTCACGGCATGCCGATGAGGGGCGCGCCAGGACCGCGTCGCTGAATCCTGCACCGGTAGCACACCGTCAACTTCTCAACCGAGTTCTGCGTGTTGCCGCCCTCCGGGCGATAGTACGTCGGCACTCTACTCCAGGTACAATGCAATGTCAAACGCCGTATCCGCCGCCTGGCGCGCCCCTGCCGCACGGTGTCGATGTCGCGCATGGACTCGTCGGGCAGTCGGCGGGTCACGGCACCTGCGTCCCGCCCCCCTAAGCCCCTTCCCCTCAGCGGCCCACCACCGACTTGCGGATTCGGGGGACGTGGTGTATATACGAGGGTCCGGGCGGCGCTGTCCACGAAGCCCGGGCGCCCGGCGGACCCGGCATCCGCGCCACGGACCCTGCGAGGAGCGCACCCATGGGAGCATCCACCGAATCGCGCATGTCCACGGCCATTGTGGACGCGTATCACCGCAAGCTCACCGACCGGCTGGAAAGCGACGTGGTCATCGTGGGCGCGGGCCCGTCCGGGCTCGTGGCCGCCTGGCACCTCGCGCGCCAGGGGGTCAAGGTCGCGGTACTCGAGAAGCGCCTCGCCCCGGGCGGGGGCATCTGGGGCGGGGCCGCGGGCATGAACGAGGTGGTCGTCCAACAGGCGGCCGCGCCCATCCTGGACGAGCTTGATCTTTCCACCCAGCCTGCCGGAGACGACCTGTGCACCCTGGACGCCATGGCGCTCGCGTGCGCGCTGTGCCTGCGCGCGGTGCAGGCGGGCGCTGTGCTCTTCAACCTGATGATGGCCGAGGACCTGTGCGTGCGCGAGGGCCGCGTG
>Ga0180432_10009635_pt1 | contig 11744 bp, 23 predicted proteins | sample SS_ome_10_FD_132414 | JGI IMG/M metagenome (GOLD analysis project Ga0180432, IMG submission 132414) | Hypersaline lake sediment archaeal communities from the Salton Sea, California, USA - SS_1_MS_2 metaG | ecosystem: Environmental > Aquatic > Non-marine Saline and Alkaline > Hypersaline >... | reverse complement strand
ATAAAAGGAATGAGAATCATGATAACGTGGAACCATGAAAGTAAACTTACAGAACTCGTTTCCGAAGCAGATGATTACAAGGCTTATCTCTGTTTAAAGCACAGAAAGGGAGTCAAAAGACTAGATGGGCAATATGCAGAGGCTAAAATAATTTGGAAAAAACGAAAAAGAAGTATATTGCCAACCACAAAATTTATGATTGGCTGCAAGGCAAGTGATCTACCTATTTGTTCTTATTGTGGCGCTGCTGGTGAATATATGTCTCTTTCTGGTCCCAAAGTGTGTCCGTGGTGTGAAGGATTAAAAATTTCCGTTTTGGATGAAGCAATGAGAATAATTAAGAATCTTATAGAGATGGACAGGGATAAAAATGACTAAGATTTTGAATTCTGTTTTCGCTCGCTATGAATGGTCTTATGATGCTCCACTTAGTCTAGTAAAAGATTCAAAGGGACGAGTTCATGAAGTAGGCTATATAGAATTAAAACATGATCCATTAGGCTATCAGCGCAACTTCTGTTTGATAAAACCAGATGACTACAAATTCACTATGCCGTTTATAATGACAATCATGAGAGCTGATTTTTACAAATGCGAAATAAAATATCGAGTTATTATGCAAAAACAACATCCGATATTAGGCGACATTTATTTAGGCGATGTTGTTGACTTTTACGAAGGGCAATTAAAATGATCGTTTATATTTGCGCTCCTTTCGCGGGCAATATCAAAAAAAACATTGCTCGCGCTATTGAGATAGCGAAGCTTGCTGAGAGAGAAGGGCATACGGTGATCTTGCCGCATACTCTCTATAGCTATCATGATGAAAGTGAGCGGCAGCTTATTTTGAGACAATGCTGCTCATTGATAAAAGTAATTGATGAGATTTGGGTGTGGACTGATACTGTAAAAAAAGAAAGAGGAATTTGCGAGACGTGCAATAATAGAAAAACGTGGTGTGAAATTACAAAAAAACAGTGGATTACATCTCCAGGATCTTGTGATATTTGGGTTGATGAAAACGCCACTGGAGGTATGCTGCTTGAATTGACTGAGGCGAATAGTTATGGAAAAGATATCCGATGGATAACAGAGGAGATATTATGAAAAGTGAAATTTACGAAAAGAGGTTAGCGACGATCTGTAAGGCGATAGGTCGCTCTCGAAAGGGGGAAACGATCGAGCGAATCATGATCGAGACTCGAAGCTCATGGAAAACTGTTCGAAAATATCTCAATGATGCGATCGATCGTGGATTAGTAGAGTTGGCAAGTGCCGCGAAGGACGGACCAAAAGGAGAGCAGGCGCGATATCGGCGCATTGGATAAATTAAATGTCAAAGACGATCTCTTATCAGCAGATAAAACTCACCACCGACATGCTCAATACGGAGCGACATTTACCGCGTACACGCGGCGATTGCCCGAAGATCCGTCCATGCCCCTATGTCTCGTGCAAGTACAACACCTATCTCGACGTCACCCCGAAAGGATCGATCTATTTCACTTGGCCCGACATAAACCCCGACGAGGTGTCGCCGGAGCTATCATGTGTGCTGGACATGGCCGACAGTGGCGGCGCATACGACGAGCTGCAACTGCGGATGATCGGCGCAGCTCTCAACTGCACGCGCGAGCGAATCAGGCAGATCGAATCGCGGGCGCTGGCACGATTGAAGCTGCACTTATTGCACTATTACGCTGACGATTACGCGCCGGAGTATCTTACCGCAGAGGATCGGATTCGGCAGATGCGGGGGCTAAGAAATATTCTCGGCTTGATCCGGCAGCACCGACGAGACAAGAAGACGTATCACTCCAGCCGGAAGGCAGTACAAAAAGTACGCCTGTAAGCTAAAAACGCAACAAAAACAACAAGTTACAGAAGCTAAAAAAACTTCACTTTTTTGCTTGACAGCGTGCGTATTACGCGCTATAGTAGTACTTAGATGGAGCGAATAAACACACGGAGGAAAGAGATGAAAACTTATCGTATTACCGGAAGGAAAAGCGCCAAGAGCCCGTTTGGATGTGGGGATCTTTTCCCGGCTGGTGAGTGGGAGTCTATGGGGAAGATGGTGTTCTTCTTTGGTGACTATACCGGCCGGTACCCGAAGCAGGCTCTTGATAAATTGGCAAAGGAAGAGTTTATGTATGATAGCTTTGAAGCGCTATGCAAAAGGCACGGCATGACACCGAAAGAAGGAAGAGAGCAGCTAATTTTGGAAGAAGTCTAACCCCTGCGCCTAGGGCTCACGGAGCCCCTGGCGGAGCGGTTAACAACACGGAGGTGGAGATGAAAATAAAAAGGAAAAATGGCTTAGAATATTGGGAGTCATTTAAACAGCGATTCGTCGTTATAAGAGCGAAGTACGGGACAAGATACACGAGGTATTTTTCATCGAATTTAATCTTTGTTCCGGGCTGTAGGGCGGCAAAAAATTTTCCGTGCCCCCATCGGGAGGCGATCGCCCGGCTGATGGCACGATGGTATTCGATGCATCACCCGCATACAGACGTGTATGTCGATTTTCCGGGTGGAAGAAAATGCTACAGATTGGGTGTTGAGATTAACCCCTGCGCCTAGTCGCCTCTGGCGGCCTGGCGGAGCAGTTAAGCTCCGAAAAAAGGAGGTGGAGAGATGAGAAAAGCATATCAGGCGATGACGGAAGAAGAGAGAAAAGCGGAAATTATTAAGGCGGCCGGGATAGATTGTGCCAGGATGGCATGGGAAGCCGGTTACAAAGAGCTGTGGCGTGCTAGTCGCACGCCCACGAAAGGGATCGATGAGGTACGCACGACTGATGATGATGTTATCGCTGAGGGAGATATCGACTACTTGGCTGAGGTCCTCGGCAAGTCATGGCGGGATCTTACGGAGGACGAGCTGCATGACTTCGAGGCCGCATATAGGCAGTATAGGATCGAGGTTGAAGAGGTAGAGCGCAACACGGAGGATGGAGATGAAGCTATACACAACCCTGAAAGAGTTGAGAAGTAAAGCAGCCTGCGAGAATCGATATGCGATCCTGGTCGCCGGATTAGGAGAAGAATGGGCTGACGATGCAGAGATACCTCTCTGGCGTATTGCCGAGATCAACGGCCTGCCTGATGCACTGTGGGCGGCATTTATGACATGCCCTGATATAGCGCGCCTCGTTCGCGCGCTTTTTGCGGCCCATGTAGAACCGATCTGGCGGGCATGGGCCGCAGAGCATATGCCTGATAAAGTAGATCTCTGTAAAAACGCTATAGCAGCAACACGTAATGTTGCTGCTGATGCTGCTGTTGCTTATGCTGCTGCTGCTGCTGCTGCTGCTGCTTATGCTGCTGCTGCTGCTGCTGCTGATGCTGATGCTGCTTATGCTGATGCTGCTGTTGCTGCTGATGCTGCTGTTGCTGCTTATGCTGCTTATGCTGCTGCTGCTGCTTATGCTGCTGCTGCTGCTGCTTATGCTGCTGCTAGAAAAAATGAAAAGAAGTGGCAATTGCAGGCGTTCATCATGGCTACTAAGCCGTGGTGCGAATATACCGGAGATCAATAGCTTTAACCCCTGCGCCTAGCCGCCTCTGGCGGCCTGGCGGAGCAGTTAAGCTCCCAATCAAAGCCGAGAGGCGGAGAGGACACGAAAATGACACGCTACAGAATGGATGACGGGACAGTCGTAGACACCAGTCTTGCAAGCAAAAGTTGGGAGGAGGACACCTATCACGACGGCAGCAATTGGATCTCGCAGGCTACCGGATCACAATGGGCTCATCAAACCCTATATCGAAGCAGGAAGGGGAGATATTATCTAGAGCATTACTCGGCCTATCAGGGCAGTAGATCTCACGTAGAATGGGTTAGCCCTGAAGAGGCGACACGGTGGTTGCTGCACAACGATCATGGCTTGCCAGAAGATCTCAAAAAACTCGAAGAGGAGGTAATAGAGTAGGCTTAACCCCTGCCCATAGCCCCGTTTCGGGGCCTTGGGGAGCGGTTAACGAAAGGAGAGTCAGATGCGCATGTGGATGGTAGATCCGGAGCTGATGTGTGACCGGCACTTGTTGGGTGAGCACGTGGAGCTGCATATGCTGGTTGGTTGCATCAAGAGAGGCAAGTCGCTTAAAGGCTACATCGAGAATGGGTTGGTGGAGCTGGAGAGCATATTTAGGCGACACGCCGAGTTGGTGATTGAGATGAATGATCGTGGTTTTAAGCATGATTCGCATATAAGTATGGGTGATGCTCTTGCTGTTTATCGGCGCGCAAAGTACGAGCGCAGCTACGTAGATGCATCGGCTTCACTGCGGGAGCTACATCGCCGATGTGCGGCGTGTGCAGAGCGTTAAACGACGAAAGGAGGATCTAATGCCCCCGAAGAAATGGTATCCGAATCGCATATCAACGTATCTCTCCGACGAGACGCTAAAGCGTCTGAGAAAGCAGTCGGAGATGGAGAAAAAGAGCGTGTCCGATCTAATTCGGCGCGCTGTCGAGGAGTGGTTGAGGAAGAGATAGAAAGGGTTGAAGACATGAAAATTGAATCGCTTCAAGTGAGGAGGTAAAGACATGTGGACGATACAAATTAAGCAGGGGAAGAGAATAATTTTCAAGATGAGCTTCGTTAATTACGAAGATTACGAGGCTGCGCTAAAAAAGAAAAGAGCGCAATACGCTAAAGGTGCATACACCGTTGACGGCTTTGAGGAACCGCGCAACATTTGTGATATCTGCGAAACGTCAACGCCGTCGGAAATCCGCATGAACAAATGCGATGCTTGCGGGAAGCACGTGTGTATCCAGTGCGGTACTTACGGCACCGCAGATGAGCCGTGGTTGTTTAGGTGCAAGGAGTGTTTAGGAAAATGAAATAGGCGATGGACGCTTAAAAGAAAGGTGTAAAAAAATGATCGGCAACAAAAATCCTCAGAGACGAAGCGGATCGTGGACGCTCGGTCCATATGAATTTTTAGATGGCATTGATCTTCAAGGATTCGATCTCGTTGAGATAGATTTGCGCAATGCGGAGCTGAACGAGGCGGAGCTGAACGGGGCGAAGCTGAACGGGGCGGAGCTGAACGGGGCGGAGCTGAACGAGGCGGAGCTGAACGGGGCGAAGCTGAACGGGGCGGAGCTGAACGGGGCGGAGCTGAACGAGGCGAAGCTGAACAGGGCGAAGCTGAACGGGGCGAAGCTGAACTGGGCGGAGCTGAACGGGGCGGAGCTGAACGGGGCGGAGCTGAACGAGGCGGAGCTGAACGGGGCGAAGCTGAACTGGGCGAAGCTGAACTGGGCGGAGCTGAACGGGGCGGAGCTGAACAGGGCGGAGCTGAACGAGGCGAATTTATCAGGAGTAAAAGGGCTGTTAAATCCGTCGGAATATTTAACAGCAAATTTTAAATTTACTACAAAAGGCATGATCGCGTATAAAGTTTTCGGTGGATATAAACCGCCACCCTCAACCTGGAAATTAATAGAAGGTGAATATATCACAGAAATAGTAAATCCCAATCCTACCAATGATTGCGCGTGCGGAATTAACGTCGCCACACCGCAATGGTTAAAAAATAATCTCAAAACACAGCACGAAGTATGGCGTGTATTAGTTGAGGTGCCGGATTTGGCGAGCGTGATAGTGCCGTATCATACGAACGGTAAAATACGGTGTGGCCGTGTAAAACTGCTTGAAAGAATAAGATTAGAGGAGATAAGTAATGACGAATAGAGAACTGATTGCGATTGATCTTATGATCAATAAACGCAGATCCCCTTTAGAGCTCGCGCTTAAAGCTAAGAAGCTCGGCTCAAAACGATCAGTAGAAGAGATGACCGCCGAACTGGCTGCTTTAAAAAGAAAAGTAGCTGATGAAAGGAGATAGGGACCATGATCATATCAGAAGAAAAATTGAAAGAGACTGATACTTATCGCAGACTCAGTCCGCTGGTCAGGCGCTTCAACGAGATAGTCGACGACATCGTCGAGGACGGCGGACTATTTCCGCTCATTCAGTGCCTGAAGCGACTGTACGGCGAGGTCAAGCCGGCGCGCGTGCTTTCCCCGGACAAGGCCAGGGACTTCATCCGCGATATTTTAAGTGACCGGGGATGGGACGACAAGCGCGGCTGTCCCTGGATAACCCACCCAGTGTTAGTTGAGATTGCCTCGCGCCGACCGTTCGAGGGCATCAGCGCCTATTGGCTGGAGGAGATGAGGGAATTCACGGTCAACGTGGAACACGAGCTGCCCACCGAGAACACGATCGAGGTGGTCTATCACATGGCGCTCGACTCACTGCCGGATACGCCAGCGCCAACTGTGGTGTTTCGGATCGAGATGTATGAGACGAAGATTAATGATAATACCAAAGAGATAACGGTGAATGAACGATTCTCCGAAAATCAGTTGACAGCTTTGCATTAATACAGTATAAGTGACAAACTCAATTAATGACGAAAACACAAATGATTAGCGAAGCGGAAAGGAGGCAGCAATGTAGTGATCGTTTCCCACGTGACGCAAGTTGTTTGAGCGAGATGGAGAATGAGACGCCCTCGGTATAATCAGCCTATGCGACCGGGGGCGTCGCTTTATGGAGAAAAAAATGGATACATTGCAATTCATAATGAGTATTGTAGATCACCTCGCCGCTTTGGCTTTTGTTATCTGTAGTTTTCTAGGTTACACCAAGTGGGCCAAGAATCATCGAATTCATCGGATCGTCGCGCTCATGCCGACGATTATTAATTACGCAGAATCGGTCACAAGTAAAACCGAAAACAAGATCGACGATATGATAATCGTCGCGATCAAAAAAGCGACTTCGATCCTCGGAAGAGAATTGAAGCCATACGAAGAGGAGGCTGTCAAAACAGAAGCTGCAACAGTTATCAATCACAATAACGGGATACCTGTATAGCATATAGGACATTATGTTCGGCAGGTTGATTGCGTGTCGACCGTTCGCACTTCCTGCTGTCTCAAGGCGACCTATATGCTAGGAGCGGAACCGTACCGCCTTGAGACATATTTCATAAGTCGGCAGTCAGTCTCGATGAAAAACGGCGAATACTGACCGTCTGTGATCCCGAAGGCGAGAGCGTCGATAAGACGTATCGGGATGCTTAACAGCACAAAAGATCGGGGGCACAAGATGTACAGAGTAATTTATGCCGACCCTCCGTGGAGATGTAGCGACCAGGGTACACGTCTATCTCCTGCCTATGCAGGTAAGCAACGAAAGCGCGCCCGATATCCCACAATGTCACTCGATGCGATCAAGGCGCTGCGAGTAGCCCAATATACAGCAGAGACGTCAGTGCTGTTTCTCTGGCGTCTAGCCTCGATGCCCCAGGAGGCGCTCGACGTGGCGCAAGCCTGGGGCTTTACGGTTAAGTCGGAGATAGTGTGGTGTAAGATCACGCAAGCTGGCACCCCGCGACTTGGTGGCGGACACTATGTCCGCTGCGCTCACGAGACGTGCTTGGTGGCTACGCGAGGACGGGCGGCTGCTCTGCGAAAAGATCGCACTATCCCATCGTGGTTCATGGCACCGAGAAGCGAACACAGCGCAAAGCCTGTAGAGATATATAATATTATAGAGCGACTCTTTGACGGGCCGTATCTGGAGTTGTTCGCAACGCATCGTCGTCGAGAGGGGTGGTCCTCCTGGGGGCCGAAGTGTGGACTTGAAGTAAAAGGAGTGCTGCTTTAATGAAAATATTAATTTATTTATTCGTGATGTTAGCGATCGTTTTCATGGCGTGCGAAAAAGAAATATGTAAAGAAAAGGCACCGCGAAGTGTAAGCTCTACTGTTAAAGAAAAGGCACCGCTGTCGTGCGAAAAAAAAACATGTCTAGTTTATCATAATTATACGACTAAGTGGGTAGAAGTAAGATGTAATAACGGTTATGTGTGTGACGAATGTATTATTGGTGATGGATTTATTGCTGTGATGGGGAGTTATAAAAATAAATTGTTAGTAAAATACGAATCACGATCAGAGATAAATACAGGAACACGATGCAAATCCGGCGTTGTATTTTTTTTAGAATTTGATGAATTTTTAAGAATATCAGAAATGTCTGAAGAACTATATGAAGAAGCAGTTATTGTAAGAAAGATTTTAGAGAAAGATCGAGAACAAAACTAAACAATAGGAGGTAAGAGAAGATGGAGATCAAAGTAGATAAGTGTTGTAGCCAACACGGAAGATGTGTATTTTTCTGTAACACCCTTTTTCAATGCAATCACCCGTTACAGCTCGTTGGGAAGGCCAAGTGTGCCGGGGCGTATCCTGAGTACGACAATGATGAGTGCCCACTCGTCTACAGTACGATCGTGATATCGAGAGATAGACCGAGTCAGAAGATCGAAGAGACGATGAACCCAAATATGGCTCAAGCTATGGCTCAGGATCAGACTCAGGAAAAGGTGGTCGATGAAAAAATGCAAAAGCATCGAAGTCGCCCCCCAAAGAAAAGAGGACCAGGACGCCCGCCTAAAGCTAAATCAACTCCTAAGAAAAGGGGACGGCCGCCGAAAGCTAAATCAACTCCTAAGAAAAGGGGACGGCCGCCGAAAGCAAAAGCGCAGATGACACCAAAGAAACGAGGACGGCCAACGAAGAAGAAGGGATAACGAATGGATGTCTTTTTGCCGATGATAGGTATATTGATCTCTTCTGTTATTATAGTGATGAAATTACTTGGCTTGATTGCGTGGTCGTGGGTATGGGTGCTATCTCCACTATGGTTGCCGCCTTTGATTTTGACGCTAATCGTCGGATTCGTATGGTTGTTGTTTAAAATAATTGATGTGATCTGTGGATGATGAAATGAAGTTCACAAAATACAATGTTCGCGGCTGTTACAAAGATGGGAGCCCTTTATGAAAGCTCTGTCAGTTAAACAACCCTGGGCAAACATGATCGCCTGGAGGCAAAAAACAATTGAGACGCGCACATGGTCGACGGAGTATCGAGGGGATCTCCTGATCGTGTCGTCGCGTAAACCGGACATCGCCCCGGCCGGTTGCGCTGTCGCCCTGGTCGAGCTGGTCGAGTGTCGGCCGATGACCAAGGCTGACGAATTCGAAGCAGAGTACAAGCTCTACGATGGAGCGTGGGCATGGATGCTTCAAAATATCCGCCGAATTCGGCCCATACCAATCAGGGGAAGCTTGGGTATCTATGATGTCGACCTGCGGACGGAGGAGCTTGTTTATGCTGCGTATTGATAAGTCGAAGGTAATAATAATGAGCCTTCAAGACCTAAGCAAAGCTGCCGTGCAGCACTGGTGCGATGTGTGTTGGGGACTGGATAAGGATATCAGCGGGAAAGCATGTCCGTTTTGTGCTGTGTTTTTTGTATATCGTGATTGCAGCAATTGTCCACTTTCCAGAATAGGGCTCGGATGCAATGTATCAAAAGTTAGTCCTTGGAATCTCGCGAGAGGTGAAGTCGATGTCATTGACGATTACGCGCCGGAGTATTTTACCGCAGAGGATCGGATTCGGCAGATGCGCGGCTTGAGAAATATTCTCGGAGTGCATGGCGTTCCCGACTTTTATTGTCTCCGCATGCTGGAGATACTTGTCTGGCTACATGTCGCCATCATTAACGATTACGAGCTAACCCGGGAGTTAGGCGGCCAAATCATGGCGCACATCAACGACGTGTTGCCGGTTGAATAAAGAAGTTTTTTGCCTTATATATATATTATATAATATATACTAAGTAAGATCGGAGTAAGCAGATTAGCATCATGAGAGACGAAGAACTCAAAGCCTTTGGAATCGATCTTCAAAACGCCAAGGATGTGCTTGATACACCGAAGAAGATCGAAGAGTTCCATCGAAAGCTTAAAGAAGACTGCAAAAAAGCTTTCGAGGAGTTCGATCAAGCACGGCAGAAAGCCAACGAACTTTCAGTAAGTCGTTTCCTTGGTCGTATGGAATAAATAGACAGAGATAGATAGAAAGATAAAGAAAGAGAAAGAGAGAAAGTTATGAAAGGCAGAAGAGCTCATTACTCGAACGTTGTCAAACGCCGAGCAATGGAGTTGTTTCGGCAGGGAGTTCATCTGCGAGATATCCCTCATCGGATGCCTAAAGGGAAGTGTCCACACTGGTCTACTATCGCCAAATGGAAGAGAAATAACGAGCCGGAAGATTGGGACGTCTACGCAACCGAGATAGACACTGCTATCAGACAGAAGACCCGCGAGAGCATTGTAAAAAGTGAGGCTGAGATAAACGAAGAGGACTTACGTGTATTTGAGCTCATTCGAACAGGGTTGGTAAAGAACTTGGTGGTTGAGCAGGAAATTAGAGATAGCGTAGGCAGATCGAAGAAAGACGCCGGCGGTAACGTATTGAAAGAGAAGGTCGTTAGACGGCTGACTCCATTGGAAGCACAGCAGGCGGCAACAGCCATGCAAAAGATCCACGACGGAATACGATCTTGCAAGGGACTTACACAGAAAGACGCTCGCGAAATTGCAGCCGCAACCGGGATAGATTTTTCAGGCTGGACCACCGAGGAGATGGAGCACTATTGTCAGACCGGCGAACAGCCGGACGAGAGATAAAATCACAAGGAGGTAACACCAAGATGGCAAAGAAGAAAGAGAAGCAAGAGCCGTTGTCGAAGCACACGGAAGCTCTGTCGGTTGATCTTACTCAGGAGGAGTTAGACGAGCGACGGGATAAGCTCGTCAAGCTCATCGAGGATTCGACGGAGCTTGAGATCGAAAAGAAGGCTGCTACCGCGCAGTTTAATGCGCGAAAGCAAAAGCTCACATCAGCGATAGGAAGCATCGCTATTGAGGTGAGAGAACGAAAGACGTATCGGCCTGTTGATTGCGCCGAGATGCCGGACTACAAGGCCGGTATAGTAACCATTGTCCGGCAAGATACTGGAGAGATCGTGCGCACTCGCGTGATGACCGACGAAGATCGCCAAGCAAAGATCGCGCTCGTAAAGGAGAAGGCAGAGGAGACGGTCAAAGACAAGAAGAAAGCAGAAGAGAAAACCGATAGTAAGCCAGAAGATGATCTAAGTGAAATGTTTTATAAAGCAAAAGAGGCAGTCGTGGAAACGCGACAGGCGAAGTGCTCTATGCTGCAACATCGCCTAAGAATCGGTTATCAGAAAGCGCTACAGTTGCTTACTGAGTTGGAGCAAGAGGGCATTGTCAGTGCTCCAGATGAAGCAGGCCATAGAATCGTGCTTATAGCTCCCGATCAGACAGCGGACGGCGAGGATAGTAATGTGCTGGAAATGCCGACCAGCTCAGATCAATGAAAATCCTCAACCAAAAGACTGAGACAGTTAGCGTCGACAAGCTCAAGACTCACCCTGACAATCCACGTCGGGGTGATGTCGACGTTATAGTAGAGTCCATCGACATCAACGGCTTTTACGGCGCTGTTGTTGCACAGAAGTCCACCGGATACATCCTGGCCGGTAACCATCGCTATCTGGCCGCTGTGCGCTCAGGAGCAAAAAAGATACCCGTCATATGGGTAGACTGCGACGATGAGCATGCACGGCGAATCATGCTCGCTGACAACCGCACGAGCGACATTGCGACGTATGATACCGAGTCTCTTGCAGAACTGCTCAAAGACTTGCACGAGTCGGAACGAGGATTGATCGGAACAGGGTATAAAGAAGAGGATTTTTCAAAGATCATAAACGATATAGAAGCGAGCGAGAATAAATCTATCGATCAATCTTCCGATATAAAAGATTACT
>Ga0180432_10009634_pt1 | contig 11744 bp, 8 predicted proteins | sample SS_ome_10_FD_132414 | JGI IMG/M metagenome (GOLD analysis project Ga0180432, IMG submission 132414) | Hypersaline lake sediment archaeal communities from the Salton Sea, California, USA - SS_1_MS_2 metaG | ecosystem: Environmental > Aquatic > Non-marine Saline and Alkaline > Hypersaline >... | reverse complement strand
CCGGACCCCATCAATTCCCTCATGGCGTTGTGTCGGAAAACAAACTCAACTGGACTCGCCTTTTCGCTCTTTGAACATTACCAACAACTTTCATGAGCGCTGTGGCATTTATGCTACCTAGTTCTTTAGGTTCAAGCTTATACAAACCACCTCCGTATACCCTACCTTCATCAAGCATTGCTTGTGCCGTTATGTCGTTCAAGGCATTCACTACGGATTCAGCCATTGCAGGATTATTTGATATTGCTTTTTGAAAATCGGGTTTTGGGTAAAGAATTAGATAAGCATTTGCGACTATAGCTCTTGAATGATTAAGAATGAACCGAAATGGTTTTTTTCCTTCCGTATCAGATCTTCCTATATACGTACAATAGAATAAACTAGAAGGTCTATATTCCTGTGAATACCAAGGTTTCCTATGTCTACACAGGTAACGTTCCGATACACCCTTCTTTATCCCTTCCTGAAGGTAATTCCAAAGTTCAGGGTATTGAGATTTAACTGTCCTAATGGGTAATTTGCAGTCTAATACGAAAAGTTGCTTCTTTGTCAGTGGATTACCATTATCATCTGCTAGGATTTCCCTTTCTTCGATATACCTTGGACTTGGTAAAATCGGTATGAATTGAGTAAATGGAAGTTCTTTCTTCTTAATTTCATCAGCACTCAAAACGAAAAAGTCATTGTCTCCCGTAGCAATTCCCCGCTTCACAGTGAAGAATTCACTGACCTTCGGGTATGATGCTTCTTCGCGCTCTTCCAAAAGGGGGAACCTAGTCCATTTGGCTTCCCTATATAAGACAGAAGCCGAAACATCTTTTTCATAGTTGGGTTTATCAATGGAGCCACCAAAAGTGAATTTTACTTTATGGTTGTTGGGTGTCGGCTTGTTCCTTAGCCAAACAATCGCAGAAGATACAAGGGCATCATCAAATTGAACATCATTCGGATTAAAACGGTGTATCTGAAGCAAGGTAACGTTGCTGAGCAAATATTCTTTGATAGCCCTTCCATAGTTTACGTCCATAAACTCACTGGGGATTAACCATCCGGCAATTCCGTTTTTCTCCATCCAGCAATGGGAAATTGCCAAGAAGTAGCAGTACAAACCTGACAAGCCAGACAAAGTAATATTGCTAGCCTGAAACGCGAGTTGCTGTAACCGTGCTTTATCTTTATTGATAATGTGATGATGCCTGACATACGGTGGATTGCAGATAATAAGATTGTACTTCTCTGATTCAGATTGTGGGAATTTTTCCTTGGTGAAGTCTGTTAGACGCAAATCAAGAAGTGTGTGTCTCCATAATTCCTTTGCAGGTCTTCCGTAGTGTAGGTCTATCTCGTATCCCGTAGCGGCTGTTACACGATCTGCGGCAAATGTGTGCAATAACGCACTAAAGAATGCCCCAGTGCCAAAACCGGGATCAAGAAGACGCACCTTGGACCGATTCGGAAGCAGTTTTTTAGTATGAAGAAGGATATCTTTCGCCAGATTGATTGGCGTGGGGAACTGTCCTCCTGCATTTCGTTCTTCTTGTGTCTTCTTCTCATCAAGTAGTTTTTGTAATTTTTGTCGATTATGTTCTATGCTAGAAATATCACACATAGTTTACAAACCAAAATATGCTAAATCGTCAATACGGTGTTCCCAAACCCAATCAATGCCTTCCGCCGCTTCATATCCAAGGTAACCACTGTCAAAATATCCACACAGGAAAAGATCAAAAGTTATGTTCTTACCATAAGTGTTTCGCAATTGTAGCATTTTCTGTGCTTCTTCTTTTCGTCTCTTGTTCACGTTCGTAAAATCACCGGCGGATTTTGCCTCAAACAGCATGGGAAATTCACTGGGTTTTGCGGTTTTCTTCATTATTAGAGCATCAACCGGGATGTTTATATGTTTACTACCCTTCAGCGTGACGGACACATTAAAGTGGAACGAAAACGTTCCTGGTGGCATAGACATAAAATCTTCCGTTTCACCGTGTCTAAGTTGCCTGTAGCCCCGTGACTCTAGCCATGTTTGAATTGACGCTAACTGCCTATGTTCTTGTGCGTTCCGAATAATCGGATTCGCAACGGCACCACACAATCTGTCTGCAACGATTGTTGCAGCACGGTGAACTTCTTTCTGCGTTCCTTTGTCACCTCGTTCTTTCCATATGAAAATATCGGGATCTGCCATCTTCTCAATAATGTCACCAATCTTTTCAAGATTACCCATTAGTTCGGCTTTGTTCATCTGTAGCGGGAGTTTCTTGTTAATCTCCATATTCTTCACAAGATTCGGTGAAACACCAGCAAGACCAATTAACCGGTCACGTGCAATCGGCGGACAAGTTGCCATTCTCAGCATCGGCAGGATTGAAGGGTATTTCTTTAACACTTCCGGTTTTATGTTCGTGAGGTTCTCCGTCCATTGAAGTGCAGATTTAACATCCTTTGTTGTCTGGGCTCTCGTATCTCTAAATGCCTTCGGCGCAAATTCCATGAACCAACTGTTGTAGAAATCAACAGATTGGACTATGTCATCCTTCCACAAATGTGGCTTATCGAGATTGACGGGCATTTGTTCTCCTGTATGGTTTTTGTACGCTGGACACGATAATGTACAATGCTTCTTGTTTGAATAAAACCAGATTTTTTCTTAATTATAGTGAATAGTACCTCGTATGGAATTCTCCGGACACATACGCCAATCCTTCGATTACGCTCAGCATAACATTCGTAATCAGTATTTTATTGGATGAGAATCAGTTAGTCAACAAGGACAATGGTGGATCGCAATTCGGCCCTGAGCTTGCTGCCTCAGGGAGCCCCCCCTACGATTCTGATTGGGGTATTTGTTTGCCCGGTGAAGGTCGGCTCGCTATAATGAAGGGGAAATTATACAAACTGGATTTGGAATTGGAGGTTATTATGAATATGAGATGGGTATGTTTGTTAATCGTCTTCACGATGGTATTTTCTCTATCGGCTTCGGCGGGCGAGGTGAGTTTTACGAAGATCGTTGTGGATAAGACATTTCGGGCCGAGGGGGTGGCGGTCGGGGATGTGAATCGGGATGGGAAACCGGATATTCTGTCCGGCGACGTGTGGTACGCGGCCCCCGATTGGGTGATGCACGAGGTTCGGCCTGTTGGGACGTATGACGGGACGAAGGGCTATAGCAATTGCTTCGTTAACTTCGCCCAGGACGTGAACGGGGACGGCTGGGTCGATTCGATTGTGATCGGCCTGCCCGATACCGAGTGCTTCTGGTACGAGAACCCGAAGAACCAGCCCGGCCACTGGAAACAACGCGTCGTCGCCAAGAGCGCCTGCAACGAGACGCCGATCTTCGCCGATCTGTTGGGCAACGGCAAGCCCGTCCCGATCTTCGCGGTCCGGCCCAAAGGGCAAATGGCCTGGTTCAGCGTGCCCGACGATCTCGAAGGGCTGTGGGATATGCATATTATTGCAGCCGGACCGAATGCACCCGGTACGGAAAAGTATAGCCACGGCCTCGGCGCGGGGGATATTAACGGCGACGGTCGATGCGACGTGCTCGTTAAAGAAGGCTGGTGGGAGGCGCCCGAAGACCCGAAGAAGGACAATTGGAAATTCCACCCGACCAACCTCGGCGAGGACTGCGCCAATATGCTGGTCTACGATGTCGATAATGATGGCGATAACGATGTGATTACCAGCTCGGCGCATCGGTACGGCTTCTGGGGATTCGAGCAGAAAGCCGGGCCGGACGGGCCGGAATTCGTTAAGCATGCTTTCTCCGAGAAATATTCGCAGCCGCACGCGATGATTCTGGCGGATATGAACCGGGACGGGATCAAGGACATCGTCACGGGCAAACGGCACTTCGCGCACATGGGCAAGGACCCCGGCGGGCACGACCCGGCGATGCTCTACTGGTTCGAGCTGCGCCGCGAAAACGGTACGCCCGAGTTCATCCTGCACGAGATAGACAACGACTCCGGCGTCGGAACGCAATTCGAGGTCGTCGATATGAACGCCGACGGCAAGCTCGATATCGTCACCTCGAACAAAAAGGGCGTTCGCGTCTTTTTGCAAGCGTCGTAGAATCAGTCGGTAGGGTGTGCAAGCCCTGTTTTTGCACACGCGGGCGAGACGGGGTGTGTCTAATTTTTCCGGCACTACATAGGTATCACTTTCATAAAGGATTATGCTCATTGTCATTGCGAGCGAAGCGAAGCAATCTCAATTCTCCGCACATTTGAGATTGCCGCGCCCGCCTTCGGCGGACTCGCAATGACATTCGGGGAGGTTTTCGGCCCCGAAAAGAAGCATCCGGAAGCGACAAACCCCTTGCCAGAAAGTCTGGGCACACCTGACGAGATGCCCGCAACACTATTTTCTTGACCGCGATGGGGTAAAGGTTATAATAGGCTCGTTCACTAGGGGTGGCTCGTGGCGTCAGCGGGCCTGAGAGAAAACCCTTGGAACCTGATCAGGATAATCGCCGGACCGGCGTCAATGCCTGCGTAGGAAAGTGATTCACACATATCAAAAGCCGGTTGCTTGCGAACGAATCGCTTCCTGGCAGGATGCCTTACGGTGCTGCTGAAGCGATTTTTTGTTTTTTAGATGGGAAGTGACGAAATGGCTACACAACTTCAAATGGCTCGCGATGGAGTCATCAGCGATGAAACCAAAGCCGTCGCGACGGTTGAAAATGTCGATGCCGAGCTGGTTCGGGACGAGGTTGCGGCAGGGCGGCTGGTGATCCCGGCGAATCGGCTGCATCTGGAATCCGGTTTGGTTCCGACCGGGATTGGCAGGCTCTTGACGACGAAGGTCAATGCCAATATCGGGACGAGCAGCATTCGGTCTTCGATAGACGCTGAGCTCGAAAAGATGCAGGCGGCGCTGGACGCCGGGGCGGACGCGATGATGGACCTGAGTACGGGGGGCGATCTGGATGCGACCCGCGAGACTCTGCTGGCTAAATGCCCGGTTCCGTTCGGGACGGTGCCCATTTATCAGGTCATCGAGAACCGGGGCGTCGAGGAGATCGATACGAAGATCATTCTGGACGTGATCGAAAAACAGGCCCGGCAAGGCGTGGATTTTTTCACGATTCACGCGGGCATTCTGAGGGAGCATTTGGATTTACTCGAGCATCGGGTCGCCGGGATTGTCAGCCGGGGCGGGGCGCTTCTGGCCAAATGGATGCTGCATCATCAAAAGCAAAATCCCCTCTACGAGATGTTCGATGACTTGTGCGACATTATGCTCGAGTATGACGTGTGCTTTTCGTTGGGCGACGGTCTGCGGCCGGGGGCGATTGCCGACGCCACCGACGAGGCGCAAATCGCAGAGCTGCGAACCCTCGGTGAACTAACCGCCCGGGCGCAGGAAAGAGGTTGCCAGGTCATGGTCGAGGGCCCCGGCCACGTGCCGTTCGATCAGATACAATATAACATGGACATCGAGCAGGAAATCTGTCACGGGGCGCCGTTCTATGTGCTCGGCCCCCTGGTCACGGATGTCGCGCCCGGCTACGACCATATTACCTCGGCGATCGGCGGGACCGCCGCGGCGTTCTACGGCGCATCGTTTTTGTGTTATGTCACGCCGCGAGAGCACCTCGGCCTGCCCGACGCCAACGACGTTCGGGCGGGGGTCGTCGCGTCCAAAATCGCCGCCCACGCGGGCGACGTCGCCCGCGGCCTGAAGGGCGCCGCCGAGCGGGACAAACGGCTCAGCGTCGCCCGGGCGAACCTGGACTGGAAAACGCATCTGGCCGAATCGCTCGATCCGAAAACCGCCAAGCGCATGCACGACGAAGTCTGCCGGGAAATGGAGACGCTCGGACCCTCGACGGACTACTGCTCGATGTGCGGCAAGGCTTGGTGCAGCGTCAGGACCAACAGGGAGATTCGCGAAGCGGCCCATCTCAGGAGGAGCAACGTTTAAGCCCCGAGGCGTATCTAATCTAAACCACCGTGGGTTTGTTCCTGATATAACGTCGGACGACAGAGATGCTGTATCAAGTGATCTGTCCGTTCACAGGTGACGAGTTATCTTTGGCTTTGTGAGTGTCTGATTGAAAACAAAAAAGTGGACGCGTCTGGTTGTAGCCCTGATCGCCGTTTTACGTTGCGGCGAGACATGTTATGCTTTTGCCGACGGAGATGTCCAATTCTGGCAAACGGTGGTTGCCGGTTACGCTATTAACGAGGACTGGGAAGTGGCGGTCCGGGAACATCTGAAATTAGGTCATAGCGCCGGACACCTGTATCTTCACAATACGGACCTGGGATTCGTGTATCATGGCATTGCGGATTGGATCGATCTCGGGCTCAATTACAAGGTCAACTTCTGCAAGGTCAACGGCCACTGGACCCAGGAAAACCGGCCGCACGTGAACATTACGTTCAACGGGAAATTGGGGGCGTATGAATTTTCCGACAGGTCGAGATTCGAGTTTCGCGACAAAGAAGACCAGGAGGATCTCTGGCGATACGTCCACCGACTCAAAGTTGATCTGCCCTGGGAATTCACAAAATTCAAATTCCGGCCATACTTTGCCGACCAGTTGTTTCTCAACTTCGAAGGGCATGCGTTCGAGAAGAACAGGATCTACTCCGGGGTGACATTCGAGCTGACAGAAAACATGGAGAGCGAATTGTACTATGTCTGGGAATCGAGAAAGTTCGACGATGAGTGGAAGGAATTGAACGCGTTCGGATTCACATTTAAGATTTATTTCTAATCCTCACGCGATACGAGAAGCTATCCCACCAGGCGGGGACTATGTCTTCATCGAGTCCAGCTCGATAAACGCGATCGGAAGGAACACAAAGACCGGCAGCCACGCCCACAATTCCGGCATCACTTTGTCGAAGATCGCTTCCGTCGCGATGATTTTACAGGCGAACGTCAAAACAAAACACGCGCCCGTCAGGCCGAAGGCGATCGTGACCGCCGACTTCATCGATTTCGGGTCGCGACAGACCAAAAGCGGCAGGCTGATCATGAGCATGATCAGATTGATAATCGGATCGGTGATACGGAAATGCTTCTGGCTGTAAAGCTGGACCAGGTCTCGGATCTGCGTGCCCTGCTTCGCAAGCTGATTCAACTGCTGCAACCCCAGCAGGGTTTTATGCTCGGACTGGCACAGGATCGGAATGTCTCTCGGCGTAAGGTTACTGGCGTAGAATGGGATAGGCCGGGGTTTCCGGGTGGAATCTTTCTCGAAGAGCACCCCGTAGGGAAGCCAGCGGCCCTCATTCGGATTGTCGAAATATATATTCCATTCCGTGCCGTTCGGATCGTTCGGATCGCGGCTGTATAAATCCCATTGACGCCCTTGATGGTCGTACACGGCTTTTCCCGCGTCGATCCGCGCCGTCACTTCCCAGACATCCGTATCCGCGTCAACAGGTTTGCGCAACAGAATCGTCGGTTTATAGAGCGTTGATGTTTCCACGTCAAATCGCAACGAACAAATCAATGAGCCGTTATCATCGCCGATGAACATAACCTCGTACGATTCCTGTCCGGGGATGTCATCGTGATTGCGCACGAGCTTGTCCGCCAGCCGGGGAATGACGAACTCCTGATCGATGACCAGCACGCCGGTCAGCAGCACGGCCAGAAACACGATCGGGGCGATGATCCGTTTAAGACTGACGCCCGAGGCCATGATCGCGATCAGTTCGTTGGATCGGACCATCCTCCCGAACGAAAAGGAGGCGGCTACAACGGTGATCATGCCCGCGAAATCGCGGAAGTAAAGCGTGCAGTTCAGGCCGTAAAACGTCAGAATATTCCTGATCACGGCCGCGGTCCCGTATTGCTCCAGGTGTTCCGTGAATTCGTCGATCTTCACGAACAGGTCGATGATAACCCGAAGCCCGATCAGAACGGCGAATGCGATGGCATAACCGACCAGGAAATTCTTCGCAACGTATCGGTCCAATATCTTCATGATGTCGTTTGCCTAACCTTCAATTTTATAGAATTCCTCAATGCCTCAACAGCCAGCCGTAGATCACGAGAGCTAAGAAGAACAAGACTCCCAGCCCCCCCCACATTAATGTGACGCCGGAAACCGTTTGATGGGCGTCCAGATTCTCTGTGAGTTGTTTACCGCTCATAATACACACGATCAGCATGGCCGCGGGCACGCAGCTTGCGCCGAAAGCGCTGAGTAGATGCCCTCCCTTTTTGAGGACACCCAGGCCGATACCGATCAGGATCATCGGTATGCACCCGATGCCAAAGACCAGGCGGGAATGAATCTCGGACTTGATCTCCGCGGCGGTATCCCGCGTTTGCCTTTCGAATTTGGCATGGAAACTCGTCAAGTACTTACTGGGCTTCAGCTCCGGAAGATCCGTCATCGCGGAGGCCAGTTTTTCGGCTTTTAACGAGCCGCTCCGGGTCTTATACTGATCGGCGATCATCCGCACAGCCGTGGGAAGGTTTAAGCCGGGGATCACGTGTCGCAGTTTCAATTCATTCATTTCTCCCGGAAGTCCCCGGGATTGCGGGCTGTGGATGTCCAGAGTCACGGTCGGCGCCGCCGGGATATCCTCTTCAAGGTGCAATGTCGCCGTACTACAGGTCAACGTGCGTACGGGTCGCTTGTCGGCCGTAGCATACTCGACAATCTCAATAGCCCCGGACAGCTCGATTTCTTGTTTTCGCACCTTGTATTGATCGACGGTTATCTTAACGGAATTCGGCACACCCACTAATTCGTAGGCGCTCTCCCGCCCTCCGGCCATGTTGTTGGCGCTTGCTATCCACGCCTGAATATCCCGGGCCAGTATCTCCAAAATCAACTGCGTGTACATCTGACGCGCCAATTTTTCAATCGGATAGAACCGCATCATATCCCCCGCGATACGACTCATTTCCCCCAGCTTCTTGAAGCGTATCTCGTCGCCCAGCAGCGAACCGAACTCCTGCGTGACCGGCAGCGTCCCGACACTGCCCCATCCCTGCGGGCTCATTTGGCTCGACTTGTACGCGATGATTTGAACGTCGTTGTACGTGTCGTGCGTCTTGAAATGTACTTCCGCCATTTCAGAGGTGGTCATGTTGACGATTCGGCTGTTTTCTATCTCCGCCACGACCACGCCCAATAACGTGTCGTTCTGCATGTCGGCATGATCGGCGTAAATCAATGTTTCCCCGTCCGGGGGCAGTTCGTAATACCGGCGGTTTTTAATATTGCGGAATACGATTTGCTTGGCGTCGGCCTTGAGGGATTTTTCCGCGCGGAGCACGAAGACCGGCATGACATGGAAGCTCAAAAACAGATTGGCCAGAGCGACGATAATCGCCAGAACCAGTCCGGGAAACGTCAATGTTATCAGACTAATCCCGCTGGCCCGGCAGGCGTCCAATTCGTTATCGCTGGCAAACCGCCCGTAAATCAGCGCCCCCGCGAACAGGGCCGCCATCGGCAGCACGAAGGTCAGCGTGATCGGCAGAAAATAGGCCATCAGGTGGAGCACCTGTTTGGGGCCGACGCCGTATTCCTGCACCGGCTGGAGAATGCTGCCCAGGCTCAGAATCAGCGTCAGTCCGATGGCCGCGAAGAGAAACACTCGCAGAAGCTCACGAAATATGTATCTATGCAACGTTACAAGCATTGGTTTTCGTATGTCGTATATCGAATATCGTATCGCGCCCATCGACCGACGAGCGACCATGCACCCATACTATTGGCAAAGAGACGATTTGCAACAAAATTCCCCCATTTAATAGAGTTGAGATTCGTACGAAGACGCAGTAGAATGTCGGTATCAAGTAATTGTGAGATCACCAAGCATGTTTATGGCCTCATTGAGAGACAACCTTATGAAAAACATCAGCATCTATGCCCTCATTATCCTATCCGTTGGCGCCAGAGCGAATAGCCGGCAGGCACAGGTTCATTGGAACCGGTTTCGCGGTCCGAATGGACAAGGCGCGGCACGTGCGGACCATATCCCGGTTCATTTCGGCCCGGAATCGAACGTCCTTTGGAAAACCCTCGTTCCCCAAGGGCACTCCTCGCCTTCTATCTGGAACAACCGTATTTTCCTTACGGGTTATGAATCCACGGAACTCATCACATTTTGTATTGACCGCGAAGACGGTTCCATTTTGTGGCGACAGGCTATTCAGGCTCAAACAAAGGGGCGGTTTCATCGATTCAACAATCCCGCCTCTTCCACGCCGGCCGCGGATGAAAAAAACGTGTACGTCTATTTCGGAACCTTCGGGCTGATGTGCTACGACCATGCAGGAAACGAAGTCTGGCGACGGAAAATCGACACGCCGAGAACGAAATACGGAATGGCCACCTCGCCCATCGTGTATAAAGACAAGGTCATCATGGTCTTAGATAGCGATGACGGCTCCTCCCGCATGTTGGCGGTGCATCGAGACACAGGTCAGACAATGTGGGAACAGCAGAGATCGCTCTTCAAGGCCGGATGGTCAACACCCGTCATCTGGCGACATGGCGAGACCGAAGAGCTTATCGTACTGGGTTACAAACGGCTCACGTCTTATGATCCGTCCACCGGTGAGGAAAGATGGTGGGTCGGCGGCTTTCCGGAGGAAACCGTGGGTGTTCCCGTTATCGGCGAAGGGCTGTTGTTTGCCAGCGGCGCGGCCCTGGGCGGACGCGGCGACGAGAAGCTGGATGCGGCCGGGGGATGGAAGATCACCGTCGAGAAATTCGACCGAAACCGCGACAAGCAAATCCAGCGCGACGAAATGACCGAAGGCTTTGCCTTTATACAGCGGCCGGAGTTGCCCATAGACAATCCCGGCTACGGGCTGCCCATTAGAAACATGGACACACTGCTGAGAATCTTCGACCGCGACAAGAACCGAATCATTACCGAAGCTGAATGGATGGACGTTATGTCGGGCTTCGAGGCGAGCAGCCATCCCAACCTCATGGCCATCCGTCCCGGAGCGACAAAGGACGCCCGTCCGTCGCATGTCGCCTGGGAAATGCAGCGCGGCATTCCCGAGACGCCTTCGCTGCTCTATTGCCGGGGCAAACTCTACCTTCTGCGCGACGGCGGTGTCCTCACCTGCCTGGAGGCGGCGACCGGCAAACAACTCTTCCGCGAGCGCATCGGAGCAGCCGGCCAGTACACCGCATCCCCCATCGCCGCGGGCGACAAGATCGTTACCGCCTCCGTGCCGGGCGTCGTGACGATTATCCAAGTTGACGATACACTCAATGTTCTGGCGAGAAATAAATTCAAAGAAAAGATTTTCGCCACCCCGACGATTACCGAAAACAAAATATATCTGCGAACAACCGACCATTTGTACGCCTTCGGCGAGTAATGTCTTTACTCAAACCAACCGTTTAGGGATCGAATAATGAAGTAAGTCGTTCAAAAATAATAACGTAAAACGATTTGCCATTCCCGCGAAAGCGGGAATCCACTTCATACGTTACATTCTTGGATCCCTGCCTTCGCAGGGATGACAACAGGAATTGGTCAGTATGATATCTCTATTGTTGGTGTGACTTTTTTATAAGGGAGAGATTGCGATGAGATACGTCACTGCGATACTATCGGCTTTGTTCATTTTTGTTGGCGTGGGCTTCTTGTCCGGCATTCTCTTAGCGTTGATTTGCCCGAAAGCCTGGTCCGGGATTGAGGTTAATCTCGGATTCCTGTCAACGAATGTCACTATGGTAATAACGATTGTGATCGCAAGTGGTGCGGCGAGTCACACGTTTCGAGCAT